>ERZ773183.571-NODE-571-length-41229-cov-10.093846_pt1 | contig 41229 bp, 35 predicted proteins | sample MGYA00580532_ERZ773183 | MGnify/ENA primary metagenome ERZ773183 (study PRJEB29015, sample SAMEA2737791) | human gut metagenome | biome: human gut; feature: human-associated habitat; material: faeces | place: China | collected 2012 ...
AGTTTTCCCGTTATGCTGATTTAGGTATTGAAAATATTGAAAAAATAGATAATACGATTGTTAGTACGCATACGCAATATGATGATGAAGGCCATGAGGTGAAAGCTATTACTTTTCCATTCAGGAAAAACGAATCAGAAGGCACGATAAAGTATTTCTCTTTGGCGTACCCTATCATTGATGCTTTGGATAATGGAAAGCGTCTTATTATAGATGAATTTGACTCTAAGATGCATCCACTTCTTACATGTAGAATTATTGCCCTGTTTAATTCAAAAGAAACCAATCCGAAAAATGCTCAATTAATATTCACTACTCACGATACAAACTTGCTGAGTGCTAATATATTCCGACGGGATCAGATTTGGTTTACACAAAAAGACCGTTATGGAGCAACCGAACTTTATTCGTTGGCAGAATATAAAGTACGCAATGATGCCTCGTTTGAAAAAGATTACCTATCCGGAAAGTATGGAGCAATTCCAATTGTCGGAGATTTAACCCGTTTGTTTAATACACAAGAAGAATAGATTATGACGGCTATAAGAAGGAAAAATATAAATCCGCGTATCGAAAGAAAGATAACCCGTATCAGTGGTGTGCGTGAGGTCAAACAAACATTTTTGATTATCTGTGAAGGGGTTAATACTGAGCCGGATTATTTTAATGCTTTTCGTTTGACTTCTGCTAATGTGAAAGCTGTTGGTCAAGGTATGGGGACATTATCATTAGTACAGAAAGCTATCAATATAAAAGAGCAAGACAAGCTAAAGGGGCGGATATACAATCAGAATTGGGTAGTCTTTGACAAAGATGACTTTCCTGAAAATGACTTTAATTCTGCCATTCTATTGGCACGCCAAAATGGTTTTGAAGTGGCTTATAGCAACCAAGCTTTTGAGTTTTGGTTTTTACTTCACTTTAATTTATACCAAGGGGCTTTACATCGTTCCAAATATGAAAAGATGTTGAGTACTTTGCTCGGATTTGCTTATACAAAGAAATCGGGCGTAAGTTCTAAAATGTTCAATGCCTTGTTTCCTAAACAAGAACAAGCCATTAAGCACGCTAAAACTATCATGAAACAGTTTGGTGGAAATAATCCGGCACAACAAGAATCTTCTACTACTGTGTATTTGCTGGTAGAAGAGTTGAATAAATTTTTATAATTTGTTTTTTTATCATATGGAAAACGTACAATCATCGAATATATTGCATATACAAGAAGCGAGTAGGCAAGGTAAACTCGTTATATTTGTGGGTGCAGGTGTTTCAGCAAATTCTGGGGTACCTGTATGGGGTGAATTAATTCATGGACTTAAAAAGGAGTTACCAGATTCTTTAAAATATGAAACAGATGACTTGAAAATAGCACAATTATATAAAGATTCAAGAGGTTACAAAGAATATATCGAAAAAATTAAAGAACAGTTATTGTATGGTAAGATTGCTCCTAATCCTATTCATGACGCCATATTAGAATTAACTCCTTGTCATATAGTAACCACCAACTACGATGATCTAATAGAGCAAAGTATGGAACAAAAGTTCATGCAATATCATATTATAAGGAAAGATGAAGATTTACCATATACTCAATATCAAAATATGCTTATCAAGATGCATGGGGATTTTAATATTGGGAATATTGTTTTAACTGAAAATGATTATTATAATTATCCCAATAATTTTCCATTAATTAATGCTTTTGTAAAATCTCTTTTTGCTTCTAAATTAATTTTGTTTATTGGATTTTCTTTTAATGATATGAATCTTAAGATATTGTTAAATAGCGTAGGTAATATTTTAAAAGAAAATATGCAACGTGTTTATTTGTTGACTAATAAAAATATAGATTCAATACAAAAAAAATATTATGAAAAAAAAGGAATTAATATTATTGAATTAACTTCTGAATTTGTAGATGAAACAATAAAACAACAATCAATAAATGTAGATGACGGTGGAATAGCTTCAATATATGGAAAGAAATTGTATAGACAACTGGTTTTAATAAAACATTATAGGCAAGAAAGTGACTTAATCGATTATTTGTATGAACGGATTAAATCATATGTTGATGAAATTAAAGTTTTAGGGAATGGACTAAAATATATTTTCCCAGAAAATGAAATATCTTTTTGGAATTATCATTCAACAGGACTTCAAATTTGTTCTCCATATGTAAAGAAGTTGACAAAGCAATTACAAACATATACAGGAAGAAGAGAGTTTGTCAATAAATATAATGATAAAATATTGGAATTGAGGAAACAAGCTTATTTGAATAGAATATTTAAAATAGACAATCTCAGTATTGTAAATAAAACATTTTATAGAAAATTGAAAAAGCTGTTTCCTGTAACAAGAGGTGTCGAGCTTTTTTACGAACTTGACTATATAAATTTATCTAACTACCTAAAAAGGGTAAGACATCAAGTAAAGAAGTATAATATTGAAGATTTAGAATTTCCTTATTTACTATATAAATTAGGCGATTATTATCAATCCTATCTGATTTATAAAGATTTAGCAAATGAAACATGGAAAAAGAAAAGATATATTTTATACTTTATTTGTATGTATAACATTCATGCAATAAGATACGGAATTCAAATTCAGTTGATGTCTAGAAATGATATTGATTATGAGAAAATTATAAAGGATATTGAAAAGATTGATTTACGAGATGTTTTAATAAAACTTCCAATAGATAAATCTATTAAACATGTTCTTGAAGATTTACTATCATATCGCTTTCATAGTGTAAATTTAGTTGAAAGTGATATCTTAAAAGAAGACTTGTCTGGGCAAAGAATTTCTGCTGAGAAAGGTGGCTTCTCTTCAAATAGAAAAGTATTTCTTTTAGAACACAAATCATATCAAGAGTTTGATTTTAGTAATGATAATTATATTATTTGTGACAATAATAATTATTCTGAAGATATATATTATAATGTAGTATCGGGCATACTTATCAGTAATGTAACAAAATCAAATGGTAGTAATCTTTTTAGCCAAACTAAAATAGATGAATTAGGAAAAGAACATCTTGTTATTCTTGTTTTTCATATTAAAAATAAAAATCTGCTGAAAATATATAAACATTATAATATAAAAAGCATAATATTAAGTGATGAAGGTTGTTCTTTTATAAATATAATTATTAAGAATACAAAAGAAAGTATTGGAAATTCTAATTGCATGAACTATTTGATTATTGATAGGAATTCTTTTTGTAATATTATGCAGAATGTTATTTGTATTATTAATAAAACAAATTGTAAGAATATTAATTGCTCTGATTTATATCCGATCATAAATTATATTTGGAGTAATATTTACTTGATAGAGTTTGGAAAGGAGCTGACGGAATTAATACATAAATGCAAACCTGAAATAAAAGATGCTATTGCTCTAGTTAATAATATTATAAGTATTCATGATGATGATAGTTTGAATGATGCCTTATTTCTTTTATGTGACTATTTGAGCTCACAAAATCAAATAATAGATAATATAAAAACGTTAAATGATATTAAAGTAAATAATGATTATTTTTATTTGGCGTCGTTATATCCAGCATTATCTGCCAATCTTAAAGAAGAGGCTGTGTTGTGGTTTAGAGAAAACATAAAAGGACTATATTACGCAGCTTCTATACATCTAAATTACGGAATACCTGTTTTGGATGTCAAAACATTATCAGAGTTAATAAAAAATCCATTTAAAGGCGTTTCTAAATATGTACGAGTTGAAGAGACCGTGTGTGCTGTATTAGCTCGTATTAGAAAGGATACTGAACAGCAAGAATTACATCCAATATTAGATAAATTGAGTGTGAAAAATGAATGTTTTAAATTTTTTATAGATCCATTGCATTTTGAAAATAAACAAATTATAGAATCGACATGGTTATGTTATTGTGAAGATAATATTTTAAAGCAACTTTTGAAGGATGAGGTCTTAAGAAATAAGATGAAAATATATATAAAAGAAGACTATTTGGGAAAGTTAGAATATGAACGGATATGGAAGATTTTATGAAACAGATTGTTGTGGCATAACATGATATTGCTGTTTTATGTTTTGTTTGTAATTTGAAATCTTAAGTCGTATAAATGATATAATCATTATTGATCTAAAGGGATATAAACAGGTATTTGAGGATTCTATTTAGGCAATTTGAAGTCCACTTTTAAGTCATATTATTGTTTTTAAGTACTGTTAGTACAGTGGAGTATTAAAAGGTGGATACTTCTTATCTATTGGTTTGATTGATGTCAATATATCGGTTTGATGATAGCTTGATAGAAATCTTGAGGGTATTTGCTCTGAGTATCTTTTGTTGGAGAGTTATGACAAGATAATCAATGTACTCAATTTCATCTCTGGTGAAGAGAAGGATAGAGAATTTTGGGCATAAATAAATAAGTAATAATTCAAGTCAATAACAAGTACCCTATTAATAACCGTAATCAGCGTTTTTAAAGAATAATAGCTACGTTTTTTAAGAATATTCTCCGCGTTTATTAACAGCATAAAAAATGGTAATTACATCTGATTTGGATATATTTCAACAAAAAAGGCAGTAATCCTTGTGAGGAAATACTGCCTTTACTTCTTTTATACTCGTTGCTATTTAGGATGAAATTCACCCGAATTAGCTATAATCAGCCTGAATAACTTGGGAGTAAGTTATCAGTAATTATATATCTGATATCTGTTTTGTTGAAAATATTGTCAGATTTATTCGCTTTATGATGCTTTGCTGTAAGAATATTACGGTGTTCTTTGGATTTTTCCATTTGCTAAAGTTTTAGGTTTATATTAGAGTTCTATTCTTAAACTTCTACAAAGATACTACATCAGAAAGGTGAAGTCAAGTATTTCAGTCCTCATTTTAAATTGTTTTTCTATTTATGATGCTAATCTTTTGATTAATAGTATTTTTCAATTCCGCCAAATCCTACTATCCTTTTGTTTTCTTTTGTTTTGCTGATGAAGTTGTTTAACCGCTTCTCAAATTCTTCAGGACGTTTTCTCGCAGCTTCGATGTACGCTATTCGGATTCGCTTATATGCTTCGGAAAATGGTTGATAGTTTTTCCATACCGTTTCATCTTCTTTCAATTTATTAATTATATCATTGGAAAAAATGAAAGGCTCAGATAAAATACTTCGCGTTTTCTCCTCAAATTTCGGGTGTATCATTTTATTTTCCAATAGCCATTTAAGTCTTTCTTTGTTGGCTTGCGAGTAAGTGCTCTTAGGGTTTCTGGGTGTGAAACGCTGAATTTTATGATCTTTGTCAAGTGGTTTGGTTGTACTGTCAATCCAATCGAAACAAAGGGCTTCTTCAACGGCATCATTGTATAAAATGCTTTTTTTACCGGACGACTTATAGGGAAATACAAACCATATTTCACAGGAAGTTTCAAAGTTGTCCATTAACCACTTTCTCCAATCTTCTCGATTCTCAAAATACTTTATTTTATTTTCTGTAGTCATAGCAAGTTATTCAAACTAATCATTTTATTGCTTTGCTTTCGTGGTAATGAAGCATTTCGCAATTGACTTTTGTCTCAACAATTCCTGTATGTAGCGCAGCTACCATTTTATACGATGCTAAAACATGTAGGCTCCGATGTCTTAACGGCTTATTACAACTGCCAAAAATACTAAATTTTGGAGAAACAGCCTCAATTATCTCTTAAAACCTTTGCCATGATTTATGGAGGCTTACCTTATATATATGAGAAACCGCATGAATTTGATCTGCTCTTTAATTTCGGTATGTATAAAGTGATTTTTCACTATAGAACCAAAACTTAGAATGCAGTTATCCCACAAAGAGTCTGATAGTGGACTTAATGAGAAAATTTATTTATTTTCTTAATATTTTATCCAGTCCTGTTAAAGTGGACTAGCACTACTTACATTTGCAATATGAGATTTATCCGTTATATTATTAATTAAAAAAATTGAACCATGAAAGACGAAGAAGAAAAAAAGATTCAGAATCAAGAAGATGAAATTTTGAATCCACAGGAAGAAGAAACTGTTGAAGGTGGTGTGTCTGATTTGCAAGATGGACATGGAACTTCCGAAGTACCGTTAGATGGCGGTGGTGCTGGTTGTGACTGCTTCTGCTAACCTTATCAGGTGTAGATAAGGGATCTCTAGTTTGGTAATCTCGGACTCAATGTGCCTAATTTTAGGTCATGATTATTAATTATATTTTTAATTTTAAAACTTTTAAGCCATGAAAGACGAAGAAGAAAAGAAGGTTCAGAATCAAGAAGACGAAATTTTGAATCCACAGGAAGAAGAAACAGTTGAAGGTGGTGTATCTGATTTGCAAGATGCACAAGAATCGATCAAACCGGAAGACGGTTCTGGTGCAGGTTGTGACTGTTTCTGCTAATTTTTTCGGATAGTATAAAGGATGCACTGATTGTAGTTGTGTACTTTATAACCCGTATTAATTGAAATTAAGACACGAGTATATAACTGTAAGGTTAATAGTTCGTGTCTTAATTCTATAGAAAATAAATCAATTATGAATAGCAATGAAAACGAGCAAATATAATTATATTTTTAGTACAGATGAAGGAAATTTTGTCTTTAATACTATTTCGGATAGTTTTGTTGGAATTTCAGATGAAATATGTCAACGATTGAAGTCTGAAAAAGTTGATTCAATTAAAGGGGAGGCCTTGGATATACTTTTGAAGAGAAATATTATTGTACCTGATGATATGGATGAGTATCAGTTTTTGATAAACGAATATGAAAAGAATCTTGAATCAGATATTTATGATTTGACACTACTTCCTACTTTAGACTGTAACGTGCGTTGTTGGTATTGCTTTGAAAAGCAACAGAAAGGTAGTAGGTTACATAAAATAGTGAGAGAGACCATATTAGCCCATGTAAAAAGGGTATTGCTGGAAAAACCTTATATCAATAGATTTTTTATAACTTTATTTGGTGGCGAACCTTTATTGTATTTTGAAGAAGATGTATATCCTTTAATGAAAGAAATGCAAATGGCTATTGAATCGGAGAATAGAACTGTAAGTTTTCTTTGTGTTACTAATGGGATATGTCTTACGGAAAAGAATATTCAATTAATGAAGGGAATGGATATAAATTTTCAGGTATCTATTGATGGCTATAAGAGAAAGCATGATTCAATTAAAAAAATTAAAGAACATTCTGATATTAGTTCTTACGATCAGGTAATGAAAAATATTTCATTAGTAGTTGCTGAGTTGAGTGCACATATTAATCTTCGTATTAATTACGATGACAATACATTGCATCATCTTACAGAGGTTTTAGAATCAATAAAGGGTATTCCAAGGGAACGAATAACTGTTCATTTTGAACGTGTCTGGCAAACGATTGAGAGATGCCCGTCGAATAATGAAGAGTTGAAAACTGTTTTCAATACTTTTATTCAGAGTGGATTCAGCATTACTTATCTTAATCTTTTTCGCAGAAGTCATTCGTGTCGGGCAAGTAGGATAAATCAGATTGCTGTTTCTTATGATGGAAGTGTGTACAAGTGTACGGGACGGGATTTTACATCTAATTTGAAAGAAGGAGTTCTGAGAACTGACGGAACCGTAAAATGGTTACCTGAAAAGATTGAAAAGCGGTTATCTATAAAGACATACGACCATGCGCCATGCCGTATCTGTAAATTGCTACCTTTATGTTGGGGAGCTTGTTGTCAAAAACAGCTTGAGGCTTCCTCAGAATCTGATATCGCAGCAAAATGTCAAATGAATATAATGGAACTACCACTGAATGATTACTTATTTTTTAGGATGAAAAGTAGACAAAGACATATAAATAAATAATTATGAGACAGAGTATTACTATTTTCCTGGTTTTGTTCTTGCTTTCATTAAACACTTATGGACAGCAGGTCTCACTGGGAGGGAAAGTTTTTGATAGGCAAAAAGAACCAGTGGCGTACGCTTCGGTGGCCTTGATGGATAAGGATGGAAAGCAGTTGATAACTGGAACTATCAGTGATGGTGATGGATTATTTACTATTCGAGGACTTGCGAAGGGGGAATATTTGCTTTCTGTCAGTTTTGTAGGTTACAAGGCACTGAAGTTACCGGTGAGCTTGCAACGGGATGAGCAGTTGGAATGTTTGCTGGAAGATGATGCTGTGGCGTTGGGAGAAGTGACAGTAGAAGTTAATCGTAGTAATACGGTGAAGCAATCCGCGTCAGGGCAAACCTTTATGTTGTCGGCCATTTCTATGAAGAAAAAGGATGTGTTACAGGCCTTGCAGGAAATTCCTACACTAATTGTCGACCTTGATACTCGTAAAATAACGATGAATGATGGAGGAAAACCTTTGGTGCTGGTTAACGGAGTTAGACGTGAGGGGGGACTTTCATCTGTTAGGCCGGAGGATATCTTGTCGGTGGATGTGGCACATACTGCCTCTGCCGAGTTTATGCGTGAGGGATATACCAGTGTGGTCAATATCAAGACAAAGAAGGCAGACCGGAAATATACTTCCTTTAATGGCGGTGTCAATGCCCATCCTACACTTCTTTTTGGTATTGCGGATGCTTCACTTGAAATAGGAAATAGTGAAAGTTCTTTGTATCTGACTGCACAAAGTTTCGCTTTCCTCAATAATAAGTCGCATATGAAGGAAATTACCTCTACTGAGAATTCTCTCCGCAATTTGTCTTATCGTCGTAATTCTCATTATAATGATACCTATGTTGCGCTAGGGGGTGACCGGATTTGGAGCGATGCCGATTATTCTTCGTTCAGCGTAACCTTTGATTATATTCCTCAACGGAGTAAAGCCGACGGTGAGGACTTGTTGACGGATAAGGGTACTGATGCGGTGACGCCTTATCAGCATTGGCGTGAATTGGACGATAAATTGTATGTAGGGTCTGTGAATGCATACCATAAACATCGCTTTGCCAATGCTTCCGTTTTTGATCTACTGTGGCAACTCAGTCTGAGTAAGAATGTCAATCGGGTAAACCAGACAGAGGATAATGAACAAGCATCCTATACTTATCTATATGATTTTCATAATAGCAGAGTGGGTATTTCTTTGGCACCTTCCTTCCAATTTCATTGGTTAGGGTTTGATTCTAAGGTGGGTTTGGACGTTAATTATCAGTTCAATCGAATTCAGGAGCGGGAAGAAATAGCTTCTACATTCAAGCATAGAGAGTGGAACCAATACCTTTATCTTGATATAAACCGCAAATGGGGAGGTTTTTCGCTGGCCGCATCATTAGGGATGGATATCATATATCGGAATGTGGCGGGGTATAGTGACCATTATTATAATTTGCGTCCGGTGCTCAACTTGAATCATCGTTTCAGTGCCCATCATTCGTTAACATTAAATTTCAGCAGGCAGTCTGTTGCTCCCGGAGTTGTACAGTTGAATCCCTATAACAGTTCTTCCGATACCCTGACGGTTTCTACAGGAAATCCTTATTTGAAGCCTTATCATATCAGCAAGTGTCGTTTAGCCTATACTTTTACTGGTGGTGGTTTTTATATAGAACCATCTATGAGTTATCGGTGGATAGACGATGCTATTGTTTCTATTGGTGAAGATCAGGGAGGTTATTATATGAAATCTTTGGCCAATCAGGGAAAATCTACCTTATTATCAACTGGCATTAATGCTCGTTATAGTATTAAACGGTTAGGATATATAGGCTTTAGCCTGAACTATAATCATTTGGAATTTACCGATATTGACCAAAAGAATGATTATTTTTCCGGTCGTTTCTATGGAAATTTGAATGTCAAAAAGTTTGGGCTGAATTTTGTCTATGGTTTACCTAACCGTACTTATGATATGTATGTTCGTAATTATTCCTCTCCAGAATCCAACGTGACGCTTTCGTATGATATCTCTAACCGTTGGGACGTTTCAGTGGGGATGCGTTTCGTTGGCTGGAAAAAACATATAGAACGCCATACGGATATGTCCGGCTACTCTTATTACTATGATAACCGATTTACAAATAGGGGAAATATATTGATGTTTGGAGTACGCTATAAATATCAAGGTAGTACTAAAGCAAAGCGTGAACAGAGAAAATTGCAGAATTCTGATAAGGGATTCAGAGTCATTTCGGAATAGCGGGAGTGTGAAATTCTGAATATTTACTTTCTTGAATAAGTCTGTTAACTGTTAACTAGTAATTGGATGTCATGAAAAGAGTAGTGGTACTCTATTTTCTATATTACACATTATGTACAAATAAAGAATAGCCTCCGGATTTTTTCCATGTGAGGCTATCTGCATTTATTGTAAAAAGGTATGAAATGATAGAAAGTAATTATATTCCTCAAAATGGGGAATATGCCGAAAGCAGATACCGATTTATCTACATTTATTCGAGAATATTATGATTCGCGTAAAAAGAATTTAGTAAAATATTGTTAAAACAGAATGAATTGAATAGCTTTGTAGAATTATCCTCCGAATTATAAAATCAAACATATTGTAAGTATGAAAACACACATCATTTATCTACTTTTTACTTTCTGTATATTGTCAGGCATTTATGCACAAAATGTGAGTATATCCGGTAGAGTTACTGACGGGAAAGGTGAACCTTTAGCATTTGCAAATATCATTATCGTACAGGATAAGGACTCTATGACATTTGCCGGAACGGTTACAGATATGGAAGGAAACTTTATGCTCGAAACTACAAAAGAAAATCCGGTTGTTAAGGTCAGCTATCTGGGATATGTGACTACATCTGTGGCGGTAAAGCAGAATGTTCTGAATACAATAAAACTTGAAGAAGATACCAACTTGTTGGGTGAAGTAGTTGTTAGGGGGACTCGTCAGCATTTTAAGATGGAGAATGGTGGCATTGCTATGGATGTGGCAAACAGCCCGCTGAAGAATGTGGGTACGGCCAACGATGTTCTGGAAAAGCAACCTTTTATCGTGAAAAATGGAGATGCCATCAGTGTATTGGGTAAAGGTACTCCACTGATTTATATCAATAATCGTCTTGTAAGGAATGATAATGAATTGGAGAGGCTAAGCTCTACACATATTAAGAAAGTTACTGTGATTACTAACCCCGGACCGGAGTATGATGCTTCTGTTAGTGCAGTGGTTCTGATTGAAGCTATACGTCCACCCGGAGAGGGGATAGGCGGTGAGGTTTTCGGAAGAATGGATGTCAGGAGTAAAATTTCTGCCGATGGGGCGGTGGATCTGAATTACCGTAAGAATAAATTGGACCTGTTTGCTTATTACGGGTATAGTGAGAAACAACGTGAAATTGATATTAATTCGATGCAGACTTTGGAAGCGGAAGAAAACATAACGGCTGTACAACAGATTGCCACGCAAAAGGTCCATAATAAGTTTCATTATCTGGAGGGAGGACTCAACTATGAATTAGACGAACGACATTCTATAGGTGCCAAGTATGTTTATACGCGTACTCCTTATTATAAAGGTGGAGTGGATATAGTATCGGCTGTAACAAAGGATCGTGTGTCAATAGAGGAGTTTCCAACGAATACCAAGGTAGATATGAATGCTAATTCTCACCTTCTGAATGCTTATTATACCGGTAATGTGTCCCCTTGGCTTAAAGTGCAGTTGGATATGGACTATGCTAAAGGCAGCAGTGAAAACCATGATTTTTCTGTTTCCGAAAGAGAAGATGAAGTGGAAGTGGGTACGCGCTCTTTACAGGACTATGATTTATATGCAGGCAAACTTACTTTATCTACACCTCTATTGGGAAGTAATTTTAATTATGGTATGGAATATAGCCATACGACCAATGAACAGACTTATTGGGTAGATGAAAATGAGGGAGCTCCTTCGCTTGCGTCTAATGAGAATATGTCGAAACAGAAGTTGTTTTCGGCTTTTCTCAGTTATTCAAAAAGTATAGACAAGTGGATGTTTAATTTAGGACTGCGTTTTGAAAATGTCGGTTTCGATTATTTTGAGAATGGCAATAAAGTGGATGAACAAAGCCGTACATATAAAGATTTCTTTCCACAGGCTTCGGTGAGTTACCGGTCTGATAAGGTACAGATGATGTTGGGATATCGTGCTACGATTCAGCGGCCAAGTTATTATCAACTTCGGAACAGCATTCAATATGATGACCCTTACACTTATGAAACCGGTAATCCGTATCTGAAACCTACCCGAATAGATGATATCTCATATTCGTTGCTGTGGAAGAAAATTAAGTTGATGGTTTCGTATAAGATGTATGATAATATGTCACTATTGATACCGCATCCTTATGGTGAAAAACAAGATATCGTTATGTATATTCCGGAGAATATGGATCATACACAAAATCTGATGGCTATGGTTTACTATTCTCCCCGTTTAGGTTTTTGGGAGCCGGTTGCAGGGTTAGGCGTATCGAAAGACTACTTCAAATATGGAGATACAGGACAGAAGTATGAAAAGCCCTTTTTGCGTTATAGTTTGCAGAACACGTTCCGCCTGCCTGCCGGATTCGTGGTGATGCTGGATTTTCAGGGCACATCAAAGGGGCACTCGAACCTGACTTACTTGTATGACCAGTTCCGGATGGATGTACGGGTGACGAAAACTTTCATGAAAGGTAATCTTATTCTGAACTTAAGGGGATATGATATACTGGGTACGTACAAACAGAAGAGGTGGATGGAGGTTAATCCAATAGTTTCATTGATAGATAAGAACTTGGATACTCGTTCATGGCAGTTCTCCGTGCGATATAAATTTAATGCATCAAAGAGCAAGTATAAAGGGAAGTCGGCTTCTGAGGAAGAAAGACAGCGTATGTAATGGTTATACCAACCTGTTTTAGTTTTATTCTGACTGGAACTCTATATTGATAATAAGTTTTGTGGTCATTGAAATACTGATTCAATTGTTGAATCAGTATTTCAATGACCACAAAACTATTAGTGCCCTTATGCAGTATTTTACAATTTCTTGCATTTCTTAAAAGGTGAGACTGCTTACACACTAAAAAACTAAAATATGAAAAACAAGCTATCCGTTTTACTGGCACTACTTTTTTTGCTTTGTACGGCAATGTGCTGCGAGGAATTTGAGGAATACATTCCCTGTCAGGTGACCTTAACCGGAATAGGTAAGGTGGAACACTTGGATAATGCCGGAAGCGTGCCTGTTGCTCCGGTGGGTGGAGTGGTATCTCGCCAGGCATATATGTTGCGGATACCTTTGGACTTTGAATATGAGAAAGAGATTGTAGAGGGAACATATTATGAATACATCCTGACTGATACCATCGCCAATATACAGATTATCTCACTTACCGCTTATGATGAATCCCACCCTGCCGGTACGGATGTGAACGAACTTTTCATGGATTATCCTTTGCGTCAGGAGGATCAATTGACAGATTATAAATACGGTTACATGTATGGGACTGTTTTTTATAAGATACCCCGTACACTTCCTCAAGCCGGAGTACATCGGTTTAAAATCGTAGTGACGACCCGCAAAGGGGAAGAGTTTACCAAAGAAACGGATGAGATCACCATGCAATAAATGAAGAGGCAATGAGGAAGCTATTTATCACTTTGCTGGCAGTGGGACTGCTGAGCATTATGGGCGGACAGGCACAAAATAGAAATTCACGTCATCAGCTTGACTTAACCACCGGAGTATCCTTTCATTTTCAGAGTGGGGAATCCTGGATTTCTTCTTCTCCTGTTCCCGTCATGAGCTTTGCTTATACTTTCTATGTACTTCCACACTGGGGAGTCTTCTCTTCCATGAGTTCAGCCCCTCTCATCAGAGAAGGAAATGGGAATAAGTTGAGAAAACCTTATGAAAATGATCATTTCGTAAAAGATGCGTATGACTTTGATGATGGAATCGGTTTATCTATGGCTTTCGGCATTGCCTACCGGCTGAATAAACCGGTATGGGATTTACAGTTGCGTTTGGGATATTACATGGTTGATGCAGAGGAACATTCTTCTCATTTTTATGTGAAAGAAAAGAATTCCAATGTAGTACGTTGGATTAATTATGATCAGTCATTCTCTACAGAAGCCGGTGACTTAATGAGTGCTATTCAGACTTCAGCTATGCTGTCGAGGCGTATCTGGCGCAAACTCCATTTTTCGGTGGAGGCCAAATATATCTTCCTCCCTGAACGGGCTACGCAGACTTTTGAAAAGAGAAACCTGTTGACAGGAGAGATTGAGGATAGCTACTCGAAACGTGTACGCGTGCACTATCTGGAGATGGCATGCGGAATTAGCTGGCATTTATAGCCGGCTAATGACAGTATGTAAAATTCTATAGTTATACTTCCCAACAACGCCATCCCTTGTTTGAGCAAATATAAGCTACATAGGTGCGTACATGATAGTTGGGGAAATGTTTCTGTGTATCATTGGCATAGCGGTGCACCTGTTCGATGTGTTCGGGCAGGGGAGCATTTAATGCCAACATCTTCTCGGCTTCCCGTGCTTTGTAGTATTTGAATTCTACCAGACGATCATCAGTGTAATAATCAGTGCCGGGAATACCTGTCATCTCAAAGTCTGCACGACCTTCTGAATTGTTCTGCTCAATAGCGAAAGTGTAGCAACTGCTCAGGTAGCGCGATACCAGTTCGAAGAAAGAACAACGGATGAAATTCTCATTAATTTTATCGAACACCTGTGCGGGGAACTGTCCCAGATACTCTTCAAAATAATTCTGTATCAATGGTTCCAGACAACGGTCGTTGACAAAACGTTCGTAAGTGGGTACATAGCGGTTGGCGCCACCGTCTATGCGGTTCAGTACGTTATAATAATCCATGTAGATGCTGCGCATGGTCAGGTTGGGCAACGCCATGCGGTAATTGCTCTGCAAGGTAGTCATGCCCAGATAGAAAAGGCTGATGGGGTAGAAGTTCTTGTCGAAGAACTTCTGTTTGTTGAACTTGCTGGAAAGATCAGCCATGTTGTAGGCTAATCCGTTGTCTATTATCAATGCGTCAAGCATAGCTTTTGAATTTGCCAGCGAAAGTGTGAGACGCCGGAGCCAGTTGACATCGGTTCGAAGGTTCTCGTCGATCATTTCATCGGGTACTTCTCCCTTGTTCACGGCAAATTTCTTCAGGAAGTAAGTTAATATGGTAGCATTGAATAACTTTTCACCACGGGTGCTGAAGCGGTAACCATCGTAATTGTTGACGATGAGCTGCCAGATTTCATCGAAGCGCTCTTGGCTTCCTGTGTATTTATCCAGCACATAGCGTAGGTAGGTCTCTGTCTCAGGATAAGTGAATCCCAGCATATTGATGAAGTCTGATTCCAGTGTCAGTATTTCGGCTATGTTGTAGCCACTGGTCAGGTCGTCCATGGTTACGGGGAGCACTCCTGTGCAGAAGCAAGTGCGGATACTGCCTTCACCGATACCTGCTTTGATTACCTTGAAGAAGGTGCGTAGGAAACTGTCGCAGGTAGTGACTTGTTCGTATAGCGGATCGTTGTAAGAGGTGAGTAGCTGATTAGTGAAATTGTCATATTCGTCTATCAGAATATAGACTTTGGGAAGTCCGTGTGCACGGGCATAACCCAGAACTTCTTCGAGCATTTTAGAAGCATTTCTGTGGGCGTTGAATTGGAAATCACCGAAGAGATCGCGATTGTGTGTCACCATGATTTCGACAGGGCTGCAATTCAAATCATTGAAGTTTTGCTCCAATCCCTCTATACTGTTTGACATCACCATCTTTGAGAAATCGTAGCGTATCACCATATATTGGTTGTGTTCAGGCGTAGGCTGACTACCTATGTAGGTGCCACCGAAGAGTTCTTCAAAGCGATGCGCCAGAGTGCGGTCGTAATAGTGTGCCAAGGTAGATACCCAGAGACTTTTGCCAAAGCGACGGGGTCTCAGGAAGACAGGAGCCTTATAACTCTCCAACCGTGAGATATACTTTGTCTTATCGACATAATAAAAGCCGCGCTCGCGCATTTCTGCAAAGTCAGCTACTGCGTATGGAATTGTTATTGTTGCCTTCATTTTATCTCTATGCTACACTTGACAGACACAAAGGTATAGAAATTTTTGTTGTTTTTCAATTCAGGTGCAAAATAATAGAGTATTGCTTTATACCATATCGTCTCCCGTCTTCACCACAGCCACTTTCAGTATGCTTTTATGAATAAAGAAAGGGTATAGAAAGCTTATTTCTATACCCTTCTGTTATAATTAAAATACGATTTATAATTCAATAACCAATGACTCTCTTGGTCCCATTGTCAGCGATTCACCGAATGCAACTGTCTTTCCACTAAGAATATCTTTTCCTTGTTTGGAATCTTTCAATATTTCTTTGTAGAATTTCAAAGGAACAGTAGTTTCGGCATCTGTACCATTCAACATTACGAATACGGTTTTACCTTCGTGCTGGCGGGCATACGCGTAAACACCATTCTGTACCATGAATTGCACCATGCTACCTTTGGCGATAACATCGTTTCCTTTACGCCAGTTCAATAAGGTCTTGTAGAAGTTATAACATTCGTTCTGTATCTTGCTGCGTCCTGCGGCTGTCAGTGCAGTTTCTGTATCGCCAGTCCATCCACCGGGGAAGTCTTTACGAACGTATCCGTCACTCTTGCTCTTCACACCGTTCATCATGATTTCCGTACCATAGTAGAGTTGCGGAATACGGCGGGTGGTAAGTAGCAAGGTAGAAGCTTGTTTCAGCATTGGCAGATTGTCGCCTTCACCCAGGAAGCGGTCGGTATCATGGTTTTCGATAAATGCCAATACGGAAGCCGGGTTGGGGTAGAGGAAGTCGTATACGAAGTTATTGTATACGCGATCCAGACCTTTGAACCATGTTTCGGTCTGCTCGTTCTTGGCAGTATTGATTTTATCGAAGAAGCTGAAGTCCATAACGGTTTTCAGGTTACTGTTCTTCGGGGCAGAGAGTTTGGAATCCATTTGCCACCAGGCTGTATAAGCCGGTTCGGTAACCCAAGTTTCGCCTACGGTGTTGTAGTTGGGGTATTCTTCGTTCAGCTCTTTCATCCAGTTGCTCATGGCGTCATAGTCGGCATACGGATAAGTGTCCATGCGGATACCGTCGATATTGGCGTACTCAATCCACCAGAAGCTATTCTGTACCAGGTAGCGATATACGTGCGGGTTCTTTTGGTTAAGGTCTGGCATAGCGGTAACAAACCAACCGTCGTTCATCTGGTCGAAGTCGTATTGTGAAGTATAAGGATCAACGTGCGGAGTCAGTTTGAAAGAAGTCTGCACGAAGTTCTTTTCATGATCGGGATTGTTGAACCAGTCTTTAGACGGCATATCTTTAATCCATGGATGTTCTACGCCGCAGTGGTTGAAGATCATATCCATTACAATCTTGATGCCGCGGTCGTGGCATTTGGATATCAGTTGCTGATACTCTTCGTTGGTGCCGAAACGCGGATCAACTTTATAGTAATCGGTAGTAGCATAGCCGTGGTACGAACCGCCGGTCATGTTGTTTTCCAGTACCGGAGTGAACCAAAGAGCGGTTATACCCAGGTCGGAGAAGTAATCCAGATTTTGCTCGATACCTGCAAGGTCACCACCATGGCGGGCGTTCGGATCATTGCGGTCTACTTTGTATTCGGCCATGCCGGGGATTTGGTCATTGTCTGGATTGCCGTTTGCAAAGCGGTCGGGCATCAACAGGTAGAGGGCGTCGGAAGCATCAAAACCTTTGTGTTCACAGCTTTTCTTGCCGCGTGCTTTCAGTTCATACTCTTTGACGATTTTCTTTTTGCCTTGTGCAAAAGTGAGAGCTACTTTACCGGGTTTCACATCTTTCTCCAGTCTCAGGTAGACAATCAGGTAGTTCGGGCTTTCCAGCTTGACAGTGCTGCTCAAAGAAACGCCGGGATAGTTGACAGTAACGGAAGAGTTACCGATGTCTTCACCGTAGACCATAAGTTGGAGTTCGGGATTTTGCATTCCGGCGTACCAAAACGGAGGGTCGATTTTGTTTACGTTCATAGCTGCATACGTACTAAGGGAAAGTAAAAACGTTCCCAGGATAAGGAATAATTTTTTCATGATATTAGCTTTTCGTTATTATATCCGTATTTTGGTGCTAATATAAGCAAATAGCGGAGAAAGCTGCCGCTACTCCGCTATTATATACTTTATAATGTTATGCAAACGTTTTCACTTCTTTACTGTGTCTCTGGAAGTTTCTGTCTTTTTCGTATTTGTTGGTACTGCAATCACTTTCCCCTGAAAGAAGTCATCCACTTTCTTTTTCTCGCGAAGATCTTTCAGCCAAGTTTCGGCCGCACCATAATAAGTACTTAATCCTAATATTACATTTCCTTTATCATCTGTTTCGGGTTGCTCACTGCTGTTTTTGGGACGCGTTTTAAGGAAAGCCTCCAGACAACGTTCTGTATTCTTTTTATCTTTCAACTGATATTGGTAAACATATGCCATGTCATACAAGAGCTTATGATTTTCTATATCATATTTATCATATCTGTCTTGCATCGTTTTGATTTGCTCTTTAGGCATTAGTGCCATTTTATAGCAGTCTGTGAGGCCGACATAGAGGCGTACCATAGCACTATCGGGTGGGGTCGCATATGCCACAGCTTCTTCCAGGTATGCAACTCCTTGATCCTTCCATGATGTTTTGGAACAGGAGCGTCCTAAATAATATAGCAGATTTACATTACGCTTATCATATTGGCGAGCTACTTCCAGTATATCATGTGCTTCATAAAACTTTTCTACTGCGTAGTAACTGACTCCTAAATAATAACAGGTGGTAAATGTACTGTCCCCTAGGCTTAGTAACTGTTCGTATCTCTGTATTGCGGTCTGATAATCTTTCATCAGGCAGTATGCCAATGCATTTTGTTGGTTTACAACAACGTTTGTACTGTCTATTTGGCGGTATTTTTCAGTAGCTTCTATAGCATAATTATAAAATGCTCCTTCGATGTGCAGTCTTGCTGCTTTGGCAGCAGCCAGAAAGTCGTTGGGATATTTTTCCTGTATGTTTTCATAGCATCCCAATGCTGCTAAAATGTCATCTACCCCTTCAAAACTTTGAGCTTGTAGATGTAATGCGACAGCCGAGCTATCTGTTTCTGTAAGTAGACTGCTCTCTCCCAATGCTTCATCGAATTTCCGCTGATTCAGTAATAGAGTAATGTATTGAATACGGGCATATTTATTATCCGGATTCAGGTCCACTGCCTTTTGATAATATTTTAATGCCTGTTTGTTTTTTAATAATGACTTGCAGCACTCTGCTGCTTCAATATAAGCTCGTGGATTCAGAGAATCTTGCATTACGACTTCTTCATATACTTGAAGCGCTTCCCTGTTGTTGCCAAGACTTTTCAGCGCTTTCCCTTTTTGATAGAGTAGGGGAACAGTCGGCGTCTCCTTATCAATAAGCGTCAATGCCGTTTCATAATCATAGTTTGCCATTGCTTCCTGAATGGGGTTGGTATTTTGTGCCATCAGCAATGAAGAGGCACTGAAAAAGAGTAGAATAAAGAGTTTCCGCATAGTCTTTTTATCTTTAAAGTATTGCTTAATTGGCTGCAAGTTACTAAAAAGATTTACCTTACGAAATATTCGTAGCTTCTTTTAGATAGATTAACGAATAAAAATAGCGCCCCTTCAGACGAAGGAGCGCTAAAATATACCGGATGTTTTGAATGGTAAAGATACCACTCAACGCACATGTCTTTTACATCAAGAATCCCAGCAAGATACCGGCAGCTACTGCTGAACCGATTACACCTGCAACGTTCGGACCCATGGCGTGCATCAGCAGGTAGTTTGTAGAATCATATTCCAGACCTACTACCTGAGAGATACGTGCCGAGTCAGGTACGGCAGATACACCTGCATTACCGATCAACGGGTTGATCTTATTATCTTTCTTCAGGAAGAGGTTGAATATCTTCACGAAGATCACACCGGAAGCGGTAGCAATTACGAATGACAATGCACCCAGACCGAAGATCTTGATAGAGTCGAGTGTCAGGAACTCAGAAGCCTGAGTAGAGGCACCTACTGTCAAACCTAACAGGATAGTAATAGTGTCAATCAGCGGACCACGTGCCGTTTCAGCCAAACGACGGGTTACACCACTTTCTTTCAACAGGTTACCGAAGAACAGCATACCCAACAAAGGCAGACCGGACGGAACAAGGAAACAAGTCAGCAACAAACCGATAATCGGGAAGATTACTTTCTCCGTGTGAGAAACTACGCGCGGCGGTTTCATACGGATCAAACGTTCGTGCTTGTTGGTCAACAGGCGCATGATAGGCGGCTGGATTACCGGTACCAACGCCATGTACGAATAGGCTGATACCGCAATCGCACCCATCAGGTTAGGGGCCAACTTGGATGAAAGGAAGATAGCCGTCGGACCGTCAGCACCACCAATGATACCGATTGCACCGGCTTGCATAGGATCGAAACCTATTTCCAAAGCAATCATGTAAGCACCGAAGATACCAAACTGGGCAGCTGCACCAATCAGTAACAACTTAGGGTTGGATATCAGAGACGAGAAGTCCGTCATAGCACCAATGCCCAGGAAGATGAGTGGCGGATACCAACCGGAGGTTACTCCCTGATACAAGATGTTGAGTACAGAACCTTCTTCATAGATGCCGACTTTCAGCCCGGCTTCCATGTTAAAGGGGATATTACCGATCAGCATACCGAATCCGATAGGAATCAGCAGCATCGGTTCAAATTCCTTGGCTACCGCCAAGTATATGAAGAACAAACCTACCAGGATCATAACAACGTGGCCTACCGTTGCATTGGCAAAACCCGTGTACGTCCAGAAATCGGCAAGGTTGTTTCCTATAAATGTGATAAATTCTCCCATATTATTCAATAATTACAAGGTCATTACCTTCGAGAACGGAATCTCCTTTACTTACATTGATTGCAGTGATTTTACCGTCTTTGTCGGCGTTGATATTGTTTTCCATTTTCATTGCCTCAAGGATGATAATGGTCTGTCCTCTCTTTACAGTATCACCCACATTGACTTTGATGTCGAGGATAACACCGGGAAGCGGTGATTTAACACCTGACTTGCCAGTAGAAGCAGCAGCCGGTTTCACTACCGGAGTTGCAGGAGCGGGAGCGGGAGTGGTAGGACGTACTACCGGTTTTACAACCACTTTCGGTGCCTTTTCCATTTCTACTTTGTAGGGAGTACCGTTCACTTCAACATGAGCGATATTTTCATCGATATCTCCAATGGTAACTTTGTATGTATTACCGTTGATTTTATATTTATATTCTTTCATTGTTTTATCAATTTATAGGTGATTACTTTTTCTGAGGAGTTTCACGCAATGTGTAAATCTTCGAACTCCATGGTGAATAGCTGCGTTTTACACGGGTGATAGTAAGAACTGTGTCTTCCACATCGTGCACATCGCTTTGCATCTCATGCATGGCCATGGCAATAGCAGCAAAAATTTCTCCCGGAGCTTCGCCCAGTTTCTTTTCTTTAGCTTCCTGTTTGTCAGTAATACCTTTAGCCTTCATTGCATTACGCTTACTGAGGCTTACAGATACCCTGCCAACAATCTTGAAAGCAATGAAAAGCAGAATCAAACCGCAGAATACTACACTCATGGCAGAAATAGACATACCGATACCGTCGCTATCATGCTCTTCGAATTTCTCCATCTTAGCATTGCTGTCGATAGTTTTGTTGTTGGTACTCGGAGTTACGTATTTCTCTGCACTACCGTCTTTAACTTCCCATTTTTCAGCTGCATCACTTATGCGTGCATAAGATTGGTTAGCTTGTAATACGCCTGCCGGTATGGTAATCTGATCCAGTAAATTGCGTCCTGAATCATATAAACCAATCCAGTTCTGTGTTTCCGGATTCAGCGTAAAGTTCGTGTGGAATGTACCACGTCTTGCTTCTCCATCAGCCCAGAATAATGAATGCTGACGAGGTTTTATCAAAGTCAGGACATCACCTTTAGGGATAAAGTAGCTGGCAGTATCACCCGGCTGGCTGCTGCATTTCAGATAGCAACCTGCGAGGTCGGCGCTGCCGTATGATCTGTTGAATATTTCAATCCATGCGCTGTGCAAGCCGTAGTCATCTTGGAAGTTGCTTTCATTGGTAATCAGCACTTCATTCAGCACCAGCTTATTGTTCGATTTCTTCTCTCCACAGGAAGAGCATACACCTAACGTCAGCAGCAAGGTAAAGAATATTCCGATTTTTGTTTTATTCATAATCGTTCTTGTTTTTAGTGTTAAAAGCCTGATTACAAAGGAATATTACCATGCTTCTTAGCTGGGTTGGACAATTTCTTAGTCTGCAACTGTTGCAAAGCGCGGATAATGCGGAAACGTGTGTTACGCGGTTCAATCACATCATCGATGTAACCATACTTAGCTGCATTGTAAGGATTAGCAAACAGCTTGGTGTATTCAGCTTCTTTTTCTGCCAGGAATTGAGCAGGATTTTCCTGTTCCTTAGCTTCGCGGGCATACAATACCTCAACGGCACCGGCACCACCCATTACAGCGATTTCAGCAGTAGGCCATGCGTAGTTCATGTCACCGCGGAGTTGCTTACAGCTCATTACGATGTGTGAACCACCGTAAGACTTACGCAATGTTACTGTTACCTTAGGTACAGTAGCCTCACCGTAAGCATACAGCAACTTAGCGCCATGCAGAATTACACCATTGTATTCCTGGCCTGTTCCCGGAAGGAATCCCGGAACGTCTACCAATGAAACGATAGGAATATTGAAAGCATCGCAGAAACGAACGAAGCGGCCACCCTTACGAGATGCGTTGCTATCGAGCACACCTGCCAGATACTTCGGCTGGTTGGCAACGATACCTACGGACTGTCCGTTGAAACGTGCGAAACCGATAATGATATTCTTTGAGTAATCTTTCTGAACTTCGAGGAACTCACCGTTGTCAACAATAGCAGCAATTACTTCGTACATATCATACGGCTTGTTCGGGCTATCGGGGATGATTTCATTCAGAGAATCTTCCAAACGGTCGATAGGATCGGTGCAATCTACGTAAGGAGCTTCTTCCAGGTTGTTCTGGGGAATGTAGCTCAACAGCTTACGCAACAAAGCCAAACCTTCTTCTTCAGTCTTGGCAGTGAAGTGAGTTACACCTGATTTGGTAGAGTGAACACTTGCGCCACCCAGATTTTCCTGAGTTACGTCTTCACCTGTTACAGTCTTAACTACCTTCGGACCGGTAAGGAACATATAAGAAGTACCTTCCATCATCAACGTGAAGTCAGTCAGTGCAGGAGAGTAAACAGCACCACCGGCACAAGGACCGAAGATACCTGAAATTTGCGGGATAACACCTGATGCCAGGATATTGCGCTGGAAGATTTCAGCATAACCAGCCAAAGCGTTGATACCTTCCTGGATACGTGCACCACCCGAGTCGTTGATACCGATACAAGGAGCACCCATTTTCATAGCCTGATCCATAATCTTACAGATCTTCAGAGACATCGTTTCAGACAAAGAACCGGCAGAAACTGTAAAGTCCTGTGCGAACAGATAAACCAAACGACCGTCGATAGTACCACAACCGGTCACAACACCATCACCGGGATAGTGTTTCTTTTCCATACCGAAGTTGGTACATCTGTGCTCTACAAACATATCCATTTCTTCGAAACTACCTTCGTCGAGAAGCATGGCTATGCGCTCACGAGCTGTATATTTACCTTTCTCATGCTGTTTGGCAATCGCTTTTTCACCACCACCCAGACGTGCAGCTGCGCGGCGATCTATAAGCTCTTTAATCTTTTCAAGTTGATTACTCATTTTATTAAATATAATGGGTTAATACTGTTTTTAATTATAAATTATGAATTACAAATTATGAATTGCAGATTACAAAATTACCCGTGAACGGAGTAATTTGTCATTTGTAATTCGTCATTATCTTACGGTTTTTCGCAAAGTTCTGTCAATACGCCCAGTGTTGATTTCGGGTGTAAGAAAGCAATGTTCAGACCTTCAGCACCTTTGCGCGGAGCCTTGTCGATTAAGCGAACGCCTGCAGCTTCTACTTCAGCTAATGCGTTTGCTACACCATCCTCGATAGCAAATGCCACGTGATGAACGCCTGCACCTTTGTTTTCGATGAACTTAGCAATAGTACTTTCGGGAGAGGTCGGTTCGAGAAGTTCGATTTTAGTGTCACCAACTTTCAGGAAAGCGGTTTTTACTTTCTGGTCTTCTACAGTTTCGATGTTGTAGCACTTCAGACCTAATACGTTCTCGTAATACGGCAGGGCTTCTTCAATGCTCTTAACAGCAATGCCCAGATGCTCAATGTGTGAAATCTTCATAACTATATTTATTAATGTTGGTATAATGTCTTAATCAAAGGCATAAAACAGCACAAAGAAAGAGATTTCTTCCTTAATAGAGAAATTTTTCGTCAATTAATTATTGGATATTTGAAGTTTAGAAAGGTTTTTTTAGACTTCTGTTCAGAAGTCGAGCAACAGGCGGACGTTAATCTGACGAGATGTCAGGTAATTGGGTACTGCAAACTGATTATTTCGGGTGTCTGTCACCCAATAATAGGAGTTGACGTTGCTGATATTTAGCAAATTGAAAATATCCACCCCCAACCAAAGGCTGCGGATGCCGCGCTGATTTTCGCGTTCACTGCGATCGATAATACAGCGGGACATACCTATATCCACACGTCGGTAAGGGGATGTACGGAACACGGCAGCCTCGCGTCCGCTATGTGGAGGGCCGAAGGGAAGACCTCCGGCAAGTGTACCTTTCAGGTTCATTTTCCACTTGCGGCTACCGGGAAAATAGTCCGTAAAATAGAGTGAAAGACGGTAGCGCTGATCGGTGGGACGGGGGAGCCATTGTCCGTTTATTTTCTCTTCGGTTTTCATCAGAGAGAAGCTCAGCCAAGAGTCTGTTCCGGGAACAAATTCACCGAACAGTTTCATGTCGATACCGGTGGCGTAACCTTTGGAAAGGTTGCGTCCGTAATAACTAATCCGTACATTATCTATATTATAAGGGATGAGATTGCTCAATGCTTTGTAATACACTTCCATGGAGAAGCGGAACGGGCGGTCCATGGCACGGAAATTATAGTCGCCACCTGCCACGAAGTGCAGGGAGCGCTGCGAACGGATGTCACGGTTCAGAGATACGGTAGCTATCCCGTCCACCTGGGTGGTATCCCGGAATTCTTTATAGAACGGTGCCTGATAATAGACTCCGGCAGCTACTCTCAGGGTGAATTTCTCATTGAATGCCGGAATCAGAGCCAGGGAGGCACGCGGGCTGAAAATGAATTCTTTGTTCCAGTCCCAGTAACTGCCTCGTATGCCGGCAGTCAGGGTGAATAGTCCGGCGGTGGAGCGGAAGCGGTATGTATCTTGCAGGTAAAATCCGTATCGTTTGCTGTCCGTTTCGTTGCGCGAACGGAGGGTATAGAAGAGTTCTGGTCCTTCGGAAGTTTGTGGCATGGAGTATCCGGCAGAGTCGCGCATTTCCCATTCGCGCATCCGGTCTTTGATGCGCTCCCGTTTGAACTCCGCACCCCATTGCAGGGAGTGGCTTTTCAGTCGGTGGCGGCCTGTGATGGAATAACTTTGCACCTCTGCGGTAAGGTAATTGCGGGCATGTTCCATGTAAGTTCCCACGCCGATGGTTTCGGAAGTTTCCTCTTCGTTGGTAGTGCCGTCTACTTGCGTTCCGCTGTCCAGGGAGTTCAGCCAGTATTGCCCGGTGATGTCGTACGTTTCCTGTTCTTTCGTGTGGAAAGCGGAGGCTTGCAGGGTCAGGCTGTTCTGTTCGTTTAGCCGGTAAGTGGCGTAGGCGGTTCCGAACAGGGTGCGGAATAAATCTTTCTCCTGTCCTTCAAAATAGACTTTAAACTCACGTACATTGCTGAGAGTGCCGAAGCGGGTGTAGCGGTCTTCCGGCTGGAAGTTATAGCGGTTTTCTGAAATATTGCCGATGACACCTACTTCCCAACGCTTCGAAGGTGTCCAGTTCAGATAAGTCTGATAGTCGATATAACGCGGGTCGTATTCTCCTTTTGTATCCAGCGTACCGAGCAGATATTGGTTGGTTTTATAACGGATGCCGTTTGTCCAGGTTAGCTTCTTGGTGGCAATTCCTACATATGCCGAGGCTCCCAACAGGCTGACGGAGGCACTTCCTTCCAGCCGTTCGGGTTTCTTGTAAGTGATGTCCAGCACGGATGACATCTTATCCCCGTACTTGGCCTCATAGCCTCCCGTGGAGAAGCCGACGGATTGCACCATATCGGGATTGATGAAACTCAATCCTTCCTGTTGCCCGGAACGGATCAGCAAGGGACGGTATATTTCAATGCCGTTGACGTACACCATGTTCTCGTCGAAACTACCGCCGCGTACGTTGTATTGCGAGCTGAGCTCATTGTTGCTACTCACTCCGGCTTGCGTGGCTATCACGGCTTCTATGCTTCCGCCCGAAGCGTCGGGGGCCAGGCGGTTTTGTTTGGTTTCTATCTGTTGGATGGTTCCGGTTTGCCGGCGACGCTCTGTTACGCTCACTTCGCCCAGTTCAAAGTTCATCGGGGGTAAGGTTATGTTCAGACTGATATTTCCCTGCGGACGTACTAATTTTCGTTTGCGGGTTTGGTATCCCAGCATGGAGAAGATGACTGTTACGCTGTCCCGGCTTTCGAATTTCAGTGAATATCTCCCTTTCAGGTTGCTGACTGTGCCTATAGCCGTCCCTTCCAATCGTATTGTTGCCAATTCAATCGGATTACCATTTTCATCCGTAACCGTTCCGCCTATCTTGACTGTTTTCTGGGCAAGGGCGGGAGTGGAGAATAGTATTATAAGAGATGTCAGTAACCAAAAATGTCTCATACCTTTTCTATAACGGAGAAACTTCCCGAAACGTATATCAGGAGGTAAAAAAGAGCTTTTAACTTTGCTTCTTTATTTTTTATAGGTTCGTGTCACATATGTTACAACTCCAATCCGCGTTTCGTGCTATTTTTGCAGAAAAAATAGATTATGGAACAATTACATGCTCATGAAGTCCTTCACATGATGGAAGGCAACAGTTATTCGGAATCATCATTAAAAGAGGCAATCATCCAGAAATTCGGTGAGCATCAACATTTCTATACTTGCTCGGCAGAAGATATGGATGCGGATAAATTGATAGAGTTTCTGAAAGCGAAAGGTAAGTTTATGCCTGCTGATGATGGATTTACGGTGGATATAACGAAGGTTTGCAGTCATTGATGCTGATGCATCCGTCTTCTCCGTATCAAGTCCGTACCAAGTCCGTATCTGGTCCGTATAAAGGTACCTTTACTTGGACTTGACACGGACTTGGTACGGACTTGACAGGGTTAAGATAGGGCTTTGGGACTGAAAAATGAAGCAGAAGAATCTGCTCTTCAAGATGAATTTCTCTAAATGGATGTGCGGAGCAAAAAAAAATCTGAATAGATATTTGCAATAAAACAATTTGTACCTTTGTAGCCGAATACAATATTGAAACTATGGGAATTGTAATAGGAATAGACGTTGGCGGAAGTACTACAAAAATTGTAGGAATCAACGGAGAACAGATACAGTCGCCGATGTTTATCACTGCGACTGATCCGGTTACTTCTTTGTTCGGGGCTTTCGGGAAGTATATTTATGATAACGGTATTCAGCTTTCGGATATAGAGCAAGTGATGCTGACAGGTGTGGGTAGTGCATTTGTAGATAGTCCGTTGTATGGTTTACCCACGGATAAGGTCGATGAGTTTATAGCCAATGGGTTGGGTGCACGTCATGCCACGGATATTGACCAGCTGATTGTGGTAAGTATGGGAACGGGCACTTCTTTCGTAAGAATCAACGGAGAAAAGATAGAGCATATTGGTGGTATGGCAATTGGCGGAGGTACTTTGCAGGGACTTTCCCGCTTGTTGCTGAAGACGCATGATTTCAGGCAGATTGCAGCAATTGCCGAGAAAGGCGACATTACCCGTGTAAACTTGCAGATCGGAGATATTTGCAATCGTCCTTTGCCGGATCTTCCGGTGCATGCCACTGCTTCGCTGTTCGGAAAAGCGGATAGCAACGCTTCGCAGGAAGATATTGCAAAAGGGATTATTTATATGGTGCTGCAAACGATAGGTGGTGCAGCAGTGCTGTCTGCGCTGAATGGTCCTATCAAAGATTTTGTCTTGATTGGTAATCTTACTAAATTTCCGCAGTGCCAGGAGGTTTTTCCGAATATGGAAAAGATATATGGGGTGCGCTTCCATATTCCACCCTATGCGGAGTATAGGACGGCGATAGGGGCGGCGCTGACATATTTATCTAAGCATTAGCAGCCACTTCCATACAGGGATTACTTCTATTCTTGCATGATTATCCATTTGCAACACGCTCTCCTCATCGAAAGTAATAATGAGGAGTCGTCTGCAAGGTAATACTTTGGATAGTTTGATTAATGCATCCGTTTCACGCTCTTTGGTTTCCAAGTCTTTTATACTATATGATACTTGTATGGCCCATTGTTCTTCCGGAATATAGAAATCAACTTCCACTCCTTTATTATAAAAGAATACGGCGTCTTCTTTCCCAAACTGACGAATTAAATTGATGGCTACCAGATTTTCAAGCAGAGAAGTATTTCCGTCTATCAGAAATAAATTGAGTATTCCGTTGTCGGTGAAATAATATTTGCTATTACTTTCTTTCTCTGCCAGTTTGGCTGCAATGTTATTGATACGTTGGAGAAGCCAGGCTGACTCTGCGTATTCTACGTATTTTATGGCAGAAGTTGTACTGAGTTTGCTACCGGTAGTGGAAACTATATTTGCTATACGATTGAAAGATATGGGTTGTTTTACGCTTTCCGCCAGTTTTTTTATCATTATCTTCAGGCCGAAAGTGTTCGTTATGGCATTTCTGGCGGCAATATCTCCTAAATATATCTTTTGATATACACTGGTGAGATAGTTCCTTTTTGCTGCAAGAAGTGCACCTTCGGGGAAACCGCCATTATGAAAATAGTCAATAAATCGATTCATTACGGCGGCTCTGGATTCTGTGCTCAATAGAGACAGTTCGTCATAAACCGTGTGGTGGAGTTCCAGAAATTCCCGGAAACTGTATGGATAAACATTGATTGTGATGTATCTGCCTCCCAATGTTGTCTGTATGTCACTGCTAAGCATTTTGGCATTGCTTCCGGTGATGTATACTTTATATTTTTCATCTGCCAGGCGACGGGCAAATTTTTCCCAACCTTCTATATTTTGTATTTCGTCGAGGAATAGTATGGGCCTTTTACCGTACATTTCAAGGTGTGCTTCGATGATGAGGTTAAGGTCGGAAACTTGTAATCCATCTAAACGTTCATCTTCGAAATTGATATATAACATGTTGTCCCATTCAGTACCTTCGGCGAGCAACTGCTGAATACGTTGATAAATTAAGAAAGATTTTCCGGCGCGTCTTATACCTACAAGTACATAATTGCCAAAGTCTTCGAAATGAAAGTTTCTTTTGAAGACCTCATATCGCTGAACCTCTTTCTGGTTGTCCAGCATGACTGTTTTTAAGATTTGCTTATCCATATTGTTTCATCTGTTAGATAGAAATGATGGTGTCTTATCCAATTTATTGGATGAAACATCTGTCTTTTTATCCAATCGTTTGGACAAAGGTACTCAAAAACTTCTAAGAAGCTAACAGAACAGTCGAAAACTTATACTTCTCTCTTGACAAGAATGCTATCCTTGATCGTTTTTACCCGAATTGTATGTAAAATACCTAGAAATTTCGGATGGAACTTTTTGCTCTTCAAGAAAATACTCCTATCTTTGCGCCCGAATTTATGAGCTAATATAATGTCTCACTCAATTAATTATTAAACAACTTATTTTATTTAATGGAAAACTTAAAAAATGTAGCGCCTGTTGAAGACTTCAACTGGGATGCTTATGAAAATGGCGAAACCTTCGGTGGTGCCAGCCACGAAGAGTTGGAAAAGGCTTACGACAGTACGCTTAACAAAGTTAACGACCGTGAGGTAGTTGACGGAACTGTAATCGCGATGAACAAACGTGAAGTTGTTGTGAACATCGGTTACAAATCAGACGGTATCATTCCTTTGAATGAATTCCGCTACAATCCTGATCTGAAAGTAGGTGACACTGTAGAAGTATACATCGAAAACCAGGAAGACAAAAAAGGACAGTTGGTTCTGTCTCACCGTAAAGCTCGCGCTACTCGCTCTTGGGACCGTGTGAACGCTGCTTTGGAAAACGAAGAAATTATCAAGGGGTACATCAAGTGCCGCACAAAGGGTGGTATGATCGTAGACGTATTCGGTATCGAAGCTTTCTTGCCGGGTTCTCAGATCGACGTGAAACCTATCCGCGACTACGATGTATTCGTTGGCAAAACTATGGAATTCAAGGTTGTTAAGATCAACCAGGAATTCAAGAACGTGGTTGTTTCTCATAAGGCTCTTATCGAAGCTGAACTGGAACAACAGAAGAAAGAAATTATCGGTAAGCTCGAAAAAGGACAAGTTCTTGAGGGTACCGTTAAGAATATCACATCTTATGGTGTATTCATCGACTTGGGTGGCGTAGACGGCTTGATTCACATCACTGACCTGTCTTGGGGCCGCGTAAGCGATCCGAAGGAAGTGGTTGAACTCGACCAGAAACTCAACGTTGTTATCCTTGATTTCGACGATGAGAAGAAGCGTATCGCTCTTGGTCTGAAGCAACTCACTCCGCATCCTTGGGATGCTCTTAGCGCTGAACTGAAAGTGGGTGACAAGGTGAAGGGTAAAGTAGTGGTTATGGCTGACTACGGTGCATTCATCGAAATCGCTCCGGGCGTTGAAGGTTTGATTCACGTATCTGAAATGTCTTGGTCACAACACTTGCGTTCTGCACAAGACTTCATGAAGGTAGGTGACGAAGTGGAAGCAGTAGTTCTGACTCTGGACCGCGAAGAACGTAAGATGTCTTTGGGTATCAAACAACTGAAGCAAGATCCTTGGGAAACTATCGAAGAGAAGTACCCTGTAGGTTCTAAGCACACTGCTAAAGTTCGTAACTTCACTAACTTCGGTGTATTCGTTGAAATCGAAGAAGGTGTTGACGGCTTGATCCACATTTCTGACCTGTCTTGGACTAAGAAAGTTAAACATCCTTCTGAATTTACTCAGATCGGTGCAGACATCGAAGTTCAGGTACTGGAAATCGACAAAGAAAACCGTCGCTTGAGCCTTGGCCACAAGCAACTCGAAGAAAACCCCTGGGATGTATTCGAAACAGTATTCACTGTAGGTTCTGTACACGAAGGTACTATCATCGAAATGCTGGATAAGGGCGCTGTTGTTGCTCTGCCTTATGGCGTAGAAGGTTTCGCTACTCCGAAACACCTCGTTAAGGAAGATGGCTCTCAGGCTCAGATGGATGAGAAACTGTCATTCAAGGTTATCGAGTTCAACAAAGATGCTAAGCGTATCATCCTTTCTCACAGCCGTATCTTCGAAGATGCTGCAAAGGCAGAAGAAAGAGCTGAAAAGAAGGCTGCTGGTAAGAAACCGGCTGGCAATAAGAGAGAAGACGCTCCGGCTATTCAAAACCAGGCTGCTTCTACTACTTTGGGCGACATCGACGCTCTGGCTGCTTTGAAAGAGCAAATGGAAGCTGGAAAGAAGTAATCACTTCTATAGATAGATAAAGACGAGAGGGCACTTACTTGAGAGTGTCCTCTCTTTTTTTTATATTTGGGTAGAATCTTGGGGAATAAAGTGTGCTTTTTTATTTTATGATTATCTTTGCAGAATAGTGGTTGAATGTGGTGGCTCTGAATCTACCGCATTCTGAATGGTATAAATAATTTAATGTAGATTTACTATGCGAAACATTATTAAGAATTTGGGAAGCACTATGTTGCTGACCTGTTTCTCTCTCATCTTGCTGACTGGATGCAGTCGGAAGTCTCAACTGAAATTAGCAATAGAAATGGCTAATAAGCAGTGTCCTATGAGTATAGGAACGACAGGCGAAATATCGAGCATTACTTTTGATGGAACGGATGTGATATACAGTCTGTTGATGAATGAAGACTATCTGGACTTGGATGCCTTGGGGAAGAATACCAATGCAATGAAGTCTGCTGTAATGGTTATGTTCAAGAATCCGAAAGGGGAAATAAAGTCAATGCTGGAAATGGTAGTGGATACTAAATCCGGTATTAGATTAATATATAAAGGAAAGTCTACCGGCAAAGAAGTGGAATGTAGACTGGACACTGAAGAGCTGAAACGCATCTTGAATCAGAAGGGAACGGAAAAAGAGAGTGAGCGGCAGAAATTGGAAGAACTGGTGAATGTTACCAATGTGTCATGTCCGATGACGATAGATGAGGCTACCATTCTTAATAAGTTAACGATAGAGGCGGATAAAGTAGTATACAATTATACGATTGATGAAGAAAAAGTAGCAATGGCTGCTTTAAAGAGTAATGAGGAGCAGATGAAACAGAATATAAAGGGGGCTTTGAATGTATCCGAACCTTCCTTAAAAATGTTCCTGGAAGCATGTGTGAAGGATAATAAAGGGATAGCATACCGATATGTAGGTGATACCTCTGGTGAAAATATAGAATACCTTTTTACTGTTGCTGAACTAAAAGAGCTTCTGCCCAAATAAATAAGGATTGTTCAGAATGTATTGCTAATGGAAAAGTTTGAATTACATATACTGGGCTGCGGTTCTGCGCTGCCTACTACCCGTCATTTTGCCACTTCGCAAGTGGTGAATGTGCGTGACAAACTTTATATGATAGACTGCGGAGAAGGATCGCAATTGCAATTCCGCAAGTCCCGACTGAAGTTTTCCCGCTTGAATCATATTTTTATTTCTCATCTGCATGGAGATCATTGCTTTGGTTTGTTGGGATTGATATCTACGCTCAATCTGCTGGGGCGTACGGCTGAGTTGCATATTCATTCACCGAAAGGATTGGAAACCCTATTGGCTCCGATGCTAAGTTTCTTTTGCCGGCAAATGACGTATAAGGTTCTTTTCCATGAGTTTGAGACGAAAGAACCCGGAATGATCTATGAAGACCGTTCTTTGACAGTGACTACCATTCCATTGCGTCATCGTATGCCTTGTTGTGGCTTTCTGTTTGCAGAGAAGCAGCGGCCCAATCATATCATTCGGGAGATGGTTGACTTCTATGAAGTGCCGGTATATGAGTTGAATAGGATAAAGAATGGAGAAGACTATGTGACTCCGGAAGGCAAAACCATTTCCAATTCCTTACTGACACGTCCGTCTGATTTACCGCGTAGTTATGCCTATTGTTCGGATACCATCTATATGCCTGAGATTGCAGAACAGATAAAAGGAGTAGATTTGCTATTCCATGAGGCCACTTTTGCAAATGCAGACTTGCCTCGTGCCAAAGAAACTTTTCATACTACTGCTGCTCAGGCGGGAGAGATAGCCAAGGCGGCAGGAGTGAAGAAATTGGTGATCGGGCATTTTTCTGCCCGCTATGAAGATGAGAATGTTTTGCTTAAAGAAGCTTCGGATGTTTTCCCCGAAACAGTGCTGGCTAAGGAAACGCTGTGTTTGGAGGTATAAATGATAATCACTAACAAATTATCATTTAACCGTCTGTTTTTTGTTTTATCGAACCGAATGCCGTATATTTGTACGGAATAATCTGAAAACATAGGCTTATAGATGAGAAAGTTACTCTACTGTTTTTTCTTTTTGTTGACTTTTTCGTCGCAGTCCGTGGCATGGGCGCAGGACGGTCGGAAGCAGGAAACGGCTCAGAAAGAGCAGCCGTCTTCTACTATTGTGCTGACTGTTTCGGCAGAAAACCGGGTACGTGTGCAGAATGCAGAACCCGGCTCCCAGATGGAAGTCTACAATATTGTAGGCGTGAAACTTACCACGATACGCATTGACTCTACGGATGTCACCGTTCAGGTGAATTTGCCTAAAGGTTATTACATCTTTAAGATTGGGAATGTCGTGCGGAAAGTGGTAATCAAATAAACGAAACGGAATAGATACTTATGAATCCTTCCTATAATGAACGCGAAGTGCTGGAGCTTCTACAAGATGAAAGTACACAAAAGCGAGGGTTTGAGTTGATTGTTGCGCAATATAGCGAACAATTATACTGGCAGATCCGTCGTATGGTGCTTTTGCATGAAGATGCCAATGACTTACTTCAGAACACGTTCATTAAGGCATGGACCAATATCGATTATTTCCGTGGAGATGCGAAGCTTTCTACCTGGCTCTATCGCATCGCTTTGAATGAATGTTTGACTTTCCTAAATAAACAACGCGCTGTAACTACTGTTTCTATCGATGATGAAGATGCTTCTGTACTTCAGAAGCTGGAAAGCGATCCCTATTTCTCCGGCGACCGGGCACAGAAGTCTCTACAGAAAGCATTGCTTACACTGCCGGAAAAGCAGCGTATGGTATTCAACTTAAAGTATTACCAGGAAATGAAATACGAGGAGATGTCCGACATCTTCGGCACATCTGTCGGCGCTCTGAAAGCCTCTTATCATCATGCCGTGAAAAAAATCGAGAAGTTTTTGGAGGGAGAGGTTTAAACCTTTACCCCAAAACATAGTCTAACCTAACAGAGAGGAAAAAAGCTTATGAAAGAAGAAGATAACATATTGAAGAAGGTAGGGAAGGAAAATGTTTTCCGTGTTCCTGACGGATACTTTGAGAATCTTACTTCAGAGGTGATGAGCCGGCTTCCCGAAAAGGAAACACCTGCAATTATTAAGAGAGAACCTACGAAGTGGGAGAGAATTAAGCCATGGGTATATATGACTGCCATGTTTGCCGGCGCAGCATTGATTATCCGCGTTGCTTCTACTGACCGTACACCTGTTAACAACCGGATGGCGATGGACGAACCTGAAACCGAAGTTGTTTCTGATGAATATATCAGTGCTGTGCTGGATAATTCCATGCTGGATGATTATTCGCTGTATGTCTATCTCACAGACGCCGGTGCAGAGTGATGTGAGTAACAACTTAACTGTATGAGAAGAAAATGAAAAAGCTGATTGTTTTGTTTATTGTGATGTGCAGTTTCATCCCCTTGTCATGGGCTATGGACGGATGTAATCAACATTTGTCTCCTGACGAATTCCGTGCCAAGCAGAAAGCGTATATCACTGAGAAAGCCGGATTGACTAAGGAAGAAGCCGCTAAATTCTTTCCTGTTTATTTTGAATTGCAGGACCGCAAAAAGCAACTGAATGACGAAGCATGGAACTTACTTCGAAAAGGAAGGGATGAAAAGACGACCGAAGCGCAATATAATGAGATTTTAGAAGGCGTATACGATGCCCGTATTGCTACCAACCGTCTGGAGAAAACTTACTATGAGAAGTTTAAGAAGATACTTTCGAACAAAAAGATATATTTAGTACAGCGTGCTGAAATGCGTTTTAACCGTGAGTTGCTGAAGGGGATGCATCATAAAGGTGGAGAACCTCAAAAAACGCAAGGAAAGAAAAAATAAAATAGGCATAAAAGGGAAGAAGTTGACAAGGGGACAAGGGCCATGCGGTATGATAATGCAAGCCCCTTGTCCCCTTGTTCTTTTGTTAATTTACCCTTTTCCCCCTTGTCAACTTCTTTCCTTGTCAACTTCTCTCTCCAGCTTTTTAGCTTCGTTCCAGATGGCGTCCATCTCCTCCAGAGTCATATCATGCAGGTTTTTGCCTTCCTTGATGGTATGTGCTTCCAGATAATTAAAGCGGTTGATAAACTTCTGGTTGGTGCGTTCTAATGCATTATCCGGATTGATCTTGTAGAGGCGTGCGGCATTGATAAGGCTGAATAGTACATCCCCGAATTCGGCTTCTGCCTTGTCCTTATCCATATTGGCTATTTCTGCCTGAAACTCCTGGATTTCCTCTTTTACCTTATCCCACACTTGTTCCCGTTCTTCCCAGTCGAAGCCGACGTTGCGGGCTTTGTCCTGAATACGGTAAGCTTTGATGAGTGAAGGAAGGGCGGCAGGAACACCACTCAACACACTCTTGTTTCCACCTTTCTCTCTTAACTTCAGTTGTTCCCAGTTTTCGGAAACTTGTCCGGCAGTATCGGCTTTTACGTCACCGAACACATGGGGATGGCGGAAGATTAATTTCTCGCAAAGGTGATCGCATACATCTTTCATGTCAAAATCGCCTTTCTCGGAACCTATTTTTGCGTAGAAAGCCACGTGCAGCAAGACGTCTCCCAGCTCTTTGCAGATATCATTTTTATCGTCACGTATCAGGGCGTCACAAAGTTCATAAGTTTCTTCAATGGTGTTGGGACGCAGACTTTCGTTAGTCTGCTTGCGGTCCCAGGGACATTTCTCGCGGAGTTCGTCGAGTATGTCCAGGAAGCGTCCGAAGGCTTCCATCTGTTCTTTTCTTGTATGTAACATATCTTTATAGGGTTATTTATTGCAATGTGTATAATAGGATATAAGCAATCCGACTACTTCGGAGTAGTTCTTGCGGCCACTTTGTATCTTGTTTCCTTTCAGGTACAGGTCGTATATCCAGTCTTGTATATCTCCGATGAGTGGACTGTATTTTTCCGTCCAGTATCCCTGATTACTTTTAGCCAGTTCAATGATTTCAGGGCGTATCCGCTTGAAGAGCTCTTTGTATTCTTCTTCATCCATCAGTCGGCGGGCATTGACAAGTACATGTCCCAGTACTGAAAAGTATCCGCAGAAACGGATACCTCGCGCTTGCGAACGTGTACAGACCTGATAAGCATAGAAGTTAGCTTCTGCCTCGCTGGAAATGCCCAATAAATGTGCCAGTTCATGCGCATACGTGGCAGGATACTGTGAAGGGAGCAGATCTCCATTCAAGGTAAATTCGCAGAAGAAAGGTCCCATGCTACCGGTGACGCCCACCATGGAAATCAGCGGAGTGAAAAGCATTGTCTTCACCCGTGGTGACTTATGGAAAGGATGATGTACACCCAGCGTATCACTGATCTGATTGTATCCGCGAACAGTTTCCCGGCGGATGAGGTCCTTGTTGATAGTGGTTACATCTACATACGATCCATTCAATTTGTCAACGTAATCATCAACAAAGTTCCGGAAGTTCTCGGGAGTGTATGCAGTATAAGGAATCTTTGTCCGTTGGTAGAAATTGGGCTGTGAATAATTAAGTCCCCAAGCCAAATAGAACCAGACGTATATCCATAACAGATATTCAATATCATTCAGCAAGATATGTTTCCATTCTTTCTTCTGAAAGCGGCGGGCATAGGCAGGGTAGAGGAGTACGCCCGCAATGCTGAGGGCTATGAATAAGTCGCCTATGGCAAAGGGAATGAGGCGGGAGAAAGACGAAAGAATATAAGCTATGACAGGATATACGCTGTGTGCATATATTTTTCCCATAGCCGGAATGAGCTGTGTGGCCCAGACTACTAACAAGAGTGTGCATAGCACGATATAACGAATCTTCAGCTTATATTTCATCGCAAATTTATTTGAAAGGCAAAAATATACATTTATTAAATGTCACGTAGGAAATTAGCTTTATATTTGCAAAAAAACTATTAATAAGCAACTTAAGTAACGACATTAGACACTGTAATTATGACTGATCAAAATGACATTGAACGCTATTGCCGTAATTGCGTTTCACGCGATTTCGTGAATGGCAGAGGACTGGTTTGCAAGCGTACCGGGGCTATTCCTGTATTTGTAGGTGAATGTGAAAGCTATCAGAAAGATGAAGAGCTGGAGAAAATGGCTCCCACTCCTAAGCCTGAAGATTATTCGGGATATGTAGACAGAGAGAAACTGTTGGCTGAGGAGAATTTACCGAAAGCTGCATTGTTCGGAGTGCTGGCATGCATTGCAGGTGCTGTGGCTTGGGCTTTGATCTCTATTTCTACCGGATACCAGATGGGATATATGGCCATTGGTGTCGGTTTCCTGGTAGGATTTGTGATGCGCCAGGGGAAAGGAATACGCCCTATATTCGGCATTATTGGTGCTGCTTTGGCGTTGATAAGCTGTGTGATGGGAGATTTCTTCTCTATCGTAGGTCTGGTGGCCAAAGAATATGAAGTCTCTTTTATGGACGTCCTTTTCGATGCCAGTTATGGTGAAGTGATGTCTGTGGTAATAGAAAATATGGCTTCCATGACAATCGTATTTTATGGAATTGCTCTTTATGAAGGTTATAAATTGTCGTTCTCTGCACAGAAAGCGCCGGAGGGTGGCAAGATTTGAATTTAATTTAGTAATTTTGCGCCCGTTATTCGCGATAAAATAAATTATATACAGATTTAAAAGATATGGAATTAGCAAGTAAGTACAACCCTGCTGACGTAGAGGGAAAGTGGTACCAGTATTGGTTGGACCACAAATTATTCAGTTCAAAACCCGATGGTCGTGAGCCTTACACCATCGTCATTCCGCCCCCTAACGTCACCGGCGTGCTCCACATGGGACACATGCTTAATAATACCATTCAAGATATTCTGGTACGCCGTGCCCGTATGGAAGGTAAAAATGCCTGCTGGGTACCGGGTACTGACCACGCTTCTATCGCTACGGAAGCGAAGGTAGTAAATAAGCTGGCTGCACAAGGTATCAAGAAGACAGATCTTACCCGTGACGAATTCCTGAAGCATGCCTGGGAGTGGACAGATGAACATGGTGGCATCATCCTGAAGCAGTTGCGTAAACTCGGTGCTTCCTGTGATTGGGACCGCACCGCTTTCACTATGGACGAAAAGCGTAGCGAAAGTGTATTGAAAGTATTTGTAGACCTTTACAATAAGGGACTGATTTACCGTGGTGTACGTATGGTAAACTGGGACCCGAAGGCTTTGACTGCCCTTTCTGATGAAGAAGTTATCTACAAGGAAGAGCATGGCAAACTGTATTATCTGCGCTATAAAGTGGAAGGTGATGCGGAAGGACGCTATGCTGTGGTAGCTACTACCCGTCCTGAAACGATCATGGGTGATACTGCTATGTGTATCAATCCGAACGACCCGAAGAACGAATGGCTGAAAGGTAAGAAAGTAATCGTTCCTTTGGTAAATCGTGTGATCCCGGTAATCGAAGATGATTATGTAGATATTGAGTTCGGTACAGGTTGCCTGAAAGTAACTCCTGCGCATGATGTGAACGACTATATGCTGGGTGAAAAGTATAACTTGCCAAGCATCGATATCTTCAACGATAATGGTACATTGAGCGAGGCTGCCGGTCTTTATATCGGTATGGATCGCTTTGATGTTCGTAAACAGATTGAAAAAGACCTGGATGCTGCCGGCCTGTTGGATAAGGTGGAAGCCTATACCAATAAGGTAGGTTATTCCGAGCGTACCAACGTGGTTATAGAGCCGAAGCTTTCTATGCAGTGGTTCCTCAAGATGCAGCATTTTGCAGATATGGCATTGCCTCCTGTAATGAATGACGAACTGAAATTCTATCCTGCCAAGTATAAGAATACCTATCGCTACTGGATGGAGAACATCAAGGACTGGTGTATCAGCCGTCAGTTGTGGTGGGGACATCGCATTCCGGCATACTTCCTTCCGGAAGGTGGATATGTGGTAGCAGCTACTGAAGAAGAAGCTCTGAAACTGGCAAAAGAGAAGACCGGCAATCCGGCCCTGACTATGGAAGACCTTCGTCAGGATGAAGACTGTCTGGATACTTGGTTCTCTTCCTGGTTGTGGCCCATCTCTTTGTTTGATGGTATCAACAATCCGGGTAATGAAGAAATCGATTATTACTATCCGACAAGCGACCTGGTAACCGGTCCGGATATCATTTTCTTCTGGGTAGCCCGCATGATTATGGCAGGTTATGAATATGAAGGAAAGATGCCGTTCAAGAATGTGTACTTTACGGGTATCGTTCGCGACAAGTTGGGACGCAAGATGTCCAAGTCCCTCGGTAATTCTCCCGACCCGTTGGAACTGATTGAGAAGTTTGGTGCCGATGGTGTGCGTATGGGTATGATGCTTGCAGCTCCTGCCGGAAATGACATCTTGTTCGATGACGCTCTTTGCGAACAGGGACGTAACTTCTGTAACAAGATATGGAATGCTTACCGCTTGGTAAGTGGCTGGACAATTGATGATAACCAGCCTGTGCCAGAAGCTGCAAGACTAGCATCGCTCTGGTTTGAATCCAAGCAAAATGAGGTTGCTGCTGAGGTAGCTGATTTGTTTAGTAAATACCGTTTGAGCGAAGCTCTTATGGCTGTTTATAAATTATTCTGGGATGAATTCTCTTCCTGGTACCTCGAAATGATAAAGCCGGCTTATGGGCAAGGTATCCACAGCTCAATTCATAGTGCTGCGATTTCTTATTTCGATAATCTGCTTCATTTGCTTCATCCGTTTATGCCGTTCATTACCGAAGAACTTTGGCAACAGATGTATGAGCGCGAAGAAGGTGAAAGTCTTATGGTATGTCCTTTGACAATAAATACCTATGTGGATGGTGAGACAGTTCGGCAATTCGAAGTGGTGAAAGAAGTGATCAGTAATGTTCGTTCTATCCGTTTGCAGAAAAACATAGCTCAAAAGGAAACGTTGGAATTGCAGGTTGTAGGCGAAAATCCGATTGCAGAATTCAATCCGGTTATCATGAAGATGTGTAATCTCTCGGCAATTGATGTGGTAGATACTAAAACCGAAGGTGCTGCTTCATTCATGGTAGGAACTACGGAATATGCCGTACCTCTGGGGAATATGATTGATGTAGAAGCTGAAATAGCCCGTATGGAAGCAGAATTGAAGCACAAAGAAGGTTTCCTGCAAGGCGTCATGAAGAAGCTGAGCAATGAGAAGTTTGTGAATAATGCTCCTGCCGCTGTCCTTGAACTGGAACGTAAGAAACAGGCAGATGCGGAAAGTATTATCAACTCTCTGAAAGAGAGCATTGCTGCGTTGAAGAAATAAACCTTTGAGTCCGGGAGCTCTCCCGGACCTTTTACAATAAAGGGACTCTCCATAATATTGTGTAAATAGAAAACTACGGGATTCTTCTCGTAG
>ERZ773183.582-NODE-582-length-40577-cov-10.763338_pt1 | contig 40577 bp, 26 predicted proteins | sample MGYA00580532_ERZ773183 | MGnify/ENA primary metagenome ERZ773183 (study PRJEB29015, sample SAMEA2737791) | human gut metagenome | biome: human gut; feature: human-associated habitat; material: faeces | place: China | collected 2012 ...
CAAAGTTAATATTTTATTTCTTTTCTTGGCTGACACAGTTTAATTTACATCCTCCCTCCCATCACTTTATGTTATTGTTTTTTTTCGGTGCCCGTCTTGCCCAACCTTCTTCACTGAAGTCAGGTTCTTTATCGCGGAACTCCTTATTGTCATTTTGGAAGAATTGCCTCCAATCGTCTTTCTTGCCACGGGCACTAGTATAGCCACGTTCTTCGCGGCTCGGTTTGCCTTTCTTTTTGTCAGTCGGAGCATTGTCAGATTTACTTCTACTGTTTCTGGGCGTATCGTTACGTTTTCCAGATGTATCACTGCGTTTTTCGTCTTTGAAGCTACGCTTCTTGCCATCAAACTCCTTTTTTCCGTAACTGCTTCCTTCGCTTTTACGTCTGCCTTTAGGAGTTTCCTTGCCTTCTTCGCCGGCAATCTCCACAGAAACCTTACGACCGTTCCAGTTGGCTCGGTTTAAAGCTTTTACTACATTTCCCGCTTCTTTCTCGTCTACCTCAAAAAATGAGAAGTTCTTCATCAGATCAATACGTCCCAGTTCCACACGACCACGGGTATTACTGTTCAGAAGACTGATCAGTTCATTGGGGAAGAAATTATCCATCTTACCCAGATTGATGAACAGGCGCGTAAATCCCGTTTCAGCTTTGCGGCTGCTACTTCTGCGGTCACCACTGCGTTCATTGTCACTTCTGCTTTTGCGTTCGCCACGGCTATCGGTAGGCATTTCTATTTCTTCGCGATTGCGGTAATATTCTGAGAAACGGTTGAACTCGTGGGAAACCATACGTTTGATAAGGTCTTCTTTGCTCAACCAGTCCAGTTTACGGTATATTTCAGGCATAAAGTCAGCCATATCTTCTTCGTTCACTTTCACCTTTTCCAAGTCGTCGATCACTTTCAGAAGCTGTTTCTCGCAAATCTGTTTGCCGGTAGGCATTTCACCAATAATAAACTTCTTACTGATGATACGTTCTATTTCGCGCATCTTACCTTTCTCGCGCAAGTTGATGATGGCAATAGAAGTACCGGTTTTTCCGGCGCGTCCCGTACGTCCGCTACGGTGAGTGTAACTTTCGGTATCATCCGGCAGGCCATAGTTGATGACATGTGTCAAGTCGTCTACGTCCAGTCCGCGGGCGGCAACGTCCGTGGCAACCAGGATCTGTATATTGCGAATGCGGAATTTCTGCATAACGGTATCACGTTGTGCCTGACTTAATTCACCGTGCAGTGAATCGGCATTGTAGCCGTCCTGCATCAGCTTGTCGGCAATCTCCTGCGTTTCTTTGCGCGTACGGCAGAAAATGATACCGTATATCTGCGGATAATAGTCTACAATACGTTTCAGAGCCGCGTATTTATCTTTGGCATGAACGGTGAAGACTACATGCTTCACGTTGCTTGTACTTTCATTTTTCCGTCCGATAGTGATTTCTTTGGCGTCACGTAAGTACTTCTTTGAAATACGTGCAATCTCCGGGCTCATAGTGGCGGAGAATAATAACGTATTACGTTCTTGAGGCACATCAGCAAGAATGGCGTTAATGCTGTCTGTGAATCCCATATTCAGCATTTCGTCCGCCTCGTCCATCACTACATTCTGGATAGTGGTGAGCGATACTGTTTTACGTTCCATCAGGTCGAGTAGTCGTCCCGGGGTGGCAACGATGATATGTACACCTTGTTTCAAGGCACGTATCTGGCTATCTATGGATGAACCACCATATACGGGCAATACCCGCAATCCGGTGATGTATTTGGAATAGTCATTCAAATCACCTGCAATCTGCAAGCAAAGTTCGCGTGTAGGGCAAAGTATAAGGGATTGTGGAATCCGGTTCTTTACATTAATTTTCTGGATAAGTGGCAGGCCGAATGCGGCGGTTTTCCCCGTTCCTGTTTGTGCAAGTGCTACAACATCATTATTTTCTCCTAAAAGGTAAGGAATCACTTCCTCTTGTACCGGCATGGGACACTCATATCCCATTTCTTCAATGGCGCGGCGTATCTCCGGCGACAGACCGAGCTCTTCAAAATTCTTCATTAAATCTTTGTATATCTTTATATTCGGGCACAAAGATAGAACAAATTTAGTGATTAGTGATTAATTATCAGTGATAAAATTGAATAACAGGGCCGTTTTTTTATTACTAAGGCGAATCAGGGACTGAAATTCATTTTAACGTAATAATGATAGATTGTTTTGGTTATCTTTGTGGCCGCAATATCAATCACTAAAGAAATGATAACAAGAACAATGAACCCTTTCACGCTTAGAAGGGAGATGCAAAAAGATATATTTGATAATATAGTTCCTTATCTTAGAAGAAATTATGATTCAAAAATACGTAGGGCGATTATTAAAAGCCTACATTTGCCGATGATATTTAATCCGATTCATTATTTCAGTAAGACAACCAATAATGATTGGTTTATATTTTACTATGCGATAAGCAAAAAGTTGGCCGAAGATGCTGCGTGTATTGCTGTATCTCAGGTTCAAACAGAAGAGGGAACTTATGTTTACGAATATATTGTTGCGTGTGAGCATAATATTTATGTTTTTCCACCTCATTTTTTCTCCCGTTATCATTCAAGATTTTTAAAGGAGGCTGCGATTGACAAACAAGAGCTTATTAATCAATGCATAAGAAATAGTTATTTAGGCATTATGCTTATTTTAGGAACAGGGCAGGACAAATGTGCAATGAGTTTTCAAGATGGATATGCAATCGGAGATATTATTAGTCGGAAAGAACGTGTTTTTATGTTCAAGACGTTTATCTCTAAAGATTTACTGAGAAAAGACCAAGCATTTGCAAAGGTATATGATCAACTTCAGGAGCAAAATTTACTGGATTACATTGTAAGCTTAGAGAATCCCGATGAATTTTTAAAAAAAGAATACGGTTTTTATCTGGATGCAAAGTTATAAATGCAATTTGATTCATCACTATACGGCTTTGAGGGAAAGTTGACAAGTTAACAAGCTGACAAGGGGACAAGGTTCCATGCGGCATAGGAGCATTGCGCAGCCCCTTGTTCCCTTGTCAACTGGTTTCCTTCCTTTCTTTTGCCGGTTTTTGCCAGTTAATTGGCAATACTTTGCCACCGTGCTGGCAAACGTTTGCCACCGCATTGGCAAAGTCTTGCCAGCACGGTGGCAAGATTCAAGCTATTATATATCTAAAAGGGTAAGCTACGAGCTACAAGCTGCAAGTAGCTGCGCTATGTCCCGAAAGGCACTTGTAGCTTGTAGCTCGTAACTTGTAGCTGCTTCACATTACTGATTATCTTTCACCAGCAAAATACTTTGCAACTTCTTTATTTCTTCTTTCTTGAGTCCGATAGCCCTTTCCAGATAGGTATCCACATCGCCGTACCGACGTTCTATTTCTTCTTTGGCAGCATTCAGGAAGTCTTCTCTGGCTGAATAAACAGTCGTGATGGCTTCTTGTGAACGTGCAGGCAGATTATAGGCATAACGTGAAGCGCTGGGAATATTGAAATAATCATTGCTGAGGCGATAATCTTCCATGATAATATCGCTGTTCACACCAAGAGAAGCGAGTATCAGTGCCGAAGCAATGCCGGTGCGTCCCTTACCGGAGGAGCAATGAATGACGACAGGATAGTTAGCACTGTCCAACAGGATATCGAATATCTGTCGGTATTCATGGTGGTAGTTCATCACTAACTCGCGATTCATCCGTTCCACCATGCGGTATACGGTGTCACTCTTTATTTTTTGTTCCTGAATACCTTTCAGAATATCTTCCATATCTCCCGTTTTTATAGGAATATGTACGACATTAAATCCTTTTTGTAATGGGGTATGTCCTTTTAACTCTGATTCGGAGCGCAGGTCTACAATAGTCTTGATGCCTATATTCTTTAGCTCCCTGCGTGAGTAACATTCCAGACTGTCTATCTGCGCCGACCGGTAAAGCATGCCCCAGCGCAATCGTTTCTGGGCAGGATATGACGGATACCCTCCCATATCGCGGAAGTTCTGTATACCAGGGATATTGACATTGCGGGTAGCAATCTTTACACGGTATTTATCATTGAATACGAGGGTATAGTAATATCGCCTGGTAGGGTCCGTGGTAACAATTGTCATTCGCTGGTCGGCAATATTTGCCATGGCTACCGGGGAGTCTTCGGGAATATAGTTCGGATCGGTAGAGGCGTATACCTTTACGTTTCCTTTAATAAGAGGAGCTATTTCCCATTTGACGATACTATTTCCAACGTTGTTTTCTTCACAAACAACGGAAATATGAGGAGCTGTGCCGCTACAAGCCGGTAGCAGCAATACACATGTTAGCAAGTTCAACAGATTTCTATACATAGTTTTTTTGTCTGAGCGTATAATGCAAAGATATGTATTCTGCTGACTTTTGTTACTTCAAGGCGCAGAGTTTCACAGAGTTTTTTCTCCTTTAACGGGGATTTAGTTAATGGGAGGCAACTGTCGGGCAAACTCGGGTGATATAGAATTGTTAAAACTCCGGCATACATCTGCCGAGAACTCAATGCCGCAACGGATAATCTTGTCCCAGGTGGCTTCGTCTATTTGTCCCAGATCACAATGGCGTACATTGTACTTCAGCAGGCCATAGATGATACCGGCATTGAAGTTATCACCCGCTCCAATAGTACTGACTGCCTCCAATGGTGGAATAGCATACTCTTTGGTAATGCTTTTCGTACGCAGTGAAATCTCTTTGGCTCCGGCAGTACAAAGAAAGTTAGAGCAATAGAAGCGAATCTTATCTTTGTAAACCTTGTCCACTTCCTTTTGATTATACATATAGAAGAAATCTTCTATAGAACCGCGTACAATGTCGGCATATTCCAGATTCTCGATGATGGTTGATGTCAGTTTAATGGCTTCATCTTTATGCGAGGAGCGGAAGTTAGGATCGTAATAGACAATTGCTTTCTTCTCACGTGCCTGCTCCAACAGATCCTGAACCTTATCGCGCAGCACCGGATTCAGGGCGAAGTATGAACCGAAAACTACGATATCGTCTTCTTCCAGTTTAGGGAAGACTACATCCAGCCGTTGCTTGGGATAATCCTTATAGAAAATATATTCCGCATCACCATGTTCGTTCAGGTAAGCCAGTGATACGGGAGATTTGCCATCGGGGAACACATTGACATATTCGGTAGACATGCCGCTATCCTGCATGAATTGCAGAATTGTGTTGCCTACCCGGTCGTTTCCCGTTTCGCTGATGAAGCTCACAGGTACGCCTGTCCGTGCCAATGACACGATGCCGTTAAATACTGAGCCACCCGGTACAGCTGCTGTCGGCTGCCCGTTGCGGAAAATGATGTCAAGGATAGTTTCTCCTATACCGATTACTTTTCGCATAATTTTCTTGATTTTTCACCCAAATACCCACCGTGATGACGTTTGGAGTAGTCTCCAATCGTAAAGCCAGTCTGTTGCATTACCTGTACTACAAGAATATCACCGATAACGGTCATTACAGTAGTCGAGGTGGTGGGCGTCATACCCAGAGCGCAGACTTCGTTAGGCTTTCCTGTGCTGAGACATACATCAGACTCATGAGCCAACGGACTATCCGGATTTCCGGTAATAACAATAAATTTAAGCTCTGGGTTCAAATTATGAGCTAATTGTGTGAGTTCTACGATTTCGCGTGTTTTGCCGGAGTTAGAGATCAATAGCAGTAAATCGTTTTCCTGCAAGATACCTAAGTCGCCGTGTTGAGCTTCGCTGGGATGCAGAAATACGGAAGGGATTCCGGTAGAACAGAACGTAGTTGCAATGTTCATGGCAATCTGTCCTGCTTTTCCCATACCCGAAGTTACCAGTTTCCCTTTCCGCCGGTGAATTTGTTCCACGATAAGTTCTACTGCACGCTCGTAAGCGTCTGTCACGGGGATGTTTAGAACAGCTTGTGCCTCTTTCTGCAAAAGCTCTTGAATGGATTCAATCATTATACTATTTTTGTTAGTAGTTAGGTTATAGCCTACAAATATCTGCAATTTTCCATAAATGGCAATAAGTTTTATTGTATTTTTGCTTTGCGAAGATAGGGGGAGCTCATCAAATTGAGTTATCTTTGCGCCTTCAATCAGTTTTGAACGTAAGAATGAAGAAGTTAGCACTTTTCCCTTTACCGGGACATAACGAATATACACTTGCCAACGGTTTGCGTATTATCCATCAACCGGCCTATTCCAATGTAGCTTATTGTGGTTTTGCTGTTGATGCCGGAACCCGTGATGAGCTTGAGAATGAACAAGGCATGGCGCACTTTGTGGAGCATCTTATTTTTAAAGGTACACAGAAGCGGAAAGCCTGGCATATTCTCAATCGTATGGAGAATGTAGGTGGTGACCTGAATGCTTACACCAATAAAGAAGAGACGGTTATCTATTCTGCTTTCCTTACCGAGCACTTCGGCCGGGCCTTTGAATTGCTGGCGGATATTGTATTTCACTCCACCTTTCCGCAACGTGAGATTGAGAAGGAAACGGAGGTAATCATTGATGAAATCCAGTCTTACGAAGACACGCCTTCCGAACTTATTTTCGATGACTTCGAGGATTTGATCTTCCGCGGACATCCGTTGGGACGTAATATTTTGGGTAATCCCGAGTTGCTGAAAACCTTCCGGAGTGAAGATGCTGCTGCTTTCACTTCCCGCTTTTACCATCCGGGCAATATGGTTTTCTTTGTTTGGGGCGATTTGGATTTCAAGCAAGTTATCCGTTGGGCAGAGAAACTCCTTATAGATGTTCCTGCGGTATCGGTGGATAATCGTCGTATGCCTCCTCCTCTTTATACGCCCGAGAAGCTTACTATACATAAAGATACGCATCAGGCTCATGTCATGATTGGTAGCCGTGGATACAATGCCTATGATGATAAACGTACAGCCCTTTATCTGCTGAACAATATTCTTGGAGGCCCCGGTATGAATAGTCGTCTGAACGTTTCTCTACGTGAACGCCGGGGATTAGTTTATAATGTGGAGTCCAATCTGACTTCTTATACGGATACAGGCGTCTTCTGCACTTATTTCGGATGTGATCCTGAAGATGTGGATACATGTATGCGATTGGTAATGAAGGAACTTAAAAGCTTGCGTGATAACAAGATGACTTCCCAGCAACTGGCTGCTGCCAAGAAGCAACTCATCGGACAGATAGGTGTAGCTTCGGATAATAATGAGAACAATGCCCTCGGTATGGCAAAGACCTTCCTGCATTATCATAAATATGAAACCTCCGAAGCGGTTTATCAACGTATTGAACAGCTTACTCCGGAGATTCTATTGGAAGTGGCGAATGAAATGTTTGCGGAAGATTATCTGTCGACGTTAATCTATCGCTGAGTATCCTTTATTGATTAGCATAAGGCAACGTCTGCAACCACAACTCCATAAACCGGTCGTAGATGCAATAACCTTTGTCGGATTTGAATACATATTCCTTGTTGATTAATGTTTTTAGAGCCGTGTTTATGCTACTGGTATCACTATGGGTATAGGTTGCACGGTGTTATTCTATTCATAAGCAAAAGTTTATGTGTAGCATAAAAAGTGCAGCACTTTTTGTGCTACATAAATTACGCAATAACTTCTGCCTTCTGTAAATGTCTCAGGGTGAATTATGAGAATTCGTATAAACCTGACTTTTTTCTCTTCCAATGAAAGCAACACTATTGTTGTCTGTAGCTATCCCTTCTCTTGTATTTTAGACAATATGTTCCCATAGGTCTTTGGTGGTAAAATCTTCCGAAATATTACTGCTCAGTTGTTTGTTTTGTACAAAAAAAGGGCCTCTGGTGATTTAATGGAAAATATGAGCATATGCGATGGAAAATAAGTGTATCTCCATAAAGGTATGCTCTGTACTTTTACTTCCCGAAATGCGAAAATAGAAAACGTTATCCTAATCTAATTTAACAACTAATTTGATCTATTTATGAAAAGAAAAACATTTCCTGATTTCTCAAGAAGGACTTTGCTTTGTGCACTTTGCGTGTTGTCGAGTGCTGGTATAGTGGCAGGTCCTGTGAGTGGCGGAAGCCTTCCTACTGTTGATGCTGTACAAATGGTAGCTCAAAATGGTAAGACAGTGAAAGGTGTTGTAACAGACAATCTTGGTCCGGTTCCGGGTACTAACGTCTTTGTGAAGGGAACTACAAATGGTGTGATTACTGATGTTGACGGTAACTTTACTCTTTCTAATGTTCCGGAGAATGCGATTTTGCAGATTTCCTTTATCGGTTATGTCACGCAAGAAATCAAGGTGAGCGGTAAGACTACTTTTAGAGTTTTAATGGTTGAAGATGCTAAGACTTTGGAAGAAGTTGTGGTAGTAGGTTATGGTGCACAGAAAAAGGTGAATTTGACCGGGGCTATCGGACAAATCGATTCTAAGGTTTTGGAATCACGCCCTATTACAAGTACCTCCAGTGCCTTGCAGGGAACAATTCCTAATTTGCAGATAACAAATACCAGTGGTGAACCCGGACAAAATGCGTCGTTGAATGTGCGTGGTACTACTTCTATCAATGGTGGTAGCCCTTTGGTGCTGGTAGATGGCGTAGAAATGAGCCTTGACTTGGTGAATCCCAATGATATTGCGAATGTAACAGTATTGAAGGATGCTGCTGCATCTGCCATTTATGGTGTACGTGCTGCTTTTGGTGTAGTATTGGTAACAACCAAAAGTCCTTCAAAAGCAGAAAAAGTAACGGTTAGCTATAGTGGAAACTTCTCTTTTGCTAAGCCGTCTATTATGCCGGAGTTTATTGAAAGCCAGTCACAGTACGCCGAGTGGATGAATGAAGCTTGCGTGGCCGGTGGGGTTGCAACGAAATTCAAGACAGAGAGCATAGAGAAGATGAGAGCCTATGAGGCAAATCCTGCCGGTAATCCTGAATATGAAGTTATTGATGGGACTCTGTACTATTATGGCTATTCTGATTTTAAGGAACTGATGGTTAAGAATGTGACTCCCACGCAACGCCATAATCTGAACATCTCAGGTGGTAATGAAAAGACACGCTTTTATACTTCTGTAGGATATTTGAATCAAGATGGACTTTATAAGGTTGGGGATGACAACTTTAAGCAGCTGAATACCCGTTTGAATGTAGAAAATCAGACGACGAAATGGCTAAGGTTAGGTTTCAAGGCACTGTATAATTATAGTACACAAGACAAACCTTTTACCTATGATAGCAAAGATGTTTGGAAGCGTGTCGTTTATTCTACTCCTACAGAGTTTATTTCTCCTTGGAAGAAAGATTCACGTTATCCGGAGTTAGATAAATATGAGGGTATGTATATGGAAAATAATGCATATTCACTGCTTAAGGATGGTGGAAGAAATAAATATGACAAGCATGATATCTGGTTGACAGCTAGTGCTGATCTTAATATTCTGAAAGGATGGAAAGCTCATGTTGACTTTAATTATAATCTGAATTATAAGAAAGCCTCTGAGCATTCTAAACCAATCAAATTCTTCGATGGTTCCTTTAATGAGACCTATGGTCGTACAAGTACAAATTATTATAAGATGAGTAATTATAACACAAGTTACTACTCTTTCAATGCTTATACGGATTATGAAAACACATTTGCAGAGAAGCATTATCTGAAGGCGATGATAGGTTTCAACCAAGAATTAACAAAATATTCCACCTTCAGTGGGCAGCGCAATGATATTCTGAATGAAAACCTGCCTTCATTGAGTCTTGGCTCAGGCACACATACAGTATCACAAAATGGTTACGAATGGGCTTTACGTGGAGCTTTTTTCCGTGTGAACTATATCTATAATGATCGCTATTTGTTTGAGGTAAACGGACGTTATGATGGTACTTCACGTTTTCCGTCGGACAATCGTTTTGTGTTCTTACCTTCATTTTCCGGTGCATGGCGCATTAGTGAGGAGGGATTCATGAAGAATACCCGCTCTTGGCTGGATAACTTGAAACTTCGTGCTACTTATGGTATTTTAGGTAATCAGATGATTTCTTCCAGCGACTGGAGTGGAAATACTAAATATTATCCATACATTCCTTTTATGAGTAATGGTACTTCTCAGTATTGGCTTTTTGGCGATGAATATGCTACCACAATCAATCCGGGCAACCTGATAAGCTCAGACCTGACATGGGAGAAAGTTACGACAGTCAATGTCGGCTTGGATGCTACCTTCCTGAATCAACGTCTGGATATGAGTTTCGATTACTATGTTCGTACTACTTCAGATATGTTGATTAAGGCTACTTATCCCGATGTACTGGGTACTACAGCACCTCCTGCAAACTCTGCTGAGCTGAAAACCCGTGGTTGGGAACTTTCCATCAATTGGAGAGACCGGATTGGGAAGAATTTTGGCTATGAGTTAGGTTTTGTATTGTCGGATTCTCAAGCAGAAGTAACTAAATACAATAATCCTACCGGAGCTATCAGCACTTATTATGAGGGGCACAAGATTGGTGAAATCTGGGGATATAAGACAGAGGGACTGTTTCAAAGTGATGAAGAAGCCGCTGCCTGGTATGATCAAAGTGACATTAAGAACGTAGAGTGGGGAGCTGGTGACATTAAGTTTAAGAATTTGAATGATGATGAAAAGATTGATGACGGTAATGGTACTTTAGATAATCACGGAGATATGGTGATTATTGGTAATACTACTCCACGTTATCAGTATGGTATTACCGCTAATCTGACTTATAAAGATTTTTATCTGAATATTTTTATGCAAGGAGTTGGCAAACGTGATTTCTGGCCGGGTGACGAATCTTTCTGGCCGGCTGCTACACAGTATTACAATGCGCAGAAATGGCATATAGAGGATTCCTGGACTCCGAATAATCCGAATGCTTATTTCCCGATTGCGCGTGCGACGGACGCCAGAAACAGAGGGGTGAAGACAGATCGTTATTTGCAGAATGCTTCTTATTTAAGAATGAAGAATCTGACATTCGGATGGAATCTGCCGAAGCAATGGATCAGTAAAGTGTTCTTGTCAGGTGCATCGGTTTATGTTAGTGGTGAAAATTTGTTCGAGTTTACCAAAGTTAAAGGCCCATATGACCCTGAGGCAGCTCGTGGAAATGGTACAATGCTTTATCCCTTTATGAGAACTTATTCATTTGGAATTAATCTAACCTTTTAAAAAACAGGACAATGAAAAACTTTATACGAGAATGTTTGGTGTTGAGTGCAGTCGTTTTATCAATGACTGCATGTAACGATTCCTTTTTGGAACGTACCCCTACCAATGACTTAAATGATGCGGCTTATTGGAATACATCTTCTGATTTGGAGGCATATACCAATGGTATTTACAATGAAGCGGCAAGCAATGGCACTTATAAATTCATGGTGGGTTTCCATAGTGACGCTTATTCTGTAAAGGTCGTAGGACCTTATACAATAGAAGCTATGTCTGATAATTTTGCTACAATGGATGCTTCCCAGACTTGGGCGTCTGCCGTAGCTGCCGGCATTGAAAACCAACCGAGTGGAAATCCTAATTATGGCAGTTGGTCATGGACGTTGTTACGTCGTATTAATGTATTTATGGCCAATTATGAACGTGCAACGGAAGTTACGGAAAGTGTGAGGAACCGTTATGCCGGTGAGGCTCTTTTCTTCCGTGCATGGTTCTACCTTTATATGGTTCAGACTTATGGTGATGTACCGTTGATAACCAAGCCTTTGGAAACAGATTCCGAAGAGTTGTATGGTGAACGTACTCCGCGCAAAGAGGTTATGAAACAAGTGCTGACAGACATTAATAATGCTTGCTCATTTCTACCCGAAGAAAATTGGGGCGATAATCGTTTGACTAAAGGTGCTGCATTGGCATTAAAGGCTCGTATCGGACTGTATGAAGGTACGTACCGTAAATATCATAATCTGGGTGATGAAGCAGAATTCCTGAATGCTTGCGTAAGTGCTTGTGAAGAATTGATGGGAATGGGATATAAGATTCATGATACAGGTAATCCGTCAAGCGACTATACAGCTTTATTCACTACTGATGATTTATCAAGTAACGAGGAAGTAATATTCTATAGAAAATATGCTGATGGTCTGAAACGTCATCGTATATGTGGTTATACAGTTAATCTTCGTAATGGCGGTACCAAAGATTTTGTGGATGATTTCCTCTGCATTGATGCAGATGGAGTAGCGAGAGCTGTAGCCCTGAGTCGGGATTATAGTAATGATACTCCAGAATTGGAATTTACGAATCGTGACCCGCGTTTGAGTCAGACTTTTCTTGCTCCGGGAAATGACGCTGCAAAGGCTTTGTTTATAGATAATGCACATGCCAACCGTACATTCCCCCGTATTGGAAATATGCAAGGATGGCCTACGCTTACAGGCTATCATCCTATCAAATATTATATCCGTGAACAAGATAAAAAGGGCTTTAATGCAGAGACGCATGATTATCCGTTGTTCCGTTATGCAGAAGTCTTGTTGAATTATGCGGAGGCGAAAGCGGAATTGGGGGGATGTGATCAAGCGGTATTGGATAAAACGATTAATGTATTACGTGATCGTGTGGATATGCCTCATTTGACAATAAACCCGGAAATGGACCCCAAATATGCAGATAGTAATCTTTCATCTCTCATTATAGAGATTCGTCGCGAACGTCGTGTGGAGCTTAGTTTTGAGTATTTGCGTTATCAGGACTTGATGCGTTGGGCATGGGGTGAAAAGCTGAAAGACCGTGTTCTGGGTATGCGCTTGGAAGATGCTGACTTTGATGATCCCCGTTATGAAGGGGTTATTTCCAAAGGAGGAACAGAAAACGCCGGTCAGAATCCTGTTTACGTATTCAAAGATGCGGATGGCAAGCAGTATATCGATGCTTATGAAAAAACGAACTATGCGACTAATCGCCGTACATTTGATCCGAAAAAGGATTATCTGCGTCCCATTCCGTCTTCTGCGATCAGCAAGAATACGAATCTTGGACAAAATTACGGTTGGACTACCGGACTTAAAGAATAATGATGCATACACACAATTCCGGCTGAATCTAATTCTCTTCAATCAGGCTCCTCTTTATGGAGGAGCCTATTCTTCTTTCCTTCTTACTTTCAGCGGTGGCAATCCGAAGAATGATTTGAAACATTTACTGAAATAGCGTGCTGAAGAAAAGCCCAGCATGATGGAAATCTCTGAAATATTCAGTTCGGGGCGATTCTTGAGTAACGACATCGCTTCGTCTAATTTTACTTTCAGAATGAATTCGTTAGGTGTCAGGCCGATTATCTGTCTGAATCGCATATATAACTTACTGCGCCCCATGCAAAGATCGGCTGCCAGCATATTCACATCAAAATTAGGATTGTCAAAGTGCTTTCTGATAATATCTACGCTCTTTTTCAGAAGTTCTTTATCATAGGTATTGGAAGGGGGGATGGATTCTGTGATCTGCACTGTCGACACGTTGGAATAGTGTGCAATAGTCTGCTGCTTGTTACGAATCAGATTACTGCAACGTGCCAATAGTATTTTAACATTGAATGGCTTGGTAACATAATCGTCGGCACCAAACATATATCCCTCTACTATAAAATCTACAGAGTTCTGTGCTGTAAGGAGCACAATAGGAATATGGGAAAGTTCTACATTGTTTTTTAGTTTGTAACACATTTCTTTTCCTGACATTTCCGGCATCATTACGTCACTTACAATAATATCAGGTTGGATACGCTCTGCGGCAATTAGCCCCTCACGTCCGTTGCGGGCTGTATGCACTTTATAAAAAGTGCTGAACATATCGTTGAGCATCTCCAATAAATCCTCATTGTCTTCTACCAGCAACAGAACCGGTTTATGGGTATCTATTCCGGTTTCAATCGGTATTCGGAACTCGGTGGTTCTTTGAAGAAGGTCGGTTGGTGAATCTATAAAATAGATTGCATCAGCTTGTTGCGGGTCTGCGGCAATATCTTCTTTATTGAAATGTTGGTTGCCCAAAAGTAATGACAATGTGAAATCACTTCCCTGATTTACTGTACTTTTTATTTCTATTTTACCATGATGGGCATCCATGATGCCCTTTGCCAGAGCCAATCCGATTCCAGTACCGAGACTGAAAGATGAAGGGGTGGAGTCTGCCTGATAGAATCTGTCGAAGATTTTAAGGATGGCCTCCTCCGGTATTCCCGAACCGTCGTCACTGACAGTAATAAATACCTGAGTGGAGTTATGTCGTAAGCTGATGGTAATATTCCCTCCTTCCTTGGTATACTTGAAAGCATTGGAAAGCAGGTTGAATATGACTTTCTGTAATTGTGCCGGGTCAAACCAGGCGTTGACTACTTTTTCCGTATGCTTGAAATTATAGTTGATATTTCTCATTTGGGCATACTCGTAAAAGCTATTATATATTTCATGTAAGAAAGCTACTAGGTCACGTTCTTTTACTTTAAGTTTCAGATAACCTTGTTCTTGTTTGCGAAAATCCAGTAATTCAGTGATTAGATTACGCATGTGCCATGCGTTTTTATATATCCGCAATATCCGCTTGTAGAAAAATGGTTCCAGTTTATCTATTTGCATGATAGCCTCTAACTGCCCGATGATCAGTGTGAGTGGAGTACGAAATTCATGAGAAATATTAGTGAAAAAGCGCAGTTTAGCCTGATTGAGTTCTTCTATGTGTTCTTTTTCCTTCTTCTCGTTTTCAAGGGAAGCTTGTAGCCGAGCCTGGCGTAATTTGAAGTGGAGGAACAGGCTCAAAACTCCCGCCAATACTAATGCATAGAGGACATAGGCATATGGGTTGGCATAGAAAGGTGCGGAAACATGTATCTTGAGAGTTATTTCTTCTGCGTTGGCTGAGTCAGGCTCTACGGGACGAACACGCAAAGTATAATTTCCGGGAGGGATATTGGTGTAGGTGATGGAATTGTTTGAAGTTTGTATCCAGTGCTTATCTAGATTTTCGAGACAATACTCAAATAAGTTGTCTCGTTCTGATAGGTAACGGAATGTACTGAATGTAACAGTAACATGATTTTGATTGTGTTTCAGTTGGATCTCAGAAGTTCGGGCAAGGATTTGTTTCAGAATGCCGGTAACATCATCCGGCAGGATTTCTTGATTGAGTATCAGTAGCTTTTCGAAATAGAGCTTCTCCTTATCGGGAGAATTGTATAGATCTTTTTCCGGTAAAGAGGCTAATCCGTTGATACCACCTATATACATAGTACCATTACGGCTGATATATAGGGTAGAACCCTGGCTATAGTTTTGCTGAAATATGTGGTAGGTTTCTTCTACAACCTCTGTTTGGGTATTGAATATAGATAAACCTCTATTATGGAGTAACAATAATCTATGATTAAGAGGTGATTCCTGAATGTAATAACAATAATTGTTAGGCAAGGAACCATTTTGGGTATTATAGACTTTGAATGAATTATTTTCCGGCTGATACTTGAATAGCCCGGAACCTATCGTTCCGAAATATACTTCTCTGTTACTATTTTCAGAGATGTGCACTACTTTGAATTTTCCGATGGAAAATGGATTGTTGGCATTTGTTTCATATTTTTCTATTCTGCCCGAGGGGAGGTGTACGCATATCAATCCTCCCACTGACAAGGCTAACCAAAGGTGGTCCTGGCTGTCAATGAAGAATGTTTCATAAGTAAATTCTTTTTCCAGCACTTCCTTTATGAGAGGAAGCTTGGAGAATGAAGAAAACTTTTCAGTTTGCAGATTCATAAAGAACAACCCTTTCTGGCTCAGTATAGCAAGCCCTTCCTTGTATCTTTGTATCCTGTTAATGATATTACCGGCAAGTTGTAGGAATTCAGGAGTCCTTCTGAATGTGTTGTTGCGAATGTCGAATATTGACAAACCACCTGTATGAGTGCCTATGTATAGGCGTTCGGTAGACTGGTCATAGTAGATTGCCTTGAGATTATTGTTTCCTACACTCTGCGGATCACCTTCCTGATGGGTATAACGAACGAACTTTCTTGTGGCAGGATCCAGCTTATTAAGTCCCCCCCCTTCGGTACATATCCACAGGTAACCATTATCATCTTCAGTCATCCTGCCTACAAATGGGAAACTGAGACAGTCTTTATGCTCAAGTGATGCTGCATAGAACTGTTTATTAAAGTGATGTGGAATGAAAACATTGGCTCCGCCATAATAAGTACCTACCCATACATTATTGCGGACATCTTTATAAAGAGAGAGTACTGAGTTATGACTGAGGCTGTTAGGATTGTAATCTTGATGAGTATAATGGCTCCATTCGTTGGTGGTAGGATTATAACAATCCAATCCTCTGAATGTTCCTATCCATATACAGCCAATATTATCTTCTATAACACAGCGTACCTGATTGTTCGAAAGCCCTTCCTGTCCGGGTTGGTGGGTAAACAAGGAAATGTCTCCTTTTGTATTTATGCGATATAGCCCGTCCCAAGTACCTACCCACAAGTTGTGGGAGCGATCTCTGAATATGCATCTTCCTTTGTCAAAGCTCATAATTATCTTTGCCGGTTCATGAGAGGAAGTGTCGAAGTGTAACAGATGACTATGGGTGATGGTCCATACGTTTTCAGTGTCTGCGAATATTCCCCTTCCTTCCCCTAAATCGGTAGGGAAGGATACGAACAGTTTCAGATCTTCTTCCTCAGGAAGATATGTATAGATGGCATTACTGCAAATCACCCATAGTTTGTCGCTTTTGCAGAAGATCCCTTTTACATCGTTTTTCCGTAGACAAACAAATTGCTCCTTGTAGATATTGAAAACGATAAGATCATTACCGGATCGGATATAGATATGTCCTTGTTTGTCACCACATAAATCATTTATTTCGTTACTGGTTAAATTTTGCCTGTATTGGGAGGGTTGATATACTTTTATTTCTTTGCCATTGTAACGGTTTAACCCTTCGGAAGAACCAAACCACATTGCACCCATTTCATCCTGATAAATAGAATAGATACAAATTTGAGAAAGTCCGTCACGTATTCCCAAATGTTTAAAGTATAGCTCTTTGGAAAGTGCCGTGAAGCTCGTAAAGATAGAAAGCAATAGTATCAGTGCATTTTTCATATTTCTAAGAAGTAGTTAGGTGTTTTTAAGATATTGCAAAGGTAATAATTAATAATATGCTTGCCTTGTATTATTGTAAAAAAATGTATATTTGCTATTTAATTTTAGTAAACATAATCTTAAATAAAACAATATGAAACAACATTCTTTCTGGAGTGTTTCACTCCTAACAGTCACCGGGACTTTGGTAACGAGTCAACAAGCATTATCACAACAACCGCACATCATTCTAATCATTTCAGACCAGCATCGTGGCGATGCTATGCATTGCATGGGCAATCCTTCGGTGATAACGCCGAATATGGATGCATTGGCAGCGGATGGAACTCTGTTTACGAATGCTTATTCTTCTACGCCAAGCAGTACGCCTGCGCGGTCAGGGTTGCTAACAGGGCTTTCGCCGTGGCATCACGGAATGTTAGGGTACGGGAGAGTCGGAAGTCATTATCGGTATGAAATGCCACAAATGTTACGGGATCTTCATTATTATACTTTCGGTATAGGCAAAATGCACTGGTTTCCTCAGAAGGCACTGCATGGCTTCCACGGTACACTGGTGGATGAAAGTGGCAGAGTAGAATCCGATGATTTTATCAGTGATTATCGCCTTTGGTTTCAACTGCAGGCTCCGGGTTTAAATCCTGATTCTACCGGTGTGGGGTGGAATGAGCATGGTGCAAAAGCTTATCAACTGCCGGAAAACCTGCACCCTACAGCTTGGACAGGTAAAACTGCTTGTGAGATGATACGGAATTATAAAAAAGGGAACCAACAGCCATTATTTCTTAAGATTTCTTTTGCCCGTCCTCATAGTCCGTACGATCCTCCCAAACGTTTGGTGGATTTATATAAGGATAAGGATGTGCCGGCTCCGTTTGTGGGGGAATGGTGTAAAGATAAAGATTATGCTGTCCGTCAGGATGCAAAGTTGGCGGATAAGGATGCCGCTTTCGGAAACTTTGGTGAAGAATATGCCAAGAACTCCCGGCGTTATTATTATGCGAATGTTACCTTTATTGATGAAGAAATAGGTAAAGTAGTTCAGGCGCTGAAAGAGCAGGGAATGTATGATAATGCATTGATTTGTTATATCTCTGACCATGGAGATATGCTGGGTGATCATTATCATTGGCGTAAAACGTATCCTTATGAGGGTTCATCCCATATACCTTATATTGTGAAATGGCCTTCCAAATGTGGCTTTTCGAAAGGTAACAGGGTTGAAGAACCGGTAGAATTGCGTGATCTGTTACCTACATTTCTTGAAATGGCGGAAGGTTCGGTTCCGGCTGATATGGATGGGCAATCCCTGGTGAATCTGATAAATGGAAATACAGAAAAATGGCGTAAGTATATAGATTTGGAACATTCTACTTGCTATAGCCCTAATAACTATTGGTGTGCCTTGACTGATGGTAAAATGAAATATATCTGGCGTTTCCATACCGGCGAAGAAGAATTGTTCGACCTGTCGATGGACCCGCATGAATTGAAGAATGTTGCAAAAGAAAAGAGATATCATTCCCAATTGCTGCTCATGCGTGCAGCTATGGTGCGTCATCTGTCGGAGAGGGGAGAGGAGTTTGTAAAAGATGGACAACTTCAAGTTTTGAAACATACAGTTCTTTACAGTCCGCTTTTCCCTGATGAGAATCCGGTGGATACGGGGATTTGATATCGTTTTGTTTTTTGCTTTGTAATTTCGGATTTGCCGGAAGATCTCCTCTCTTCATAATAAAGAGAGGGGATCTTCCGGCTGTATCCAGCATAGCAAGTGGCTGTTTGCTATATCATTTTTTATTTAAATACCTGCTTCATCGGTCTTCCTATCCAAACTTGCGGTTGTTTCAGTCCGAAGATGTAGGCGATAGTAGAAGCAACATCATATTGCATCATACTTTCGTGGAATTCACCGCTCTTCTTCACATTCTTACCGGAGATGATGAAAGGCGTCTGCATCTCGTTCATGGTTTTGCCGCCATGTCCTTTTTCAATGCCACCGTGGTCGGCAGTGACGATAAAGATGGTTTCTTTCAGCATGCCGGCATCTTTTACAGCTTGAATAATACGGGCTACATAGGTATCCAGTTCTTTCAATTTGGCATAATACTCAGGAGTGTCGTGTCCGGCTTGGTGTCCTACGTGGTCAGGATTATCAAAACAGATGGCGAGTAGGGCTGGCTGTTTCTCTTTGATATAAGTTTCCGCCATTGTGCACAGAGCCTCGGGATGCTTGTTGTAATCGGGAGCCTGCGCATAGTGGCTCAAAGAAAGTGTATCCACCAGATATTTGATACCGTCCCATTCGTACAGGCAACCGATTTCGGCTTCGGGCTGTGCATCGCGCAATAATTGGAAGATAGTGGGGAAAATGCCATGCTGATTGAGTTCGCGCGAAGGTAATTCGGGTGTTTTAGATCCCCATTGCGTGTACCCGTGCAGTTCAGGACCGGCTCCCATAAACATGGAAGCCCAGTTGATGGCACTTGAAGAGGGGAGTGTGGACCGTTTTTCGAGCGTATAGGCTCCGTCAGCCATCAGTTGCTTGATAGTAGGAATATCTGCCTTGGGAACACTATAGGCTCCCCAGCCATCCAAACCGATTAATACGACGTGTTTTGCTTTTCCTTTAGCGTTACAAGGAGTGACAACCAGCAGCACTACAAGGATAGAGAGTGCCAATGTGATAGTAAATTTCTTCATGTTTTTCTACTTTTTACGTTAACTGTCGGCAAAGTTACGGAAATTATTACGCTGTATCTGCCAGTTTTATACGCGAAAGATGCCTCTATTGTCCGTGTATCCCGATTATTATGAATATGATTATTGTATTTATAATAATCTAAAGTTGCATGATTATGGACAGAATGTGGTATCATCTGAAATTACCCACTTCTATACGATCTGTCTTGAAAGCCCTTTGGGGAAAAAGAGTGGTTAATGAGGCTTCTAATGAATATGGCATTATCTGGTATTGTTGCTTTTGACATTCTTTCAGTCATTGTTACAGTCAGGCGAATGCTGTTGGCTACACAACTTCCAGCGGCACTGCAAAAGCTGAGATAAGCAATCAATTCATCGTTCTGCCAGTCAGCCGGAAGCTGCAGCACGGCGTGACAACCGGAACGTAGGGCGGCTTCCGTATCGTAAACGGCTGTTTCTTTATCTTTGTTATACACCAGTATCATGGCTATATCCGTATCTTCTGCATTTCCTATGCCGCTATTATCCTGCCAATTAAAGTACATTTGCCCTTCATTTTGTGTGGCTGTTCCCTCGAATACGGGCATTAAGGTTCCCATGGAAACCAATGCCCGGTTAAAGTCAATCGAGGTTTCTTTCCCGTTGCCCGTCACGGCTCTTTTCAGTGTATAGGACATGGCAGCATTGAATGCGGACTTTGCCTGTGTAAATTCCTTATAGCCGATACGAATAAAAGGCTTTATGGCTTTCAGGAAACTGAATGCTGTGGCAAACTTATCTCTCTGTTCCTGCTGTTTCGGCGTGCGCGGATTGCTGACTTTAGCCGCCCGTGCACGTATGTAGTATTTTGATTTCCAGTGAAATCCTACTATCGGTCCCACTTTGCCGGAGAAGCCTCCGAGTATGCCTTGATTGATAATTCCCATGATGTCACATTTTAAATTGGTTATTCTGTTTCTGACGTAAAGGTATACATTTATATTTCCTTCCGCCAAACGATTTTAGCGGTTTGTCTTCACGAATGTGGTTTTTGCGTCCGTTTGCAGCCATTTGCTTAGTTGGCTATTCTTGCTTGGGATTGATGGCCTAAAATATCTGCTTCTTACTTGGCATACACTTGCTCCGTATCAAATCCATACTTTCTCCACATAGAGGTACCTCTGAGTGGAGATTGTACGGAGCAAGTATAGCCCGGATGTGGTTCGGATAGGGGGAAAAGGAGACTGTTACAAATTTTATTATTTAATTCTCTCTTTGCTTGTGATTTGCAACAATCATCTTTTGAATTTGCTTGTGATTTGGAACAAATAAAGGTTGAATTTGCTTGTGATTTGCAACATAATTCCTACCTTTGATGTTCTAATTACCTATGTATATGTTTGAAAGAGATATATTTATACGGTTACGGGAGTGGGCTTCGGGAGAGAAGCATAAGCCGTTAATACTTCGTGGTGCACGCCAGGTGGGTAAAACGACTGTGGTACATGAGTTCGGAAAAGAATTTGATGATTATTTGTATCTTAATTTGGAACGTGAGAAAGATGCGGCTATATTCGATGGTACGGGAGATGTACAAGAAATTATGCAAGCCATTTATTTTTTGAAACGTAAACAGAAGCGTGAAGGGCGTACATTGCTTTTTATTGATGAAATACAATGTGTGCCTCGGGCAGTGGCATTACTGCGTTACTTTTATGAAGATATGCCGGAAATCTATGTGATAGCTGCGGGTTCAGTGCTGCAAAGTCTTCTGAGGCAACGTATTTCTTTTCCGGTAGGTCGTGTCGAGTATATGTCGTTGCGCCCTTGCTCGTTTGGTGAATTTTTGGGGGCGATAGGTGAAGGACAGATACGGGATGCTGTGTCCCAGTGTGCTTTGCCATCGTTGCTTCATGAAGAAGTGATGCGCCTTTTTCGCCAATATACACTTATTGGAGGAATGCCCGAAGTGGTGGCTGCCTATGCTGAACACCGGGATATTGTCCGTCTGGAAAGTATATACAATTCATTGCTGACAGGTTACAATGAAGATGTGGAAAAATATGCGGTCAATCGCACCCAAGTAGAAGTAATCCGTTTAATTTTAGAGCGAGGCTGGCAAATGGCAGGACAGACTATAAAGCTGGGAGGATTTGGAGCTTCTTCCTATAAAGCACGTGAAGTTGGTGAGGCTTTCGAGGCTATGGAGAAGGCTTTTCTGCTTGAATTGGTTTATCCGGTAGTAAGTACTGAAATTCCCTTAGCACCTGCTTTGCGACGAGCGCCGAAATTGATTTGGCTGGATGGCGGATTGGTGAATTATGCAGCAAAGATACAGCAGGAGGTTTTCGATGCAAAAGATTTGCTCGACGCTTGGCGCGGGCACATTGCCGAACAATGGGTAGCTCAAGAGTTGGCTTCTTTTTCCGGGAATATAGGTTATGCAAAGCGTAACTTCTGGGTGCGGAATACTCCCAGCTCGATTGCTGAAGTTGACTTTGTTTTTCAATATGGAACGCGTGTGGTGCCGATTGAAGTGAAGGCCGGTCATAATGCTCATTTGCGTTCGCTACATCAATATATGGAAGAGGCTTCGCACGACATAGCGGTCAGGGTATGGTCCGGTAATTATTCTGTGGATGAAGTAAAGACAAATTCAGGTAAGATATTCCGTCTGGTGAATCTTCCTTTTTATTATGTAGGGATATTGCCGGAAGTTTTGAAAAAATTGTCGTGAAACCTTCTGTTTTAACATTCTGCTTGTCTATAAAGAATCTTTTTCTTCAAGTCTCCTCATACTGAATTCGCAACCGCAATATTGCTGGTTATAGAAATCATGCTCTTTGAGAAGTTGGTTTCGTCGGTCTTGTAATCCTCCTTTTCGCCAGTTTTGTTCCCAGAAAGTGGTTCCGGGGTAAAGGGCGGCGGCTCTACGTCCCGCTTCGTTGATCTGATCGAGGCTTTTCCAGCGGGAAGAGGCGAGGGTAGTGGTGAACAGGGTGAAACCGTGCTCGGAGGCATAACGGGCAGTTTCAGCGAGACGAAGGTTGAAACATTTCAGGCAACGGCCACCTCGTTCGGGCTCATCCTCCATTCCTTGCATGGAGGTGCGCCAGAATGAGTAATCGTAGTCGCCATCTATAAAGTCAAGTCCTAACCCCTGAACATAGCGAATAGCCTCGGCTTTCCGGATTTCATATTCGGCTTGAGGGTAAATATTGGGGTTGTAATAAAACACGGTGGGGCGGATGCCGTTAGCAAGCAGGCATTCGATAATGGCAGAAGAACAAGGTGCGCAACAAGAGTGGAGCAGCACCTTGTCTTCATGGTTAGGAGTTTGAAGCTTTAACATCATCTTTTCGTCTTTTTAGGTACGTATTTATACCTTCAGTTTTATTTTAGCCTTCACCAGCAGTCCGGTCAGTTGGACAATGATGAGGGAGAATATGAGTGATCTTAATAGACCCGGAGCACCTGCATTCAGGAGCTCGGGGTAGTGCCAGCCCAACAATTGCTGTGCGGCGTACCATATATATGGAATGATATAACACGTAAGCGTGGCAGTCCCGGCAGGTTTGATAATATCGAACCAGGGTGTTTTACCTTTTACATCCGTCAGCCAATAGAACAGGCCGAACAATGGGAAAAATGCAGCAAGGCAATAGAACAGCCAGCTCGGAGTGGCCTGTATCTTTGAGATAATCCAGTGGGGGTGCGAGCAAAGTGCAGCGATGAGCATGATGACACCTAAGGTACAAAGGATAACAATGAATTTACGCGGATGTTCCCGGTCGGCATATTTCTGCATCAACAGGGAAGTGAGTACCCCCGACATACCGAATGCATGCAGCGTCCAGTCACTGGGGATGAAAGGCAGAAGGATGATACGTAAACCATATTCCTGTGGGATTAGGTTAGAGTGACTGATTACCGCAAGGAGCACGACGACCAGCCATGCTATGACATTTTTACGCAAACTTTCGCGGGTAAATAGATAAATACCGGCACATACGACATACGTCCAACCGATAAGTCCCAGAATGCCCCACCAACCTTGATGGAAAGGCTTCCCGTTTAAATCTTTATATAGAACGAGGAATGTCAACAAAGCAACGCCAAGTACCTTCATTGCGATGAATAGGTACTTTTTGGATCCTTCGGCCTTCGGATAAACGGCCCAGACCAGAAAAAAGCCGATAACCATCAGGATGCAGAACCACTGGTGGGAAATGCCACCTGCTATGCCACCCGAATTAAGTGAAAATAGCCCCATGGCAATGAGTGCCACTGTACGCCAGAAGATATGGGCAATGACCTGAAGCGTAGTATCTCCTTTCCGGTAACGGTTCTGGATGGCAAAAGAGACAGACATGCCCATGCAAAACAGGAATGCGGGAAAAATGGTGTCGGAGAATCCCATCATATCTTCGTTGATGTCGGCATGTTCGAGCCAGTGGGGGATGTTCTTCAGACCGGGGATGTCATTCACGAAGAGCATGAGAAACATGGTGAGTGCGCGGAATACATCAACCGCGGCCACTCGTTGAGGTGCTAAGTTTTTCATTATAGAATACATTTGGGGGTTAATGCTGCAAATATAGGAAACTAATTTTTTATATTTGTCCCCATGAAGGTAAAACTGCTGATATTTCTCGGACTGGCTTTAGTGGGCATTCATGGAATGTCTGCTCCGGTTGATGTCCCTGCAATGGATGGATGGCCTGCTGCCTTGGATGAGGCTATCGGTGCACATCAGGAATATGTGGCAGTGAGGGAAGCTCGCATTGAAGCTTTGAGGCGGCAATTATCGCAGACAGACACGGAGGCGCCAGAATATTTCCGTCTGAATGGAGAAATGTTTCAGGAATACAAGGCATATATATGCGATTCAGCCCTTCTTTATCTGGGGCGCAACTTGCACTGGGCGCAGCGCCACGGTGAACAGGAAGCAGCGGATGAAACCCGCATCCGGCGGGCGCACCTGATGTCTTCGGCAGGTATGTATAAGGAAGCCTCCGAGGATTTGGAACAGATAAATCCCTCCGGACTCTCTTCCCGTCTATTGCCCGATTATTACGAAGATTATCGTCATTTGTACGGTGAATTGGGGGCATATACGCAAGATGCTTTCCGGCGTAACCGCTATTATGGTTTGTCTGCCGCTTATGAGGACTCACTGATGCAGGTACTTTCCCCTGCCTCCGCCTTTTATCCGGAACGCAGAGAGATGCAGGCAGCTGCTGACGGTAGGTGGGAGGAAGCTTTGAAGATAAACGATGACCGCCTGGCAAGTGTGCGCCCCGATACTCCGGAGTATGCGTTGGTAACGTATCACCGTTCTTTGCTGTATCATCGCCTGGGAGACTTGGAGAAAGCAAAATATTATCTGGCTTTGTCCGCTTTGACGGATATCCGCCTTGCGATTACAGACCATGCCTCCCTGTGGACTTTGGCACAATTGCTCTATGAGGAAGGAGACATTGAACGTGCTTATCGCTATATCCGTTTTTCGTGGAATGAAACCAATCATTACAATGCCCGTAGCCGCAGTTTGCAGACAGCCGGCATTCTGTCGCTTATAGATCTTACCTATCAGGCTATGCAGGAGAAACAGAATGAACGTCTTCGTTTTTATCTCTGGATGATTAGTATTCTATCTCTGCTGTTGGTCGTGGCTGTTGTCTGGATTTACAGGCAGATGAAGCATCTCTCTGTTGCCCGGGCCCATTTGGAGCAGGCGAATGAACAGTTGCAAATGTCTAATCATATCAAAGAAGAATATATCGGGCGCTTCCTGAAACTCTGTTCTACCTACATCGATCGACTGGATGCTTACCGGCGCATGGTGAACAAGAAGCTTACCGGCGGGCAGATGGAAGAACTTCTGAAAATGGTGCGTTCACGAGATGTGCTCGACACGGATCTGAAAGAGTTATATGAGAACTTTGATACGGCTTTTCTACACCTTTTCCCTGATTTTGTAGGAAAATTCAATGAACTGCTTCAACCGGAAGAACGGATCATGCTCCGCAAAGGCGAACTTCTGAATACGGAATTACGTATTTTTGCTTTAATCCGATTGGGCATTGATGATAGTTCGCAGATTGCCGAATTTCTCCGTTACTCCGTCAATACAATCTATAATTACCGCGCCAAAGTGAAAAACAAAGCTTGTGTTTCGCGCGATGACTTTGAAACATGCGTTATGAAGATACGTTAAGCATACGTCATTACCTTATTTCCTATCCACTTTTTCACTTTCTCTATCGATTTTTATCTGCTTGTTTTTTAGAGAGTTATCTTCGCTGTATATCTCATCTTATCCACATATTCATAATGCGGAGGTACGTAGTGCCTTTATCTTGCCTACCTTTGGGGGAGATTAATTAACCCTTGAAAAACATACCATGAATTTGAAATTACCTCTTTTATTAGGATGCTGTTTGCTGGTTGCTACTACCACCTGTGCCGGGACTCCCGGTTCATTGGGTAAGGATGCTCCGGGAAAAAACAAAGCGGAAGTTTACATTACGACTGCCGACCGGCAACAAAGCTTTAACCACACTACTCAGAAGCTTTCCAAAGTTCCTGTATCTGAGTCCGTAATCACTATAAATCCTACGGTGCGGTATCAGGAAATGGATGGTTTCGGAGCTGCTGTTACAGGCTCTACCTGCTATAATCTGATGCAGATGACACCGGCCGATCGTGCGAAATTCCTGACCGAAACATTTTCTGATAAAAATGGGCTGGGATTTAGTTATATCCGCATTTCTATTGGGTGTTCCGACTTCTCACTGAGCGAGTATACCTGTTGCGATACAAAAGGAATTGAGAATTTCGCTCTGCAAACTGAAGAGAAAGAATATGTAATACCTATTTTAAAAGATATTCTGGCTCTTAATCCCACTATCAAAATTTTGGGTTCTCCGTGGACATGCCCCAAGTGGATGAAGGTGAATAACCTGGAAGAAAGGAAGTCATTTGATTCCTGGACAAGCGGACAACTGAATCCGGATTATTATTCTGATTATGCCACTTACTTTGTGAAGTGGATACAGGCATTCCGTGAAGAAGGTATTGAAATCTACTCTGTCACTCCACAGAATGAACCGTTGAATAGGGGCAATTCTGCTTCTTTGTTCATGGGTTGGAAAGAAGAACTGGCTTTTGTACGCGATGCCCTCGGTCCTGCTTTCAAGGCTGCCGGACTGGATACGAAGATTTATGCTTTCGACCATAATTACAACTATGATAATATGGCCGATCAGCAGGAATATCCTGTTAAAATGTATGATGATGAAGTGGCTGCTGCTTTCCTTACCGGAGCTGCTTACCACAACTATGGTGGCAGACGTGAGGAATTGAATAACATTCAGCAGAAACGTCCCGATAAAGAACTTATCTTTACGGAAACTTCTATCGGTATGTGGAATGACGGACGCAATCTGGAAAGGCGTTTGATGGAGGATATGCGCGAAGTGGCTCTTGGCACGGTAAACAATTGGTGTAAAGGCGTCATTGTCTGGAATCTGATGCTGGACGATGAACGTGGTCCCTGGCGTGAAGGTGGTTGTAAAACTTGCTACGGAGCTGTTGATATTAATCGTGGGGACTATAAGACGATGACTTACAATTCTCATTATTACATTATCGGGCATCTGTCGTCCGTAGTGAAACCGGGTGCGGTCCGTGTGGAAAGTAAAGGTGTTGACGGGAAAGGATTAATGTACTCTGCATTTGAAAATCCCGATGGAACCGTTGCTTTTGTACTCTTGAACGAGGGAAATGAGGAAACTCGCCTGACTGTAACGGATGGAAAGAATTGTGTGGATTGTGTGGTGCCTGCCAAAGCAGTAGCCTCTTATCGCTGGAAGAAATAATCTTATAGTATTAGAATACCATGTTGAAATCAATTTTAGTGGGTACATCCCTCTTGGTAGCTTCCCTGATGTTGGGCAGTTGCGGTGAAAAGGCAGAAAAAACACAAGATTCTGCTGCGTTTATAACTATTCAGGGGCAAGACCTGATAAAGCCTGATGGTACGAAACTCTTTATCATGGGTACCAATCTGGGCAATTGGCTGAATCCGGAAGGTTATATGTTTAAGTTTAGCAAAACGAACTCTCCCCGGTTTATCAATGAGATGTTCTGTCAGTTAGTGGGACCCGACTTTACTGCTGAGTTCTGGAAAGCATTCAAAGACAATTATATCACTCGTGAGGATATTCAGTTTATTAAGAATACAGGTGCGAATACCATCCGTCTTCCGTTCCATTATAAGCTTTTTACGGATGAGGATTTTATGGGGTTGACTGCCAATCAGGATGGTTTTGCCCGTGTAGACAGCGTTGTGGAATGGTGTCGTGAAGCCGATCTTTATCTGATTCTCGATATGCACGATGCTCCGGGGGGACAAACGGGTGATAATATAGATGATAGTTACGGGTATCCCTGGTTGTTTGAAAGTGAAACCAGCCAACAATTGTACTGCGATATTTGGCGTCAGATTGCAGACCGGTATAAGAATGAGCCGGTGATTCTCGGTTATGAGCTTTTTAATGAACCTATTGCTCCATATTTCCCGAATATGGAAGAATTGAACGGTAAACTGGAAGATATATATAAGAAAGGGGTAGCTGCTATCCGCGAAGTGGACAATAACCATATTATTCTGTTGGGTGGTGCTCAGTGGAACGGTAACTTCAAGCCGTTCAAGGATTCTAAGTTTGACGATAAGATAATGTATACTTGCCATCGCTATGGAGGTGATCCTACCAAAGATGCTATTCAGGCCATAATAAACTTCCGCGACAGTGTGAACCTACCGATGTATATGGGTGAGATTGGACATAATACGGACGAATGGCAAGCTGCTTTTTGCCAGACGATGCGTGAGAATAATATCGGTTATACCTTCTGGCCGTATAAGAAGATGGATGGTTCCAGCTTTGTAGGCATTACTCCGCCGGAAAATTGGGCGAATATCCTTTACTTCTCCGAATCTCCACGCACATCTTATAAAGAAATCCGGGATGCCCGTCCCGACCAGATGATGGTACGCAAGGCTATGATGGATTTCATTGAGGCTTGCAAGCTGAAGAACTGTGTGGTGCAGGAGGGATATATCCAGTCGTTGGGCATGAAATAATCACTAATAAACTAATTATTTATCCATATGAAAAAAGTATTATTCGGTTTGGCATTCACTGTTGCTCTTCCACTCTTGGCGCAGCAGAAACCTGTATATCTGGATGCTACCAAACCTATTGAAGAAAGAGTAGAAGATGCGTTGAAAAGGCTGACTTTGGAGGAAAAAGTAGCTATGGTACATGCGCAAAGTAAATTCAGCAGTGCAGGAGTGCCCCGCTTAGGTATTCCGGAAAACTGGATGACGGATGGTCCTCATGGTATCCGTCCCGAAGTGCTTTGGGATGAGTGGGATCAGGCTGGCTGGACCAATGACTCTTGTGTGGCTTATCCGGCATTGACTTGTCTGGCTGCTACATGGAACCCTGATATGTCCCTGCTTTATGGAAAAAGTATCGGTGAAGAGGCGCGTTATCGCAACAAGAATGTCCTTCTGGGTCCCGGTGTCAACATTTACCGTACTCCGCTGAATGGACGTAACTTTGAGTATATGGGCGAAGACCCGTATTTGGCTTCCCGCATGGTGGTTCCTTATGTACAGGGTGTGCAGCAAAATGGTGTAGCTGCCTGTGTAAAGCACTATGCGCTGAATAATCAGGAAATCAACCGTCACACCACCAATGTTATTGTGGACGATCGTGCTCTTTATGAAATCTATCTGCCCGCTTTCAAGGCTGCAGTTCAGGAAGGCAAGACATGGGCCATCATGGGCGCATACAATCTTTATAAAGGACAACATGCTTGTCATAATCAGTATTTACTGAATGATATTCTGAAAGGTGAATGGGGCTTCGACGGTGTTGTTGTCTCTGACTGGGGTGGTGTGCATGATACGGATCAGTCCATTACGAATGGGCTTGACATGGAATTCGGTAGTTGGACGGATGGTCTTGCCAATGGCAGCAGTAATGCTTATGATAACTATTATCTGGCTATGCCCTATCTGGAACGCATTAAATCCGGGAAAGTGGGTACGAAGGAGCTGGATGATAAGGTGCGTCGCATTTTGCGCCTGAGCTTCCGTACAACAATGGATGTGAACCGTCCTTTGGGTTCCATGCTTTCTCCCGAACATTATGAGGCTGCCCGCCGTATTGGTGAAGAGGGAATTGTGCTGTTGCAAAACAAGGGATCTCTGCTGCCCATCGACTTGAATAAAGCAAAGAAAATTGCTGTTATCGGTGAGAATGCTGTGAAGATGATGACCGTAGGTGGGGGTAGTTCTTCTTTGAAAGTACAGCGTGAGTTATCTCCGTTGGATGGCATTAAGAAGCGTGTAGGCGATAAAGCAGAAGTGGTTTATGCTCGTGGTTACGTGGGAGATGCACGTGGTGAATATAATGGCGTAGTAACCGGTCAGAATTTGAAAGACGACCGTACACCGGAAGAATTGATTGCCGAAGCTGTAAAGGTAGCCGCGGATGCGGACTATGTGATCTTTATCGGCGGATTGAATAAGAGTAATAACCAGGATTGTGAAGATACGGATCGTGCCGGTCTTGGTCTGCCTTACGGACAGGATGCTGTTATCACGGCTTTGGCAAAGGCAAATAAGAACCTGGTGGTTATTAATATTTCCGGTAATGCTGTAGCTATGCCTTGGATTGCAGAAGTTCCTTCTGTGATGCAAGCTTGGTTCCTGGGTTCGGAAGCCGGAAATTCTATTGCTGCTGTACTGATGGGGGATGCCAATCCTTCCGGTAAATTGCCTTTCACCTTCCCTGTACGTCTGGAAGATGTTCCGGCTCACAGTGTGGGTGAATATTTTGCTGAGCGTAGCAAGAAGGTGGTAGATATGAAGTACAATGAAGGCATCTTTGTTGGCTATCGCTGGGCAGACAAGCAGAAGAAAGTGAAGCCGTTGTTCCCATTCGGACATGGTCTGTCTTATACAACATTTGTTTATGGAAAGCCTGCTGCCGATAAGAAAGTAATGTCTGCCGATGATCAGATCAGTTTTACTGTAACTGTGAAGAATACGGGTGACCGTGAAGGACAGGAAGTGGTACAGTTATATATCAGTGATAAGAAATCTTCTTTGCCTCGTCCTGTTAAGGAACTGAAAGGTTTCAAAAAAGTGAAACTGGCTCCGGGAGAAGAGAAAGAAGTTACATTTACTGTAGATAAGGAAGCTTTGAGTTACTTTGATGATGCCCAACATTCTTGGGTAGCCGAGCCGGGTAAGTTTGAGGCTGTGATAGCTGCTTCGGCGGCAGATATAAAAGGTATAGTGCCGTTTGAATTGAAGTGAGACATTATTAAAAAAAACCGCATCCATCCCGGATGCGGTTTTTTTCAGAGTAATTAATGTAAAAGTCACAAACTTAGTCTGTACTTTTTTCCAGATGAGTTTGCATAACAATATCAGTAGCAGTACCATAGCCTCCCTTATATGTGCTATTTGAAGGAGTCCCGGTAAATTTGCCATAATAGAATCCATCCACATGTTGATCCTGCCATGTGCCATTATCAGCAAAGACAAAAGTCATATTATAATTTTCATCTGTAGCTATAGGAGCAACATATTGCACAGTTGTTCCCCATCCAAGTCTTCCGGCATTGTCATAAGCACACAAATAAACTTTATATGGATTAATATCTCCCAAATATTGTCCAAATGAGATGATGAAACTACCTTCACTATAAGTTGCCAGGAAAGAGGCATCCACTGGCATCCCGTTTGTTGTCAATTGATATACATTGGCGGTTTCTGTGGATTCTACTTTGCAGAGTGCGGCATATCGCTTGTTACCATTCGTATATAGCATATCATAAATACCATTCAGGTTCATTTGTGTGAACTCTGCAGTATATGCCACATCACCGTCATCAATGACCACCGTACTTGTTCTATATCCTCCATCCTGAATAGCGGGCGCAATAAATATTATCTGATCCTCATCCCTCCGGTAGGTAATCCATTGAGGAACTGTTATCTTGATGTCCCGCTTTGTATCCAAAGCAAAGGTGGCATCTCCCCCTGCAGGTGCAAATGTTACATCTTTCAGGGTACAAATAAAAGTATCACCCAATTGTGTAACAGGAACTTCTGTCTTTTCATTGGCAGAACGAATAGTAACCATCGTTGTACGACTTGAGATTGAATTGTTCAAGTCTACCGATAAGCTAATATCCTGTCCTGATACGGATATATGACACCATGAATCACGTGCTGTAGCCTCTATCGCCGAAGTAGCAAGTACTTTAATCAAGCCTGCGCCACCTTTATATGTAAACTGGGCTTCTGTACTTATCACAGTTAATTCGGAGCCTTTTACCGCATCATCATCGTCACTGCACCCTACTACCATTGTGCAAAGTGCCAGAATTAATAAATTCATTAACTTTCTCATACAGCTTATCCTTTTACTCATTTTTTAATCATACTTAAATATCCGACATATCGTGAAGTTCCCCACTGCTTAAATTCACCGACATAATCATTGCCTTTCATTTCCCATACTATGAGTGAATTAACTTCATTGTCTTCCCATACACCATAACTTTCAAAATCGATTGTGACATCTTCCGTTCCTGAGCGCAGTTTGCTTGCAACCCCGAGTGCGGTATTTTTCCACAAGCTACCCGTATTGGCATCCCAGGCACACAGCCACACCTCATTACTACCGGTATTACCCACTTTCTGTGTCATAATCCGGATTCTTCCGACACTCTTATCGTAATTTACTACCAATTTGTAATTCGGATTAAATCCGTTCATCAGGAAAGATGTCTGACTTTCCTCCTCAAGCGTCACCGGTATTCTGCCTCCGGTATATACAAAGTCCCATGAACCCAGAAAGTCTTTATACTTCATATATCCCTCCGGCAGTTCATTTGCTGTGAGCTTGACATCGGTAGCCCCTGTATCGGTACAAGTAAACGTTTTAGTTGCACTATCCCACGTGAAGTTTTCCAATGTTTTCCCCATCACTTCTACCGGTTCATAGAACTTAATGCCGGTAGCCGTGAAAATATAGGGACCCGATACCGACTCCGTTTCCTTGTTTTCGGTTTCATAATTGAAATGGAATACATGGTCTTCCATCGGAACGACAAACGTCTTCCCACCAATATTGGCCGTATATGTGGTCGTAAATGTTTCTTTCGACAACTTAACCGTTTTATCCAGAAGCACCGTTGGAGGTTCGGTCAGACGTGTCATCTTTATGATATTATTTGTCTTCTTTCCTCTAAGGATAATTTCATTATCAGTATGCGACCGGAATAGAAATTCATAGTCCCCCTCATAACCTTTACCTTTTCCGCCTCCATCTATGATGTCCGGATCAGAAAAATGATGAAACAATTCATTGTATGTGTCGAAATTTAGTGTCGGACCTATATCTTTTTTCAAAGAATAAAGGCTGGTTACCTCTTTTTCAGCTTCCTCAAATGCATCCGTAGATACTGTAACTTGGTCACCATCTTTAAATTTCATAGTAAAAAGATATCCCCCATATGCTTGGGTAGCCGAGGGGTAATATTCCATGACCCATCCATGTTCTGCACTTTTTAATAAAGCCTGATACTCAGCTAAAGCTTTCTCTACGCGCACAGATGATGGTTCATCAAACACGTCATCCACATCCTGAACGCACGAGCTCAGGAGTATGGAGAAAATAAACAATGTATATATTATTCTTTTCATATATCAATTATTAAATATTATCTAAATCAAGCTTACTTATCTCGGCACAACGCCTGCTAATTACACTACGCAGCAATTCGATGTCTATACCCCAGGATTCTTTCATATACTTCCTTACGATATCCAGCTTCTGGTAAATGATAGCACTGCCTTTTTCACCGGCAAGACTGATTACTTCATCCCATTGTTCAACAGGATAGGTCAGGTAACAAGCTGTTACCTCAGCGATATCTTCACGGGGCTGGCTACCGGCATACGGAGTGACGAACCCCAGTGGGGCAACGGTCTCGAGACTACGATTTTGCCAACCTGTAGGTACGTAGTTTCCAGCACTGATCTTATCAAATTCTACCGTATAGACCTTCTTCTGATGCAGGATATGCGCAAATTCATGGTGCATCACCTTAAAATAATATTCATTCAGTTCATTCACATTGGTTGGGTCAAGCCAGTTGCCCATATAGAGGGTGACTTTCAGTCCACCTTCTGCTGTTCCTAAAGTGAAAGTTGTTTTATCCCACGATGCCGAACCAATTAGATGGATTACCTTAGGGGCATTGGCACGTGTAAAGTCAATGCCTCCTACTTCATCATATACTTCCAGCCATGCATGTTTCACTATCTTAGCCAGTTTGACACTAAGTTTGAAGTCTGTAGGAACCAGATTGTGTGAATAATCGGATTCGATATGCTCCATCCTGTAAATGAAATCAATATTGTAGGGATCTACATAGTTTTCTTTCAGCCATTTGTCAAAGGCATTACGTTCTATCTCCGAAGTATTAAAAATACTATTATCCTCATCCGGCTCATTGTCGTCACAGGCAGAGAAGCCCATCCCGAACATAAGCATCAATATATATATATACCAATTTTTCATAAATCTTCGTTTTTTAGCGGTTTAATTATCTGGGATTTCTTTCCATGCCGGCTGATATAACAGCTGCCGGTATTTGTATAGCTTTTCTCAGGTCGTGAGATTCCAGTACAATAGGGGATTCTCCATATAGTTCACGCTTAATCTCCAACCCAAAACGCTTGATATCCAGCCACCGTTCGCCTTCATGAACCGTTTCTATACGGCGGGCATGTATCACGGCTTTCAATAAATTGGTCTGCAATCCCGGTTCTATGTCGAATTTTGGGTTTAATGGCTTTCCGTTTGTGTTCGGGTTTACAGTTGATTCATAGAAAGTGTTCAGGCTCTCCATATCTGGTATTTGCGGTGCCATTTTTGTTTTGCACCAATATTGCAGGTCTCTCACTCCTTTATCATATTGCTTAGCCAATATATATGCTTCAGCACGGTTTAAAAGCGTTTTATCACTGGTAAAGGCAAATACAATCTGTCGGTAATATCCGATGCCCAGCACAGCATTAGTCGTTTCAAACATAGCGTCCATTTTGGGAACAAAGATGGACTGATCTCCAAATCCCAGAACTTTATCATAAGCCATAAGATGTCCCCATGCCGCAGGCGACCAGATTGTTTCCTCTTGACACAATGTCCGGTTATGTCCATATCTTTGGTTTGTATACTGGTTTCCCCAACCTGAAAGCGCTCCTATCAGCATCAGATTGGCTGGTTCGTCTTTACTAATAAAAGCCAGTGTATACTCTTTGGAACTGGGGAACTGGCTATATCCATCCATGTCCCTTAATAATGGACTTGGATCTTCACCAATAGCTTCTGTTGCATATTTTATTGCTTTTTCATACTGATTATAGAACAGATTAAACTGGGCTGCAAACGAGTATGCGGCTCTCTTGTTGAAATGATAAAGCGGAACATCATACGCTTCATCGCTTATCAAAGGAAGAGCCTCTTCGATGTCCCTGTTTATTTTTTCATACGTTTCTTCTAAAGTCCCTCTTTCATACTTCACTCCGATGGAAGTTTCAGGGGCAGTTATATAAGGTATGCCCAAATCTTTACCAGCATCATCGCCATACGCCATGCAGAATACATTGCTCAATAGAAAATGCCCGTAAGCACGGCAAATCAGTGCTTCACCCTTATACGGCAATGCCTCTTCCGGTTCGCCCAATTCCTGAATGGCAACTAAAGCCTGATTGGCTGCTGCAATTATCATATAACATCCATCCCACATGTAATTAGGAGTATCTTGATCGGTATCAGTTATATCCTCCCAGCGGAAGGATTGTATCATCTTGTTATTTGGCAAACTATACTTGTCTCCATTATCCATCCGGTTATCCGACATCATTTCTTCCATCAGTAATGCAGAAGATTTTGGATAAGCAGATACCAAAAGGTCTTTTACTTTTTTCAAAGTATTTACTTCAGCACGTTTATCGGGCATTGTATCCAAAAAGCCATCACAAGAAGTGATGCTTCCCAAGAAAACAGCCAGCAAGGATATGATTATAATTTTTGTTTTCATAAGTTTCAATATTTAGAATCCTAATCTTAAAGTTAATGTAAATTGTTTGGGTACGGGAGCCGACACACCACCCGAACGGAAAAATTCAGGATCTTGTCCGTTCAACTTTGAGTCTGCATAAAGCAAGAATAAGTTGGTGGCTTGCAATTTCAGTGAAGCATTACTGATAGCTGTCCCCTTCAATAGAGAACGCGGGAAGTCATAAGAAAGGGAAACTTCCTTCAAGCGGATAAAATCTCCTTTGGCAATACGGGCAGTCGAATAATTATAGGCGTTATAACCCAGGTTCAGATTGCCATATTGTTTATTTTCAAATGTGCTGGCTATTACCGGGACATCGGTATGCATCTCGTCGCCCGATAGTCTCCAACGGTTCTTAAAATCTTTTTGGGTTGCATCCAGATCGCTGTATGAACTCTTGAACGCAGGGTCGAGCCGTACTTTGTTTCCTGCGGAATAGGTGATGAATACGTTCAAACGGAAATTCTTATACGTGAAAATGTTACCAAAACTACCTGTTATAGTAGGGTCTGACGGGCCTTCGTATTTCAGAAAATCTACATCTTCCGACTCCTGGAAATTCAAAGTGCCATAATTCTTCTTGGTTACCTTCGTATCGCCGAACATGAAAGTGGGGAATCCGTCTTCGTCAAGTCCTTCAAAAGGAATGGAGAACAACCCTCTTGCCGGATAGCCTTCGCGTGCAAAACCCACTCCGGCAATAAGTGAAAATACAGTTGAACGGGATTTAAAATCTGTTACTTCCGTCTTATTATATCCGAAGATAAAATCAGTAGACCATTTAAAGTCTTTTGTTTCAATGTTTCTGGTTGACAAAGACGCCTCAATTCCATGGGATTTCATCGAAGCCACATTTGCATAGCGCTCAGTTTGTCCTCCCACTCCCTGCGTGGTAGTGACGCCAATCAAATCGTAGTTGTCACGCTTATACCAAGCTGCTTCCACATTAATCCGGTTGTCAAGAAATCCCATATCTACACCGAAATTCAGCTCATGTTTCTTCTCATAAGTAAGATCTGCATTTTCCAAATCATCAATTTTCAACCCTGACTCCGCTACACCTGCCGACGGACGCCAGGGGGTATAATTCTGGATGATTACTAAAGAATTGGAGACATTGCTCGGACCGACATCTGCCGTTAAACTATAAGACGCTTTCAGTGTAAAATGTGATAAAGTGGGTTCTAAATCCTTAAAGAATTCTTCTTCGTGCATGTTCCATGCACCTGCTATGTTCCAAGTGGGCAACCAGCGGGCCGAACGAGATTTACCCAAGCGATTGGAGCCTTCATAACGCCCTGTACCCGTCAGGGTATAGCGCCCTTTGTAAGAATAAGTTGCTGTCCCGAAGAAAGCTACATTTCTCTTTTTGGTATTGCTCAAGCTATAATAGTCGGAATTACCTTCACGCATCTTCTTAAAGGCAAGATAATCAAAAAACGGAATTTCTCCATTATCATATTGCATGCCCCAGCCATCAAAGCTGTTACTGGAACGGTCTTGGGCATTTGCTTCCATACCACCATATACATTTACGATATGGGTATCTTTGAAGACATCATTCCATGATACGGCAGCACGGAAGTCATAACTTAGCATTTTATACTGAGTGGTATTATAGAAACCACCCTTGGGGAGAATACTTACAGGTAATGAATAAGGATCATCAGGGTCTTTATAAAGCCATGAATTGCTATTGATAATAGTGGCATCACTCATAGCACGGTAAGCCAAAGCCTGGTTTGAATTTTCGCGGATCTTGTGTTCTTGTGAAGTCGAGGAATATTTCAATGCACCTAAAGCGCTGACTTCCAGTTTTGGCAAAATCTTCCATTTCATTTCGCCCTGAAATTTCAGGTCTACTACATCCAATGAGATGTTGTTTGTGTTCAGTTCATTGAAGATATTAAAATCCGAATAGTTACGCATATAGTAGGTATTGGCATCCAATGTTCTGGAGGTGTTCAATGCGTAGCTGTAAGGATTAATATCAAATCCGCGGGTAACTTCACCACGGACTGCATCCATGCTTTGTCCCAATGTTCCGGGAGCTTCCTGCTTGCGATAAGATGCATTGGCAATCACATTAAGAGAAAGATTCTTTAGTATGTTATAGCTATTATTCAGATTGGCTGTATAACGTTGTACTTTGTTTTTAACCATCCACCCCGGATCATTCATGGCACTCACCGACACATAAGAGGTTGACTTCTCATTTCCCATTGCATAACTGATAGAATGGTTCATCATAATAGAATTGCTGAAAAGCATGTCAAACCAGTCGGTATTTCTCATTTCAGCCTTACGCAGATATTCATTCTGTGCTTCAATGGTATGAGCCAGGCCAAACTGCCCGTTCGTTTTGTCATACCAGTTATTTAATTGGAACATTTTACCATACACGCCACTGTTTGACGCCCGATATACACTTGCAAAGTTAAGCCATCCTTTATCTCTCATTTCCTGATAAATGCCCATTTGATCTTGAGAATTCATCAAATTAAATTCACGGTAAGAGGGCTTCATTCTCATTGTAAACTCACCCGTATAGCTTAATTTACTGGTCCCGACTTTACCTCTTTTGGTAGTAACAACAATTACACCAGCCATAGCACGCGCCCCGTAAATAGAAGTGGCCGAACCATCTTTTAATATTTGGAAGCTTTCAATGTCATCGGCATTTAATCCAGCTATAGCAGAACTGATTAGAGTCACGGCATCACCCGATGAAAGTTGGTCGGCACTCACCTCCACAACGTCATCCATAATAACGCCATCGACCACCCACAGGGGCTTTGAATTACCATAGATTGATGTAGCTCCACGTACACGGATTTTGGGTGCAGTACCGAATGTACCCGAAACGTTTTGTACCGATACTCCCGCAGAACGCCCTTCCAAGCCACGGCTAATATCAGCTAAACCATCCAGCTTAACATCTGCTGCGGTCAACCTATCAGCAGCACCTGTAAACAGGCGCTTATCGACTTTGGTCATACCTGTAATAACGACCTCGTCAAGCACTTCTGCATCCGGCTTCATTAGAACTTTAATCAGTCCGGTTTTAATAGGGATTTCCTGTGTTTGCATGCCTACAAAAGATATCTGCAAAGTTCTCGCAGAACTTTGCAGATTGCATTTACAAAATATGATAAATACCTCAGTTTTGCATTTCAATTTGATTCAATCCTCTTCTTTTCTTTTATTAAATTTATACCATAATATCTGGCCTTTAAATGGAAAATTATATCCATGCTTAAATACAGATAAGCATATTGTTGTTGATTTATAATAAATAGCAGATATTTGATGTGATATCTGTATGTGTAAAAGATTAATAATATGATTAATACTTTACTATTTGCATTTATTAAATACAACGTAATTAATATATTTTAATGGTAATTATTTTGTGTCAGTAAAAATATGTTTATCTTTGCAAACTATTGAAAATACGATTAAACACGCTATTATACACGCTATTTAAAAACGCAATAAAAAACGCGAATTGATAACGCAGACTAATAACGCCATTAATAACCTTATTTTAAATTTAATACTGAGAGAGGTAAGTATGAAAAGAAAATTAATGTTACTATTCGTCTACCTGTTTACGGGGGTAGGCTTGCTCACTGCACAAACATTAAAAGTGACAGGAGTCGTCATTTTTGAAGAAGACAATGAGCCTGTTGTAGGTGCTACTGTATTGGTCAAAGGAACCAAAACGGGCATTACCACTGATCTGGATGGTAAATTTACCATTCTAAATGTTCCGAGTTCTGCGAGAACTAATACTTACCCGATATAAAAAGCTGAAGTCTGAAATTATATAGCATAAGCATCGCTCTACATATAAATATTTCTTCCTTCTTGTTTTAGATAATAATCTTTCATTGCCGTATGAACTGCTTATCTGTTCTTTCCTCCGGTTTTCTTTTCAATCTTTATATATTATAGTAATTGCGCGCGTACCTTATAATATCTCCTTTTCTTTTTTTCTTTATGCTCTCTCTCAAATGAAAAAACTGAATAAATGGTTATGCATAAATGCGACATTCAGCCATTGGTTTACTAATTTTGTATTCGATATGTTATCATATCATAAATAAACAATTTCCAAATAGTACAATTATGGCTAAAAAAATCCTATTTGGAAGGTAAAGCTTTTTTGTGGTAAAGGTTTCCATGCTGTTTAGAGAAAGAGATTGAAGACTTGAATCGTATAATGGAATACTTGTTGCAGTGTCACAGTTATTTACGTGTGGAATATGAAGAGCGTATACCTTTCTTGACCCCATTCGTGCATATGCTGGTCAGCAACAATGAGGGGTAAGACTGTATGGATTTCGCGCATTTGCCAATACCCTGCATCTGCTTATGGACTTCATGGATGCGGATGGAAATAGACAAGTGGTAAGCATTAAAGCGTTGAAAGATAGATATTTATGGTGTAAATTGAGTTGTATTCGAAGGACTGATTTCTGTTTCCTTTTTTGATTTCCAAATAATACAAAAACGGCTTTTTTC
>ERZ773183.589-NODE-589-length-40280-cov-3.819838_pt1 | contig 40280 bp, 33 predicted proteins | sample MGYA00580532_ERZ773183 | MGnify/ENA primary metagenome ERZ773183 (study PRJEB29015, sample SAMEA2737791) | human gut metagenome | biome: human gut; feature: human-associated habitat; material: faeces | place: China | collected 2012 ...
GGACTGTAGAACTCTGAACGTGTAGATCTCGGTGGTCGCCGTATCATTAAAAAAATTTATGGGGAGTTGGGTCATGATAACCTTCTGCATTTTTCATATTGATTCCCATATCACACCTCCATCTCAATCTGCGGATAAATATCGTCTGCTTTCAACTGTTCATAGATAAAGAGTCTGCCTTTTTGTGTCCACTTGGTATGCACTTTCGTATGCTTTATACCTTTGCTATCTTCGTAAATGTGAGTATTAGTTTTGGTATATCCGTTGGGAGCATACTTTTGATAAAGAAGCCAAATATCACCTTGCTTAAACTGAATCCCTTTTTCATGAAGGTATTCGTTCATGCGCATGGCACTCCAGCCGTAATCTTTGGCAATCACAGAAATATTGACTGCATCCCTGCATTTAAGAACCACATCATAGTAAGTAGCCTTGGGTTTCATCTCAGCAATTTGCTGCTGACCAATCGCAACGGCCGCTATCAATTCCTTGTTCTTTTCACGTTCCTCTTTTAGTGCAGTAAATGCTGCGATAGCAAGGTCTGGATTTGCGATTAAATCATCTGTTGCATAAAGTCCATGTTTCCGAATAGCAGGGAGTACTTCATTTGTGACCCAGCGTTTGAACTTTTTGGCACTTGGCATCTTGCTTGAGAGGATGAGGCTATAGAGACCGGATTCATTGATTGCAATCATCGTTTGATTTCTTCCGATGGCGTCACGAATCGTTACGTCATCCTTATCCTCTTCATCAATGTGGTCGATCAAAGCTTTGCGAGTATTTGCATAACCAAGAATGCTTGCTACATCCTTGCCAACAAAATATGGTTGCCCGCCAATCGTTGTAGTACGTACAGAGCCAAACTCTGCATTTTTGTAAACTTGTAATTCCATTCGAATTACCTCCTTGTGTTTTTTTGGAGGTCTTGACCTCCTACCTAGTAGCCTTGGGAGAAGGTCAAATCTGACGGTTTTTATATTCTTGTTCTAATTTCTTGGTTGCTCGCTTTAATTTCTGAGTAATATTGTTTTCATCAGCACCTATGGAACTGGCATATTCACGGATGGACATACCGTCAATGCGTACTGCAATGAACATATCTGCCCAGTCCTGTTTTTTACCAAGAGCGGTGCGTATCCATTTGCAGACAGATTCGTACTCATCTTGGAGACTCCGTTCTATCTCCTGAGAATTATCAGCGAAAGTATCCATGACATCTATTTCAACTTCATCATCTTTTCGATAAGGTGTCTTGGGATTGCCAAGATGCCTATGGTATCGACGCCAATGGTTATATTCCTTGTTGTTCATGAGGTCGAACATTTCTTGTAGAGTCTCGCAGCGTTTCACCTCTTCCTTCTTTTCAGGCTTTGCTTCTGCAAGACGTTGTTCATAGTCGATTTCCAGCATGACGCTGTAATCTCCGTCTGGAATTTCAATTGTGGTGTAGTTCTTGTGACCGTTTTTGATGTTGTCTTCATATAAAACTCGAATCTTCATAAAGTATTCCTTTCCGCCTAGTCATTGGGCGGCGGAATACAAAAAGAGCCTGCGGTGAAGATGACCACAGACTCCGCTTGTCCTAAAAAAGGGCACACGAAATAACGGTGGGTGCATCTTCATTCCAAACACAGTCTTTATTACTGTGTTCTGAACTCTTATGCATCCCGCCGTCCGTATGCGCACTAGGACTTTGAGATTGATTTTGTTGAGCGATAACCGCTCTGGATAGATTTCTCCCTTAGGGAAGATAGGTAGGCTGATTATTCTAATCTGTCGCTACCTATCATTTGTTCTGAAATTACTTTTTCTTGCTTGGTCTTGTTTGACTTAAAGCACTTCCAGCAACCGACTTGGCTTTCTTGCTGTAGCGTCCATCGTTAAGAATTTTGCTTGCTTTTGATGCAACTCTCTTGGATGTTTGCTTCGAATTTCGCTTTGCCATTTACGTTCCCTCCTTTCATAAATTGGATTCAATCATTCATTTTCGTAAACATAATGTAGATTTTCGCAAAGATACATGATAGAATATTTTTGTTATGCCTTAACAAAATGATGCTGATTTAAATCCTATCTACATAATATAAAAACCCACCTTTCGAACTGGGTACGTTCCAGGTCGAAGGTGGGTACAAAGTGGGACAACTATCTTGAAAGGAGTTAACGTAATGGAATTTAATGATTTCTTCAATCTAATGAAGCCTGTACTAGGTAAAGAAAGAGCAAATGCTAAGTTGCTGCGAAACCTAATAGCTATGATTACTAAAACTGATAGCGATGTTGACCCTTCTCAAGATCAGTCAGACGACACTTTGAAATCTTATGCAAATGGAAAAAGACCTCTGTCTCCTGAATATGCTAGAGGAATAATCGCAGAGATTGAATTTCAAAATTTTGTTGATTCGGTGAATTCAAATGATGAGGTTGTCATTGAAAGATTGTCAGATGACTTCAAGAAGTACGATCCAACAGTTACCCCTGATATAGTTGGCACAATAGCAGGAAAACTTTTCTTAGATATTCTTTATAAAGCTGCTGGTGAAAACACTGATATGCAAAAGTCCTTAGTGCCTTCAAAGTACTATTTAAGACATAGATATGGAAATCAATTGTTAGTAGAAAACAAAGGAAATTGCCCTTTTAAGGGGTGTGGTAAGCCACTCTTATTGAGTAACAACGAAGCAACACAAGCATATTTTGACGTGATTATGATAGATAGTAAAAGTGGAGAGCATAGCGAAAATTTAATTGCTCTTTGTCCAGAATGTGCAGCAAAATATTTACTATCTCATACAGAAGAAGATCAAATCGAATTGCAGGATTTAAAGATATCTATGTATGAACATTTATTAGCTCAAAAGTCACTTACGGATATAAAAGTTGAAGAAGCCATATCGGAAGTTTTGGAAGTTCTTTATGTAACCGATCCAAATGAAATCACCAAGTTAAATTATGAGCCTCAATCTGTAAGAGATAAGATTTACAAGAATAATTACCTCTTGTTAAGAACTAATATTTTTAATGTGACTCAGTATTATCCGTTTATTGAAACACAGTTTAAATCTTTGTCTAGAGAAAAGAAAATGAATTACAATGTGCTGTCCTCTCAAATAAGACTTGCGTATGTCACAGCATTAGAAAAAACAAGTGCACAAGACGAAATTTATAATTCACTCGTTGAGTGGCTTATGGGCATCACAAACAAATCTAGAGTAGCCTGTGAGATAGTTATTTCGTTTTTTGTACAGAAATGTGAGGTATTTGATGCTCCTTCCAAACAAACTGTTTAGCTATAAAGAAAGTACCCTGGCTAAATTTCCAGTACTTATAAAGTGCTTGAATAATAGACCTTACTCGGTAGAGGAATTATATAACACAAACAAAAGTCTGTTTTTAGATATAGAAGATTATACAGAAACGTTATGCTGTCTTTATGCATTAAGAAAAATCGAACTCGATGAAGAAAGGGGCGTGATTGTCTATGTTGAAGAAGATTCAATGCGATAAATTTATTTCCAAAGGGCAAGTGCGTCCTCCAATAGAGTTTAAGAAAGGGCTTAATACGATTCTTGGAGGTGTAAATGCTAATAACTCCATCGGCAAATCAACTTTGCTACTTATTATTGACTTTGCATACGGTGGAAACTCCTACCTTGATAGCGATGCTGTAAACCAAGTGGGACTTCATACAATTAATTTTGAATTTGAGTTCAGTGGTACATCTTACTTTTTTTCTAGAAGCACCACGCAGAGAACTACAATTAATAAATGTGATGAGCAATTTAATTTTATTGAGGAAATTAACATTAAGGACTTTTTGTCTTTTTTACAAAAACAGTATGGAGTTAATTTTTATGGAAGTTCATTTAGAGAGCTAATTAGTCGCTACTTTAGAATCTATGGAAAGAACAACCATGACGAAAAGAAACCCCTACATAGTGATCCAAGAGAAAAAAATGTAGCCGCAATTACTGCATTAGAAAAGTTATTTAACTCATTTGAGGTTATTGAGTCATATAGAACAGAATTTAAAAAAGTATCTGACAAACTTGATGCCCTCAAGAAAGCAAAGAAACAAGATGTTATCTCGTACGGCTCTATCACAACAAAGAAGCGTTATAACGAAAATCTTAATGAGTTAGAAAAACTCAAAGATGACTTGAGAGATCACACTGTCTCTAATAACTCCAATTATGTAGACCTTGATTTGAAACAGGCAGATCAGATAAGTCAAATCAAGACTCAATTAAACATTTTGATGAGAAACAGAACATCAACTAAAACACAGTTAAGTCTTGTTGAGGACAATCTCTCTTCAAATCCGGAAGTTCATCATGGTCCTTATGAAGAGTTAGAGCAGTTCTTTCCCGGGGTTAATATTCGTAAAATATCTGAAATTGAATCTTTCCATGAAAAATTAAGTGAAATACTAATGGCTGAATATGAGCAACAGAGAAAAGAGTTGAGCAAAAATTTTGAACGATTAAACCATGAAATTGATAGCCTGAAAAATCAGCTTTCTAAGCATGGAGAGCCAGCAAACTATTCAACTACTTACCTGAATAAATACAAAGAGTTAAATCTTGCTATAGAAAGACTTGAAGCACAAAACCGAGATTATCTTTTGGTTGAGGAATTAAATGTTTCAAAGAAGGGTGTCAAAGAACAACTTCAGAAAGTTGAAGAAGCTGAATTGCGTAGAATTGAGAGTAGCATCAATGAACAAATGGTGCGATTTAACGATAGAATCTACGAGAAAAAAAGAAAAGCTCCTGTACTAGATTTAGACAGCGGTACAACTTATGAATTTTATACACCTGATGATAGCGGTACAGGAACTTCATATAAAAGTCTTATTGTATTTGACTTGAGTGTTTTAGAAACGACTATGTTGCCTGCACTGGCACATGATTCGCTTCTATTTAAAAACATCGGTGACGAACCACTCAATAAGATTATTCAGCTATACACAGAATTTGACAAACAAATATTCATTGCTTTTGACAAAGGCGAATCTTACTCTGAGGAAACTAGCCAAATTCTGAATAGCACTGCTGTTATTCGATTGAACGAAAATGGCGATGAGTTATTTGGCCGTTCATGGAATATTAAGGAGTAAGAAGCATGGATATTAGTTTAAGTTACAATCGGCTATGGAAATTGTTGATAGATCGTGGAATGACTAAGCAAGATCTTCGAAAAGTTACGGGTCTTAGCTCTGCTTCAATTGCTAAGTTAGGTAAGAGTCAGAATGTTAATACGGATGTGTTAGTTAGAATATGTAAAGCACTAGATTGTGATTTGAACGACATTGTTGAAACTGTTCGAAAATAAAAAAGTATGTTTTAAGAAAAAAATCACTCTAGGGTCCCAATGGGGATTCTAGAGTGATTTTCATATTACTTAATTTCAATATCTGACAACACTCTTTCAACTGTATCAACAAAGAAAGAAATGGATTCTATGAAGTTTTCACCTGTATTGTCGGCTATGTTAATATAGCAACCAGAAATTATAGAAGGATCGAAGATTTCTGGATTTAATACAAGCTCATCGGGTAATTTTTTATTAAACGATGGATACAACAACAGAGCTTTTCTACTATGAAGCAATTTCGCATACGTTAATATTTGATACACATCCGCATTTTTAAAAGTGCCATATGCTTTATTTTTTACATCTAAAACGGCGTAGGCTGATGGAAGATACTCTCGTTTCTCATCATCTACTTTAAATCGATAGAGAATATCAGGTAAATATTCCCTGCTGTCTAACTTTGTACCGTTGCTTAAAACATCCCCATACTTTTTCGAATCTGTCCACGTTATGAATTCTCTTTCTTTAGGAATATCTTTCAATATTTTGGCAACAAAATCTTCAAATAGCCTATCGAAATTTATTATGAAACTTTCCGTTCCCACAGAATTACCAACATCATCATAATCTAGTTCATCAATAATCATTGCTGCATACAGAAGTGTTTGTCTATATCGCGAGGTATTTGAATTAAAATTAATACTTTCCAATAGCATACTTCCGTTAGTGACTTTATCATCTACATGTTCAAAATACATAAGATATTTCGCGGCGATACTCGAATAACTTCTTACATGATGTAATTTTACTAACGCAGATGCTATTAACCTATTGTACTGATTATCTAGCGATAACTTAGATACTACTGATTTAACCGGATTTCGTCTTCCTTTTTGCTGATTCAAATAAGTAGAGACAAAATCCACTCTTCCCCTAATAGACTTACTTGTAATTGAAGATTTTTGATAAGTTTGCAATATACCAGTTTGAATATTTTTCTGCAAACTTTCAAAGAATAGCTTAGCCACATCGATATCATTTTGAGTTTCTGATACGTCCAACACCCCTGGACTGTCGGTTGACTTATAACCATAAACATACAAATACATCCTAAAGATATGTTCAAAGCCAATTTCTTTATACTTTGGAGCCAAATTGATTTTTCTTATAGGAGTTATGATATAACCAACATATGACTTGCTTAATGGTAATATTCTATTGATTTTATCCTCTGTTCTCCATACTATTCCGTGCTTTTTAACGAACCTCTCAAAGTACTCTTCTTCATTATCAATAATGGAAATAATGTTTTGATCTGCGACACCAAGATACTCTTCCATAGCACTCACCTAAACGGAAAATTCCGCAATGAAAGCTTCCTTGAATTCATCAACGTCTTGAATCGAGTCAGCCAAATTTACACCTACAATTGCATTTACAGCATTAGAATCATTGAAACTATACTCTTTTAAAGTTGGCAGCAAAACAAAATTGAATTGATTTTTAAATGAATCCATAGACCATTCATTATTTGACTCTTTGCTTGGGATAAAGTAAGACTGTCCAAGCAATAATTCAGGATCACCTAATGTATCTAAAATTCTCTGATTAATTAGTTTAAGTACATTTCCTAAATCTATATTCTCAAATGATATTGATTCAGATAAAAAATCATAGTTTGGAAGTAAGTTAACAAAACCAAAACGTCTACGGATTGCTAAATCTAAGAAGGCAATATTTCTATCACTTGTATTCATTGTTCCAACAATATACAAATTATCAGGAATTTCTAATTCTTTAATTCCCTCAATTTCTTTCGTAAGTCTCACTGAATATCCACGATCCAACGTTAAGATTGTTTCTCCAAAAATCTCAGCAATATTTCCACGGTTCAACTCATCAATAATAAATAGATATTTTTTATCATTATTACTCTTAGCTGTTTCTATGAAATCCAAAAATACACCTTTTTTTGTAGTCACGGTAGTTCCATTATCATTTGCTACCAAAGTCTCTGAACCGATAAAATCCTCATAAGAATAATTAGCATGAAATTGGACAATTTCAGTTTCTTCAAAAATCAAATCATCTTTATCGGCTTCTTTGAATTCTCTCAAGAGGGTAGTGTATCTTGACTTACCTACCCCAGGAACACCTGTCAGAACAATTTGTTTTTTATCTAACAAGGCTGAGAGTATATCTTTATCGCTTGGATTATCCCCATTCAGAGATAGGTATTGTTCAGTAACTTCCTTTGGCACAGTACTTTGTTGACTTTCTGTCGGATTGGTAACAGCAATTATCACCGGTCGTTTAGAAGCATCGAACTCAAACTGACTTCTAACTTCTTCACCTGTAATATCAACTGCAGCGGGTGAAATGCGGTGATATGATAAATCATCTTCAAACAACCATAAAAAATCTTTTTTAGTTATACGTAAAAATTTTCTCGCCGTTTTTTCGATAACTCTAGTAAATTGTTTTTCGTTAGGTTGTTCATTGAATTCAAATTTTGTATATCTAAATAGCCATGCGGTTAAATGTCTTAATGAAATTTTATTTCCACGAAGATAATTTTCTTCTAAGACTTCCTGATAATTGCGCTTTAATTTCAGGACTGAGTCATTATCTTCGTATAAAGGGACAACTAGATTTTTCTTTTGAATCGTATCTTTGATACGTCCAATTACAGACTGATAAGCAGTCCCTGGTTGGTAAAATGAAATACGAGCAAAGTTATTTGGAAAAATTAAACCATATTTATCAGCTACTTCACCCGAATCAAACAATCCTGCAAACATCCAGATTGATTTTAGATAGTTTGCTTTTTGCTCATCAGATAATTTACTCGTCATAAAAGTGACTGGATATGTCAGAGAAATTCCTGCTTGCTTCGCCATTAGATACAAAAACAAATTATCATCCGTATCTAATGGTAATTCCTTAAAATAATTAATAGCTTCTATTACGTCCTGTTTTGGTATAAAACAATCCATGTGTTATCCTCCTTAATATCCTGCACGAGCTAGCTGGTTGACAATTGATTTTCCTATAACTTCTCCAAGCTTTGGTGGTACTGCGTTTCCAATCACCTTATATTTAGAAGCTACTGAATCTCCAACAAATTCATAATCATCTGGGAAAGACTGAATTCGAGCAATTTCCCTTACTGAATATCTTCTGTCTTCAGTTGGATGGATGATTCCACTATTTTCGGGTGTTCCAGCAGCTGTAATAGTTCCATTTATTTCGTGACGAGCAAAGCGTCTATAAAAGTTAGGTGAACGATATCGCTTCATATCATCACGAATTCGTTTCATTCTATCTGGCAATTTTTCATAAGGAATATTTTTCCATGACCCACCCTCAGGAATAAATTTTATTAAATTTTGACTCTGAGGAGATAATTCCCAAACTTCATCTTGATTTGGCAATCCCTCAACGCCTTTAATTGCTGATCCAACTGATAATTGATCATAGTTGTAGGGCAAAGGTTCAGGAAACTGGTAATCCACTTTAATATCATTTCTAATACCAACAATAATAACACGATACCTATTTTGAGGCACACCATAGTCACTAGCTTTCAAAAGTTGATATTTAACTTTATAGCCTGGACCAGTATTACCTAATAAATAGACTATTGTATCTATAAGTTTTGAACCATCCTTATTCTTCATTGAGAGGAGGCCTCTTACATTCTCCATAACAACAACCTTAGGATGTTTTGATTCAATCACTTTCAATACTTCTAAATATAGATTACCACGATCATCATCTGTTCCTAAACGGTTTCCTGCATTAGAGAACGGTTGGCACGGAAATCCACCTACCACAACATCTGCATCTGGCAATTCATCTGGATTAATTTTAGTGATATCCCCTTCATAAATATCGCCAATATTATGACGATAATTCTCAATTGCTGGTTTCAAAATATCATTAGCAAATACAATATTAAAACCTGAATGAATTAAACCTAAATCTAATCCTCCAGCACCACTAAACAATGAGATAGTATTTAAATCCATCTTAAGTTTAGGATTGTCTGTTTCATTTTTGGTTTCATCAAAAAGACTTACATTACTTACATATTCCATTATATCTTCGATATTGCAACTTAACGCACCACAAATCCTATCAAGGACATCCATTCTTACGTTTTGGTTCTTGCTTAAACGTGAAAGTGATTGATTCGTTATCTTTGCCTTATCTCTTAATTGTGTCTTGTTTAACCCTTTATCAATTGCAAGTTTCCATAATTTGTTATAAGAAAATGGCATGCAACAATTCCTCCATTCCTAGAAAAAAAATCTCTCTATATAGAATATCACATTCCCGAGTAAAAAGGAATCACTTCTTACTTGGGCGTTAAAATATTAATTATTAATTCTTAAGTATTCGAAACATATAATTAAATATAAAAAATTATAAATCCAAATCCTTATTTATTAAGTTTACATCAATCCCATCAACTCACCACGTATTTGCCAGTAATGCTGTCAACCCACCAAGCAAATATTCATATTATCTACTCAACCTTGTATCCTACTTATCTTGGATATGTTCCCACAAAGCAAAAATCCGTGATTATCCTCTCAGCTTGAAACCAGAACTCAAATCACGGAAAGCCTTTATTTACTTATCTTATTACACGCTTACTTCTCAACCCTTGACATCAATACTACGCACTCAACATGGCTAGTATGAGGGAACATGTCAACCGGATACATTACCTCACCACGATAGCCAATTTTTGCAAAATACTTGATGTCCCTTACCTGAGTACTTGGATCACAAGAAATATAAACAACTTGTTTAGGATTCAAGATTTTTACAGCATCCATAAATTCCTGCGTACTGCCACTGCGTGGGGGATCCATAATTACACAATCAACTTTTTGCTTCTGTTTAGCTAATTTAATCATAAAAGCAGAAGCATCATCATTAATAAATTTAATATTTTCAATCTTATTCATTTTAGCATTATTGATGGCATCTTTAACTGCATCTTTATTTAATTCCACACCAGTAACTTCCTTAGTTCTATTAGCTACAATCATTCCAATTGTCCCAATTCCACAATAAGCATCTATAATTCTTTCTTGACCTGTTAAATTCAATAAATCTAGAGCTTTAGAATACAGTAATTCACACTGTTGATGATTAATTTGATAAAATGATTTTGGCGAAATCTTAAACTTCAAACCACACAATTCATCAACTATAAATCCCTTACCATAAAGAATCTTTTCTTCATTACCTAAAACCACACTCGTTTTACGTTTATTTACATTTAATACAACCGTCCTAATACTTGGAAAATTTTTAATCAACTCATTACAAAAATTTTTGGATCCTTTAAATACATTATCATTGCAAACTAGTACTACCATTGTCTGATCAGTAACAAGAGCACGTCGAATTAATACATGACGCAATAATCCGCGATTACGATTTTCATCATAAATACTAACTCGATATCGTTTTAATAAGCTTTGAATCTTCTTAATAATCATATCACTGAGTTCTTCATGAAGAAGACAACGATCATAAGGAATAATCTTATGACTATCCTCTTCATAAAAGCCAAATTCATATCTATGATTAAAAGCAACAATTATTTTATTACGGTATTCATAAGGATGCCCCATTTCAATAGTATCCTTGACTTCATACATGTCTAATTTATTATCTTTTAACAGCTTCTTACAATAATCTGTTTTAATCTTTAATTGTCTCTGGTAATCAGTATTAATGTATTTACAGCTACCACATTTCTTCTCTATTAAACATTTCATTTTATCACCTAGCAACAGTATAACATAACTAAAGCAAAATACTAATCAATTCCTTCTCTCATTATTATTTCTTCATAAATAAAAACAAGGTATAGTTTGTTACCAAACTATACCTACTATTAATCTTCAGATATCTCTTCTTCAATGTGCCCTACTACTTGAAATGACTTATCAGTATACTGCATAATTTCAAATTTATTACCATCAGGATCATGCACCCACATTTGATAGGTATGTGATGGACCTTTAGAAATAGGTGTATCTATTGCAACTCCACATTCAACTAGTTCTCGATAAGTTTTTTCTATATCCTCAACCAATAACGCAAAGTGTGAATACCCCAGCCTCTGGTTCCACTCATCATGTGGCGCTTGTCCTTCATCCTTTGGAAATAGTTCAATAAACTGTCCAGGGGCAATTTCAATATAAACAATGATAATTCTGTTTGGATCAACTTCAGCTACTTCACTATATTTACCACGATTTAGTCCTTTATAAAGTCCCGCCCTTGTTACAATTTTAACTTTTAATCCTAACTTATTTTCATAAAAGTCTCTCATCACATCCATTTGATCAGTGAAAAAAGATACATGCATCAAGCTTTTAAATTCCATTTGTCTTCTCCTTTAATTATCATTTGTAAATACTATTTTTTCTTGATTTCTTGCCTCATTCATGACTTTAGCTACTATTAAACTTAATTCCAGCATCTTTTTAGCAAAATCATAATCATTATTATCAATGATTCTAATAAATTCAATAAATTCATAATATAAGCGATGTTCACAATCATCAACTTGATAAATTTCTTCAGTGCCATCGTTAAAAATAATTTGATATCCGGTCATCTGATTAACAGGTTTATCAATTTTAATAACCCCTTTATCACCTTGAATCGTTGAAATAATCGGTGCTTTGCAATCTTTAGCCCCTATACTTATCCCCTTAAACGAACCATAATCGTACATTAGAATACCACTTGTATCAATTTGATTCTCAATATTTGCCATATACCCAATACTTACTGGTTGACCAAATAAACTTATTATTGCATTAACATTATAAACATTGATATCCATCAAAGCTCCACCTGATTTATGATAATCAAATGCCGGTAAAATTGTTCCTTGTTTAAAAGCATCATATCGTGAAGAATATTGACTATAATTAAAATTCATGATTTTAATATTTCCAATTCTCTTTATATCTTCTTTCAATTTTTTAAAAGCAGGTAAATAATGGATATTAACTGCTTCTAAAATAATTAGATCGTTTTCTTGAGCAATTTCTTTTAATTCTTCCAATTCCTTAACATTTGAAGTAATAGGTTTTTCCATTATTACATGCTTACCTTTTAATAAAGCTTTTTTAGCAAAACTAAAATGTAAATGATTTGGCAAGGCAACATACACTGTATCGATTTCACTTCGCAACATTTCATCATAGTCATAATAACAATGATCTAGATGATATTGCTTAGCGAGAATAGTAGTCTCTTTCTTAGTTTGTTCAGTCCCTAAAATCGAAATTGATTCAATCTTTAACTTATTTATAGTTGTTAATAAGTCTTTAACAATCATCCCTGTTCCTAAAATACCTAATTTCATTTAATTTGCCTCCCTAATTATTTCTGTTAATTCCAATATCCTTTTTGTATCTTCCAAACTATGAAGTGCACTCTCAGTTTTATGAGCTCGTACATCATCAATAAAGCACTGAATCTCCATAGTCATATCATCTCCAATAATTGGATAATTGCGTTCAACCACAGTACCATCATTTTTTATGATTTTATAATCAATAATACGATTAAACATTGGAATCTCTATTTTTCCAAATTCACCTTCGATAATTGCTAAACGCTCTTTATTACGATCAATTGCCCCTTCCACAATCGCAGTACATTCATTATTAAAATTAATTTTTGCTTTAAAATACCATTCAACTCCACCAACAATATCAATCTGTGAATTAACATTCTTTATATCTGAATCCACCAAAGCTAATACAAAACCAAGCAAATAACTTCCTACGTCATTCAGTGCCCCACCTTGATCAACGTTAAATAAATATGAGGTAGTTTGGTGAGCAGTAGCATCAAAACAAAAATTAGCTTCAATTTGTTTGATTTTACCAATCAATGATAAATCCTGTTTTAAATGTTCTAAACCAATATTAAATTTAGTCTTTAATGCTTCTAAGCAATATCCTTTTTCCGTATATACTTTTGTTTTAATCTCCTCAATATCTGCAACTGTCAATACCATTGGTTTTTCTGATAATACCGCAATATGATTATCAAGTGCTTTTAAGATCCATTCCTTATGATATTTATGAGGTAAGGCAATGTATACAGCATCAAGTTCTCGATCCTGTAATAATTCGTCATAATCTTGATATATTTTAACTTCTGGGTGAGCCTTTACATATTCATCATCACTTGTTAAGGAATGAGATGCAATTGCATAAATCTTTCCTTCGTCAGTGTATTCAATACTTTTAACAAATTTTCTTGCAATATTCCCAAATCCAATAATTCCAAAATTCATTGATTTTGCCTCCTTTTCCTTGTTATAACATAACTATTTATTATTTAAATATATTTATAATATTCTGGAAACAAAGTACTAAGAAAATAAAAAAAATACTGTGATTTTTGTACTTTTAGTACAATCACAATACTTTTATATAACCGTCATAATATAATTGACCCATAACCAGCTAATTGGCATAACAATAACCATTGCAGGAATCATATCCGCAATTGGAAATTCTTTAACCTTGATCATTCTAAATCCTGTAGCAATCATTAAAAAGCCACCACAAGCTTTAAAATCATTGATCATTGCTGGTGTAGTCAATGGAAAAATAAACTTTGCTGATAAAAATAAAATAAAAAAGATTACAAACTGCGGAATGGCAATTACAGATACCACATACCCTAAATTACAAGCAAAAATCACAGTAGTAAAAAAATCAAGAATTGATTTAGAAATCAAAACTCCATTATCACCCGTCATTCCTGAAGTTAAGGAGCCATAAATTCCTGTTCCACTAGCACAAAATAACACAATAATAGTAATTAAAGTAGATTGAAACTCTTCCGAACTTAAATCACTACCATTATTTTTAAATATTTTGGCAATTGGCTTTTGCATTAAAATTGCTCCCTTATTGATCCAATCACTAAAGTGCAGTGATAATCCCACAATAGTTCCAATAATTATTGAAAAGATTACTGCCGGCATATTTTCCATTAATCCAATTGCATTGATTCCCATAGCCATAGCACAAATCCCAAAAATCAAGGTTATTTCTGTCTTAAGTCTATGACTTAATTTATGACCTAATAATGCACCAAATATTCCCCCTAATACAATTGATAAACTATTAATAATGACTCCTGTTGGCATTATTTTTCCCCCTTTATAATTTGAAAATTATTTCTCTAAAAGATTCCATTCACTCTCTTTATAAAGAATATCATTTTTATTAGATAATTGCCAATTAAAATAGTTTCTTGTCTTATTAAGAAAAAAAAGGACATAATTCTATAGGCTACAATATTTGAACCATAAAATACATGATGTTATAATATAAAGACAAAAAGGAGATGAACTATATGACAAAAGTAGATATTATATCTGGTTTCCTTGGAGCTGGTAAAACTACATTCATAAAAAAATTAATTAGTGATGTATATCCAGGAGAACAAATTGTCTTAATTGAAAATGAATTTGGTGAAATTGGAATTGATGGAACTTTTATGAATAATGCTGGAATTGAAGTAACTGAAATTAATTCAGGGTGTATTTGTTGCAGTCTAGTTGGTGACTTTGAAGCTTCATTAAAAGAAGTATTAGAAACATATCATCCTGATCGAATTATCATCGAACCTTCTGGTGTTGGAAAATTGTCAGATGTAATTAAAGCTGTTAGTGATGTACATAGTCATGAATTAGAACTTGATAATTATATTGCTGTTATCGATGCTAAAAAATGTCGATTATACACAAAGAATTTTGGAGAGTTTTTTAATAATCAAATCGAGTACGCCTCACTTATTATTTTAAGCCGAACTCAAGATATAACAGAATTTCAGCTAGATGAGTGTTTAAAAATTATTAAAGAACATAATAATCAAGCTAATGTCATTACAACCCCATGGGATCAGCTTACCAAAGAAATACTAATTAATGCCTTTAGTAATAGTGATAATCTTCGTGATGAATTGTTGGAACAATTAGATATTTGTCCTATATGTGCCCATCATCATGATCATCACCACAATCATGAACATCATCATGATCACGAACATCATCATAATCACGAACATCATCATGATCATAATTGTGAGTGTGGTCATGAGCACCATCATGCTGATGAAGTTTTCACCAGTTGGGGTAAACAGACACCTAAAAAATATTCTAAATCTCAATTAGAAAAAATCTTAAAAGAACTAAGTGACAGTTCCGCCTATGGAAATATTTTAAGAGCTAAAGGATATGTCGATAGTATTGAAGGTGATTGGTGGTATTTTGATTTAGTCCCTGGAGAATATGAAATTCGTATAGGAAAACCTGACTTTACAGGTCGAATTTGTGTCATTGGCGAAAAATTAGATAAAATAAAATTAGATAGATTATTCGATGAGGTCGCTTAATGGAAACAAGAGTATATATTTTCGCAGGCTTTCTAGATAGTGGTAAAACCTCATTTATTAATGATACTTTAATGAATTCTGATTTTTATAGTGAAGAAGACACCTTATTAATTAGTTTTGAAGAAGGTGAAGTTGCCTATAATGATATTTATTTAAAAAAATCTAATACTTCATTGGTAACATTAGATTTTGAAAATTTTACCACCTATGATCTAAAACATTTAGAATTAGAATATCGTCCTACTCAAATCATGATTGAAGCTAATGGAATGATGGACCTGAATATTTTTGTAAAAGAAACGATTCCTGAAAACTGGAAAGTGGTCCAAGTATTAACAACTTTTGATACTACTACTTTTTCAATGTATTTAAATAATATGCGTTCTCTTGTATATAGTCAGGTTGTCTTTAGTGATCTTGTTATTTTTAATCGCTACGATCCAAATATTAGAAAATCCATGTTAAGAAATAATATTAAAGCGATTAACAGTAATGCTCAAATCATTTATGAATTAGCTAACGGCACTATAGATACAATGAATCCTGAAGAAGAATTACCATTTGATATTAATAAAGAACATTTAGATATACAAGATCATGATTTTGGAATCTTTTGTATGGACGCTATGGATCATCCTGATAAATATAATGGTAAAACAGTCAAAATTAAAGGTAAGTTTATCGGTCTAGATCGTGTCATTGAAGATGGTTTTGTCCTAGGGCGTCAAGCTATGGTATGCTGTGAAGAAGATACCTCATTGATTGGGCTTGTCTGTATTAGTAAGCTAGCAAATAAATTGATTCCTGAAGAATGGATCGTTGTTGAAGGAAAAATTACAGTTGATTATGATCCGGAATATCAAATGAATGTTCCTATATTAACAGTGGAGCACCTCGATGTAGTCCCTCCATTAAAAAACCAATATGTGACATTTGATTAAAAATAAAGATGCCTGCTTTATTATAAAAAAGCAGACATCTTTATTATTTTCCAAGTTTTTCAACTATTTGAACTACTAATTCTTGACCATTCATCTGACCATAAACGAATGGATCAATTACTTCGATCGGTTTTTCTGGCAATAATTCCTTAACTCGATACAAATCATGTTTTATTTGAGGAGCAATAAAAATATAATCAGCATATTTCCCCAATTCATTAATTTTTAAGATTGGATAAGCATATACTTCATAATTATACCCCTCTTGACTAATATACCTTTTCATACAATTAACTAAAATACTTGTTGAAACTCCCTGTGCACAAAAGATATATATCCGCTTCATTATTCAGCCTGCAAATTATTTTCTTCATCAAGACATTTCTTATCGTATACTTTGATGAATGGATACCAAATAAGGCCAGATACAATGAACATTACAACAAAGATAAGCACCGCACGCCAATCTAAAGTACACAAGTATTGGAAAAACGGCATCGGAATATTAGAACTAGCAGCAATTACAGCTTTACCCATAATGCCAAAATTCATACAGCACCAAATTATTCCCATATTGATTGTGTAAAAAGCAATCCATGGAATTCCTAAAATTGGATTAAACATAATTGGAGCTCCATATTGAATTGGTTCCGCAATATTAAAAATTGCTGGAACAATCGATATTTTCCCCATTGATCTTAATCGCTCACTTTTACATTTTAAGAATAATAGAGGAATTATGTAACAAAATACTCCAGACATTTGGAACATTGGTAAAGTGAATATTTTTGTAGCAGTTTCTCCGGCTGCATAAGCAGCAGCATTAGCACCTGTATTGGCAATCAATAACGGAAGAATTATTCCAGATACAACATTAAACCCATGTACTCCCAAGAATTGTAAAAATGCAATAATAAATGCCATCAACATACAGAACCATAATGATTCAGAACCTTGAATCGCCGGTGTTAATAAACTCATTATCCAAGATGGTAATAGCATCCCTGTAAAATTTTGACAAAGTAAAGATAATCCATAGAAACCAGCAACGATCAAGCACATCGGAATAATCGCATCAAATGAAGCAGCTACTGCTGGAGGAACACTATCAGGTAATTTAATTTGAATATTACGTCTCTTTAGTAATTGTATGATTTCCACGGTTACCAAAGCAACAAAAATTGCTAAAAAGATTCCTTGTGATCCTAGATAAGTTGCATCCATATTATTATCAACAATTGGTGCTGCCAAAACAATAAATGATAACAGCGATACAATCGGCGCTTGTAATAAATCAAGTTTATATGTTCGTGCATGGTAATAAGCGATAGCGCATACTGCAATGACTCCAAATAAACCGAAAACCATATTATACGGGAATAAAATTGCATCCTTTATCGTCTCACTATAACTAGGTATGAATGGAAATATATCTGGTAATGCTGAAATAAGCTGGAAAATACTCCCAAAAATCGTTAATGGCATTATTGCCATTAATCCAAAACTAATCGATTGCAAATGCCTTTGTGTTGCTAACTTATTGCCCACTTCAATAAGTTTATCTTGTAATTTTTTCATTTTATTTTCCTCCTATATATTTGCTGCAATAAAATACGCATCATTAGTTGCTCCAACTACTTGTCCTAACTTTTCACAATCACCAAACATCATCGTTTCATCAGCTATTCCATACAATTTAAAAGCTTCCTCACGATTTGGTTTCATTCCAACAGCAATTATGGCATTATCACATTTAATAATAGATTCGCCATTTTTATTTATTATTTTAACTCCGCTTTCACTAAATCCTAAGCATTGACTATTTATTAAAATGGTCAACTGTTTTTCAAATCGTTTTAACAAACGCCTTAATCCTGCTCGATATAAAATATGCCCTTGACTAGCTATTTGGTCAGTCATTTCTATTACTGTTACTAATTTTCCACGTTCTAATAACTCTACTGCTAACTCTATTCCAACTTGTCCTCCGCCGACAATACAAACATTATCTTTTAAAGAATCCAATTTAGGATAAACGTTTTCAAAATAATCAACATATTCTAATTGTTCCCCTGGGAAATGGAGGCGAATTGGTGAAGCTCCAATGGCAACAAGCACCACATCACCATTTAGTTGCTCTAATAAATTTTTAGTAGCGGTCGTTTTATACATAACTTGAATATCTCGCTTGTTAATTTGGTTTTCTAGATAATCTCGATATGCTTTTAATTCCTGTTTATGCATTTCATGTTGGGCCAAATTTAATTGTCCCCCCAATTTATCACGTTGTTCAATCAAAATAACTTGATGTCCCCGATCATGTGCAGTTATTGCAGCTTTACAACCAGCAGGACCACCACCAACGACAATCACTTTTTTAATAATCTCACTTTTTTCTAACTTTAATGGTACCCGATGTTCCCGACGATATCGAGGGTTTACAGAGCATTGTACATTTGTATGTTCTGTAGCACTATGATAGCATTGTAAACAGCGAATACATGGTACAATATCATCGCTTTGCCCCTGCATTGCCTTTCGTGGTAAAAATGGATCTGCGACTAGAGGTCTACCCATTGAAATAATATCAACTACACCTTCTTGTAATAATTGCTCAGCTTCTTTTGGCGTCATTATTGAACCAATTACACCGACTAGTTTATTAGGAAAGTTTTGTTTAACTAATTTTGCCCAATGAACATTAGTTAGATGCGGTTCAAAAATACTTTGACAATGTTTCCCATTAACACTATACCAAGCTTCCAATCCTAATTCAGGCTCTATTATTTGATCTTCTGGAAAATATCCTGGAATCATATCCATCCCAGCTGATACATTGATCAAATCAACATCATCTTCGATTCTTTTTAATAATTCCAACATTTCTTCAAATTGGTAAGACCCTTTTAAATAATCACTCGCTCCTAACAATATAACAATTGGAAAGTCTGTGCCAACAGCATTACGAATCGTTTTAACGTGCTCTATTGTAAAGCGCATACGATTTTCTAGCGAACCCCCATATTCATCTGTTCTTTTATTAAATACTGGAGATAAAAACTGGGTTGTTAATTCTTCATATCCAACGTACAAATAGATAAAATCAAAACCAAATCGTTTGATTGCCAATGCATCATTTCTTGCCTGTTTCATAATTCCCTGAATATCTTCAAGCGTTAATTCAACTGCACGAGCGCCACTTCTTGTTAAATATGGTGATGGTGCTAAAACCTGCTTACCATCATAATGAGCTCGAATATCATTAGCTGCATCTTGTTTTAGTCGTGGTACACACCAAGTTCCAACCTTAGCCCCATACTGACGGGCTACTGAAATAGATTCACGAATACCATCGCGATCATGTTTTGGAAATTCACCATTGTCATTAGCCGCAGATTCAATTGATACAAAAGTCATTGCTGCTCCACCTACAGACTTATCTATAATACTAACATTTCCATAGTGAGTCGTAGATAATAATTCATGGCTCTTGGGAATCCCCATCGTTGATGCAATAATTCTATTTTTCAACATCATTGTATTAACTCTTAATGGTTGAAATAAATATGGATAATACTGATTCATTTTCCAACTCCTCCTTGCTCTCTTATTGTATGTCAAATAGCTTTTGCATCCAAACCAGCTTTTGCCACGATCATGGCAAAAGCTGAATCACAATTTTAAGATTTCTATCAAGAAGTTTGTTATAATATGATAAAGGAGTGATTATTTTGCTTGAACTTACCTCTAGACAATTTTTAATTATTCGTCTATTACAAAAAAATACCGTTCCACTAAGTGCTAATACGCTATCAAGATTACTAGATATTAGTCCTAGAACACTTAGAAACGATATTTTTCAAATTAATAAAAATATTGAGGATTTTCATATTTCTTCATCCAAAAATGGCTATCAATTAACTTTATTAAGCGAAAATGCCCATATGCTTATAAATGATATTAAAATATCCGAACAATCAAAGTCTACCAATATAATTTTACAATATCTGCTTAATCACCCATCATGTCACTTATTAGAGTTATCAGAAAATTGTTATATGAGTGAATCCAGTGTTGCTCGCTGTATTAAAACAATCAAACCGCTTTTAAACAAATATCATCTAACAGTTGAACGAAAAAATGATATTTTTTCGTTACATGGTAGTGAATATGATAAAAGAGCTCTTTTTGCTCATTTAATTGGGATTGAAGCTTCACAACCAATAACTAGCCTACAACACTTTCAACAGTATTTTCAAGATTTTCATCTTTCTGAAATAGAAGCTATAATCGACTCTGTTTTAAAGAAATATAATATTCGAGTTGACGATATTCACTATCAAAATCTTGTGATGAATACATCTATCACGCTTCAAAGAATTTTTGTTGGAAGCGACATCGAACCCCTGCCGTTTTCATACTCCTTATCTAATGACGAAATTATTTGCCAGCTGTCCAAAGACCTATGTCATAACCTAGAAGAATATTTTAATCTTCATTTTGCTCAAACAGATAATGAATATATGCAAGTCCTTTGTATTGGCTCGATTAAAATAAACGAAGAAAATTATGAAACCCAAATTTTATATAATGATTATAGTTTTGTTTATAAAATTAAAGAAATTCTCGATGATCTTGTTGAACACTTTTCATTGCAACTTAATTATCAAATGTCTTTAAATCATTTTGCTATACATATTCATCGTTTATTTTTTAGAAATCATTCTTCGCTTTACTTTCAAAATGACTTCCATAATAACCTTAAAAATACCCATCCTTTCATTTATGAGTTAGCTGTTTATTTTGCCTATAAATTTCAAGAAAGTTTCAATATTACAGTGAATATTAACGAAATTGGCCTATTGGCAATTCATTTAGGTTTAATGATTCAATCCAATGAAGAAAATAAACAATATCTAAAAGCACTATGTATTTGTCCAGAGTATAATGATTTACGAAAGCATTTTGCCAATCAATTTTTATTAAACTTTGGTGATAATGTACAATTAATTAGTTTTATTTCTTCTAAAAAGAATATTCAAGACTATCATTTTGATTTTTTGATTTCTACTATTAATGACTATGAAAGCCCCGATTGTATGGTAATCAGCCCCTTGCTATTATCACAAGATATTGATAAATTGAATCTTAAAATCAATCTATTAAAAGAGAAAAAGAAAAAAGATCTGCTAAAAAAGGAATTATCTAAATACATTGATCCTAAACTCTTTTTTAGAAATGTTGATTTTACATGTAAAAAGGATGCTATTTTATTTTTATGCAGTCAAATGTTAAAACATGGTGATGCTAAAACAGATTTTGTTGATAGTGTATTTGAACGCGAAAAAATATCAACAACTTCATTTTTTAATAAATTTGCAGTTCCTCATGCAATTCATTTTGGTGATGTAAAAACCCGAATTACTTTTTTATTGAATGACAAAGCAATTCCTTGGGGTGATACCTCCGTTCATTTAGTCATGCTTATTTCAATAAATGAAAAAGACATAATGACTTTCAATACAATCTATTCTTCAATTATTGATCTTTTATTAGATGATGAGTCTTTTGATGAAATGTTGAAAATCAAAACATTTGATGAATTATCAGTTTATTTAGAAAATCATGTTTAAAAAAGTTGTAATGCTTTATTCATTACAACTTTTTAATCTTTATGCAAAGATATTTCATTTATTAAAATATTATGTTCCCGATGATTTGAATCCACAAAATTAACTGTACCATTTTCATTCAACTTAGTAAATGTAACTAAACCATAATCTTGAAATTCAACCTGTTTATCCTTTAAATAAGCAATATCATTAGCATAATCAAGAATTTTATCATACGAACCTTGCTGATAAAGACTATAGTATATCTTAAAATATGTTAACATTGCTATCATTAGTGATTTAACTTGATATGTCTGGCCAGTTTTCATCTTCATTGAAGCATAATCACCGTTTATTGAATTAACATTTAATCCAACTCCAACTACAACCCCTTCTAAATCAGTTTGATAGATTGCCTCTACTAAGATTCCACAAATCTTTAAATCATCAACATAAATATCATTGGGCCACTTAATTTTAGCTTTTATTCCATAACGATCTAGTAACCCCGCCACACTACAAGCAACTAGCTGTGTCATTTTATGAAGGTCTTGAGGTTTTTTAAAATCTTTTACCAAAATACTCATCAGCAAGTCATCACCATTCTTACTTTGCCAAACGTGTCCATTCCGACCCCGACCATTTGTTTGATAATTACAACGAACTACACTTAGATTAGGAAGTTTATTTAAATTACGTTTTACGTAATCATTTGTAGAATCGACTTCGTCTAATTCAATATAACTCATAATATCACCCCATTACTATACTTCTATTATATTAGAAATTTAGGAAAACAACAAATATTTATTATAAAGTTTTATTCTAATGCACCCTTTACTTTTTTTCTAGTGAAACAACGATCTTGACGATTAGCTAAAGCGCTAACCCGGGCTTCTAGCAGTATTTTTCTACCACTTTCATTACGAGTATAAATAACCTGATAATTACCAATAAACGGCTTCATATAGCCAGCAAATATATGCGCATCTTCTTTTCTTTTAGCAAAACTATCAGGAATTGCAAAATAACAATCTAATTTATTTTTTCGTTTAGGATTATAAAGAATATAACGTTGATTATCAATAGATGCAAAAAATTCATTGATGCATTTGGCAAACAAAGCCTTATCATGCCCTGTTCCCCCTAATAAATATATTGCATGTATCGCATTAAAAGAATCTGTTTCAACGCGACTATTCAAAGAATCCAGCTGATTGGTTTTTTCTAACGCATTTCTAATTCCTTTGCCAAATATTTCTAAACGACCTAAAGGATTTGCTAATGTATAAAGTTTTTTGATGCTCAAAAGAATACTCATAACAAATATTCCAACATAAATTATCACCACTAGATATTCTAAAATATCTATCAAGGTCAATGATTTTAGAAATGGTATTCCAATGACAGCACCAATAATCCCACTAAAAACAATTATCAGTAAAGTTCTTAAAGCATCCATAAACATAACGACAGTTATAAATTCTTCTTTAACTTCAGTTTCTTCAACAATTTCAATTTTGTCATAGACAGCTAACGAATCTTCCCATCTTTTCTTTAATTGACTACGCTTTGAAGATAGTTTAAGCATATCTTTATTAATTTTTTTTATATTTCCTGGACTAAATGGCAATTTAATTGCGCTAAGTCGCAAGATTCCATTTTCAATTATATCCTGCTGATAATGCAACCCTAAAAAATGTTCCATTCTCCTTGCAAGCGTTTGAAAATCTTCACTACCGCCATCATCATAATGACCCGTTAACTTTTCTTTTGGTCTAACACAAACTAAATGCCAAATATTACTTGTTTTATTGGGCGTTTTCTCAAAAACTCTAATAGCTCGTCCACGCATTTGATTACTTAACATATATGAGCCTACAAAGCTAGCCAAAATAAGCGAATTAACACACGGTGAATCCCAACCTTCTCCAAGTAAAGATTTAGTTCCTATCAAAACTTGCATATAACCCTGCGCAAATACCTCACTGATTACCCCTGTTATAAAATTACGGTTTCCACTAATTTCAACTTTTACATAATCATCTAATTTTCCAATTTGATGGAAGCTGATTTTACTAGGTTCTTCAACTAATTCTATTAATGCTGTTTGAGCATCCTTGGGGATAATAATCATTGTGCCACATAAAACACCAAATTTAATTGCTGTCTTATTTTTAGCACTATCACGCCTTAGTTGTTCAAAAAATGGTAAAACGCCTAAATTATTCACATCTTTGCTTTCATCACCTAATGCCCGTTCGTATTCTTTTCGAATATAATCAGTAAGAATCAAAAGTCGTAATTCTTGTTTCATCGTTTTATATTCATAATTAACAATTTCTTTAATGCTTTCACATTTACCAACCGAATTTATTAGCATTTTTTCAATTGCTTGATTTAAACACAAAGAAACTTTTCGTTTTTCAATTAAACCTTTAGACTTCAATTCACGAATCAATTCATCACGGTATTGTTCTTCAACTCGATATGAAGCAATATCATCATATAAAAAGCCTTGCAGTAAAATTTCTAACCATTTAAGTGATAAGGGTTCTAACGATTTATATCCTAAAAGCTTTTGATACTTATTCGCACTGCACACTCCCTTAGTATTTAAAAAAATTATCATTGCTGATAAATAGCTCGGATCATCTAATAGCTCATCATCACTTACTTCCTCAGTAAAAAAGCGATGACTCATAATAGCCTTACAAAAATATTCATCTTGTATTAGCTGCTCCAAAATACTTTGACTATTTTCCTCAAAGATACTTAATTTTTGTTTTTCTTGAGAGGCCGGATAATTGAAATAAACATAATCTTGATGTGGACATAAAGTACCATCTTTAACTAATTCTGGAACTGTTATCTCTTCATCAATATCACCACACATATCCATATACCTAGTCCACATGCTTAGATTAGAATCATATGGCGGAGTTGCTGTTAGAGCCACTGTGAAAATATTATTAAATGCTTTTTTAAATTCTTCTAATGATTTCCACCACTCACTTCGAAGATGATGACATTCATCTAGACATAAAGTTCCTAATTGGCATTCTTTAAAATTACTGATTACATCAAAATTATGATAATCAACTTCTTCAACTGTTTTAAATTCATCATTAGTCTCTACTAGTTCACCACAATAATGACTCATCGCACTATGTAGTGCCTGATATGTCACGACAGTAATTAATTTTGGTTTTTTTAAATCTTGAGAAAGATATTGATCGCGATTTTCTTGTTTAACTAAAAAAGCTTCACAAATACGCTCTACCCATTGTTCACGAATCGTTATTGATGGGACTAAGATTAAAGCCGAGTAATCGATTCTTTTTATTAATTCAATTCCCAAAGTTGTTTTTCCTGAACCAGGTGCAGCAACAATATGAATTTTACGATCTTGACTATAACGGTCATATTTATCAAGAACACGTTGTTGATAACTGCGCCAAGTGCCCTTGAAATGCAAAATTTGTTCTAACATCCAATCCCTCCTATTACCTTTATTTATACATATCAACCTTAAAACATCAATACAAATCAACTTAATTTTATGATAAAAATTCTCCTTCCACTAAAAAAGTAGTACAATAATAATCAAAGGTGGTGTAATTATGACGATGTATATTCAAACCCAAAATCAATATACCCAATTCCAAAGTGATGAGTTAACTGATTTACTTGGTAAGATTAGTTTTACTATCAATAAATTTGGACTTTGGCAAAGTAATCACGATACTAGAGCAAATTATATTACTGATGATATTGAAATTGTCTATTATCGAGAAGGTGGGTCTATTACAACCATTGGCAATAAAAAATACACCTGCCCACCCCACAGCTTTCTCATCATCGAACCCTATAAGCTCAACACTTCAATAAATACTGGAAATACTAACTACAGCTATTATTTTTTTCATTTTGATATTGAACCCCTATCATTGCGCCAACAATTTATTACTCTCTTAACAAAACACGGGCATTTAATATATAAAGAAGAAATAAAAGACTTCAAAGAAATGCTAGAACGTTTATTAATCGAAGCTAGTGAAAAAGAAATTGGCTATTCAAGCATTATAACCTCTGCTTTGATTCGAGTTGTTGTAGAGATAATCCGCGCTCAGCTTAAAAGGAATAATGACCATATTTCACAAATAACAGATTTACCACATATCGAATTAGTTAATGATGCCATTAAGTATATTCATGACCATCTTCATGAACCAATTAAACTAACCGCAATGGCTTTACAACTAGGTGTTTCAACAAGTATGTTATATAAATCTTTTATTGCAATTTTAGCAATTCCTCCACTAACTTATATTCATCAACAAAAAGTTCTCTATGCTCAAAGAATGCTGGCTCATGGTAAAAGTGTTACAATGATTGCAAATGACCTGGGATATTCATCAGCCTATCATCTATCTAAAACTTTTAAACAAATCACAGGGGTCAGTCCACGTGAATATAAGAAAAATATTAAGTTATTATAAGCATATACGAAAATGTATATGTTTTTTAATTGATATAATATGTTTTATATATATGTAAGTGCTATCATATCTTTATAAGGGAGGTATGAATTTGGAAAATAAATATCAAAAACTCTTTCAACCAATAAAAATTAATCAGCTGGAAGTAAAAAATCGAATTTTTATGTCGCCAATGTCAACAAACTTTGCAACAAAAGATGGGTATGTTACTGATGAAATGATCTATTACTATAGCAGAAGAGCAAAAGGTGGCGTTGGTCTGATTGTAACTGAAGTAACAATGATTGAGCCAACCTACAAATATATTGCTCATACTTTATCAGTTCAAGATGATTCCTATCTTGAAGGATGGCAAAAATTAGCTAATGAAATTCATAAGTATGATAGTAAGGTCGTAGCCCAACTACTACACCCAGCATATATGGCAATTCCTTTCCCGGAAACACCACAATTAGTTGGTCCAAGTGAGGTTGGTCCATACTATGCTAAAACTCCTCCGCGACCTTTGACAAAAGAAGAAATCAGTATAATTGTTGAACAATTTGGTGATGGTGCCTTACGGTTAAAAAAAGCAGGAATAGATGGTGTTGAAATTCATGCTGCACACGCACATGCATTACTAGGAGGATTTTTATCTCCACTCTATAATAAACGAATTGATGAATACGGTGGTGACATAACTCATCGCATTCGTCTACTTTTAGAAGTAATTGCAAATGTTCGAAAAAAATGTGGGCGTGATTTCGTTATTATTGTTCGTATCAGCGGTGATGATTATGAAGCCGGCGGACAATCATTACACGAAGGATGTTATATTGCTAAAAGATTAGAAGCTGCTCAAGTTGATATGATCCATGTTTCTGGGGGAACTACTATCCACCGCGGCAGCTCAATTGCACCCCCTGGAACACCACAAGCGAGTCATATTGACAGCGCACGAGAAATAAAAAAATGTGTTAATATCCCTGTTTCAACCGTAGGACGTTTGAATGAACCTTGGATTCTCGAAGAAGTTTTAGAAAGAGATTTAGCAGACGTATGTATGGTAGGTCGCTCACTCTTATGTGATCCTGATTTTGTTAATAAGATCAAAAATGGTCAAGAAGATGATATTCGTCCATGTATTGGATGCTTGGGATGTTTAAGCTCGACCATGTTAAAAGATCATGTTGAATGTGGAATTAATCCATCATTGACAAGTGAGAATGAAGAAACTGTAACACCTGCGACAATATCCCAAAATATCCTAGTTATCGGAGGAGGTCCAGCTGGATTAGAGGCAGCTTATATTTTATCAAAGCGTGGACACAAAGTTACCCTTGCTGAACGTCATCATACATTAGGCGGCGCAATGATCGTTGCAGGTTATCCTATTGCTAAACAGCACTTTGCTCAAACTACTAAATATTTCATTAAACGAGTAATCGATTGTAATATCAAAATTGAATTAAACACGATTGTTGATCAAGCCTATTTATCACAGCATCATTATGATCATATCATCGTCGCAACCGGAGCCAAACCATTACGACTTGATATTTTTAAAAATCATCCTCATACTGGTACCGGACAAGATGTGCTTCTTGGCAAAATGTGGACAGGTAAAAATATTGTCGTTGTTGGAGGAGGCTCTGTTGGCTGTGAAGTTGCTGATTTTGTTGCCCCATTAGTTAATGACCGCCATCCAAATAATAAAAAAGTAACTGTTATTGAAATGAAATCAAATATTATTATGGATGATACTTCACCATCACGAAGTATTTTAGTTCAACGGATGGCTGATAAAGGCGTGAACATTATTACTGATAGTAAAGTCGTTAAAGTTACACCAACAACTCTCGAATATCAAAAAGATGGCAATACTATTACAATTGAAAATGTTGATACAATCATTGAAGCTACTGGTTATTATGCTGATCATGAGTTAGAAAAAACCCTCGATCAAATGCAACTTAGCTACAACGTCTTAGGTGACGCTGCAACCCCAGGAAAAATTAAAAATGCTATAAGTGACGCATATCATTTATGTAAAAATATTTAATCAAAGGAGAAAATATATGAATTTACTAAAACCTATTAAAGTTGGAAAAATTACTTTAAAAAACCGAATTATGTTTCCCCCAATGACAACCGGGTATGAAGAAAGAGATGGTTCAATCGGTGAACAAAGTTTTAATTTCTATAAACGTTTAGCGCAAGGCGATGTTGCTTATATTGTTTTAGGTGATGTTGCTCCAGTCAATACTGTTTCCCCTACACCTAAACTTTTTCATGACGGTCAAATCGAAGCTTTCAAAAAATTAAGCGATGCCTTACATGAGTATGATTGCAAACTAGGGATTCAAATCTTTCATCCTGAATATGATGTTGATGCTCTAGCAGAATTATTTAGAAAAGGTGATATGCAGGCTGCACGTGCTAAATTACATCATGACATGCTACATTATATCGATGAAGTAACTGAAGCCCAGCTTACAGCAATTATTGATAAAATCGGCGCTTGTGTTAAGCGTGCTGCCGCCGCGGGGGTGGATGTTATTGAGGTTCATGGTGATCGTCTTGTCGGTTCCCTTTGCTCAACCATTCTAAATCACCGAAATGATAATTATGGTGGTTCATTTGAAAACCGTATTCGCTTTGCTCTCGAAGTTGTCAAAGTAATTAAAGAAAATGCTCCAGATATTTGCATCGATTATAAACTGCCAATTATCACTGAAAATCCGCTTCGTGGTAAAGGAGGCCTAAAAATTGATGAAGCTATTAAATTGGCTACTATCTTAGAGGCTCATGGAGTTGATATGATCCATGTTGGTCAAGCCAATCATACTGGAAATATGAATGATACCATTCCTGCAATGGGAACTCAACCATACTGTTTTATGAATAAATATACAAAACAAATTAAAGATGTTGTTACGATTCCAGTGTCTTCTGTTGGACGAATCCTTACTCCCCAAAATGGTGAATCCTTGATTGATAACGGGATTTGTGACATTATTGGTTTAGGTCGTTCATTATTAGCTGATCCTGATTATGTTAAAAAATTAAAAAATAATGAAGCTGCTCGAATTCGTCATTGTATGATGTGTAATAAAGGCTGTACCGATGCAATCCAAAATAGACAATTTTTAAGCTGTGTTTTAAATGCTGAAAATGGTTATGAATACAAACGAATAATTACCCCAGCAGCAACAAAGAAAAAAGTTGTAGTTGTTGGAGGGGGACCAGCAGGTTTAGAAGCTGCTCGGGTAGCAAAAACAAAAGGACATGATGTTATTTTATTTGAACAAGACACTAGATTAGGTGGTCAACTTAATATTGCAGCGATTCCACCACGTAAAGCTGAAATGAATCGGGCTATCAATTACTTATCAAATGAAATGAAAATATTGAATGTTGATTTAAGATTAGGTAAAAAAGCAACTAGTACAGATATATTAAACGAACATCCTGATAGTGTTATCATCGCTGTTGGTGCCAATAATGCTTCCCTACCAATTCCTGGCAGTGATTTAACTCATGTGTTAGATGCTTGGAAAGTTCTTAACTATGAACAATTCCCTAGTGGCCATGTAGCGATTATTGGCGGTGGTCTAGTCGGAGCGGAAACTGCAGAATTTTTAGCACAAATGGGCTTGGACGTTACTGTCATAGAAATGCTTGAAGAAATTGCAAAAGAAGAATCATCAACTGTAAAGCCAGTAATGTTTGAAGATTTTGAAAAACATCAAGTTAAATTATTGACTAAAACAAAGGTAATTGAAATTAAAAACGATTGTATCAAAGCTGCTAATGGCGATGGTGAATTAACGATTCCATGTGATTATGTTATTTTAGCTACTGGAGCTAAACCTAATCCATTTGATGTCAGTGAATTAACAGCTCACAATATTGATATTCATCTTGTTGGTGACTGCAATGAAAAAGCTGCTGATATTAATAATGCCATTACTCAAGGTTATTTAGCAGCCAACAGTATTTAAAACTCTTATTATCTAGACTAAAAAGAATTAATCATAACATTTAAATGTTTAAGATTAATTCTTTTTTATTCTTATTAACTATCTACTATTACTAGCCATTCTAAACCACGTATAATTTTTTCCTTTGATTGATACTGATAATTGATAAATATTTTCTGGCCAAGTACATCCGCCAAAGCCTCCATCCCCGATAGCATGAATATCACATCCGGTTTGTTTCATTAAAAGGGCAACCTGCCGAATTGTATCCTCATCGGCACATTCGACCGAACTATTTAAAAAACTCATGGCTAAAGTACCTGGTTTATAGCGATGAATATATTCTACTAATTCTCTAATCATATCTACTGTGATTCCTGCTCTAGTCCCTGGAGCTGGTAAATCGATACAGTCAGCACCAGCATCAATAAGTCTTTTAATAACATCTTTGGTATCATATGCTGCTAAAGGATCACCTAGTACCTTTTCTTCGATACCATCTTCCCACTTGCCAGCAAACAAGAAAATATCATCTCCACATATTTCTTTTACTAATTTGGTTGCTTCAATTACATCTTCAATCGATGTTCCAGAACCTGGATTACCACCCAATACAATAAAATCCACTCCTAAAGCAACTGCTTTTAAAATATGTTCTTTTGTTGCTAACATTCCAGCCAATCGGTAAAGTGTTTTTTCATCAGAACGCTTTTCTCCCTTCTTAGGACACCCTAAATAAACACCAATTGGACAATTGCATTTTTCTTTAAGCTCTTTGATAGTTAAGCCGCACAATCCTGGATTATTTTCAAAATTATCTAAATCTATAGTATTAAGCATAACCATATCTGCACCAAACGAACAAAGCAATTCAGCATTTGTCACACCCATTACCGTCCCTGGGCCAGCAAAAATTAAATGTTGTCCCATGATAACTCGACCTTCCGATTTATAGATAGATTCTTTTAATTCTAAAGGACCCATTTTGTTTATCTCACTCTTTGAAGCATTAATCAATCTTTTTACGTTGCTCATAATTTTTCCTCATTTCTAGATTTTGTTTTCTTCAAGTGTTTTTTCTTGATTACTTTTTTTCTCTGCTTCTAAAGCCTGATTGTCACAAATCTTAAAAAATGGGTAATAAATTATACATGATAACAAGCACATAATTACAATCATGATTCCTAAACTAATTCCCCCACCTAAAATAAATCCCGCAATTGGACCTGGAATTGTCATTACACTTAACATTAAGGCGGGAATATTCACAACACCTGTAACCATCAACAAATAACCAATAATCATAAATACAAGTGGTGTTAAAATAAACGGAATAAACATAATTGGATTTAATACGATTGGAAAACCAAAAATAACAGGCTCTACGATATTAAACATCCCCGGAACAAAACACACTTTTCCAAACGCTTTAAAACGTTCGCTTTTAGCAAATATTGCCATATCGCAAGTAAGCCCAAATAAACATCCTGGTCCACCAATAAACTGACAAAAAACAAAGAAAAACATATAAGTTGTGACTAAGGTTACAGGTTCTCCGGCCATATAATTATTTAAATTTGTAATTGCTGGTTCCATCCAAATTACCATCATGACAGAAAGTACAACTGAAGTACCATGAATTCCAACCCACCATAACAGCAATAATATTAACATACTAATCAACATGGCTGGAAAACTATTACCTAAACTTACTAAAGGCGCTTGAACCATAGTATAAATAAAATTTTGAATATTTCCATAAGATGTTACAGCAAATCCAGACCTTACCAATAAAAACAAGGCTGATACTAAAAATGCTGGAACAACAGCTTCAAATGGTTTAGAAACCATTTCCGGTACCGAATCTGGTAATTTTATTTTCCAATTATGATTAACGGCAAAAGCAAAAACATATGCCCCAATAATCCCACATAACATGGCAGTGAAGATACCACTAGCACCTAAGTTATCAACTGGGATAACATTTTTTATCAATGTTACAGCTCCATTTGTATTATCAACATTGTTATAAGAAAATGGTGTAACCAACAATAGTGATAATAACGAAACAATTGCTGTTTGAAATGGATTAACATTAAACTTTTCACCTAAATTATAACCTAAAGCAAAAATGAAATATAATGCTGTTAAATTACAAACAGCAACCCCTACAGCTAAAGCATCAGATATTCCAGTAGACGATAAAAAATTTGTATACCAGTCTCCCAATGGTAAACCCTGAAATAATGAAAATACAGCTCCTCCTAATAACGCTGGCATCACTTTCATAAATGCGCCACTTATTGCACTTAAAATAAAATTGTTTTCAATCTTCTGTGCAAAAGGTATAACTTTATTTTGGATAAAATCATTCATAATTTTTCCTCCTCCTAACTTTATAACTACATTTTATCTAGAAGTATAATCATTTAAGAGTACATAAAACTTTTCATTAGTCCAAAATAAAAACCAATAAAAAAAATAAGTGCTAAGGTTTCATTTTTTGAAACTTTAATACTTATACTTGGTTATTTAATCTTGCTAATAAGCTTTCAATAATCTTCATTAATTCAAATTTCTTCTTAATCCCTGGCTGTTCGTGTATCTCTAAAAAACGTTTATGAGTATACGAGCTCTTTAAAGATATGATATAATTATTTTCGTCATTTAAATGTCTATAAATATTCCTGATCAAAGCATTGGATATATTATAATCATAGTATTTTTCTAAACTTATCTGAAGATGACTATAAAAATATAACGTATGTTCATCCATATTAATAGCTAAATTGTTATCTTCTTCATTAATTATATAAATATCATAACCTAATACATAAAAATATTTCAAATACATTTTCCAAATCAACATTGCTTCTCGCTCACCAAATAAAATAATTTGATGACAATGATTACATGCTATAACTAAATCATCAAGTTTATCACGATCATCGAGCAAATAAATAAAATCACAAATCACAGCATTAAATTCTCTTACAAAAGTCTTTTTAAAATCCGTGAAATGACTAGTTTTTATACTTTTACAAAATCTAATGATTGATGATTTAGATAGACCGGTATCATAAATAACATCCTCTAAAGATAGTTCTATTAGCTTTTCCCTTTGGTTTAAAAAATATTTAACAAGAATTTGATCCGTATTATTGATTTTTGCATTCATTGATATATCTAAAAGTATATCGATCATTTTATCACTGCTCCTGATAAATAATCTCGTGATAATAAAATTTAATCAAATCAAAATAATACAACAACAAATACTCAGTCTCAAACATTTCATTATTAGATAATATATTAATTACCTCAAAAACATTGTAATGAAAATTTATTTTTGTTTCGCCTGAAAAAATAATAACTTTATTAGCTTTATTTCCTAAAATCGACACTAAATTATCATCAGATAAAAAAAGTCTACCAGTACCTGAAATCAATATAATTAAATCATTATCCTCTATTTCAATAGAATTATCTTTTAATAAAGACGACATTATCACTGTCTTCCCCATTGAAATCATATCAATTTGAAAATTAAAAAGAATTGGAGTTATCGTAGGGGAAGCAACAATAATAACTCTCTGACTTTGAGCTATTTCTTTAATGATCAACTTTAATTTCATTTTATCATTGAATTCTAATGGATAATCAACTAAATGTGAAACCGCTACAGCTAATCGTTTTTTGTTAAAAATCTTATAACCTCGATATATTTGATCTTTACGAACATCCAATTCACTTTCTAATCTTTCTTTAAAATTCGAATAATTAGAATAACCAAATTTTTTTAAAAACTGTTTTACTGTTGGAACTGAAACAAAACAGCCATCAGCCACATCTTGTAAAGTAATACTTCCTATGTGATTAATATTTTCTATAATATATTTGGCAATATAATAATTTAAATCTTTATTATTAGAGTTATTAACAATTGATAAAAAATAAGCTAAGCACATAAACATATTATCTTCCTCCACTCATTATTACCATTATATAATATTAATTAAATTTATTCATTTAAAAATTAGCTTTCTTGTACCAGCAAAAAGCTCCAATCAAATTTGCATCATTATAATAATGACACACTTTGATCTCTGGTGGAGTTACCGGAACTGGGATGCAATCAAATAAATCACTCACTTCTTTCTTTAACATTGTTAATAATAACGGCTGAGTACTAATCCCTCCACCAATACTAATATTCTCTAAATCTAATAACATTTGCATATTAAAAATATATCTTGCAAGATTTTTAGTATAATCCCGTAGTATTTCTAAACTAGCAATATCATTATGATTAGCCTTGTTAAAAAAGGCTAATCCATCGATCGAATTTCGCTCTAATGCAAATCGTTTTTCATAATTTCTCGTTAAATAACCTACACCGCCAATCAATCCAAATGTATTTTGCCAATCAAAGTCATGTTTAGAATCAATTAAAGAAAACGTAGCTGCTCCAGCAAAATAATTACACCCACGATATAATTCCCCGTTAATAATAATTGCGCATCCAACTCCAGTACCCAATACTAGTACTGCCCCATTACTCGTTTCTTTTAATGAGCCTCTATACAATTCTGCTAATGCCGCACAATTACCATCATTTTCAATCGAAACTGGTACGTGGCATTTACTCCAAAGGATTTGTTTAATATTTTTATTATCATTAAATCTATAACTACCACCATTTTTTATTAAACCTGTAAAGGGATTCATTTCCCCACAATAACTAATCGCAATTCCGGATAATTTCATGTGTATAGTTTTAAATAAATCCACTACCCAGGTAATCATTTCATCATGACTTTGAAATATTTTATTTTCTTTATTTACATCATATAACTGAAAGTTTTCATCAATAATTGCATATTTAACTCCGGTGCCACCAAAATCTAAACATAAATATTTCATTATTTAATCCCTCATTTCTTAACACTTTAAAGTTATCATAGTTAAAAAAAATATAAATACTATATAATTTTTGGTTGTGTCAAAAAATGAAACATAGAAATCTAATATGAACTGTTAGCTATGATTATTGTATTGCAGCAAATAAATCTTTATCTTTGTTAATATCTTCTTGAATGACTTTTTTGATATATAAAGCTAACATATATGGCATTTTTTCTTCAAATGTATCTAACTGGCAATTTAATAATTCCTTGACTTTAGTCATTCTATAATTAATCGTATTTCGGTGCATATATAAATTTTTGGCCATCGCTACTTGACTGCCATCATGAATCAGGTAATAGAACAATGTCTTTTCTAATTCACTATGATGTTTTTGATCATAATCTATTAAAGGCTTTAATAAATGCTGATACATTCCTGATAAAATTTGTTTATCCTCGATTGAAAATAAGATTTGATAAACTCCCATCTCTTCAAAAAGAATCATCGGATATTTAAATTGTTCTGCCATTGCAACTGCAGCTCGAGCTCGTTTATAACTTAAGATTACTTGTCTAAAATCTGTCATTGGCGTTCCAATACCTAAGTGAATAAATCTTGAAGGCATTCGCTTCTTTGTTCTTTTATACATTTTATCAGTAATTTTCTCTAATGAATCCGGATCTAAATTATTTACAATTAATACAAAATATCCATCAAACCAAAAAAATGTATATGGGCTTTGTATTTTTTCAAAACATAATTCCAATTGAAAAGAAACTCTACGTCGTTCAATTGCATCAAACTGATCAGAATCTTCAATTCCAATTAAAACAACTTGAAAAAAACCATCCACATCAAATGCACCTAACAATTGCTGCCGAACCTCCTCAACAACTTGAGGAGTTGTAAAAACATTCTGAAATAATTTTGAAATCTGATTGTCTTCTCGTTGTGAATATAAACAGCGCATACTAAAATCCTTAATTAAATCTGCCATGTGTACTTCCCAGGGTGTCGTTAACAGCGGAAAATCCTGCTCATTACAATAGTCAATTATATCTTGAGGAATTTCAAATATATATTTACCTGTATTGATAACTAATCCAACACTATGGTATTTAACCAAACACTTGATAAAATCAAATAACGAATCGTGACTTTGAAATCCTAAACCTGTTGTAACTGCCAATTCTTTTCCCCATAATTGTTGAATAATTGTCGTATCCTCAATCATGTGAACCCAACTCATCGCATTTGAACAGCCCTCACGACCAGCTAACAATTTTAAATGATATTGCTCTTGAGTTTGTACTAACGCATCTTCAATCGTAAATCCCATTTTACTCACTTCCTTTATATTTATTTTACCATTATTTGTGCATGATGCACAAATAAATCTTATTTTTTTATTATTTCTGTCTCTATAATTATTAAAATATTAATATATAATATAATTGTATTAAAAATAGAACATCTAGGAGGGACATAACATGAACATTTCTTATGGATATTACGTACTAACTGACAACTTTGATACTTGCCCAACTTGGGTTCGTGATGAAGGATATTTCAATTGTGAAAACTTTTCAAAATTCTTTAAGTTTTTTAAAAAGAAATAAATAATAATGAGCATTCATAACGAATGCTCTTTTTCTTTTAAGATTTAAATTATGCTATTAGATAATTATTTTATATTTAAAGCAGCTTCATAACCTTCTTTAACTGCTGGTAAAGCATTACCTGCCTTAATTGCGCCACCTACTACTTGAACATCTTCACATAATTCATTTGCAATTTTTTCTAACGGATTATAGGCTTTATATCCAAATGCTAAGACAACTAAGTCAGCAGAAATAACTTCTTTTTCTCCCTGTTCATTAATAAATGCCACTCCATCATCTAAAATTTCTGTCACAGTACAATTAGCTCTGGCAGTTACTCCTGATTCATTCATAATTGGTAATAGACAGCTCATATTAATGGGATCCATATCAGTCAAAACAGCTGGTTTCATTTCTAGAACTGTTACATGACGATGCGTTTGAGCAATAAATGTGGCAGTTTCACAACCAACTTCGCCCCCTCCGCAAACAACGATATGCTCAACTTTTGTAGCGATTTTTCCTAATAACACATCTTCAGCATTGACTACATTTTCTTTATCGATACCTTTGACTGCCGGCACCAGCGGTCTTGCTCCAGTAGCCAAAATAATAGCATCCGGGTTTTCTTGTTCAATCATCTCTTTTGTTACTAAAGTATTTAAATGTACTTTTACATGCAGATCCTCTAAATTCTTTTTAAATACAGATATTAATGTTGTTAATTCTCCTTTACCAATTGGATAAGCTGCAGATCTAAATTGACCGCCAACTTCTTCCTGAGCCTCATAAACAGTTACATTGTGACCTATCATTGCCGCAGTTTCAGCCGCCTGCAGACCAGCAGGTCCCCCTCCAACAATCATTACTTTTTTTGCTTTTTCTACAATGTTCATTGAATTTTCATATTCACGTCCTACCCGTGGATTAACTAAGCAAGTGACTTCTTGATTAAAAAATAATGGCATTTCACATCCTTGTAGACACCCGATACACATTTTAATATTCCCATATTTTTCTGCCTTTGCTTTATTAGGTAAATCTGGATCAGTCAATGAACCACGCCCCATTCCAATAAAATCAGCTTTATCCATGTTAATTAATGTATCTGCCATTTGCGGATCGTTAATTCGATTAGTTACAATTACTGGTAAATCAACCAATTTCTTTACTTGTGCTGATATCTCCATATTCAATGCATGTTCCGTAAACATTGGAGCAATTACTGCTCTATTTCCAGGTGAAGCATAAGAGCCATTAGAAATATGAATACCATCAAAACCTAATTCTTCAAAAATCGTACATAATTCATAAGTTTCTGCTTCAGTTCTTCCACCATGAACATATTCATTACCAGAAAGACGGACGATAATTGGAAAATCATCACCAACTTGTTTTCTCATTTCTAAATAAATTTCAGCAACTATTCGTACTCTATTCTGTAGACAACCACCATAGTTATCAACTCGCTTATTGACAAATGGTGATAAAAATTCCGCTAATAAATAACCATGGGCACAGTGTAGCTCAATTCCATCAAAACCAGCTTCTTTAGCACGTTTAGCAGCACTACCAAAATCTTTTACTAATTGATTGATTTCAGCAACTGTGATATCTCTTGGTTGTTCTTGACATAAGGGACATTCAATTGCTGAAGGAGCAACTGGCATATGATCTTCATTAGCAATTCTAGTAGTTTGTCTACCTGGATGATACATTTGACAAAAGATTTTTGATTCATACTTATGAACCATCGTTGTTAATTGTTTATTTCCTTCAATCAATTCATCTTTATATAAACCGGGAATTCTTTGATATCCTTTACCATATTGTTGAACTGCATAATCCTCAGTAATAATCAAACCCCAGCCGCCTTTAGCCTTTTCTTCAATATATTTCATATAACGCTCAGTAATTTCACCTTCAATCGTACAATAATTTGTCACCATTGCCGGAACTACTAAACGATTAGGAATTTTTACAGTTCCTATTTGATAAGGGGTAAATAATTTTTTTAAAGCCATTTTAATATCCTCCAATCCTTTTATAACTTTATTTTACAGTATCAAATGATTTGAAGGTCAACTCTAATTTATTATATGTGATATTATTCACATATTCTTTTTTAATCACATATATTTTACTAAAACAACATAAAAAACTCTCAAGCTATTTGAGAGTTTTTTATAATCGGAATTTGTATTTCTAAATACCGTTTAAAATGATCACCTTCATATCCACGCCCCCTAATAATCCCTCGTATTGGTAACTGTACATGATAACCTTTATCTTGAGCATACATTACTGCTGCTTCATAACACTCATGACTAAACTGTCCTAACGGTCCCATTTCTATTACCGTGCATAAACAATAATGAGCCGGAATAATTGTATACTTCTTTTTATAAGAAATACTTAATCCATTAAAATATTCCTCATCAATAGCAAAATACCATTCATCTTTATCTTTATTAAAACAAACATAACTATCAATAAAATTAATATATTTATCATTTAATAAAAATCGAATATTATCTTCACTAGTATTAACTTTATCATAATCATCACCAATTCCATCTACAAAATCAAAAGCATATTTTTTATTAATTTTCTTTACCCAATAATTTGATAAATTTAAATCAGCTACCTCCAGTTGCATTGCCAACTCTGTGACTCGTTTTTTCAACATGACTTTATAATCAATCTCTTTATTTAGTCGCCTTTGGAAAATATGTAACTGATTTTGAAGCTTTTCTCTATAATTAAAATTAATAAAATTAGGAATTTCTTTTATTTTCATTCCTAAATTCTGATACTGTAAACATTCTAATAAAATATATATGTCAAAAATACTATAATAGCGATACCCATTCTTTTCATCTCTTATAGGATCAATAATTCCCATTTTTTCATAATATCTAATCATTTCACTTGATAAATTAAACAATCGTGAAATATCCCCTATTTTATACTG
>ERZ773183.591-NODE-591-length-40222-cov-10.972988_pt1 | contig 40222 bp, 26 predicted proteins | sample MGYA00580532_ERZ773183 | MGnify/ENA primary metagenome ERZ773183 (study PRJEB29015, sample SAMEA2737791) | human gut metagenome | biome: human gut; feature: human-associated habitat; material: faeces | place: China | collected 2012 ...
AAACTACGAGAAGAATCCCGTAGTTTTCTATTTACACAATATTATGGAGAGTCCCTTTGATTTCTACAGAAGGAGAATTTATTCTCCTTCTAAAAATTCTTTTAACTATTTAAATTTAGTGTTTTTTTGACGTTCATCGAATTCTTTTTTTAGTTTATATAGTTCGGATGTTGAGTCTGCAATATCACCACGATAGTTTTTATAATATTGAAGTATGTGCCTTAGCTTGTGGTTGTCTGTTAAACTGTCTATATTATTAAAATCATTCTTGAAAATAATTGGATATAATTCTTCTTTTTCTTCAATTGTTAGAGTTGACATTTCAGCTCTCCATTTTTGAGTATATCCCAGATCTTCAAAAAAGAGTCTAAACAATAAAAAGGTTTCAGGCATTATCAGGAGTTCCATAAATTCATCTTCGTTTTTACCAAATGCTTTCTCAAAGAATGAAGTGCCTCTGCCGACTTTTCCTTTAGTTGCATTTAAAATGGCCTGAATAGCTCTAATATATTTTCTGTTCCAATGTTCGCCGATGTGATCTCTATTGTGGCTATGTTCTCCTCTAATAGGGTGATATTTCATAGGGAAAGAGTATATACTTATATCCAATTTTTCGCATTCTTGTACATTCATTTTAAGGCGGTAATATAAGTCCAATGGTTTATCTTGGAAGTTATACAATAAATAATTTGAAAAGTCTTTCATGCCATAAGATGCACTCATATGTAATGCTTTTAGATAAGCTTTCTCTGTCTTAATATCATCAAATGCAATTCTTAGTGGGCGAATTGGAATTTGTGCTAATAACGCTATTCGCTCGTGAGTAAAAAGACGAGCATCAACACCTTGGTTGAAATCAACATATCTTAAACGGCCCTTTCGATTGCCATACTTTTTTTGAAAATATGGAGCAAAATCTTTATAGGTTTTTACCAAAGCATCTTTAGTACAGGTCTCAGGATGTAAAAGGTAGTGATTTTCACGCAAACCATATATTGCTGTCTTTTGATTTTCATTTAAACTCTTCATATCATTAAGTTCCCTAAGTAACTTATAACATTTCCGAATATATGCTCGATCATTTATTCCTAATCTTAAGTTACGAATTGCCAGTTTGTATTGATTTGGTTCTATATATTTAGCTCCTTGGATAAATCCACAAGATTTGACATCTTCTATTATCTCTTGTAGCCGGTTAGAAGCTAAAACATTGTTATCCATCAATAGAAGATTCTGTTGGTCACCATACAGACGCCGAGTTCTTTCAATTCGCTCTTTAAGAGGGAGATAAGGTTGATATTCTGGTTCCAATATGGGGACAGCGCAAAAAGGACATTTTCTTATGCAACCTCTTGTTGCATAACTATAAAAGGATCCCCCGTCTGGGTATTCATAATCGATTTCATCTAGGATGGAATAATCCAAAGGTAACTCATCAATTATGTATTGATTACCTTCATCAATATCTCCAGGGGAATGTAGAGTTCCACAATGTGGTTTTATTCCGGTTGTTTCTTCTATTTCTTTTGATTGTATAGAAGCGAGAACTCCACCAATCATAAGATTATTAGCGTCTTTTACCATTGATTTCGCAAATTCAATGGTTTCAATGGTGATATCCCAATAAAACGTAAATAGAGTTGTAACACCAACCCAATCCCATTTAGGGTACTTTTTATATTCACCACTATGAAAATGTTTTTTGTAATAGTCAAGCCAAATGTTAATAAGTTTTGAGAATTTAGAATCTTGTATTTTTATACTATCTAAATCAATTTGTTTCCTATTTTTGATATATTTAGCGATTTTATCTGTACGCAATTTCCATTTAATACTACTGTCAATTTGATTTAGTTTCTCTACACATTCGTTTGCTATCTGATTGAGAACAAATTCCCGAAGATCGCCTTTGTAAAAAACGACTTCATCACCTTGCAATTTAAAGTATGTAGCCAATTTCATTAATGCGATTGGTGGAAATTTATTCTTATAATTAGGCTCTAATAGTAATACTTTACGATTCATTTTATTAAATCATCTTCAATTTTTGTAATCAAAGGCTCACTCATCGCATCTGGCAAATAGCTTTTAATAGATTCGTAGATACGCCCAATGAGTTTCTTCTCTCCTTTGTTAAAACGTGAATATTTCGGACTATCAGTACGAAATTTTATACGCTTCGGTTGTGTGGAAATAATATCTTGACTCTGGTCTCTTTCTGTCTTTTGATTAAACTGAACTTCTGATTGAGGTATAATGTTTTCTAAATGAGAAAGTAATGGGGAATTAGATTCTTCCATCTTTTTCTGCACTCGTTCAAGTTGTTTTTTTGCATCAAATTCCTTCTTCTGCTGTTCTTCAAGTTTTTTATGAAGATCTTCTTTTTCTTTATTACTGGTGAATCCTTCTTGATTCTTTTTTTCTATCGTTTGACGTATTTCTTCTGTTTTATTTATTGTCGTCTGAGCATTGCGATATTTAGAAGCATCATAACAAAGTTCACGTAAACTTAGAAAATCTTCTTTTATAAGCTTTTCAAACGTTTTACACATTGAAGATTCTCCAAAGTAATCACGTCTAGAATTAGGAATCAAATCTTGAGATATAGCATGAATTTCACCAAAAAAGTAAAAAGAGAATCGTTGGTCTTCTGTTTTCGTGAAGAACTTTTTGCAAATTTCTTCGTCGCCAATTTGAATGTTTTCTTTTCTAAGTCTTATACCTCTTGCTAAATTTTTGGGTTTCATTTGCCCTCGAAGACCAGAAAGCGAATACCAACCCCAGTAAATTATTTTTCCCTCTGAATCTTTTCTGATTAGAAAATCAATGCCAAATATGTCATCTACTTTTTTCTTTCCACCATGATTGTCTTCATAAATACTTGTTGTGTAAGGTTTAAAGATTTGGTCTTGATTTATATATATGTTGTATACATCATTAACTAATTTATTTTCTTTCATGAATTGGTTAATTTGGGTCCTATAAAGGAAACCAGAAGAAATTTCAACGGGAGCAACCATTGATAGGTAATTTCTAACAGAAGTAATATCGAGCAAATCATCATCAGATACTTCTTCTAGGACGACACGGAAATAATGTGTATCCGATTTTTCCTTTGAAAATTCAGTTTTAGTTACTTCCTTGAGAACTTCTACAGCTTCTTGGCGAGTATCTCTATCATTTATAATGTTCTTTAAGAGTTCTGCATCCCATACCATTGTAGATTTTACATTTTCCCCACAATAGGAAGTTTCGAACTTTAATGTAGAACAATAGCCGAGACCTCCCAATCTACCAATACCTCTAAAACCTTTATCTATTCCGCGTTTCTTTGTAGAAAAGGCGATATTACGCAATATTGGGACGACATTATCTTTGGCAATACCTGTAGCATTGTCTTCTATAATGATTTTTCTTTTTACAGGATCAATCACTACCATAATTTGCTCTTCTCCCTTGCGGAGAAGATTAGAATCAATAGCTTTATCAACCTGATCGGCAGCATTTTGAATATACTCTCGATATATGAATCGGCAATCTTCATACATACCTAAAGTCAAAGACTCAATAATGTCTTTACCTATTTGCGGATTATCATAAGCCATAATTACTCGTAATACTTGTATATAGGTAATGGAAATTTAATATTCAGCATTGAGCGAAATACAGGATTTTGGATAATATAATTACCTTGTTGTAGTCGAGTCAGCATATTTTTGTAGACAGAAGGAACGAATCTAAAGTCTTCCTTTGTTATTTCTATAACATTTGTTCTTCCAAAAGCCTGGGTAGCGCAATTACCCTTTACGCGTTTATGAATATCGCTGACAAACTGTTCGGCACCAAATAATATTATTCCCAGCGAACGTCCACGTTCTGTAATATCTAAAAGTTGGCGTAATATTGGAGAGGATTTGGGGACATCCGTTGATGCATATTTGTTTAACTCATCAATAAAAATTATGATTCGATCAGGAATTTCCTCTTCAGGTCTTTCGCTACTGAGCTTCAGATTATAGATAGCTCTCATTACATCTCCGAATACAAATCCCTGTGATTCTTCATCAAGTTTTGCAATGTCAATTACCATGACATCGTTTTTTTTAATGTTTGCTACTTTATCTCTCAAACGAATACCAGTCCCAAGTGCATCCGTGAACATCTGTTTGTTCTTTTGGTACGCTTTGTTGAAGAGTCTATAGAATTTTCTCCAACTAAGAACGGATATTTCTTTTCCTGACGTCGTTTTATTTACCTGGGTTTGTTGATAAAGAGCATTTTGGAAATCACTCCATGTGTCAATATTGTTAAAATTACCACTTTCAGATATAATCGTACTAATAATAGAATCTATTGTTTCATTTGGATCATCTACATTAGCAAATAATAAATCGAGGCACTCTTTGTCCTCACTTGTTTCAAACAGATATTTATATTGGTAAGCCTTTCCTGTATCTAATCTGCTTCTTATAACTTGTTCTTTTTCATAAGTGTAGGTAGTATAGTCAACAGCATTAGGGTAGTAATATGAAACATTTTTGAATGGAGACATTTCCAATCCTAGAATCTTATATACAGGTCTAATTTTGTCAATTTCATCTTGCCTGCTATTGATTTGGTCGATAGATAACAAGTCTGTTCCCTTGACATTTAACATGATGATTGCGACAGATTCATCTACTTTCTTAGAATAAACATCTTGTATTGCTTTTAGCAAAAACATTGCATATGACGTTTTAGAGGCTAATCCTGAAATACCTGAAATATTTAAATGAGCACCTTCAGGGCCAATCAAATAATGTGAGTCAAAGAAAACAGGAAGAGTTTTTTTGTTCGTACCTTCATACATTTCTATATATCCAGCCGGTAACTTGTTTTTCATTCGGTCCAATCCAAGTGCGATTTCTATTTGCTTTTCGGAAGCTAAGAATACTTTTTTACCCTCCTGAACTGGAATGAAAATATCATTATCATTGCCAACGACCTTACATTTAACATAGTTCATGCCAATTCGTTCTGTATATGAGGTTGAATCAACATTTCCAAAATCGCTTGATATAAATCCAGCAAGCGCACTAGGGGAATCAGTCATGTGAGAAATCTCTTCGACAATGCCAAATGTTTTACTGTTTTGAATATGTTCAACTACAACTACATCAAAAGGCTTAAGCTTCAAGTCTTTATTTGTCCAAAAAGTGAACTCTTCAATGGTGGAAGGTTGTCTTTCTGTTGCTATTATTCTTCCTACTGCATCCATAATATTAAAATAGATTTATAAAACTGTAGTCGTTTTGGAATTTACTTTTACAATAACATTCAGTCATGTAAACAGGATACAAGTGATTAGCCCACCTAGCATCATTCCCGTAACATACTGGATTTCGTTCATTTATAATATTTGCTGTAATGTTATCGATTTCTTCTGTATCTAAACCATGATGAGCTTCCTGCTCAGTCATAAGCATTTTTTCGATTTTAAGAATGCCTGAATATGGTGTCTCGGTATGAAGCCTGTCCCTTATTCTAACATACCAAATAGCATAATTCACGTTACCCCATTCTGACCCTGGTTGCCATAGAAATGCTGGAGTTCTGTGATATAGTGGCAGTTTGGCTATTGTAGCAGCACTACTTTGATCTTTATTATCCTTCATTAGATTAGGATTGAATGATTTTGATACGCCTACCACATGTCTGTAATTAGTTTTAATATGAGCTATTTCCTTGTAATCACCTGTTTTCATAGGCTTATATTGAATAGAACCGTCTTTTATTAGGTAGTGGTTTTGATTAAGGAGGTGTTTACCCATAAGTCTTGCAACAATACGTTTTTCACATTCAATCATCTCATCTTGAATACGAGCAATGCCTTTGCTTTCAAGAGTTTCCTTACCATCCAATTTTGTAAGATAGTATAATATCTTCTTTAGTTCCAAGCAGCAGCGGGATGTAGCTGGTAAATTCTTTAGTTTATTGAGGAGATTATTGAAAAATACAATGTTTTCAGCACCAACACTATTGGCGGTCACAGGGAGGCATATAACAGAATAAGCTTCTAAATTAATAGGTACAAATGAGGAAAACTTAATGTCATCTTCCAAAGTTCTAGCACAGCATGCGACGGATACTTGCCCACTTAACACTGGATAAACCTTTCTATCATATTGAATATCATCAATTTTATATACTTTACGGGAGCCATCTAAGAAGTATTTAAATAAAGGCGGCCCTTGCATACTAATTTGGGCTCTGCTAGTCAAATCACGGACTTTTGGATCGTGTACTTCTTCTGCAAAGTCTTTTAAATTTACATATGAATCCTCAGCCGATTCGTATTCTACATGAGGAATAGGTTGGCCGTCAAAGCAATACTTAAATGATGTGAAAGAATTGCCGCTCGTTTCTTTTGCAATGTAATTGATGATAGAGCCCATATTACACTTATTACAGTTTCTAGTGGCAATTGTTTTTTAAATAGTTAATATTTTTACTTTCATAGATTAATATTTTTGCTATCTCATTCGAAACATTAAGAAATGACTGCATCCTATTATAATAGGATATATTAATCGTACTAAAACTTTTGTCTGATTTCTTAGCGAGTTGGGCTTGGAATATATCTTTTCCTATAAGTCCTATTTTTATTTTGTTGAGTTTCATAGTTGCTGTATCTAAATATTGTAATATGCAAAAGTAATTCTTTTTATCTAAATATCGTGTTTTTTTTGATAAATATGAGTATTCTCATACAAATGTCATGTAAATAACGATAAAAATAGGTATCGATGCGCGTAAATAATTGTTTTGGAAATTAAAGGGCTTGTTGATCCGTTTTTACATTAATTTCATAAATACACAAAAGGTAGTTATCTCTCAAATGAAAAAAGATTCTGATAATACGTTATTATCAGAATCTTCCTTATTTCAGTGATCCGCTTGGGGCTCGAACCCAAGACCCCAACATTAAAAGTGTTGTGCTCTACCTGCTGAGCTAGCGAATCAAACCTTTATTGCTGTTAAGCGGGTGCAAAGATAGGTACTTTTATTTAATTTGCAAGGAATATGAGGAAAAAAGTTTGCATTATTTTTCTGCTATACCCTCTATTGGTTGATCTTCAGTGGTTTCTGTCTTATAAATATTTTCTTGATTAATGATGTATCGCTGATAATAGGAGAGCATCAGAGTGGTAAGTGGCAAAGCTATAATCATACCCAGCATTCCCATTAACGATCCCCAAATGGATAGGGAGAGCAGGATGATAGCCGGATTCAGACCGGTAATCTTTCCCATGATACGGGGAACGAGATAGCCATCTTGTATGATTTGTACTACTATAAATACAGCAGCAGCCGAAGCTATGATGATCCAGAAATTATCACCGGTATCCGCAGCTTTCAGAATGGCAAGCATGATGGTGGGGACAAAACCGATGATTTGTAGGTAAGGCACCATATTCAGCGCACCGATAAATAATCCCAAACCAATGGCCAGCGGGAAATCAATAATCAGAAAGCCGATACTGAATAAAATACCTACGCACAAAGCTACTAATGCCTGTCCGCGGAAATATCTGTTCATGCCGTCTTTTACATCATTCAGTATGCCGGTTACTGTTTTACGGTATTTTTTTGGCATCAGGTGTGCCCAGCCTTCGGAAATACTTTCGTAATCAAGCAGAATAAACACTATATATAATAGGATAAGGAAGACGGTGAAGAACCCGAATAAGAGGTTGATAGACTCCGATATAAGCGACCATAGCTTAGGAACGGTTACTTTAAGGGCATCCAATATATTCTCCTGGCTGAACATTTGCTCTAAGATGTGCAGGTCGATATTCTGCCGGATAAATTCGGAGAGGGTAGTGGGGACATTGCTTGCTGTATGAGTGGTGCTGAAGTACTCTATCAATAAATCCTTTACCCGCAGGAATTCCTGAATCATGGGCGGCACAAGCAGATAGAATGCAACGCTTCCTATAACGCTGAGAGTAAGCAAGGCACAAAAGATAGATATTATTCTGTTTTTTAGCCGTAGCTTATGCTGGAAGAAGCTTACCAACGGATATATCAGATAAGCAATAAGCCAGGCAAGGAAGAACGGAAGCAATACGCCGCTCAATCGCTTCAAGAGCATTAATACCCCAATGATGATAGCACCGAGAATGACAGCACGGATAAAACTGTCGAATGTAATTTTCTTACGCTCCATAAGGCTTTTGCTTTTTATTTATAGTTTATCCACCGGCGGCAGTCCGGTCTCCCTTTATTGCCCGCAGATAACATTCCCGGCAGAGGGGTTCGTATTCGGCCGTTTCTCCCAGAAGGACTTGTTTGTCATTCTTGACAGTGCGGTGTGAGAAGGAGGCTAATTGTCCGCACTTCACACAAATAGCGTGGACTTTGGATACTTCATCGGCAATGGCACAAAGTCCCGGCATAGGACCGAAGGGAAGACCGCGGAAGTCCATATCCAGACCTGCTACAATAACACGTATGCCATTATTGGCAAGCTCATTACATACATCAATCAGGCCATTATCAAAGAATTGCGCTTCGTCGATACCTACTACATCGATTTCTGAAGTGAACAGCAGGATACTTGCCGATGAATCAATCGGCGTAGAAGCAATAGAATGGCTGTCGTGAGATACAACCTCTTCTTCCGAATAACGTGTATCAATGGCAGGCTTGAATATTTCTACGCGTTGTTTGGCGAATTTAGCGCGTTTCAGACGGCGGATCAGTTCTTCCGTCTTACCGGAGAACATTGAGCCGCATATAACTTCGATTCTTCCTCTACGATTGGTTTCCTGTATATGGTCTTCCGAGAATAATACCATTGTTCTAAAATGTTTATTTTAGCCGCAAAAATAACACTTTTAATGGCTTTCCGATATTTTTTCATTATTTATTTCTACATTTGCGGCATTAACATTTGTGATGCGAAAGGAAATGCAGACATTATTGGACGACATAGAACTGGATATTCAGGAACTGAAATATTTAATGCAAGTTCTTGCAACAGACGCCAACCCTACATTGAAGGTAGTAGCTAAACGGAATATACAGCAGATGCGTGCACGACTGGATGCTTTGCAGAAACTGCTGGACGAAACTCCCGTAGAGGTAGTTGCCATTCCTGAAGCTCCTGTCGCTCCAGTGGTTATTCCCGAACCGGCCGCTGCTCCTGAACCGGTTAAACCGATTCCTGTAGAACCAGTCGTTGTTGAAATCACCAAGCCGGTAGAGGTCGTATCTCCCAAGCCTGAGTCCACGCCCAAACCCGAGTCTGAACCGTCCGCAATAATATCTTCTGCATCGCCTATTTTAGCAGAGCGGATAAAACCGGCCACTGATCTGCGGCATGCTATCAGTCTGAATGACTCATTCCGTTTTGCCCGTGAGATTTTTGGCGGTGATACTGCCCGCATGAATGAAGTGATACGACAGTTGGGCGCTGCTCCTTCATTAGAAAAGGCATTGGAACTCTTTTCTTCTACCGTTAATCCTGATGAAGAGAATGAAACGGTGGTTGATTTTATAGAACTTCTTAAGAAATACTTCAGCTAAAGCAATTACGGATATGGGAAAACTTTATGTAGTGCCTACTCCGGTAGGAAATTTGGAAGATATGACATTCCGGGCTATTCGTATTCTGAAAGAGGCGGATTTGATTCTTGCCGAAGATACGCGCACTTCCGGAATCTTACTGAAGCATTTTGAAATAAAGAACGCAATGCAATCCCATCATAAGTTTAATGAACATAAAATGGTGGAAAGTGTTGTTAATAGAATAAAGGCAGGTGAAACTGTTGCGTTAATATCGGACGCAGGTACACCGGGAATCTCCGATCCGGGCTTTCTGGTAGTGCGTGAGTGTGTTCGCAACGGTATCGAAGTACAATGTTTGCCGGGGGCTACAGCTCTTGTGCCAGCTTTGGTTGCTTCGGGCTTGCCGAATGAAAAATTCTGTTTCGAAGGTTTTCTTCCGCAGAAAAAAGGACGTATGACACGTCTGAAGATATTGGCAGAGGAACGCCGTACCATGGTGTTTTATGAGTCTCCCCACCGTCTGGTGAAAGCGCTGACTCAGTTTGCAGAGCATTTCGGTGCGGAACGTCAGGCATCTGTATCCCGGGAGATCTCGAAGATACACGAAGAAACGGTGCGTGGCACTCTGACTGAATTGATTGAGCATTTCACAGCCAATGACCCGCGTGGAGAAATAGTAATAGTAGTAGCAGGAATAGACGATTAAATAACTTCATTAACCAACGTAAAACAAAAGCGTATGAAAAAGTTAGCAGTTTTAATTGTATGTGCGGCCGTTATGGCATCGTGCGACGGCTTGTCAGGTGGAAGTAAAGACCAACTGAAAGCTGAAAATGATTCTCTTTTGATGGAACTTACTCAGCGTAATGCTGAACTGGATGAAATGATGGGTACTTTCAATGATATCTCTGAAGGCTTCCGCCAAATCAATGCCGCCGAAAGTCGCGTAGACTTGCAGCGTGGTGCGGTTTCAGAAGGTTCTTTATCAGCTAAGCAGCAGATTGCCACTGATATTGAATTTATCCAGAAACAAATGCAGGAAAACAAAGAGCAGATCGCTAAACTGGAAGCTATGCTGAAAAGTAGCAAGAATAACTCTACCCAGTTGAAGAAAGCTGTAGAATCTCTGACCCAGGAATTGGTAGCCAAAACCCAACGTATCGAGGAATTGCAGGCTGAACTTGCCTCCAAGAATATTCGTATTCAGGAACTGGATGCAGCTGTGACTGGCCTGTCAACTGACAAAGAAGTGCTTACTGCCGAAAATGAAGCAAAAGCTAAAACCGTAGCTGAGCAGGATAAGGCACTGAACACTGCTTGGTTTGTTTTCGGAACAAAAAAAGAACTGAAGGATCAGAATATTCTGACAAATACCGGTCTCTTCCAGAAAAAGCAAGTGCTTAAGGATAGTGATATCAATAAGGATTACTTTACTCAGGTTGATATTCGTACAACGAAAGAAATTAAGTTGTATTCCAAGAGTGCAGATGTCTTGACCACTCATCCGGCAGGTTCTTATGCTTTGGAGAAAGATGATAAAGATCAGCTCGTTCTGAAGATTACGAATCCGAAAGATTTCTGGAGCGTATCCAGATACCTGGTTATCCAAGTAAAATAACTTAATTAAATTATAAGAATGGCAGGGAAGGGTTATCCCTGCCATTTTCTTTTTATATGCAGTACAAGAATATTTTTTTCGACCTGGACGATACTCTCTGGGCCTTTTCTTTTAATGCCCGTGATACATTTGAGGAAATGTATCGCAAATATGAATATGATCGCTATTTTCGGTCTTTTGAACATTTCTATGAACTCTATGAGAAGCGTAATATCGAATTGTGGGCAGAATATGCAGACGGAAAAGTGACAAAGGAAGAATTGAATCGTCAACGTTTTCTCTATCCGCTGGAGGCAGTAGGAGAGGGGGATGCGGCTTTAGCGAAAGCTTTTTCTGATGACTTCTTTGCGGTTATTCCTACAAAAAGCAGATTGATGCCCCATGCGCAGGAAGTGCTGGAATATTTGGCACCTAAATATAATCTTTATATCCTCTCCAATGGATTTCAGGAACTGCAATGCCACAAAATGCGTTCTGCCGGGATTGACCATTATTTCAAGAAAGTAGTTTTATCAGATGATATTGGTGTCTTGAAGCCATGGCCCGAGATTTTCCATTTTGCCATGTCGGCTACCCAGTCTGAGCTGCGTGAATCGTTGATGGTGGGTGACAGCTGGGAAAATGATATAACGGGTGCTCAGGGAGTAGGCATGCACCAGGTGTTCTATAATGTAACGGGACGTACCGAGTTTCCATTTAAGCCTACTTATCAGATTACAGATTTGAAAGAGTTGCTCCAATTGTTGTGACATTGAGGGATTAGTTGTAATTTTGTCAGCGTAAATACATAATTTGCAGCTATGGATACTATTTTACCTTTCGCTTTGCTTTGTTTCACTTCTTTCTTTACGTTGACAAATCCTCTCGGGACTATGCCCGTCTTTCTGACCATGACCCATGGAATGACGGATAAGGAGCGACAGTCTGTAGTGTCTCGTGCTACATTAGTGGCTTTCATCACGATTATGGTCTTTACCTTTGCAGGTCAGTTCTTGTTCAAGTTCTTTGGGATCTCTACAAACGGATTTCGTATAGCAGGTGGTGTCATCATCTTTAAAATCGGTTTTGATATGTTGCAAGCACGTTATACACAAATGAAATTGAAAGATGAAGAGATTAAAACTTATGCCGATGACATCTCCGTCACCCCTTTAGGGATTCCGATGCTTTGCGGTCCCGGTGCCATAGCAAACGCCATTGTGTTGATGCAGGATGCCCATACTCTCCAAATGAAAGGTGTACTGATTGGTATGATCGCCTTTATCTACTTGATTACATTTTTCATCTTGCGTGCCTCTACGCGACTGGTAAAAATTTTAGGGGAAACGGGAAATAATGTGATGATGCGCCTGATGGGACTTATTCTGATGGTAATTGCTGTGGAGTGTTTTGTGAGTGGGGCAAAGCCGATATTGGTGGATATTTTGAAAGAAGGAAGTTTAACTATATAATAATATAATAGAAAGGATGAATTCTTGGTTGATCAAGTGAATTCATCCTTTTTATTTGTACGGATATTTAATGTTTTGGGTTGTACAATACTTTTAGACTATTTTTACCTTGTCTTATAATATATAGTCCACTTTGTGACAATGGAACGGTTATTTGTGTCCCTTTTACGCTCGTTATCTTAACTCCCTGACTGGAGAATATATCAATAAATTCGTTGGAATTTTCACTTGTGATCTCCAAACCGATATTTGTAGGAATGACCTTTAACACTTCAGAAGATTCGGTTTGCCCAATACCCGTTTCTACATCTTTAATTGTGAAAACCAGTCTTAATTCACTGTTAGTAAACTGTTTCCAGGTGTCATCTTTACGGTAACTTCCTATAGCATAGTATTCTCCAGCTGGTAATTCGGGGTTTCCTGTGATAGTGATAGTGCTGGAAGTATTACTTGGTATTACAGTATAGTTGCTGATGCGCGTGTAAGGGAGTAATGCTCCGTTCTTACGTATATATATAGCAAAATCATCTTCATATTTTAAACCTTTATTTTCGATTTGTATTTTGAAAGATATATCTTTTCCTTCTACAGCTTCACCAATAAGTTCTGCAGGAGCAAGTTGATACAAATCGGAATTGTTTTCTATGCTGCTTAGTAGGATACTGTTAGCAGTAATCTCTACACTATAACAGATGTTTTTACCTTCAAGACCACGTAACATGCTTGGTACTTTTTCACCTTCTTTTTGTGAGGCAAAATGAAGTTGATAGTTGCCGTTAGGTACAGTAGATGGAATTGTGCCGCTGAATGTAATACTATTCCAACCACTTCCTACGTCAATGTTGGAAATTGAAGTGGGTGTTGTAAGAAATGTAATGAATTCATCTCCTTGATATAGAGCTAATCCGATAATCCCACTCATAGGAGTAGAAGTGTTCCATATTTTGGTAAACTTTGCACTGATACTTTCATTTCTTTCATATTGCTTTTTTGTAATATCCATGCTTCCCTCTAATGTAAAGCCACTAATGACTTCTCCTGTTGTCTTCGGTTGTACAAGGAGCATAATATATTGCATATCATTATAGGCGCCACTTCCACTTCCTGTGCCGCCTGATCCTGGATTCAGAGAGCTTAAGGAATAATATCCATTTGCATATCCGCTCCATCCCCAGTTAAAATGATACATGTCATTCTCATCACAACCATCCAATACAAATGCATGACCTCCTGCGGTGCTTTGTCCACTGTATAGAACAGGGCGCCCGGCAATCAATTCTTTTTGAATCATATTTTTCCAGCGTCCTTCAGTATTATAATCACGTCCTTCAAAATATATATTAGGATTATACCCGAAGAATTTCGTCAGGGCATTATATTGTTTGAATATGCCTGCCCCACTACCACCGGCTGCACTTAGGTTGTAATCCATATCCATAGCTACGCCGCAGTGGAGCATCAATTCGGCTACAGCTTTCTTTTGTTCTTCAGTTGCCGCATTTGTGTATTGAGGCAGCATCAGATCCCATTTATAGTTGGCCTCTTCAAAGTTTACGGAAAGTGATTTTTTTAAAGTTGCAGTAGTGTAACTGTAACTACCAATTCCCTTTTGAGGATATTCATAATATTTCATAACCATGGCTAATGCCGTAGCAGCACAGCCGGTAACGGTGAGTTCTCCTTTTTCTTCCGGACAATCCAGATTATAAGGATTACCTTGATCCCATTCAATTTTATCCAATAGCGGTGTGACACCTGGAGGAATTACCCTCGTTGCCGAACTTTGAACTTCAATTGGGTTCTCCACAGAATTGCCGTTTGTATTCATTCGCTTTATTTCAGTTGTATAGAAATTCAGCCAATACCTAACGTTGGCAGGTAAATGTTCATAATCCAGATTTCCTTTATCTGAATATGCTAATACTTCCCGTGCACAATCATCCCCTGAAATAATGACAAATCCACTATCATTCTCTGTATTGATAATATAATAAGCAGGATAAATCATAGTCCGTGTCTGTATGCTTTGTCCTTTTATCAGTTTTAACTCCTTTGTATCAATGTGTTTCATGTTGACATGAGAACGTACAAATATGCGGGCAACTTCTAATGCTTGCTGCGGAGTGCGCGGAGCTGCAAAAAGCCGTCCTGAACAGACCAGGAAAGCTAGGATAAGGATGATAATAGTTTTTTTCATATTTCAATCTTATTAATGATGAAAAGGCTATGCCATAAAAGTAGCATAGCCTTTTCTATACATAAAGTCAATTATTCAAAGAACAATTTATTTTTTGACCATGTAACATTCTGCGTATACAGCCCAATAGCCTGCATACTCTCCAGAGTCGAATACACCTACGCCGATAATTCCGTTAGGATCAAATTCAATCCTGTCGAATGTTTCATTCCAAGTACCTTCTAAGGATTTGGATAATGCTGCAGTAAGATCCATTGGACATACCCGTACTTCACCCACAAATCCAAAATTGTATTTTGCATAAGTCGGTCCTTGTACTACAGAAAGAGTTTCGGAAGTTTTGTTATAATCTACAGTCCAAGGTATGGTTGCATCATATCCTTTTCCATCTGTAAATCCATTGAAGACATAACTCTTTTCTAGGTTTGCTTCATCACCACCATCAGAGATTGTTACAGTAAAGCTAACTGCACTACCGTCTGTTGCTTTAACAGCATTAAATGTCCAAGTACCCATCAGTTTGAAGTATGGATTCTTATCCACATCTTTTAGTATAACATTGCATGTAGAGATTGCTCCTGTCTGTGCACCTTCTACATTTTCAATAGTTACTTTCAGATTACGGTCATCATTCTCAGTCATACCATCATCTAATAAACGAATCTCGCAACCAAAAGTATCACTGGCATCAGTAGGGATATAAACGGTTGTAGTTGTAACAATATAATGTTCGTTCACAGTGGCGCTGCCATCTTCAACTTTAAATGTAACTTTAATCATTCCATTTCGTTCGCCCTCAATTGTTAGAGGAACTTTTACTATGCCGGCATTCTCATTGAACGTCACCTCAGATTGTGCAAATGAGACTGTCGTACTTGCACTGTTCATTGCTGGATCATCATCCGAACAGCCGACAATAAAGATTGTCAATAAAGCCAATAAATATATATTCAAATATTTCATATTTCAAAAGTTAAGAATTCAACAAATTAATATCCGGGATTTTGTTGGCCTTTGATCTGCGGATTAACGTCTGTTTCCGATTTAGGAATGGGCCATACCATTCGGAAGTCATCAGCCGCTTTGGTTAAAGCTGTTGTATTGGTACCACCAGGCAATAAAACCAAAGCTGCGTCCTGAGTTGCATCTTCACGATTTACTCCTAATCCCCACCGTTTCAAATCTGTCAGACGAAAACCTTCGCCGGCTAATTCTTTGTGACGTTCGTCTTGGATATCAGCTAATAAAGTGTTCGGGCTATTATAAGTAACATCTACATAATCTACAAGGCGACTAGCTCTTAGTAAGTTCAGATACTTTGCTCCGTTAACGATGTCGTTGTTACCTACATAGGCTTCAGCTGCAATCAGATACTGTTCTGAAATCCGGAAAGGCTTCGATTTATTAGTATAATGATTGTCAACGCTTACTACATTATAAATATCCGGATTACCAGGATATTTGTCGAATACGTAAATATCTCCTGTTGCACCGGTAGAGACTTTTAATGTGAAAGGAGCAAAATAAGCAGCAAAACGAATATCACGATCTTGTTCATAAAGGTCGAGAAGCTTTTGTGAAGGAATGTAGTCCATTACTTGTGAAGAAGGATCATCCTTTTTATACTGTCCCCAGAAACTGGTTCCTGTGGCGCTTCCCAATTCATCTGCACTCATGTAAATTTGCCAGATTACTTCAGAACCAGTATCTTTTACCCACATGTTACGGAAAGCTTCTCCTCCGTCTTCCGAGTTCAATAAAGGGTACTTCCCTGTATTGATCAGCGAAGTCGAGTTACTGATAGCTGTTGTATAATCTTTCATTTGCAATGCAACGCGCGCTTGAAATGCTGTTACTATATCTTGAGAAATATAGTTTAAAACGTTTTGTGCTTGAGTAACCGTTTTACTTGCATTTACAAGTTTCTTAGCCTCCGTCAAATCACTAAGGATTTGTTCATAGGTTGCTTTCAAAGAAGAACGTCCTGGATAAGCACTTGCATCTGATGTCGGAGAATAGACCAATTGCAGGGGTAAACCTAAATCACTTTCTGCAGTTGCAGGGTTGTAAGCTTTGCAAAAATACCCCACTAATTGAAAGTAGTTATAAGCTCTTGTGAAATATGCTTCACCGGCATAAGCTGCAATAAGTTCTTTATTTGCATCACTCAAATCGGTAACAGTACCATCCAACACTTTATTGTAACCATCAATAAAGTAGTTACAACGCGCAATATGTGCATAATGATTTTTCCATACACCTTCTACATTGCCGTCTGAAGATTGGAAGTCCCAGCGATATTGGTTACCATATGAATTGGAAAAACCAGCTGTGGCATGGAAATCATCGCATTGTAATTCAGGAGTTAATATGTATCCACCTGTCGTTATAGAACGATAGTAGGAATATATTCCGATACGTGCATTTGTAAAGTCGTTCATTGTTGTTAGGTATTGAGACTCTTCAACTGAGCTGTATGGGTATTTTTCCATATCGCAGGAAGAGAGACCTGTAACAAGCAATGTTGCTAATATGATATATATTTTCTTCATTGTTTTAATCTCTTTTGTAGTTAATGTTTAGAAAGTAAGTTCAAGGCCGAATGAAAATTGCTTCGTATTCGGATAGTTTCCTAATTGCATATTACTGTTGATTTCCGGATCGAATCCTTTGTATTTAGTAACAGTTAATAAATTACGTCCAACAAAGAATATTTTTGCATCTTCAATGAATCCGGTCTTTTTCATTATACGTTGAGGCATAGTATAACTTACTGTTAAATTTTTCAGACGCATAAATGAAGCATTCTCCAATAAATGAGAATCAAACTGCATAGGGGAGTCTGGAGTTGAGATGTTAGTTATATCACCGGGCTTTTGCCACATAGTCAACATTTCAGTGGTTTGATTGCGGCTGTTGGCCATTTGTGGATTCTCTGTAAACCAACGTTCGTTATTTACCATGTACTGTCCAAGCATAAATGAGAAATCAGCGCTGACCGTTATACCTTTCCAAGCGAGTCGAGTACCGAAACCACCTGACCATGGAGCATAACGTTGCTTTCCTAAAAAGACAGCATCATCTGCGGAATAAGTTTTAGTTAAATTCCCATTCTTATCATACCACGTATTGTAACCATCTCGTGGATCGACACCTGCCCATCTGGTATAATAATATTCTCCGTATGGTTTGCCTACTTCAAGTTTCAGGCCGGTATTTGCCAATACATATTCATCAAGTCCATTGAACAATTGGGTAATTTCATTCTTGTTATAGTTCACGTTAGCTGAGATAGTCCAGTCAAAACCGTTCACATCTCTCAATACATCTACATTTGCAGTAATATCTACTCCTCGGTTACGCATATTTGCTACGTTACCCCAACCCGATGCAAAACCGGTTGTAAAAGAGTAAGGGATTTCCATAAGCATATTTTCTGTCATGCGGTTATAGAATTCTATATCCAAACTTACACGATCAAACAGACGAGTACTTAATCCGACATTTGTAGATTTAACAACTTCCCAAGTCAAATCGGGATTGGCTGGATTGGCAACTGCAGTACCACTTTGTCCACCATATAATGGACCTGTTCCAATTAGACCAAATGACATATAAGGGTCAAGACCTGAAGAGTTTCCTACAGAACCGTAACTAGCTTTTAACTGTAGTTGATTCAACCAAGAGATGTCACTCAGGAAATTTTCTTTCTTTAAATCCCACATTGCACCTGCAGACCAGAAATTACCCCATTGAGAATTCAAACCAAACAATGATGAACCATCTCTACGATAAGTAAGGTCTAAATAGTACTTTTCATCATAATTATAGCTGAAAGTGGCAAAGTAAGAATTAAAAATCTTATCATATTTTGAATGGGAAGGCATTGTTGCATTACTTGCCGCACTTAGTAGCATTAAACGCGGATCAGTCAATCCCTCTACCTCAGATGTAAATGATTGGTTTTTGGTAATGATAGATTCTTGTCCTATTAAGGCACTAAAGTTATGATTATTCCACGCTGTAAATTTATATTCTGCGGTATTTGTATAGGTAAACGAGTAGTAACGTTGAAAAGATTCTGTTGCACTACCTGCACCTTCAAACGGGCCAATAGGTAAAGCCTTATAAGAGTATCGATAATCAAAAGCTTCAACAGCTTGAGCTGCACGAATATTCAATCCTTTGATTGGATTGATATTGATAAATGTATTGCCATTGATACGTGCCATATCGCGTGAAGCAGGTTGTATCTCTGATAAATAATATGGATTATAGTAACCTAATTTGTCGAAGTAGTCCAAGCGGTCACCATAACCAATGAAATTTCCATTATCATCACGTAAAACTTCATAGTAACTTTGGTCCGGACGATAAACACGGGCTGCATATGCTTTATTATATACTTGATTAGCAGTAGTTCCAAAAGCGGCAGTAGCATACTTTTGATATGAAAGATTCAGGTTTACCCCTGCTTTTAACCATTTAGTAATATTCGTTTCAATATTTGAGCGCAGTGTTTCACGGCGTAAATTAGAGTCATCCATTATACCATCGGCATCATAATGTCCAAAGGATAAGAAGTAATTTAAACTTTCCGTTCCCCCGGAAATACTCAAATCATATTGTTGCATAGGTGCAGTACCGCCAAAGAATACATCAGCCCAATCTGTAGAGATTCCATTTTTAATATAGAAATCCTTTTCGCTTTGGAAAGACTGATTTGTTTTCAATGATGGGTCAAGCACTTCCTGCAAGTTTAGCCATTGTTCGGCATTCATCATAGTAATGTTATCTCCTGTCATTTTCGATACACCATATTGGGCACTTATCGTAATTTTGGCTTTTTCTCCTCTTTTTCCTCTTTTAGAGGTTAAAATTACTACACCGTTTGCTGCACGTGAACCGTAAATGGCGGTTGAAGACGCATCTTTCAATACGGTCATACTCTCAATATCATTGGGATTCAATGCAGTAAATGCACCGGAAGAAATGGGAGAACCATCCAATATAAACAAAGGTTCAGAACTACTATTGATAGAACTTACTCCGCGCAAGCGCATTTGTACCGTTCCACTAGGTTCTCCACTTGGAGTAAACACTTGCAAACCTGCAACTTGTCCTTGCAAAGCATCTCCGATGTTTGCAACGGGTTTTTTCTCCAGTTTTTCACCACTTACAGCTGTAACAGAACCAACAACTGAACCCAGTTTCTTACTAGAACCATATCCTACAATAACAACCTCGTCAAGTAGTTCTGTATCAGGCTTCAATGTGATCTTTACATGAGAAGCGATTGCCACTTCTTGTGGTTGCATTCCAATGTACGAAATCTGCAAAGTCTTCGCAGAACTTGGTACGTTCGGTAAAGTAAAATCACCATCTACACCGGTAATAGTACCAATTTGAGTACCTTTTACCAATACAGAGGCTCCAATAACTGGCTGCCCATCTTCTTCAGAAATCACAACACCTGTGATGGTCTGAGTTTGGGCAGTTACTAGGCCTATTCCAACAAAAAGACAGGCCAATAACAGCATTAATTTTCTTTTCATAAATTCTCTCTTAAAGTTTAACTTTACATTAATTGTTTCTTTACTCTAACAAAATGCAAATATATTAATAAAACTGAAACGAACAATTATTTTGTTGAAAAAACCTTGTAAATCTATCAATTTGTTAACTGAATGCTTGTTTTTATGCTTAACAGCAGCTTTTTTGCACTAAAAAAACCTAAATAACTATTTAAATGCTATCACTATGAAGCCCCTTCTTGACTGCTATTCCTTAATACGTCCCTTCTCTTTTAAACAAAAAGTGTTAATAATACATGTTAGAGGAATAAAATTGAAAGCCATTTTACGTAGATTTACCTTTTTTATAAAGGAAATACAGAATAGAAAAACTCTTTTGGGGCATAGTTTTGCAGATATTAAGCCTTATTTAGTTCTTCTATAGCACATTATCCCGTCTTATTTGTTCATAGTATTAACTAAAACAACTAATGATGAACAAGATTATTTACAGTTTGGTGTACAACAGGAAAAAGAGCCTTAACAAGAAAGGTATGGCTCTGGTGCAGGTAGAGGCCTATCTGAACAGGAAAAAGAAGTATTTTTCGACAAAAGTCTACTTAAGACCCGACCAATGGGATGCAAAGAAACTACTAGTTAAAAACCATCCTAATGCAGACGCTTTAAATCGATTAATTTATGAATTTGTCGCAACGATAGAAAAGCGTGAACTTGAACTCTGGCAACAGGGTAAAGCTATTAATTTGGATGTTCTAAAAGATGTACTTTCTGAAAAGCAAGAGCAGGAAGATAAATCTTCGTTTATTCCCTTTTTTAAGCAAGAGGTAATGACTTCCGGCTTAAAAGAGAGTACTAAACGCAATCATTTGTCTACGCTTGCTCTCTTACAAGAGTTTAAGAAGAATGTAACATTTTCCGATCTAACTTTTGAATTTGTATCCTCTTTCGAATACTTCCTACAGTCAAAAGGATATCACACCAATACGATAGCCAAACACATGAAACACTTGAAACGCCATATTAATGTAGCCATTAATAAAGAATATATGGATATACAAAAATATGCCTTCAGAAAATATAAAATTAAAACTGTAGAAAACGGCCATACACATTTGTCTCCAGAGGAATTGGAAAAATTAGAGACCTTGCAATTGACAGGACGCTATACGAAATACCAGAAAACTTTAGACGCTTTTTTGTTCTGTTGCTATGCTGGTATGCGGTATTCTGATTTTGTAAATATGAAGCCTGATAACATTGTAGAGATGCACCAGGAGACATGGTTGATATATAAATCTATTAAAACCGGTACCGAAGTTCGATTACCACTATATTTACTTTTTAGTGGAAAAGGAATTCTGATTTTGAATAAATATCAGGCAAACCTACAAGACTTTTTCCATTTAAGGGACAACTCAAATGTGAATAAAGAACTAATAATAATTGCCCGGTTAGCAGGATTGGCTAAAAAGGTATCATTTCATACTGCTCGACATACCAATGCTACATTATTAATTTATAATGGTGTCAATATCACAACTGTACAGAAGCTTTTGGGGCATAAGAGCGTGAAAACCACACAAATATACACGAATGTAATGGATGCGACAATAATAAGTGATTTGGAGAAAAATCACTCCTTGATTCATCGTAAAAAGGGGAAATAAACTCCACTAAATTTAAGGTGTAATTATTTGCCGTGAAAGTTTAAATTTTAAGGCTAAATGAGTTACACCTTTTTTAAGTTCTGCATATTATACGCTTCCTACTATTTTTGTTCTAATTCTCTCCTTTTCCAATACCCTGCATTACCCTCTTTCTAAATTTAGAGAGTAATATATGGCAACTTGTCAAGGTAGACATAAGCTAAAAGAGTCTGCGCGCGTATACGTGTGTGTGAGAGCCCCTGCAAGTTTTGCAAGTTTGCAAGTTTCTATATTTTCCCAGTTGAGAAAATATTTCTTTCCAACTGGGAAAAAAACTTTTTCCAACTGGGCAGTATTTACACACGCTTTTGACCAGTTATACCTTTGCCACTAAGTTACGTAGTAGTTAACTATCGACCTAAAGCTAATAGGAAACGACTGTTACGTGGTCTTATTTTGAAATATTCAAACAATATATTTCATAAGATCAAAGATGTTTGTTCGTATTTTTGGACACAATAACACGGTTGACATTTTGTACATTTACATCTTAGAAAAACTTGCAGTATCGAATTTTTGCATCTTTTTTGCGACTGCATAATGCATAATACTCTCATTATTAATAATGTAAGTCTAATGTGCGGGGTAATATAGGTAACTGTAATCACATATATAGTTATGCTAATGTTCATATTATAAGCATTTTGATAAATTGGATTATTTTATGCCAGAGTTCTACATGGTCCGTCTTGCTGCAGATTATCAGTAAAATACACCGTGCTAAGTTCTGCGAAAACGTTGCAAATATCGTATATTGGTATGCAAACACAAGAGGTTACGATTAAGCCTCATGTAAAAGTAATGATGAAATCAGATGCTGAGCTTTTAGATGAAGTTGTAGTGGTTGCCTATGGTACTGCAACGAAGAAGTCTTTTACAGGTTCTGCCACTGAAATCAAGGGGGATCGTATTGCTAACAAGAATCCTTCTGAGTTATCCAAGGCATTGACCGGTGAAGTCGCTGGCGTGCAAGTTGTGTCAACCAGTGGACAACCGGGATCTAATGCAAGTATACGTATTCGCGGTTTGGGCTCTGTCAATTCAAGTCGTGCACCGCTATATGTAGTTGATGGTATCCCGTTTGGCTCTGATCTGAGCGGAATTGATCCGTCCGACATTGAAACTACTACAGTATTGAAAGATGCTACTGCCACTGCACTTTATGGTTCAAGAGCTGCAAACGGAGTTATTTTACTTACGACTAAAAAAGGTAAGAAAGGAAAAACTAGAGTCGAAGCAGACGTAAAGTATGGTGTCAACACTCGCTTGATACCGCTCTATGATTCCATGGAAAGCCCGGAACGTTTTGTTGAGCTGACATGGGAAGGTATTAAAAACAAATATCAATATGCCGGTGGTCGTGATGAAGCGGCAGCTGTTGCTATGGCTAGTAAGCTTTTGTGGGGGTATGATGATCCTCAGACCGGTTATCAGAATTCGGGTATTTACAAAGGATATAATATGTGGAACACAGGTGATGTTATCGATCCTGCTACGGGGAAATTTAAAGCAGGCGTTACTCGTAAATACACTCCTGAGAAATGGGACGATTATATTTTCCGTACCGGAGAAAAGTTTGAAGCCAGTGTCAAAATATCCGGTGGTAGCGAAAAACTGTCACATTACACTTCTTTTGGATATTTAAAAGATGAGGGTTATTATATCGGTTCAGATTTTGAACGTTTTAATGCTCGTTCCAATATGTCTCAGGACATCACTTCGTGGTTGAAATCAAATATCAATATGGCATATAGCTATATGGAAATGAACAAACCTGGACAAGGTGATAATATGAATAATGGTTTCCAATTTGTAAACTTTATGCCATCTTTGTTCCCTGTGTTTCAGCGTGATGAGAATGGAAACAAAATCAAGGATAATATAGTTGGCGGATACATGTATGACTATGGTATGGCTGAAGGTTATGGCCGTCCTTATGCTTCAGGTGTAAACCCTGCGGGAGCAATTCAATTGGACAAAAATGAGTATCAATCTCATTCATTCAATGGTAACGCGATGTTTGAAGCGACTTTCTTGAAAGACTTCAAGGCGACGGTTAATATGGGGTTACAATATTTGGGTACAAAAAACAATGAGCTAACGAATCCGTATTATGGTGATGCAGAAGGCTTAGGACGTATTTTCAAGAATATGAGTTCATTCTTCAGTTTCACTTCCAATCAGATTCTGGCATGGAAAAAAAGCTATGGTGCACATAATTTAGATGCATTTATTGCCCATGAATCTACCTTCTATAAAATGTCTGATAATTATGGGCAAAAATCAAAAATTGTTCGTCCTAACAATACAGAATGGTCGAATGCCGTAATTATGGATTATATGGATTCTGATAGCTACGGTTTTGATATGGAAAGTTATTTCGGACAGGTACGTTATGACTATAATGACAGGTATTTCCTGCATGGAACAGTGAGACGTGATGGTTCTTCTCGCTTTGCTAAAGGGCAGAAATGGGGAACTTTTGGCTCAATCGGAGCGGCTTGGGCCATTACGAATGAAGATTTCATGAAAGATATAAAATGGCTAAAAAATCTGAAATACAAATTAAGCTGGGGTGTTTTGGGTAATCAGGACTTTATTACAGATCCGACTATTGCCGGTTACTACCCTTATAACGATTTGTATTCTATCGGTAATCTGAATGATGAAATCAGTTTCAGCTTTAAGTATAAGGGAAACCCTGATTTGACATGGGAACGTAGTGCAACATGGAATACCGGTATTGAATTCAATATTGCTGATATTCTGGAAGGTGAAGTGGAATATTATAAGAAGACCACTAAGGATATGCTATTCCTGAAACAGGTAGCTCCTTCATTGGGATATGCTCAATACCCGGTTAATGATGGTAAGATGGTTAATAAGGGTATAGAGTTCTCATTGACTGCACATATTGTTAAGACTAATGATGTGAACTTTGATATCCGATTAAATGGTGGACATTATATTAATAAGATGACTCAGATGCCAATTGATGATACTACGGGAAAAGAAAAGCCCTTGGAAATACAAGGAGGTTACGGCTGGTCAAAAGGGCATTCTTTATATGATTTCTACATGAGAGAGTATGCTGGCGTTGATCCGGAAACTGGTATGGCATTATATAATGCATATTATAATGTAAAGGCCGATGGTACTAAAGACTTAATCACCGATATGGTAACTTATCAGCAAAATAATAAAATAGAAAAATTAGAAGTTGAGAAGACTTCAAATTACAACGATGCAACAAAAAAATATGTTGATAAGTCGGGAATACCCGCTTTACAAGGTGGTTTCGGATTTGATTTAGCAGTTAAAGGTTTCGAATTGAACGCAACTTTTTCCTATAGCTTAGGTGGATATGCCTATGATGGAGTGTACGCTACTTTGATGGGGGATAACACCTCCGGAGCAGGAAACTGGCATAATGATATTGAGAAACGTTGGCAGAAGCCAGGTGATATTACTGACGTTCCACGTTTAACATCCGGATATGATGAATATTCAAATGCTTCTTCTACCCGTTTCATAACAAGCCGTTCTTATTTGAATTTATCTAATGTAAGATTGGCTTATACTTTCCCTAAAAAGTGGATGAATAAGATGAATATAGGCGCTTTGTCTATCTATGTTTCGGGTGATAACTTATTATTTTTCTCCGCACGTAAAGGATTTGTTTCCATGGCCGGTAATACAGTAAGTACAGATCCGAATGAAGATTCTGGAAGCTCAGACAGAAGTCAATATGCTCCGTTGAGTACTATCATGGGTGGTATTAAGATTCAGTTCTAATTGATTAATTCATAAAAACATGAGAAATATAATATATAAATTAACAGCTTACTCTGCATTGATAGTTCTGACGTTTTCAAGTTGTAAAGACTCTTTTCTAGAAGAGGATCCCAATGGATATATTTCTTCTGGTCAAATTAAAGAAAATGCGGAATGGAACCCTAATATTATGTTAGGTCAGGCATTGGGTACTTATTCTACTACTTTTGCTTGGAAAACAGGTGGTACAACAAACCACGATGACTTCGGTCAAAAATCTATAGACATCACTACCGACTTAATGAGTGGCGATTTGGCAATGAGTGGTGAAACTTATGGCTGGTTCAGTGATGCTGCTAGACTACAGTGTAATACTACGACAAAAAATAGAGCATATATGTTGTGGAGATACTACTATCGAATTATCAAGGCTTGTAATGAAATATTCGACACAGTAGGGGGAGATGAGAATGTGCCTGAAAATGAAGATAATAAAAATTATTATGCCCAAGCAAAGGCCTTGAGAGCGCATTCATACTTTAATTTGGTCAACTTATATGCAAAGTCTTATGATATTGATAAAAATGCAAAAGCATTACCACTTTATCGCTCACAGGCAACCGCTGAGACTTTAGGACTTTCAACAGTAGAAGAAATATATGAGCGAGTAATAACTGACCTAAAAGAAGCTGTTGAAATTTTGGAGAATTTGGAGGAAGAAGGTATTGGGCGTCCTAATGGAACAAAAGACCAAATTGATCAATGGACAGCTAAAGGAATTCTCGCCTATGCTTATCTGACAAAAGGAGAATATGAGAATGCAGCTGCAATAACAGCTGATATAATTAAAAATTCGGGGTATCCTTTAATGAGCCAAGCAGAAATTATTGAATCAGGTTTTAGTAGCATCAATATTGGTTCATGGATGTGGGCTTTTGATATCACTAAGGATAACACAGCTGGTTTGCCTACTTTTTGGGGACAAATTGATTATTTTACCTATAGTTATTGTTCAGCCGGTGATTATAAGATGATAGACAAAAACTTATATAATGAAATTCCCGCGTCGGATACTCGTAAGCAGTGGTTTCATCCTTCTGTGCTAATTAGCTGGTATAAATTCTATGATTCTGGTAGAAAAGCAATGGGGGATCGCACATGGACAAACGATATTGTATATATGCGAGTTGAAGAAATGTATCTGATAAATGCTGAAGCTAATGCACGGGCAAATCACTTAACAGAAGCAAGGGCTTCGTTAAAGGCTCTTTTGGATCAACGTGATGAGGATACAGCCTCCAAAGTAAATGATATGAATGCAGATCAGTTATTAAAGAATATATATTACAATTGGCGTGTTGAAATGTGGGCCGAAGGGCGTGGATTACTTACTCTAAAACGTTTTCATAAATCTATGGTACGTGGTGAAAACAACTATGCATTGACAGGGGAAACAATTTCATTTGAAGATTCCAGACTGATATTTGAAATTCCTGAACGTGAAATTACTAACAATCCTAATCTGCAAAAATAGCAAATAAGTTATTAAATAAGTAGATAAAGCTAAATGAGTTTAGCTTTAATTTGAAAATGAAGTGAATTCTAAAAGTTTTTTGTCTAACTTTTGGGATTCACTTCGCATATTAATACATCCTCTCTTCTTGGACTATCGTTCAAGATATTTACAAATAAAGTGTTTTCAGAAAAGGAGATTTGTGAAAATCTTCTTTTCTTATACTCAAAAGTAAAGATCGGATAATCGACTTATAGTTTTTCTTTATCTTCTGCCAATAAGAAATCACGTAGTGAAATTTGCTTGATGCCCTGATAATTTCCTCCACTCTGCATTTCATCCATAGTGACTACATATTTAGGATAGTTGTCTGGAATTTCCAGGAGATTACCGAACTCCCGCTGAATGGTTACCTCATCGAGGAGCATATATGCCACTTGGATATAAATTTTATGATCACTTTTCGAAGCTATAAAATCAATTTCCTTATTTCCATTCTTTCCGACATATACTTCATAACCATACCTTAATAAATCTATGCATACAACATTCTCTATCAGTTTATTGATGTCCCTCCGAAAATTAAAATGCCGTATGGCATTGTGCAGCCCCAAGTCTTCAAAATAGTATTTTTCTCCAATTTCAAAGATTTTCATTCCCTGAGTTTCCGCTCGTTGTATCTTGTAAACAAAAAAGCTATTGCATAATGCTTTCAGGTAGTTCAGGATTGTTTGTGTAGGTATGTTTACTTGCTGGGACTTCAGATATTTACTGATATTTTGAGCAGAAAAAAGAGAACCGGTATTATCAACTAAATAGCCTACCAGATTCTCTAAAAACGATACGTTCCTGATTGATTCACGAGCAACCACATCTTTCAATAGAATAGTAGAGTAAACATTTCTCAAATATTCAAATATAACATTTATATCCATCACTAAATTATGAATATAGGGCATTCCTCCAAACGTAAGATATGATCTTAAACTTTCTGGAGAATCTTGCAGTTGGTTGAATCTCAGAAATTCTTCGTAACTGAGTGAATGAACCGGGAATTCAATATATCTTCCAGCCAAATGAGTTGCAAGTTCACCGGAAAGCATTTTGGCATTGCTTCCCGTACAGTAGATGTCGCATATATTTTCATTTAATAGACTCCGTAAACATAATTGGAATCCTTCTATCTCTTGTATTTCATCGACAAAAAGGTAGTTATAGTTATGGCCTGCCGCTTTTTTCAGAACATATTGATAAAGATCCATATAATTCTTCATATCAGCAAAAGCTAATAACTCTTTGTCTATAAAAATAATATTAGCTTCCGGTGTCTTTTCTCTTATTATATCCGATATTTGCAAAAGAATGTAGCTCTTGCCTATTCTACGCTGACCGGTTATCACTTTTATTAAATCCTTGCCAATAAAAGGTTCTATCCTATTGGTATATAAAGGACGAGGTATGTAACTTCTCATATTCAATCATAATTTAATCCATTGACAAATATAGCAAATATTTCAATTACGATTGAATTTTTTGGCATATTTATTAAGTTCGTACATTATAACCTTATGCAAACATAAAATTCGATTCTGATGGCAGTTGAACTATGGATTATATGTATATGCGGAAACACTATGCCTCGATATTCCGCAGTATTCGCTCAATGTTGCATACAAGATAGAAAGGGAGATTGATAAGCCTGAACTGTTTCCTTTTGTTAATAGTATAAACTTCATCCACCGAATAAGGACCAGACCATACTCTAACCGCAATATCAAGGGGCGAGTCATCCATAAAGGAATGTAATGATCGCAATGACGAATTATTTCCAGTTTTGACTTCTATGGGATAAACCTTAGAATCGAGAAGATAAATGAAGTCGACCTCGGCAGCAGACTCTTTCCTGTCCCGAGCCCAAAAGTTTCTGCGTTGACTAACTTTATGGTTCAACGTAAGTAATTCTTGTGCCACAATGTGTTCGCCAATATGACCACGCCAAATATCGAATATGTTTTTCGCCTCAATTACTTCTTTCCGGATGCCGGCTGCATAATTTACAAGACCTGTATCGAGAGCTTAGGGGAACGCCGTATCTGAGGCATAATAGGGGCTGTTACAGATGTAGTTGGATATACAAGTTCCAGAAGCATAGCCTTTTCAAGTAGTCGGAAGGCATCTCCCACTTCTACTGATTTGTATTGGGAATCCATGAAGTTGCCCAATATGATAGATGAACTTGCCTGGCGACACCCTGTTATTTCTTCCTCATCTTCCAAAGTTATGATCGTCCCTCTAGTCAATTGAAATTTATCCATGGTAGCTAAAAAAACTCTAAGTTCACGCCCACGGGTTGCAGATTCCTTTATAGAAACCGTAAACTCGCATTGCTTACTAGATAATACATCACCGCTTCTCATTGTTTATCGCACGAATATATTGGGAAATATACAATAGTTTTCATTATAAATGAATGCTATGTACGTTTTTTATTCATTTACAACGAATAAAAAGATCTCAAATTATTCATTGAAAACAAAGACTCTTACGATTCTCCCTATTTGCACATGAATGACTTGGCGCAGCAAACCTAAAGGTTTTATTCTAAAATAATTATAATCTTATTATAATGAAAGAGTGTCCTTGCGTTTATTGTGACTCATTTATATTTCTGTTTTCACAAGGGCTTCTTTTCCTAATTTAAAAGACTTGACTAAAAGAATTAACTTAAGTATTGTTGTTCAATAAGCAATTTTGTTCTATTTGTCGTTTACTGTATACATGGTCACTCATTACTCCTTGAGGCGATTCGATTCGTATTGCATTTAACCATCCATACTACTTTCAAATCAAAAATTAATACATCTCTAAGAAGTTGTTCTATGCATAGGACAGAGAAGTCAGATATCAGTAGAGACCTTAATTATTTTATACATTTGTATATTAGTACGAACCAATAGTAGTAGTTTTAGAATTCATTTTTATTAATTGATAAATGATAATATTCTTATAACCAATAAATTAAAGCATAAATAAAGGATCATTTTAGTAGAAATAAATTCATATTTGTATTCTATACATCTCTTATTATCAATGATTTAGTAAATAATTATTCTTTATTAAAGAGTTCTATTGATAATAATATAATATTGTAAATCAATAAAATACGCAACACTTAGTTCTGCGAAGACGTTGCAAATCTCGTATATTGGTATGCAAACACAAGAAGTTGCGATTAAATCTCACGTAAAAGTAACAATGAAATCTGATAGTGAGATACTTGAAGAAGTAATGGTGGTTGCTTATGGTACTGCAAAGAAGTCAGCATTTACAGGTTCGGCAAGTGTTGTCTCATCTGATCAGATTGGTAAGATTCAGACTTCCAATGTGGCTAATGCATTGACTGGTAAAGTTTCTGGTGTACAGCTAAACACTACTTCTGGACAACCGGGGGCTACAACACCAACGATTCGTGTACGTGGTATTAGTTCAATCAATGCAGGAAAAGACCCCTTGATTGTATTGGATGGTATACCGTATGATGGTGACCTCAATAATATAAGCTCTCAGGATATTGAGTCAATGACTGTATTGAAAGATGCCGCTTCAAGTGCTCTGTATGGTGCACGTGGTGCTAATGGTGTGATTATCATTACTACTAAAAAAGGTAATGCCGGACAAGCCAAAATTACAGTCGATGCAAAATGGGGATCTAACTCTCGTGCTACTCAGGATTATAATTATGTTACTAGCCCTGCTAAATATTATGAAATGTATTATGGCGCTCTGAAGAACTACTTTACGAATACCCAGGGAATGGATTCAAATGCGGCTCATATTATGGCTAATCAAAATCTGACTGCAAATAATGCCTACGGTTTGGGATATAATGTTTATAACGTACCTACAGGGCAGTATATGATTGGCGAAAATGGTAAATTGAATCCGAATGCAACATTAGGTAACCTTGTTAGTTATCAAGGACAAAACTATCTGTTGTTGCCAGATGATTGGACAGATGCTGCTTATAAGAATGGTTTGCGTCAGGAATATACAGTGACAGCAACAGCTGGTAGCGATAAGTCTTCTTTCTATGCTTCTTTCAACTATTTGGATAATGAAGGTATCGCCAATAATTCTGACTATGAACGTCTGACTGGTCGTATGAAAGCTGATTATCAAATTAAAGATTGGTTGAAAGTGGGAGCAAACATGGCTTATACGCATTATGAATCTAATCAGTTGGGTGATGATGGTAGTTCCAATTCCTCTGGTAATGTATTTGCTTTAACTCAGATGGCTCCGATTTATCCGCTATACCTGCGTGATGGAAATGGCGTAATAATGAAAGATGCTAATGGAATCACACGTTATGACTATGGTGATGGCTCTAACGCTGGTAATAGCCGTCCTTACTTGGGACAAAGTAATGCCTTATCCAGCAGCATTTTGGATAAGATGAATGCTGAGGGTAATGCAATTAGCGCTGTAGGCTTTTTCGAGGTACGTTTCTTGAAAGATTTCAAATTTAGTTCTACCAACAGTGTATATGTAGATGAGATGCGTCAGACTAATGTTACGAATCCCTACTATGGTCAATATGCTTCTTCTAATGGTATTGCATATAAATACCATACTCGCCAGCTATCATATAATTATCAGCAATTATTGAACTATAAAAAGAGCTTTGGCCCCCATAATGTAGAAGCGATGTTGGGTCATGAGTCTTATCGTTATAAATACTATTATTTATATGCTTCAAAATCTAACATGTTCGATCCGAATAACCCGGAATTGATTGGCGCTATCTTGGATGGTTCTGCTAACTCTTATACAAAAGACTATAACACAGAAGGTTATTTTGGTCGTATACAATATGATTTTAATGAAAAATACTTTGTATCTGGCTCTTATCGTCGTGATGCTTCTTCACGTTTCCATCCGGACAATCGTTGGGGTAATTTCTGGTCATTAGGAGGTGCTTGGTTAATTTCTAAAGAGGATTTCTTTAATGTAGAATGGATTGATGAGTTAAAATTAAAAGCATCTTATGGTTCGCAAGGTAATGATAATATCGGTGACTACCGTTATATAACTACTTATGAGATTGTAAATGCAAACGGTAACCCGGCGGCTGTTCCTTATGCTATGGGTAACAAGGATATTACCTGGGAAACAAATGGTAACTTCAATGTTGGTATTGACTTTGCAGTTCTCAAAAATCGCTTAAGTGGTACTGTAGAATATTTCAATCGCAAGACTTCTGATATGTTGTTTTCATTCCCTCTTCCTCCTACAATGGGCTTTACTTCTTATTATTCCAATGTGGGTGATATGCGTAATACGGGTGTTGAATTAGAATTAGAGGGTACGCCAATCAAGACCAATGATATGAAATGGACGATTAGCTTAAACTTTACTCATTACAAGAATAAGATTACGTATTTGTCAGAAAAGTCTAAAACGTTGAAAGTAGATGGAGTATCCGGTTATTCCAGCGGTAGCTTCTTCTACGGTGAAGGTGAACCTTTATATACCTATTATCTGTATAAATATGCCGGTGTTAATGAAAAAGGAGAATCTCTGTTCTATAAAGATATAAAAGATAAAGATGGTAATGTAACCGGAGTTGAAACAACAACGAAGCCCAGTGAAGCAACACAGCATCTTTGCGGAACTGCATTGCCGGATATGTACGGCGGTTTTGGAACAAGTTTTGAATATAAAGGTATTGATTTCTCTATTGATTTTGCATATCAACTTGGTGGACAAGTTTATGATAGTGACTATGCTGCGTCAATGGGAATTAACAAGGGACATGCTTTCCATGTTGATTTGTTGAATGCTTGGACTCCGGAAAATACAAGTTCTAACATTCCTCGTTTCCAATATAATGACTCATATATGAATCAGAGTTCAGATCGTTTCTTGACTGATGCTTCTTATTTGAGCTTGCAAAATATTAATCTGGGTTATACTTTGCCATCACGAATCTGCCGTACTATGGGTATGGAAAAACTGCGCATCTATATGTCTTGTGATAATGTTTGGGTATGGTCTAAACGCCAAGGACTTGATCCACGCCAGAGTATTACAGGTAGTGTAACATCTGCTTATTATGCTCCAATGCGTACTATTTCGGGAGGTATCACACTTACATTCTAAACCAATTAGCAATTATTGAATATGAAAAATATATCTAAATTAATATTAGGGGTCTGTCTTTCTTCATCCGTTCTGATGACCGGATGTATTGAAGAAACGCTTCCTACCCAGGTGGCAACTGAAGACCAGTTAGGCTCGTCATCAAAAGCTACAGAAGCATTATTGTGGGCAATGCCTGCCTATTTTAATACATTCAGAGTATTACCCCAACGCCAGGACTATGACTGGGGATATGGTTCTATTATGCATATCCGTGATGTGATGACTGAAGATATGCCTATAGTATATAGTGGTAGTGGTTATGACTGGTATACCGGTTGGGAAATGAATAAAGCTCAAGGTGACAGTTACATGTATGCACAATTTCATTGGTGGTATTACTACAAGTTTGTACAGACGGCTAATAATATGATTGGTGCAGTAAATACAGAAACTGCTAATACCTTGCAATTAGGTTATTTAGGTGCTGGTCATGCATTCCGTGCATTGGCTTATCTGGATATGGCACAAATGTATGAATTTATGCCGGTTGAAGGTTTTTCTTCAGTGAACTCCAGCGGAAATGATGTATTGAACCTGACTGTGCCTATTGTGAAAGAAGGTATGACTGAAGCAGAAGCAAGAAATAACCCTCGCGTTACACGCCAAGTAATGGCTGAGTTTATTCTAGGGGATTTAAATAAAGCAGAAGAATATATTGTCAACTTAAAAATCACGACTAAGACACTGCCTCATCTGGATGTGGTATATGGTTTAAAGGCTCGTTACTATATGTGGCTGGGCGATTATGCCAATGCTAAGACTTATGCACGTAAAGCTATTGATGCAACGAGTGTTACTCCAATGACAGAAAATCAATGTCTAAGTACAACTAAAGGATTCAATGATCTTTCTTGTTGGATGTGGGGCTCACAACTAAAGGCTGAAGATGATCAGGTAAAGAGTGGTATTGCAACCTGGACTTCTTGGATGTCTAATGAAGCATCATATGGATATACTGGTGGAGAACCATTTTTAATGATTAATCGTACTATGTATGAAAGGATGAGCGATACGGATTTCCGCAAGAAAATCTGGAAAGCTCCTGCCGGTACTGCTCTGGAAGGAAAAACTCCATTTATAAATCAGGAAACAGGTGAAAAATTACCAGATTATGCATCTGTGAAGTTCCGTCCAAATGAAGGAAATACAAGTGTTAGTAATGTTGGTAATGCTGTTGCTTTCCCTATAATGCGTGTTGAAGAGATGTACTTTATCGAGGCTGAAGCTGCTGCCCATCTAAATGCTGTTGAAGGTAAACAGTTACTGGAAACATTCATGAAAAACTATCGTGATCCGAAATATGTATGTTCAAATAGTGATGTGGTTGAAGAAGTTGTATTTCAAAAACGTGTAGAACTATGGGGTGAAGGTTTGACATTCTATGATGTGAAGCGTCTGAATATGAGTGTTACTCGTGGTTACCCGGATACAAACTTCTATGACACTGCTCGTTTGAATACTAAGGGACGTCCGGCATGGATGAATATGAGTATCGTAAGACAAGAAAGCGATAATAACGAAGCACTGGTTGGTTTTGGTAATCCAGATCCTACAGACTTTTATAAACCTTGGATTAGCGAGTAAAACAGCTTTGAGTTTTAAATAAATTTGATTATAAATAAATTTACTAAAAATAGTTAGTATGAAAAAACTAAATACATATCTGCTGGTGCTGATGGGTGTATTTGCACTTACTTGGAGTGCATGTACCGACTCATACGATTATGATCCGGCAGAAGAAATTGCTGGTGCACAGGTCTATTTCTCGACCGCTATGCCGTCACAGGTTAATTTGGCTAAAAACGCAACTTCGTTCGATGTTACAGTAAGCCGTATAAATACTACTGAGGCTCTAACGGTAAATCTAACCGCAACTGATAAATCAGGCCTTTTTACAATTCCTACTACTGCAAATTTTGCAGCTGGCGCTGAAACTATAAAACTGTCAATCGGTTACGATCCTGATAAACTTGAATACGACGATTTTAAAGCAATCACTATTGCAATTGCAGATGCTAACCTTACAACACCTTATGGAACTTCCACTTATTCATTTAAAGCGGGTATTCCAGCACCGTGGACTTCGTTAGGTAATGCAATTTTCTCTGATGCTTTCTTATTTGAGAAAACTTATCAGGTAGAGCTACAACAAAACGATCTTGATCCTACGATGTATCGTTTGGTTGATCCGTATTCACAAGGTTTAGAAGCTGAGGGACTTTCAACTCATGGTGATCAATCACCTTACCTGACATTCCAGATTCTAAAGGCGGGCGATATGATCAATAAAGTCAAAATAACAACTGATGGTTTAGTACATTTTGATGCTTATTGTACAGGCTTTTATAATACTTCAAACGATTACAATAAGAATGTGGATGCACATCATCCGTCAGATTTCACTAACTTCCAGGCAGAATCATTCTGGATGTATAGTACTGTTAAAGCTTATACGAAAGAGGGGAAACCTGCTATTGTTCAACTTGCTCCATACTACTATATGGATGGCCTTGGAGGTTGGGACTATTCTCAGAAAGACGGAGTTGTCAGAATTGCGTTCCCTGGAATTGTTCTTACTGATTATACTGCAGAGGTTGCTTATATAGGACGTTATACAGATGTATCCAATAAGAATTATGCCATTGCTAAAGTCACACTCGGAGAGGATGTTGAATCTGCAAAGATAGCTTTGGTATCCGGTGAAGATATTGAAGCAGCTGCTAAAGGTATCATTGATGGTAGCATTAAGTCTGAGGAACTAACAGAGAATGGTACTATTACTTTCCCTTGTGATGAGGGTGGTGTTTACTCTTTCGTTGTTGTAACTTATGGTAGCGGTGAAGCTCAGGAAAATGCTTCTGTTACTTTCAATTTCTCTACAGGTGGAAGCCCGTTTGATGATTTACTTCAAGGTACTTCTATTGATGACTATGTAGGTAATTGGCTTATTCCAGCTGCGACATCTTCTGCATCGGGCAATTTAGCAGCTTCAGTTAAAAAAGTAGATAATCAAACCTTGGTTGTTAAAGGACTTTTAGGTGAAGACGGCTATGACGATACTTTTTATTTGGATTATGATAAAGAAACCGGCTGGATTATTTTAGCTCCCCAAGATGTTGAACCATATGATGGTTATGATGCTGTACTTGCATTAATTAATTCTTCTGCTGGAAAATTGACTGCAAAAGAATATTTTGTTGGTGGTTTGACGAAAGACGGAAAATTGACATTCTTAAATGCTGAGTCTAACACTGTTGAATGGGACTCATTTGGTTACTGTGCAATTACAGATAAAGGTGCAAGTTTATACTCACCATATTGTAAGCTGATATGGAGTCCTGTGAAAAAGCAGTCAGCAGAAATGAACACTAAATTGCTGAAAGGATTTTCCATGCAGCCTTTACAGATGAATAAAAAAACATTTTCTACTGCAAAGAATATAAAGGTCGCTCAAACAATTGATGGCGTAATGGTTAAATGATAATGTTGAATAAACTTTTTCGGAGTATTGAGGCTCCTATGGAATAGTTCAATAAATGAGGGGAATAAAAGTGTTTCTATTAGAAGACTTATTGTTCCCCTTCTTTTATTTATAGCGATTAATTTAAAATATAGATTATTTTTAGAATATTGATACTAATGATTTATGCCTATGAGAAAATTATTACTTCTATCTTGGCTACTTTTATGTAGTTTGATGGTGTGGGCGGCCCAACGTTCTTCTGAAGACGCTCTTTCTATTGCACGCTCCTTCTTTATGCAATCCAACAGTATAGCAACGCGTAATGCTGCGGATGTTCAGTTAGTTGCTGTTTCCAGTGATTTATTGAACTCAACATCTACTCGTTCTGCAACAAATGGAAATGCTTTTTATATATATAATAATGCCCACTCTGCCTATGTTATTGTTTCCGGTGATGATTGTATGAAGCCTGTACTGGGTTATTCGGATAATGGAAGTTTCATAACAGAGAACTTACCGGTAAATATATTAAGCTGGCTGGAATACTATAATGCTGTTTATGAGAATATTAAAAATGGGAAGAAAGTATTTGCAGAACCCAAATTACTTATAAGAAAAAGCTTTCCCGCATCTATATCTCCTTTATTGGGAGAAATAAATTGGAATCAGGATACTCCATATAACAATGCTTGTCCGATGATTCAAGGACAACGTAGTGTTACAGGATGTGTGGCCACAGCAATGGCAATGATTTTAAAATATTACGAATATCCTGCAAAAGGGATAGGTTACTATTTTTATACTTCCAATGGTGTCCAATATTCTTTTGATTACGGAAATACTACCTTTGACTGGAATAATATGCTTCCGCGATATTCTGGAACCTATACTGTCGAACAGGCTGACGCTGTTGCACAATTAATGTATGCATGTGGTGTTTCAGTTGAAATGGAGTATTCGCCTTCTAGTTCCGGTGCTTATTCCTTTAAGGTAGGACAGGCTTTGATTGACTATTTCGGATATGATGAAAATCTTGGATATATATATCGTGAGTATTTTACTTCTGAGGAGTGGATGAACCTGATTAAGAAGGAAATTAGTGAAGGCCGACCGGTACTTTATAATGGTGCATCTAAAGATGTTGGGCACGAATTTGTTTTTGATGGCTATGATACCCAAGATATGGTTCATGTCAATTGGGGTTGGGGTGGAGTTAATAATGGTTATTTCGAAGTAGTTTCTCTTAATCCGTCATCTCCGGGAATCGGCGGAGGAACGGATATAGGCGGTGGATTTATCTATCAACAGGGAATGATTACCGGGTTTCAACCTCCTGTAGCAACATCAAGTTATACATCTCATTTCTACCTTTCGAAGTTGGAAGTTAGTAAAAATGAAGTTACCAAGGGGGAGAACTTTGATCTTACAATTACTGAGATGTATAACATGAGCACAACATTCAAGAATGGACAGTTGGGATTAATTGCTGAGAAAGATGGTAAACAGTCCGCTTTATGGAATATATCTTTGGGGAATGTTAAACCTAATTTTGGAACCAAAGGCCAAACCTTTTCAAACATAACTGTCCCCAGTACTTTAACTGACGGCACTTATGCATTGTATCTAGCAACCAAAGATTCACGTGAGACAGCTTGGAGTCGTGTACGTGGTAGTTATGGTTCTGAAACGCAATTTATACTCACTATATCTGGTAACAAATGTATTTTAGCTTCATTTGGCGGAGATTTGAATTTGAAAGAAGATTTAGATGGGAGTGTAGAGTCATTGCATAATCTATATAGTGGTCGTAGAGGCGATTTCAAGATGTTGCTTTCCAATAAGAGTACAACGAGTGATTTTTATGGTTTAGCAGGGGTCTTATTTATCACTGCCGATGAAGATGCACAACTAATAAGTTTAGCTGGATATACTCAGTTGGAATTAAGACCAGGTGTCGAAAATAAAGAAATAAAAATTTCTGGGAATTTAATATCTAACCTAACAGAGGCATCTAAAGGTATCCCAGCCGGGGATTATTTTATTTGTCCGGGAGTACAATGGGGAGAATATGTATATGCCATTGGAGATAATTTAACTCCTGTAATTGTCAACAAAGCATCTGGAACATCGACCTTGATAGTGGAAAATGCACGTTTAGAAGCAAAACAACTTCAAGTAGGAGAAAAACTTAAATTACTGGCAGACTTGTCATTAAGTGGTACAGGTAATGTATATGATAAGACTTTAATGGCAGCAATCTTTGCTGTTGGTCAAGGCTCAACGTCCAACTTACACTATACAAATGTATTTATAGAGAAAGGACAGACTTTTAATCTTGAAATGGAAATTGATCCACAAATAGAGGAAGGTAACTATTATATCAATTTGTATAAGCCAGAACTGTTGGGAGGATATGGAGGTGATCCACTATGCAGGCTTTATTTTTCTGTAGGACCAGCAACTGGCATCAAAGATGAAATAACCGATAAAGATGAGATCATCATTTATCAACAACCAGTAGAAGATGTTCTTTATATTCATACAAGCAATACTGCTCAAATGATTTCTATTTATAATCTATCCGGACAAGAGTTAATTAGACAGAAAGAATCAGGGGATAAGAAAGAGTACTCAATTCCTGTTAGCGGATTGTCAGCCGGTTATTATATTGTAACTTTACAGTCTGTCAATGGTAATACATATCGAAGCAAATTTATTAAGAAATAGGATATGTAATAAAGATAAATTTGAGACTTTAAAAAGGTAAGGCTTTTGATCCTAAGATTGTTTTATTGATAAATAATCTATATATAAAATGCGAAGAATACTTTTATAGGATATTCTTCGCATTTTATGTGTAGGTATATGATGGCCGTAAGTAAATAATCTTGCGTAAAATAATAATATAACAATTTGAGGCTAATTATAAATACTTCAGAAATAGAATTAATTAACAGATATGCATCTGCTAATTAGCTATTTACATTTTATTATAGTGCAATATTTGGTAGATCGTTATTAAGTATGAATGTAAAGAATAAACATATATACATCTAATTATCAGCGTAATATATAAATATACCTTTCCTGGTACATAGTTCCAGCTAAGTATATATATCGTTTATATATAGTATGTTATTTCAACGGTAGTTCTGCGAAGACTTTGCAGATTTCGTACATTGGAATGCAAGCACAAGAAGTGGGTAT
>ERZ773183.602-NODE-602-length-39586-cov-4.288508_pt1 | contig 39586 bp, 28 predicted proteins | sample MGYA00580532_ERZ773183 | MGnify/ENA primary metagenome ERZ773183 (study PRJEB29015, sample SAMEA2737791) | human gut metagenome | biome: human gut; feature: human-associated habitat; material: faeces | place: China | collected 2012 ...
CTGCTTCGTATGTCAGTTCTGAAAATTTAGCTCTCATGATCAGATGCCCATTTCTTTAAGATAAAACTTCAGAGTCTCCAGGACGTTCGACTTCACCGAGATGAAGTTCGTGATGCCCTGGGCCTCCAGTTCGGGTGCGCATGCGGGAGCGCCTGCGACTACGAGAATGGCTTTGCCGGCGAGCAGCTCCTTCACCTTCGGTGCGGCCTCTGCGTAATCGTCGTCCGAAGCGCAGACCACCACGATCTCGGCTTTCGATTCGAGTGCGGCCTTCACGCCCTCCTCGATCGACTTGAAGAAGGTGTTGTCCTGCACGCGGATTCCGGCGCAGGCGAAGAAGTTGCACGAGAACTGGGCGCGGGCGCGGGCCATCGCCAGGTTGCCGCAGGTGAGCATGAACGCCTTGGGCTGTTTGCCCGAGCGGTCCACGTGCAGGCGCATCGCCTCGAAGGCCATGGCGCCGCGGTAGGGCGTGAGGACGTTGCCTTCGGCAGCGGGACGGGTGACGGCTTCGGCGGTGATCTCCTTCGGGGCCACCTCCGTGAAGTTGGGGAACTGGTTGGCGCCGAGCAGCGTCTGGCGGCGCGTTGCGATGGCCTTGTCCTTGGCGGCGGCCGAAGCCTCCACGCGCTCCTTGATGAAGCCGGCCTTGTAGGCCTCGGCGTAGCCGCCCTTCTCCTCGATTTCGAGGAAGAGCTTCCAGGCCTCGGCGGCGATCGACTGCGTGAGGTTCTCCACGTAGTACGAGCCGCCTGCGGGGTCTACCACCTGGTCGAAGTGCGATTCGTGCTTCAGGAGCAGTTCGACGTTGCGGGCGATGCGCTTCGAGAACTCCGTGGGGCTTTCGAACGCGGCGTCGAACGGCGTCACCTCCAGCGAATGTACGCCGGCGATGGTGGCCGACATGGCCTCCGTCGTGCCGCGGAGCATATTGACATAGGGATCGTAAACGGTCTGGTTCCAGTCTGCCGTGCGGGCGTGGATGTGCATTTTGCAGGCGCAGTTCTTCGAGGGGTTGTAACCCTTGACGATGTTGGCCCACAGCATGCGCGCCGCGCGGAACTTGGCGATTTCGAGGAAGTAGTTCGAGGTGACCGAGAACGAGAAGCGCAGCTTGCGGGCCGCCAGCTCGGCGTCCACGCCGGCGTCGGTCAGGCGCGCGATGTAATCGTTACCGGCCGAGAGGGCGAACGCCAGCTCCTCGACGATGGTCGATCCGGCGTTCGAGAAGATGCCGGCCGAGACGGTCACGATACGGATGTGCTTGTACTCGCGGGTCTTTTCGATCAGCGAGGCGATCTTCGCGAAGCACTTTTCGCCGTTGGGCGAGCAGAAGTCGCCTTTCTGCGACAGTCCCTTGACCAGCGGGTCGATCGAGAAGGCCACGTGCGCCTCGGAGGCAGTGCCTTCCTTTTCGAGCTTGGCGATCACCAGTTCGGCGATGCTGCCCGTCTGCGCGCCGCAGAAGACCATTTCGATGGCCGGGATCGAGATTCCGGCGAGCAGCTGATCGAGTTCTTCGGCCGTGAAGCCCTCCTTCGCGATTGAGAAGCCCAATGAATCGACGCCCGAGTTGAGGAGTTTCAGCGCCTCGGCGTTGGCCTCCCTGGGACATTTTACCTCGACGGTCTGATGCACGCGCCAGCGATTGTGGCTGCGCGTACCTCTGACGTACGGGAACTCGCCTGCCTGCGAGCCCAGAAAACGGATGCCTTCGAGGTTTTCGGCGCGGTAGTAGGGGCGGACGTTGAATCCTTCTCCCGTACGCCACACCAGCTTGCGCTCGTAATCGGCTCCTTTCAGGTCGGCTGTAATCACCTCTTCCCACTTTTCGGTCGGGACCGGCGGGAACTCGGTGAACAGCTTTTCACGTTTGGTATTTGCCATGACTATTTAGAGATTAGTATGTGTGTAGTTTCGTTCTGTTTCAAAATTGCACGTAAAGTTACAAATTAATTACCGAATTGGAACAAGAAATTGTTACGAAAATAACAGTGCGGCGGAATTTTTCCGGATTTCGCCGCCCGCCGCATTTCCGGACGGCCCGGCGCGGATGCTGTCTTCGGTGTGGTTGAATGGTTGAAAAATGGTCTTTATTTCTGCTTGTTTTGGAAAAAAACGAAAAAATGTATTTTGGTGATTTTTCGTGAAAAATGAGGCTGTTTTTCGAAAAATGACTGAAATTTTCGGGTGTGTGCGGCGAAAAACGATTGTTTTTTCGGGAAAATGATGAAAAAAACGGCTGTTTTTTGAAAAAACGGTGATTTTGTAAAAACAACGTAACGGAATAATTCGTACATTTGTAGCCGGAACGAAAGATGTACCGCAGCGGGGGAGCGGCCCCGGGTTAGTTAGGTCGGCAGGTCCTGCCGGGAGGCAGTTGTCCGGTTGAATTTCAGGTTAGGTTTTAGTTTGCAATTATCGGGTCCTTCCCCGCGCGGTTTTTTCTACGAACACTAAACCCTTAATCAGTCAGGTATATGTCATCATTACTCAGATTCAAGATGGTCGATGCGGCCATAAATCACACGGCCGTCGAGGTGAAAGTTCCCGAGGGACGCCCGTCGGACTACTTCGGAAAGAAGGTATTTGGACGTGCGGCCATGCGGAAGTATCTCGACAAGCGCACCTATGCGGCCCTGCTCGACACGATGGAAAAACGCACGCCGCTCACGCGTGAAGTTGCCGACAGCATCGCGGCGGGTATGCGCCAGTGGGCGCTGGAGCACGGTGCGGACCACTATACCCACTGGTTTCAACCCCTGACGGGCGGTACGGCCGAGAAACACGACGCCTTTGCCGAGCCGGACGGTCAGGGCGGCGTGCTGGAGGAGTTCTCCGGCAAGCTGCTCGTGCAGCAGGAGCCCGACGCCTCGTCGTTCCCCAACGGCGGCATCCGCAATACGTTCGAGGCCCGCGGCTACTCGGCCTGGGACCCCACGTCGCCCGCCTTCATCGTCGACACGACGCTCTGTATCCCCACCGTCTTCATCGCCTACACGGGCGAGGCGCTCGACTACAAAGTGCCCCTGCTGCGCTCGCTGACGGCCATCGACAAGGCCGCCACGGAGGTGTGCCGCTATTTCGACAAGAATGTCGAGAAGGTCTTTTCCTATCTGGGCTGGGAGCAGGAATATTTCCTCGTGGACGAGAGCCTTTGGGCCGTGCGTCCCGACCTGATGCTCACGGGGCGTACGCTCATGGGACACGAGTCGGCCAAGAACCAGCAGTTGGAAGACCACTATTTCGGGGCGATTCCGACGCGTGTGATGGCCTTTATGAAGGACCTCGAATACGAGTGCCTGAAGTTGGGAATTCCGGTCAAGACGCGCCACAACGAGGTGGCTCCCAATCAGTTCGAGCTGGCTCCGGTTTACGAGGAGGCCAACCTGGCCAACGACCACAACCAGCTGCTGATGACCATTATGGACAAGATCGCCCGCCGTCACCAGTTCCGCGTGCTGCTGCACGAAAAGCCCTTCAAGGGGATCAACGGATCGGGCAAGCACAACAACTGGTCACTGGGAACCGATACGGGCGTGAACCTGCTCGGTCCGGGCAAGACCGCTTCGGAGAACCTCCAGTTCATCACTTTCCTGGTGAACGCCATTTCGGCGGTTTACAAGCACAACGGCCTGCTGAAGGCGTCGATTATGAGCGCGACGAACGCCCACCGGCTGGGCGCCAACGAGGCGCCTCCCGCCATCATTTCGACCTTCCTCGGAACGCAGGTGTCGGCCGTGCTGGACAAGCTGGCCGCATCGAAGGGCGACGATGCCATCCGTTTCGACGCCAAGAACGTCTTCAAGATGAGCGGCATTTCGCACATCCCGACGCTGCTGCTGGACAACACCGACCGCAACCGCACCTCGCCGTTCGCCTTCACGGGCAACCGCTTCGAGTTCCGCGCCGTGGGTTCGTCGGACAACTGCGCCGAGGCGATGATCGTGCTCAACTCGGCGATGGCATACGAACTGACCGAGTTCAAGAAGGCCGTGGACGCCAAGATCGAGGCCGGGGCCAAGAAGGAGAGGGCCATTTACGAGGTGCTCAAGCAGATGATCAAGGCCTGCAAGGCCATCCGGTTCGACGGCAACGGCTATTCGGACGAGTGGAAGGCCGAGGCGAAGCGGCGCGGTCTGGACTGCGAGACGTCGACGCCGCTGATCTTCGACCGCTACCTGGACAGGGAGAGCCTGAAGATGTTCGGCGACATGGGGGTTTTCACCAAGGTCGAACTCGAAGCCCGCACCGAGGTGAAGTGGGAGACCTATACCAAGAAAATCCAGATCGAAGGCCGCGTGCTGGGCGATCTGGCGATGAACCATATCGTGCCGATCGCTTCGAAATACGAGGCGCAGTTGCTCGACAAGGTCTATAAGATGCATCAGATCGGAGGGCTGAACGCCTCGTCGGACATTCTGCTTATCAAGAAGATTCAGGACCATACGGCCTCGATCCAGAAACTCACCGGCGAGATGATCGACGCCCGCAAGGTTGCCAACCGGATCGAGGACCCGCGTGAAAAGGCCATTGCCTACCACGATACCGTGGCTGTCTGCTTCGACGAGATCCGCCGCCATATCGACAAGCTGGAAGAGATCGTCGACGATCAGATCTGGCCGCTGCCGAAGTATCGCGAACTGTTGTTCCTGCGCTGATCGGGCTGATTACGGCATAGAAAAACCGGGAACATTCCTTTCGGAGTGTTCCCGGTTCTGGTTTCATATCTTGCGGAAATTATTCGTCGTCGCGGTACATGTGTTCCACGTAAATGGCGTGCTGCATCGCCTCGCGCTTCGCGATCGAAGGCTTGGTGAAGTACTGGCGGCGGCGAAGCTCCTTCAGGACGCCCGTGCGCTCGTATTTACGTTTGAACTTTTTCAGGGCGCGCTCGATGTTTTCGCCCTCTTTTACCGGCATGATAATCATAATATTCTTTGTTTTTTGTTGTTTTGAATCTGTTTGTTCGTTCTGAAAACTGCGGGGTGCGCATCCTCGATGCATCTTCCCCAAAAACGGTCGTTTTATTCGTCGGCAGGTCCGCTGTCCGACCCGAATTGCAGATAAGGAGCCAGCCGTGCTGCCTCCTCGCGGGTCAATATGTTCTGTTCCACCAATTCTCCAGCGGTACTCCAACCTCCTTTCAACTGTCTTGCTTTCAGCAATTTTCGTAATGCCTGCGGTGCTATGTAGGGGTGTTTCCCCAGCACTTTCGGGCTTGCAAAGTTAATATCAATTTTCCGAATTTTGCAACTATCGCAGTAAATTTGTTTCAAAATTTTTTCATAATTGCGTTCCCGCACTCCCGGAACCTCTGCGAGTTGCTCCGCGCGGACGAATCCGCCGAGCCGTTCGCGGTAGTGCATGATCGCCACGACGGTCCTGGGACCGATGCCCACAACCGAGCGCAGCGTCGCCGAATCGGCCGTGTTCAGCTCCACGGGCTGTTCGATCGGCCGCGCCTTCCGTTCCGGGAAGATGACGTAGGGTTCCAGCGCCGCGGCCACCGAGTCGCTCACGACGTAGCATTCGCGCAGGTCCTCCATGTCGTAGATGCCGCTCAAATCCCGCCAGCGGATGAACGCCTCGGCCTGACGCTTCGACAAGGCCCCGATGGCGCGCAGGTAGCGGGCGCTCACGGTGTCGATGCGGAACGGCCCGGGTGCGAGCGGTTCGGGGAGAATGCGCCCCGTGCGGTATTTTTCGGGTGCGATGGCGTATTTGCGGCCGATGCGCACCCAGGGTTCGAGCCGCCGGTAGAGCGAGTCGCTGATGCCGTAGCAGAGCGTCAGGTCCTCGGGGATGCGGAACACTTTGCCCGCGGCGCGGTATTTCAGCAGGCTCACCGCTTCGTGCTTCGTAAGCCCGAGTCGCCGCAGGTCGTCGAGCGAGGCCGTGTTGGGGTCGAAATGCGACATCACGACGCTGTCCGCGGGCAACGCCTCCTCCATCTCGGCCTCGGCGCGGCGGGCCGCTTCGGGGTCGGCTGCCGGGCGTACGAGCATCAGGGCTATGATCAGCAGCCCGGCCAACGGCAGGAATACCGCAATGGCGCGTATTTCGCGGTCGGAAAAAAGTTTAGCCATTGTTCTGTTTATGCGGTCATATGCTTTATCGTTTCAACTGCCGGGAGCATGCGTCGTCTCCCTTCCGGAGGGAGGCCGGGGCGGGGCCATGCTTGTAGATGGCTCCGCAGGCGGCAATGACGGCGGTCGAAAGCGATTTGTACGTCGAAGTGTGTATTCGTTTTGTCTATTTTCCGATCTCCTCCAGTGCCCGCTTCACCGAGCCCCAGCGCAGCAGCAGTTCGCGGGCCTCGGTTTCGTCAAGCCCCGACGCCTCGGCGACCATCCGCGTTCCGCGGGCCACGAGCTTGTCGTTGGTCAGCTGCATGTTGACCATGCGGTTGCCTTCGACGCGTCCCAGCCGGATCATTACCGCCGTAGATAACATGTTGAGCATCAATTTCTGGGCCGTTCCGGCCTTCATGCGCGTCGATCCGGTCACGAACTCCGGTCCTACGACCGCTTCGAGCGCATACTCCGCTTCGGCAGCTACGGGCGACGCGGGGTTGCAGGTGATCGAGCCGGTCAGCAGTCCGTGGCGCCGCGCCGCGCGCAGTCCGCCGATCACGTAGGGCGTCGTTCCCGATGCTGCGATGCCGATCAGCACATCGCCGGCCGTGGGGTGGTAGGGCGCCATGTCGCGCCAGGCCCCTTCGGTGTCGTCTTCGGCGTGCTCCACGGCCCGCCGCAAAGCGCCGTCGCCTCCGGCGATCAGCCCGATCACCCGGTCGAACGGCACGCCGTAGGTCGGGGGCAGCTCCGAGGCGTCGGTGACCCCCAGCCGGCCGCTCGTCCCGGCGCCGATGTAAAACATCCGGCCTCCGCGCTGCATGCGCCCGACGATGCGTTCGACGAGTAGCTCCATGACGGGGATGGTCCGCCGCACGGCTTCGTGCACACGGGCGTCCTCGCGGTTGATGCCCGTCAGGATGTCGTGCACCGACATCCGTTGCAGGTCGTCGTAGGCCGAATCCTGTTCGGTGATTCTATCTTCCATAGTGGTATTTCAAAAGCCCTTCGGCGGGCGATTCTACGATGGTTTCCACGCGGCGGCCCTCCGCTTCCAGCGCCTCGCGCAGCAACGCCTCGAAGTGGGCCGCCACGCCGCCCAGCAGCGATACGGGGAGTTCCGCCGGATAACGGCTCAGGTTGCGGGACGCAAAGTCGCGGAACGACCGGAGTACCAGCTCCCTGATCTCCGGGCTGTCGATATGCGCGCGTATGAAAGGTGCGAACGAGGCCAGAAAGCGGTTGGCGTAAGGCTCGCGGTAGACGCGGCGGATGATCTCCTCGTAATTCAGCCCGTGCGCCGCGAGAAACTCCTCTTTCAGCGGAATGTGCCCCTTGAAGATGCCGTTCACCAGGTTGCGCCCCAGCACGGCCCCGCTGCCCTCGTCGCCCAGCACATAGCCCAGCGGTGGGACGTTTTTCAGGATTTCGCCGTCGCGGCACAGGCAGGAGTTCGATCCCGTGCCGAGGATGCAGGCGATGCCCTCCCCGCGGCCCCAGAGCGCCCGCGCCGCGCCCAGCAGGTCCGATTCGACCGTAATGTCCGTCGTTCCGAAGTGCGCTTCCAACTCCCGGCGCAGCTTCTCGCTCGCTTCCGGGAAGGTCTCGCCGCACCCCGCGCCGTAGAATCTCACGCTCGTCACGCCGTCGCATGGCGGCAATTCCGCGAGGGCTTCGCGTATCTGTTCGGCCGAGTGCTGCACGGCGTTGATCCCCCGCGTGCGCACGTTTGTCGTCCGTGCGCCGTCGCTGGCGATCCACGTGCATTTGGTCGATCCGCTGTCGGCTATAAGTACCATAATTCAAAGATACGGATTAATCTTCAAATTCCGGAAAAAAGCCATAACTAAATTTTTTAGTTTAAAAACTATGTAAAATAGTTGCATGTGAATTTTTTTTAGTTACCTTTGCTCCCGGGTGCATGAAAAAGGACCGATGAAGCAATGGGCGGCTGTTCCGGAGGGAGCATTTCCGGCCGGGCGTGTCCGGAAAGTCGTGGGACGAATCCGGCGGGATCGTCGGCCGCGAGGGCGCCGTTCGCCGCATCGGGACCGGACCGGGCGTTTTGCTGCGCCGCCGTATGCTGGAATGCCTCCGTTTCAACTGAAAACGATACCTGATAACGCTTGTTTGAGTGAAATATGAAAGAGAATCCTGAAAAACTGACACGCAGGGAAGAGGAGCTGATGCGCTGCTTCTGGGAGCACGGTCCGCTGTTCGTACGCGAACTGGTGGCCCTTTCGCCCGATCCCAAACCCCATTTCAACACCCTTTCGACGATGGTCCGCGCGCTCGAAGCCAAAGGCTATGTCGCCCACAACTCCTTCGGCAGCACCTACCAATACTATCCGGTGGTGAGCGAGGAGGAGTTTTCGCGCTCGACGCTCGGCAGCGTGATCAGCCGCTATTTCGAGAATTCCTACCTCGGGGCGGTCTCGGCACTGGTCGAGGAGGAGAAGATCTCGCTCGGCGAACTGCGCAGCCTGATCGACCGCATCGAAAATCAAAACCGATAGCGCCATGTACGACCTGATGATTTACAGCCTGAAAGTCGGCGTCTGCCTGGCTGTCTTCTACCTCTTTTTCAAATTGCTGTTGAGCCGTGAGACCTTCCACCGCTTCAACCGGATCGTGGTTCTGGGGGCGATGTTCCTCTCGTTCGTGCTGCCGCTGTGCGTGATCACGATTTACCGCGAAATCCCCGTCCTGCCGGAAATCCCGGACGGGGAGGCTGTTGCGACGGCCTTCGCCGAACCGCTTTCCGAACCTTTTCCGTGGGAGATGCTCGCCGGGGCGGCATTCCTGCTCGGGGCGGCCGCCACGCTGCTGTGGACGCTTTGTTCGCTCATCGGAGTCCTGCGTCTGATCCGCGGCGGACGTCGCGAACGGCTGGAGGACGGGGCTGTGCTGGTGCGCACGGAACGGCCTGTGACGCCTTTCAGCTGGGGACGCTATATCGTGATGTCCGAGAGGGACCTGGCTGAAAACGGCGGGGCGATTCTGCTTCACGAACGGGCGCACCTGCGGCTGCGTCATTCGCTCGACCTGATCGTGACCGACGTTGCGGGCTGCCTGCAATGGTTCAACCCCGCGATGTGGCTGCTGCGCCGCGAACTGCGGGCCATCCACGAATACGAAGCCGACGAGGCGGTGCTCGACAGCGGCGTCGACGCCCGGAGTTACCAGATGTTGTTAATAAAGAAAGCTGCCGGCGGGAGGTGGTACTCGATTGCCAACAGCTTTAATCACAGTAAACTTAAAAACCGTATTACCATGATGTTGCGTAAAAAATCGTCGCGGTGGGCCGGGGCCAGGGCGCTCCTGCTCCTGCCGCTCACGGCCGTCGCCCTGGGGGCTTTCGCCGAAACCGCTTATGTCTTTCCTGAAGACAAAGGTAAAAAAGAAACCAGTACGATTTACATTCGGGGGTCGAAATCTTTTTCCGATGGGCAACAACCGCTGATTCTGGTCGATGGCAGGGAGGTGAAGTCGATGGACAGCCTCGCTGCCGACCGGATCGAGTCGATCACCGTGCTCAAGGATTCCGTTTCGATGGCTGTGTACGGCGAAAAGGCCGCCGACGGCGTGATTCTTGTAACGCTCAAAAAGACCGGAGAACCGGGCGATGGGGCGCAGGTCCCGGGACTGAAAGGCAAAGTTGTGACGGTCACCCGGGCGGACAGCGCCGGGACGAACGAGTCGACAACCGTGCGGGTGATCGGTCACGGTACGAGGCCGAAAGACGGAACGGTTGTGGTGAATACGGCCGGAATCGCGAAATCGTATCGGTTCAAGGTCGAGAACGACTCGTCGGTCGAGTCGAATCCTGTATTTATCGTCGACGGCGTACAAGTGTCTGAAATCGAATCGCTCGACCCGGATCAGATTGAAAGCATGTCGGTGATCAAAGGCACGAATCTCCCCGGGGAGTTTGCCGACAAGGGGTATGAGGGCGTGATAACGATTACGACCAAACAGGCGGCTGCCGCGCAAAGGGCTGCCGCGAAGTCGGCCCGGGAGGGTATCGAAGCCGGGAGAGCCGGGATCGAAGCCGCCCGCGAAGGGTTGAAACTGGCCCGCAAGTATATGAGTTCCGATGACTGGAAGCAGGCCCAGAAAGCGCTCGACAAGGCCCAGAAGGAACTTGAATCGGCCCGCAAGGAGACTTCGGCACAGCTTTCCGAAGCGCAGAAAGCGGTGGGAACGTCGCTTCGACTTTCGGCGGACGCCGGGCATGCTGATAAGGTGACCATTCAGGGCACTCCGGAAAGTTCGGTGTCGGTTTATAAGGGACAGGTTACGCTGAAAGGCGGATTTCCCGACGGCATGCTGATCCGTATCAACGGCAGGGAGGCCTCGAAAGAGGATGTTGAACGGCTGGAATCCGGGAAGATCAAGCGCATGGAGGTCTACAAGGGCGACGAGGCCGTGAAGCGTTACGGCGAGAAGGGGCGCAACGGCGTGGTCGAGATTCGCGCCCGCAGGTAAAGGCTTAAAGGAAAAACCATAAGCAGATAAAAAGTTCACGAAGGCGGGGGATTCCACGGAATCCTCCGCCTTTTTTGTGCGTGCCTATTTGAATTCGACGATCTCGGGCCGCGTCGGCCGGTAGCGGTACTGCTCCATGCGCGTCGGGTTCGAAAGGCGGAAATATTCGCTCTCGACCAGCCCGCGTTTGCCGAAGGCCACGCCCAGCCGGATCTGGATCGTGTTGAACACCAGCCGTTCGTTTCGCAGCCGCACGCCCAGTCCGAACGAGGTGAAGAAGTCGTTTTTGAAGATATTGGGCGAATAGCCGATCAGCCCGAAGTCGGCGAACCCGAAGACGGCGATGCGGAATCCCAGCGGCTGGTAGGGGGTGAATACCACCGTCTCGGTGTTGAGGATCATGCGGTTGGTTCCGATGATGTACTCCTTGAGGGCTTGCAGGCCGTCGGTGCGCGTGAAGCGGATGCTCTCGTCGCTGCCCGTCGCACGGTTCCAGCCCTGCGTGTAGTTGAAGGCGAGGAACTGGCGGATGCGGCTGCGCTTGAACAGGAAAAGGTTGGAGAACCACCGCAGGTCGACATCGACGGCGCTGCGCTGCCACATGCCGTTTTCGAGGTCTATGTAGCTTCCGAGCGTGAAGCCGCCCATGATGTAGCCCAGTCTGCGGAATCCACCCGTTTCGTAGCTCGCGCCGAGGTAGAGGGCGTCGTTGAATTCGCCCCACGAATAGCCCGTCGTCACTTCGGCCTTGTAGCCCGTCGCGAGGTACTCGCGCGTACCGAATCCGTAGATCATGTTGGCCGTGTAGAATTTTTCGCGGTAGAGACCCCCGCCGACCAGCAGGGCGTCCTGGTCGTGCAGCGCGGGGTTGTAGTCCGGGGCTACGAGGGGCCTGCGGCTCACGCGCCGGTAGTTGTAGCGTCCCGAGAGATAAACGCTCGATTTGATCCCGCGCAGGTAGTGCGAGTAGCCGCCCCAGACGTCGAGGTTGCGCTCCTTCACCAGCAGCGACGTGTCCTGTTCGATCATGTAGCGCTTGGCTTTGATGTCGCTGTATGTAAGGCCTATCTCGTAGTCCGTGGGTTTGAGGAACTCTTTGCGCAGCCCCATGTTGAGCGTCGAGTTGTAGAAGTCGCGCCCTCCGCCGATCTCGGCGGTGTAGAAGGTCCCGAGCAGGTTGGGGATTTCGTATTCGACCATGTTGCCGCCGTAGGAGAAGTCCTTGCGGCTGAAGTTGGTCATAAATTTGAGTTTGTTGCCCGATCCGAAGATGTTGGCGTCGGAAAGCCCCACCATCGTCCGGCCCTCGGAATGCCATCCTCCGTCGACGGAGATGGTCCAGCTGTCGCGCGTGGTGATCAGGAGGTTCACGCGTGTCGAGTCCACCGCGTCGGGGAGCACCGTGACGTCGATGTCCGAGATGTAGTCGCGCGAGCGGATCAGCTGCTTGTTGCGCACGATGAGCTGCGGGTCGAGCTTGTCGCCCGAGCGGAACAGCAGGTCGCGCCGGACGACGCGGTCGCGGGTGAGCATGTGGGTTTTGTTGGCCATGCGTTCGAGCCGGTTGCCGCCGGGGTCGAAAACCTGCTGGCGTTCGATGGTGATGTCGCCGATGGTTTTCCCGGCGTAGGGTTCCAGCAGGCGGCTCTCGTCGGTGACGCGGCCGCTCATCGTGGTGTCGAGCACGGGTTTTACGAAGAGCATTCGGTAAAGCATGCGCGGCACGGCGCGCCGGCTGGTTTTCGACTGGATGCTGTCGTAGAGGCGCTGGTTGCGCGCCGATGCATCGGGATTCGCCACGCGGGCGCTGTCGGGCGTGAACCGGTCGGGGGCGTGCGTGCCGGGTCCTGCGGCACGGACCGAGAGGACCGTTGCCGCCCCAATCAGGATCAGGGAAAATATGCAGAACCGGGCGAACATTGTGTCAAAGATAACGGATTTTTTCGGCAAAAAGTGCGACACAGGGGCCTAAATTGAGGATTCGATACCCATATCCCGATTATTCCGTCTCGGCGGCGGGTGCAGCTCCCCGCATGGCTTATAATCGGTGTTTTCCATCCCTCTCTTTTCTTTGCCGCGACGCCCTCCCCCGGAGAAGACGAAAAAGACGGCCCGAAGGTCGTCTTTTTCCATTTTCCGTTCAGCGTGGAATGGGGGTCATCCCTTCCCCGCCTTATCTGCGGCCCTCTTTGGCCTCGATGCATTCCGTGGCGTGGGGCACTTTCATCAGCCGCTCCTTGGGAATGAGCTTTCCGGTCGTTTTGCAGATGCCGTACGTCTTGTTCTCGATGCGTACGAGCGCCATTTCGAGGTTGCGGATAAATTTCATCTGATGGGCAGCCAAACGACCGCTTTCCTCTTTGGAAAGAGTTGCGGCGCCCTCCTCCAGCACCTTGAACGTCGGCGATGTGTCTTCCGTATCGTTGTCGGCGGTATGGGTGATCGTGGCGCGCAGCAGCTCGTAGTCCGCACGCGCGTTCTCAAGCTTTTTCAGGATAAGCTGCCGGAACTCTTCGAGTTCGGCGTCGCTGTATCTGGTTCTTTCGTCTGCCATAATAATCTCCTCTCTTTTAAGGTTTACTGTAAAATTAAGCAATAATTCCGATATTACCAAATTTTACCGGAATATATCAAGGGGCTATATCCGCGTCACGGCGATGCGCAGCGGTTCGTCGTCCACGTCGGTTTCGACGACCGTTTCGCCTGCCGGTTCCGCTGCCGGACGGACCTCCACGGCGAGGGTCTGCGAAGCGATGTAACCGGCGAATCGGGCGATTGCGTCGGCCACCAGGGGCTTCTGTTCGATCTCTGCGCGGATCTTGTCCGTGACCTCGAATCCGGAGTCCTTGCGGATATTCTGGATGCGGTTTATCAACTCGCGTGCCACACCTTCGGCTTTCAGCTCCTCGGTGACGGTAATGTCGAGCGCCACGGTGAGTTTTCCCTCCGAGGCGACGAGCCATCCGGGCATGTCTTCCGAGGTGATCTCGAAGTCGGCGGGCGTCACGGTGATCCGCTCCGCTCCGAGGTCGAGCACCGTTTCCGGCGCGGCCTCCACCTCGGCGATACGTTCCTGCGAGAACTCCGCGACGAGGGCGGCGATCTGCTTCATCCACTTGCCGTAACGCGGCCCGAGGGTCTTGAAGTTGGGCTTGATGCGTTTGGTAATCAGCCCCGTGGTCTTTTCGATCAGCTCGATCTCCTTCACGTTGACCTCGTTCATAATGAGGTTCTTCACGGCCGAAATATGCTCCGCCGTCGCGGGGTCGAGCACCGGGATCAGGATTTTGGTCAGCGGCTGGCGCACCTTGATCGACACTTTGCGGCGCAGGGCCAGCACCATCGACGAGACCTTCTGCGCCAGCGACATCATCTCTTCGAGGCGGGCGTCGATCAGCCGTTCGTCGGCCGTCGGGAACGCCGCGAGATGCACCGATTCGTCCTTGTGGCGACCGCTCACGGCGTTGAGGTCCGTGAAGATGCGGTCGGAGATGAACGGCGCGAACGGCGCTGCGAGCATCGTGACGGTCTCAAGACAGGTGTACAGCGTCTGATAGGCCGCCAGTTTGTCCTCCGACATGCCGCCTCCCCAGAACCGCTTGCGGTTGAGGCGCACGTACCAGTTCGAGAGGTTTTCGCCCACGAACTCCTGAATGGCGCGGGCCGCCGGAGTGGGGTCGTAGTCTTCGAGAGATTCGGTAACGTTCTTCACCAGCGTATTCAGGAGCGAGATGATCCAGCGGTCGATTTCGGGACGCTTCTCCATCGGAACCTCCTCTTCACGGCCCGTGAAGCCGTCCACGTTGGCGTAGAGGGCGAAGAACGAGTAGGTGTTGTAGAGCGTTCCGAAGAATTTGCGGCGCACTTCGTCGACGCCGTCCCTGTCGAACTTGAGGTTGTCCCACGGCTGCGAGTTGGAGATCATGTACCAGCGCGTCGCGTCGGCTCCGTAGGTGTCGAGCACCTCGAACGGATCGACGGCGTTGCCCAGGCGTTTCGACATCTTGTTGCCGTTCTTGTCCAGCACCAGACCGTTCGAAATGATATTCTTGAAAGCCACCGAGTCGAAGAGCATCGAGGCGATGGCGTGCAGCGTGAAGAACCAGCCGCGCGTCTGGTCGACGCCCTCGGCGATGAAGTCGGCGGGGTAGACCTGGCCGAAGCCCTCCTTGTTCTCGAACGGGTAGTGCACCTGCGCATAGGGCATGGCGCCCGAGTCGAACCATACGTCGATCAGGTCCGATTCGCGCCTCATCGGCTCGCCCTTCGACGAGACCAGCACGATCGAATCGACATAGGGGCGGTGCAGGTCGATGTTCTCGGTCGAGTAGTTCTCCTTCGACATGTCGCCGACCCTGAAATTCCTGTACGGGTTTTCCTGCATGACGCCCGCCGCTATCGAACGCTCTATTTCGGCCATCAGCTCTTCGACCGAACCGATGCACTTCACCTCGGAGTAGTCCTCCGTGGCCCATACGGGCAGCGGGGTTCCCCAGAAGCGCGAACGCGAGAGGTTCCAGTCCACCAGTCCTTCGAGCCACTTGCCGAAGCGGCCCGTTCCGGTCGATTCGGGTTTCCAGCGGATCGTTTTGTTCAGTTCGATCATCCGCTCGCGCAGCGCCGTGGTGCGGATGAACCACGAGTCGAGCGGGTAGTAGAGCACGGGTTTGTCCGTGCGCCAGCAGTGGGGGTAGGAGTGGGTGTGCTTCTCGATCTTGAAGGCCTTGTTTTCGGCTTTCAGCATCACCGCGATGTCGATGTCCAGCGTCGGGTCGGTCTCGCTCAGCCGCTCGTCGTAGGCGTTCTTCACGTAGCGGCCCGCATACTCCCCGTATTTCGCGGCGTCGACGTGCGTCTTCACGAACTCCGGGTCGAGCTCTTCGATCAAAAAGAATTTGCCCTGCCTGTCGACCATCGGCTGGTTCTTGCCCGCGCGGTCGACCATGAAGAGCGGCGGGATGCCGGCGGCCTTGGCCACGCGGTCGTCGTCGGCGCCGAACGTCGGGGCGATGTGCACGATGCCCGTACCGTCCGAGGTGGTCACGTAGTCGCCGACGATCACGCGGAAGGCGTCGCCTTCCGGCTTCACCCACGGGATCAGCTGCTCGTAGCGGATGCCTTCCAGCTCGGGACCTTTCCAGCTCCCCTCCATGATCTCGTATGTGCCTTCCATCTTCTTGGTGAAGTAGGAACCCAGTAGCTCTTTGGCCAGAATGACCGTCTGCGGCCGGTCGGTGTAGGGGTTGCGGCACTTGACCTTCACGTATTCGATCGCAGGGCCTACGGCCAGCGCCGTGTTCGAAGGCAGCGTCCACGGCGTGGTGGTCCAGGCCAGGAAATAGAGTTCACCTTCGACCCCTTCGAAGAGTTTCTCGCTCTTCGCGTCGCGGATCACGCGGAACTGCGACGTGCAGGTCGTGTCCTTCACGTCGCGGTAGCAGCCGGGCTGGTTCAGTTCGTGGGTCGAGAGACCCGTTCCGGCGGCGGGCGAGTAGGGCTGGATGGTGTAGCCCTTGTAGAGCAGCCCCTTGTCGAAGAGCTGCTTCAGGAGCCACCACAGCGTCTCGATGTATTTGTTGTCGTAGGTGATGTACGGGTCGTCCATGTTGACCCAGTAGCCCATCTTGCGCGTGAGGTCCTCCCACTTGCCCGTGAACTCCATCACCGCCTCGCGGCACGTGCGGTTGTACTCCTCGATGGAGATCTTCTTGCCGATGTCTTCCTTGGTGATGCCGAGCTTCTTCTCGACGCCCAGTTCCACGGGCAGTCCGTGAGTGTCCCATCCGGCCTTGCGGTGCACGAGGTAGCCCTGCTGCGTCTTGTAGCGGCAGAATACGTCCTTGATCGTGCGGGCCATGACGTGGTGGATGCCGGGCATGCCGTTTGCCGAGGGGGGACCCTCGTAGAATACGAACGTGGGATGGCCCTCGCGGGTCGTGATGCTTTTGTGGAACGTGTCGCGTGCGTCCCATTCGCCGAGCACGTCGGCGGCTATGCCTGCCAGGTCGAGGCCTTTATACTCCTTGAACTTCATATCGGTAGAAATTTCTTCGCTAATTTTCTGACAATTGGCAAAGATATAAAAAAGATTTGAAAAACGGGTCTGAAGCGTTCGATTTATGGATGTCCGTTCCGGGAAGCGGGGTCTGCGGGGGCCTTCCCTTCGTCGGGGCTGTCCGCGTCCGGCTTCGGGGCGATGACCGTCCCGGTCGTTTCCCGTCCGGTTCTGCGCCCGGGACGGACGCGGGTTTTGGGGATTACTCCCCCGCGGGAATGTCGATCCGGAAACAGGAGCCTTCGCCCGCCACGGAGTCGACGCCGACCGAGCCGCCCAGCTGTTCGGCGATCGACTTGCAGATCGACAGCCCGAGCCCGGTCCCCTGGGTGAAGGTGTCGAGTTTGACGAAACGTTCGAAGATGCGTTCCCGGTCTTCGGGCGCGATGCCGATGCCCGTGTCGCGGACGTAGAAACGGATGTGGCCGGGAATCCGGCGGAATCCGATCGTTACCGATCCTTTTTCGGTAAATTTCAGTGCATTGCGCGTAAAGTTGTTCAGCACCTGGGCAAGCCCCTTCCTGTACTCCGTGACGGGGAATTCCGGCAGCCCTTCCTCGACGCGCAGTTCCACGCCCGGCCGGCGCTGGAGGCGGAGCGAGTCGGCGACCTCCCGGCATAAGTCCCGGGCGTCGAACTGCGTGCGCTCGATGTCCGTGCGTCCCGACTCGATGCGCGCCAGATCCAGCACGTCGGAGATGATTTGCAGCAGCAGGGTGTTGTTGCGCAGGATGATGTCGGTGTACTCCCGGCGGGTTTCGTGCCTGCTTTCGTCTGCCAGCAGCTCCGAGAATCCGACGATGGCGTTCAGCGGGGTGCGGATTTCGTGGCTCATGTTGGCCAGGAACGCCGACTTGAGTTTGTTGGACTCCTCGGCGCGCTTCTTCGCTTCGCGCAGCTCCTCCTCCTCGGTGCGTTTGAGTTCGCTGATGTCGTAGTTGACGCACGCCAGGTCGATCACGCCCTCCTCCGGACGGTAGTCGCGGCAGAGCAGGTGGATTTTGATCCAGCGCATCGGCTCCTGATCGCTCACGATGCGCACTTCGTTGACGAAAGTCCGGATTTCTCCGGTTTTGAGGCGTTCGAACTCCTCCTCAAGGTGTTGCCGGTCGTCGGGATGGACCTGCCGCCAGTGGCCGAGAATCTGTGAGGCGGGCGTGTTTTCCGCTTCGCCGTAATTTTTGGCCCAGGGACCCTTGGTGTAACCCTCTCCCGTAAGGGGGTTGTAGCTGACGCAGCCCACGTGTGCGAAGTCCGAAACCAGGTTGAAGAGATGCTCGAAATCGTCCAGCTGTTCGCGGCTGCGCGTGGCGTCGGTGATGTCTTCGAGCAGGATGACCAGTTCGTCGTCGTCGCCCGGCGTGTTGTAGATCAGGCAGCGGCAGGTGCGTTTGCCGTCCGGGCTTTTCCCGGTCTGCTCCCAGAAGGAGCAGGAGGGGATGTGCTCGAATGTGGGGATGTGTTTCAGGGGATCTATTCCCACCTCGCGGGCCGTCTTTCCGGCATGGCCCTGCGTGTGGATGCCCAGTATCCTGCCGGCCTGCTGGTTGATGTACGAAAGCAGGTAGTCGACCGCTTCGCCCGATTTGTCGCGCAGGATGTTGACGCGCAGGTAGCCGATCGGCAGGTGTTCGATCAGTTGTGCGAGGTGGCTGTAATTGCGTTGCGTCGCCTTGTAACTCTGATTGATGGAGGCCAGTTCGGCATTTTCGGGAGTGCCTTCCGTAACGCGGCGGACGGTTCCGAAAACCGAGCGGACGCCCGTCAGCGGATCGTTGGCGGCAGCCACGGCTCTGACTTGCAGGCATCTGTCGCCGTTGGCCGTGACGAACGTTTCGTCGAGCGAGTCGGAGACCTTGAGGGCGGCGCAGCGGGTGTAAATGCGCGCCCGGTGCTCCTCGCCGGGCAGCAGGTAGACCTCCTCGAACGAAATGCGGGTGCGATCTGCGCCGAAAAGGTCCGCCGCCAGCCGCGAACAGGTCATTTCGCGCTGTCCGAAGTCGAGCTGCCACCATCCGACGCCGGAGGCGTCGAGTGATTTTTGCAGCAGGTCGGGGGCGGCTTGTTCGGAGTGCATGGCAGAAATACCCTTTTTTCGATGTTTCTGCAAAAATAGAAAATTTCGGGAGAAAACGAATTTTGTCCGGATGATTTTTTGCGCGGCGGCGCTATTCGGTTTCGTCCTGCCGCGTCAGCGTGCGGATCACGCGCGCCGGGTTTCCCACGGCCACCGAGTCGGCCGGGATGTCGCGCGTCACGACGGCTCCGGCGCCGATGACCGAACGGTCGCCGATGGCGACGCCCGGGCAGACGATCACCCCTCCGCCCAACCAGCAGTCGTCGCCGACGGTGATCGGACGGCCCGCTTCGAGTCCAGTGCGGCGCTGTGCCGCGTCGAACGGATGCAGGGCGGTGAGCAGCTGCACTTTGGGCCCTATGAGCGTGTGGCGGCCGATGCGGATCGGCGCCAGGTCGAGGAACACGCAGTCGAAATTGACGAACGACCCTTCGCCGATTGAGATGTTGAGTCCGTAATCGCAGCGGAACGGTTCGCGGATGAATCCTTCGCAGCCGGGGCACAGCTCGCGCAGTGCGGCGCGGTAGGCGTCGTCGTGGCCGCAGAGTTCGACGTTGAGGCGGTGCATCAGGCGCGTGGCGTTGTCCCGGATGGCGGTGAGTTCCGCATCCCGGGGGTCGAACCACCCGCCGGCGAGCATCTTTTCCCGCTCGGTCATTTTAGTCGAAGGATTGCATTTCGATCAGCTTGGCGTAGATGCCGTTGCGTTCCATCAGCTCGTTGTGCGTGCCCTGTTCGGCGATGCGGCCGTGGTCGACGACAACGATCAGGTCGGCGTTGTGGATGGTCGACAGGCGGTGGGCGATGACCACCGACGTACGGCCTTTGAGCAGGTTGTTGAGGGCGTCCTGCACGAGTTTTTCGCTCTCGGTGTCGAGTGCCGAGGTGGCCTCGTCGAGGATCAGGATGTCGGGGTTCTTGAGCACCGCGCGGGCGATCGAGAGCCGCTGGCGCTGGCCGCCGGAGAGTTTCACGCCCCGGTCGCCGATGTTGGTCCCGTAACCGTCGGTGCATTCGCGGATGAAGCAGTCCGCGTTGGCGACCTTCGCCGCCTCGACCACCTCTTCGTGCGTGGCGCCGCGCTTGCCCATGCCGATGTTGTTTTCGATGGTGTCGTTGAAAAGCACGGTGTCCTGCGCCACGACGCTCATATGGGCGCGCACGCTCTCCTGCGTGTAGTCGCGCAGCGAAATGCCGTCGATGAGTATTTCGCCCGCCGAGGGGTCGTAGAAGCGGGGCAGCAGCTCGCTCAATGTCGACTTGCCGCCTCCCGAGGGACCGACCAGAGCCACGGTCTGCCCGCGGCGTATCTCGAACGAAATGCCGTCGATCACTTCGCGCTCCCCGTCGTAGGTGAAGTGCACGTCGCGGAATTCGATTTTCTCTTTCAGCCCCGTGAGTTCCCGGGCGCCGGGTTTGTCCTGTATTTCGGGTTTCGTGTCGATGATCGAGAAGATGCGCTCTCCGGCGGCGATTCCCTGGTTGATGTTGGCGAACTGGTCGATGAAGGTGCGCACGGGGCGCGTGATCTGCGAGAAGATGGCGATGAAGGCGATGAATCCGCCGGGGTCGAGCACGCCTTTGGCCACGAGCGAACCGCCGAAGACGAGGATCACGCCCACGGCCGTGATGCCGAGGAACTCGCTCATCGGCGAGGCCAGCTGCTGCCGGCGGGCCATCGAGAGGGTCAGGCGCGCCAGGTCGGCGCTGATGGCGTAGTATTTCTGCTTGATGTATTCCGTGGCGTTATAGCTCTTGATGACCTTGATGCCCGAGAGCGACTCGTCGAGCGTCGAGACCATCTCGCCCATGCGCTGCTGGTTGGTGCGGGCCGGGTGGCGGAGTTTCTTCACGATGCTGCCGATCAGCAGGGCCACCACCGGGAGGAACAGCACCGAGAAGATGGCCAGCTCCCACGAAATGGCCACCATCATCACGATGTAGCCGATGATCAGAAACGGTTCGCGGAACGACACCTGGAGAGTGTTGGTGATGCAGAACTGCACCACGCCCACGTCGGAGGTGATTTTCGAAATGATGTCGCCCTTGCGCTGGTCCGAGAAATAGCCCACGTTCATGTCCATCACGCGCGAGAACATTTCGTTGCGCATGCGTTGCAGGGTCCGCGTGCGCATGTTCTCCATGGTCCATGCGCCGAGGTAGCGGAACAGGTTGCTCATCAGGCTGATGCAGATGGCTACAATGGCCAGCAGCATCAGTACGTTCTGGCGGTCGTATTGTTCGAAGATGTGCGAATAGACGAAGTTGAAAAGTGTTGCGAGGTAGTCCTGATTGAGTTCCAGGGGAGGCAGCTTTTCGACGTATTCGAAGGAGTAGTTCGCGTCGAACATGGTGTTCAGGATCGGGATGATCAGCATGAACGTCAGCGAGTTGAACAACGCGTAGAAAAGCGAGTAGAAGAAGTAGGGGATCGCGTATTTCTTGATCGGCCGGGCAAAACCCAACAGCCGCATGTATGTTTTGAACATTCGGAGCGTATGTTTGTTGGTTACGCAATTAGCGGCGTAAAGATAGGAATAATAACCCGAAAAGCGAAAAATGTACGATAATTCGATGGATTATGGTGGACTTTGTGCCGAAAAAACGGTGCGGCGGCCTTCCGTTTTACCGCTCTGCGGGATCGTAGCCCGTGTCTTCGAGCCAGTGCGCCTTGTCGTTGGCCGCCGCCACGGCCAAACAGTCGCAGCGGTTGTTCTCGACTGTTTCGGCGTGGCCCTTGACCCAGACGAAACGGACGTTGTGGCGGTTGTACACGCGCAGGAAACGCATCCAGAGATCGGGGTTTTTCTTGCCCGCGAATCCCTTGCGGACCCAGCCGAAGACCCAGCCTTTCGAGACGGCGTCGACGACGTATTTCGAATCGGAGTAGATGACCACGTCCGAACCCTCGAACTTGAGCGTTTCGAGCGCCACGCACACGGCCATCAGCTCCATGCGGTTGTTGGTCGTGAGGCGGAATCCCTGCGACAGCTCCTTGCGGTGGTGTCCCGAGAGAAGCACTGCGCCGTAGCCGCCCGGCCCGGGGTTTCCGAGGGCCGAGCCGTCGGTGTAGATGGTGATCGCAGACAAAATATGCGTAGATTAGAGATCAAACATAGAGTTTATGACGGGATGTTCCGGTCCGGTTTTCCGGGGCTTGCGCCTGCCGCACCGCCGCCGGCCGTTTCGCGGTTCATTCGGCGGCCGTTCCGCCCAGCTCCTTGTCCAGAATCTTTTTCGCCTGGTAAAAGGCATTCGTGTAATTGCGTGCCAGTATGGTGCCGTCCGGACCGATCAGAACGAAGAACGGCCGGCCTTCGATGGCATACGTTTCCATGATCTGCCGGTTTTCCGGATGACCGGTTTCCAGTTCCGCTTCGATCCATCCGTGTTCCAGCATGCCGGCCAGCACGGGGCGCATGTCGTCCACACCCGGCGACGGCGTTTTTTTGCCTGCGGGCAGACTTTCGTATACGCTCCGGATATCGGCGATGGATTCGGTCAGTCCCACCACCTGCAACCCTTTGTCCTTGTACTTTTCGAACAGATCGTTCACCTGCCGGTCGATATGGATCGAGCCGGGACACAATCCCCAATGGTAGAGCAGCAGGTATCGGCCTTTGAAATCAGCCTTGGCGACAGTACGGTCTTCGGTCGTTGCCAGTGTGAAATCCGGCGCCGGTTTTCCTTCGGCGAGTTGTTCCATTCTTGCCATGCAGTCTGCGTACATCCGGCCGAAATAGCTCGTTTTCAACCCTTCGGACAATGTCTTGTAAAACCTGTGCGCCTCCTTGGCCGGGGTGTACGACAACTTGGGTATCCTGTCGATCAACAGGTACAGGCTTCCGTGCGGATTGGCCGCTTCGTAGGCTTTTCGCAGCATATCCTTCCGTTCTACGCCGGGATTGCCGTTGTAAAATCGGTTGAATTTTCCGCCCCATTCCCGGCTGGCTGCCGTATCGTTCCGCTCCGACGCTTCCCGTGCATTTTCCAGATAACGCCCCCGGACCCGGCCGAGCGAATCATCGACCGCCAGCAGGCTCGACGGCATGGGCTCGTCGTAAATTCCTCCGCCGAGACGGCAATAATAGATCGCATCCGTCGAGCCGGTCATGCCGATCCTATCGCCGGGCCTGACGATGACGGGTTTGCCTCCGCGATCCCCGGCTGCGGCTCTTCCGGCTTTCGGGCGGTAGGTCATCAGGTAGTACTGGTCGTGTTCCGACTTCCCCCGATAGCGGAATGCGCCCGGTTTGCGGACTACGACGTCGAATCCCGGGCCGTACTTCCATGAAGGCAGGAGAATACGCTCGAAACGGAGGGTGTCTCCGGCTTGCAGTCCCTCGATCCTTCCCTCCAGTCTGAATCCCCGGGCATAGGCACAGGCTGCCGTCATGGTCAGGGCGCAGCATGACAGGAGGAGTTTGTATCGTAGGGCCATGATAGCTGTTTTAATGCTTATTTGCCGGATTCGAGCGCCGCCAACTGTTCGCGGATCGCCGTGATCTTGGCTTCGGCGTCGGCCTGCTTGGCGCGCTCGTTGGCCACCACCTTCTCGGGCGCCGAGGCGACGAACCGCTCGTTCGAGAGCTTCTTCATCACCGAGGCGAGGAATCCCTCGTAGTAGGCCAGATCGTCCGCGAGTTTTTTGCGCTCGGCCTCGGCGTCGATCTTTCCGGCCATCGGCACGAAGTACTGCGTCGTCTTGACGATGAACGCCGCGGCCGCCGGGTCCTTCTCCGCCACGGTCTCGATGGCCGTGAGGTTGGCCATCTTCATCACGACGGGGGCGAACTCCGCGGGATAGTTCTCATCGGCGATGACCCGGAGCGTCAGCGCCTCTTTCTGCGGCAGGCTCTTCTGGTTGCGGATGTTGCGCACCGAGGTGATGATCTCCTTCGCCAGTTCGAAGCGCGCCAGCATCGCGGCGTCTTCGGCCGCAGGCTCGGGCATCTGCGCCACGCAGATCGAAGCGCCTTCGGCGCGGGGCGCGAGGTCCTGCCAGATCTCTTCCGTGACGAACGGCATGAAGGGGTGCAGCACGCGCATCAGGGCGTCGAAATAGCCCTTCGTCGCCTCCATCGTCGGGGCGTCGATGGGCTGTCCGTAGGCGGGCTTCGCCATCTCGAGGTACAAGCCGCTGAAATCGTCCCAGAAGAGGCGGTAAGCCTCCTTGAAGGCCTCCGAGATGCGGTATGACTTGAAATCCTCGGCGATCTGGCGCAGCGAGCGGCCCAACGCCTGCCCGAACCACGCCACGGCTAGACGGTTGTTCTCGCTTTGCGCCGCCGCGGCGTCCACCGCCCAGCCGTTCAGGAGGCGGTAGGCGTTCCAGATTTTGTTGCCGAAGTTGCGGCCCTGCTCGCACAGCGCCTCGTCGAACATCACGTCGTTGCCGGCCGACGAGGAGATCAGCATGGCCATGCGCACGCCGTCGGCGCCGTATTGGGCAATCAGGTCCAGCGGGTCAGGCGAATTGCCCAGCTGCTTGGACATCTTGCGGCCGATCTTGTCGCGCACGATACCCGTGAAGTAGACGTTCGAGAAGGGCTTTTCGTGGCGGTATTCGTAGCCGGCCATGATCATGCGGGCCACCCAGAAGAAGATGATGTCGGGACCGGTCACCAGATCGTTGGTGGGGTAGTAGTAGCCGATCTCCCTGTTGTCCGGGAAGCGGATGCCGTCGAATACCGAGATGGGCCACAGCCACGACGAGAACCACGTGTCCAGCACGTCCTCGTCCTGCCGCAGGTCCGTCAGTTGCAGCGATGCGTCGCCGCTCTTCTCGCGGGCCTTTTCCAACGCCTCTTCGGCCGTCAGGGCCACCACGAAGCCGCCTTTGGGAAGATAGTACGCCGGAATGCGCTGGCCCCACCACAGCTGGCGCGAGATGCACCAGTCCTTGATGTTCTCCATCCAGTGGCGGTAGGTGTTCTTGTATTTCTCGGGCACGAAACGGATCGCGTCCTCCATCACGGCTTTCGTCGCCGGTTCGGCCAGCTCCTGCATCGAGAGGAACCACTGCATCGAGAGTTTCGGCTCGATGGCCACGCCCGTGCGCTCCGAATAGCCCACGTTGTTGGTGTAATCTTCGGTCTTTTCCAAAAGGCCCGCCGCGTCGAGGTCCTTTTCGATCTGCCGGCGCACGTCGAAGCGGTCCTGACCCACGTACATGCCCACCTTGTCGTTGATCGTGCCGTCGTCGTTGAAGATGTCGATGGTCTCCAGCCCGTATTTCTCGCCCAGCATGTAGTCGTTCACGTCGTGGGCCGGAGTCACCTTCAGGGCGCCCGTTCCGAACTCGATGTCGACGTATTCGTCGCGGATCACCGGGATCGACCGTCCCACCAGCGGCACGACGACGCGGGCGTCGGCGGGCAGGGACTTGTAACGCTCGTCATTGGGGTTGACGCACAGCGCCGTATCGCCCAGAATGGTCTCGGGGCGCGTCGTGGCGACGATGATCGCCCGGTCGGTTCCCTCGACCTTGTAGCGCAGGTAGTAGAGCTTGCCGTGCGACTCCTTGAAGACCACCTCCTCGTCCGAGAGGGCCGTCTGCGCCGCGGGGTCCCAGTTGACCATCCTTACGCCGCGGTAGATCTTGCCTTTCTCGTAGAGGTCGCAGAAGACGCGCAGAACGCTCTCCGTGCGGGCTTCGTCCATCGTGAAGCACGTGCGGTCCCAGTCGCACGAGGCGCCCAGCTTGCGCAGCTGTTTGAGAATCACGCCGCCGTATTTCTCCTTCCATTCCCAGGCGTGGCGGAGGAACTCCTCGCGCGTGAGCGACGACTTTTCGATGCCCTTTTCGCGCAGCATCGCTACCACCTTGGCTTCGGTGGCGATCGACGCGTGGTCCATGCCCGGCACCCAGCAGGCGTTCTTTCCCGACATGCGGGCGCGGCGCACCAGCACGTCCTGCAACGTGTTGTTGAGCATGTGCCCCATGTGGAGCATGCCCGTCACGTTGGGGGGAGGGATGACGATCGTGTAGGGTTCCCGCTGGTCGGGTTCCGAGTGGAAAATATGCTGTTCGATCCAGTAGTCGTACCATTTGGATTCGATCTGCTGCGGTGCGTATTTGTCTGCGATTTGCATGGCGCGTTGAATTTTACTTTGTTTTCAGGGATGCAAAGTTATTAACATTCTGTCAAAGATAAAATAAAATTTCTAAAAAATCGTTATATTTGCACCATTATATATCTGTATATCCTATGAGCAAAAAAGATAAGATCAAAACCATCGAAGTAGACGACGTGAATCTCGTCCCCGAGCTGCTCGACGGCAATCACCGCGTGATCCCCATCGTGACCGGCGGCGACGAGCCTGTGGAGGAGGTCGAAGTGCCCGAAATCATACCCATTCTCACGCTGCGTTCGTCGGTGCTTTTCCCCGGCGCCATCACGCCCATCACGGTGGGCCGCGACAAGAGCATCAACCTCGTGCGCGCCGTGAATGCCGAAGGCGGTATTCTGGGCGCCGTGTTGCAGCGCGAAAGCGACGTCGAGGACCCCGCGCCGGACGACATGTACAAGGTCGGCACGGCCGCGCGGATCATCAAGATCCTCGAAATGCCCAACGGCAACCTCACGGTGATCCTGAACGGTCTGGAGAAGGTCGAGATCACGGAGTACATCACCACCGAACCTTATTTCAAGGCCCGGGTGACGGCCCTGCGCGATTCGACTCCCGATGTGAAGAGCATCGAGTTCGAGGCTCTCGTGGACTCGATCCGCGACGTGGCGCTGAACATCATCAACGTGTCGCCGTCGATGCCCAAGGAGGCGGCTTTCGCCATCAAGAACATCGACTCGAAGCGCGGTATCATCAACTTCATCTGCTCCAACATGGAGCTGACGGACGAAGACCGCCAGTCGCTGCTGGAGGCCCCCGGCCTGCTGGCCCGCGCCCGCAAGCTGCTCGAAATCCTGATCCGCGAGCAGCAGCTGGCCGAGCTGAAGAACCAGATTCAGGAGCGCGTCAAGCAGGAGATCGACAAGCAGCAGCGCGACTATTACCTGCAGCAGCAGATGCGTACGATCCAGGACGAACTGGGCGACGGCGCCGATGCCGACATCGAGAAGATGCGCGAGGAGGCCAAGAAGAAGAACTGGCCCGCGGAGGTGGGCGAAACCTTCGAGAAGGAGTTGCAGAAGGTCGAGCGGCTGAATCCCGCCGTGGCCGAATATTCGGTGCAGATGACCTACCTGCAACTGCTGCTGGAACTCCCGTGGAACGAGGTAACCAAGGACAATCTCGATCTGAATTGCGCGCGCGAGCAGCTCGACCGCGACCATTTCGGGCTGGAGGAGGTCAAGGAGCGTATCCTCGAACACCTGGCCGTCATCAAGCTCAAGGGCGATCTCAAATCCCCGATACTCTGCCTCTACGGCCCTCCGGGTGTGGGTAAGACCTCGCTGGGCAAGTCGGTGGCGGCGGCGCTGGGCCGCAAGTTCGGGCGTATCTCGCTCGGCGGCCTGCACGACGAGTCGGAAATCCGCGGGCATCGCCGCACCTACATCGGCGCCATGCCGGGACGGATCATCCAGACTATCAAGCGGTGCGGTTCGTCGAACCCGGTCATCATCCTCGACGAGGTGGACAAGGTGACCGTTTCGAACCACGGCGACCCGTCGAGCGCCCTGCTGGAGGTGCTCGATCCGGAGCAGAACACCACGTTCCACGACAACTACCTCGACATGGAGTACGACCTGTCGAAGGTGCTGTTCATCGCCACGGCCAACAACGTGGCCAATATCGCCCCGGCGCTGCGCGACCGCATGGAGATGATCAACATCGCCGGTTACCTCCTGGAGGAGAAGGTGCGCATCGCGCTGGACCACCTGCTGCCCAAGCAGCGCGAGGCCCACGGCATCAAGGAGCAGGAGATGACGATGACCCCGGAGGTCGTCGAGAACGTCATCGCCTGCTATACGCGCGAAGCCGGCGTGCGTTCGCTGGACAAGAATCTGGCGAAGATCGCCCGCGCCCGCGCCAAACAGATCGCTTTCGACGAGGCTTTCGCGCCCGAGATTTCGATGAAGGACGTCGAGAAAATCCTCGGCATGCCCAAGTTCCTCAAGGAGGAGTACGAAGTGGGCGGCATGACGGGCGTCGTGACGGGCCTTGCGTGGACCGAGGTCGGCGGCGACATCCTCTACATCGAGTCGGTGCTGACGCCCGGCAAGGGCAAGGTGAGCCTCACGGGCAACCTGGGCGATGTGATGAAGGAGTCGGCGACGATCGCCCACGAGTGGACGATGGCCCACTACAAGGAGTTGGGCATCGACCCCAAGCTGTTCGAAACGAACGACATCAACATCCACGTTCCCGAGGGCGCGATCCCGAAGGACGGTCCTTCGGCCGGCATCACGATGGTCACTTCGATCGTGTCGAGCTATACGGGCCGCAAGGTGAAGGAGCGTATCGCCATGACGGGCGAGACCACGCTCCGCGGACGGGTGATGCCTGTGGGCGGCGTGAAGGAGAAGATCCTGGCCGCCAAACGCGCCGGCATCACCGAGCTGATCCTCTCGGAGGAGAACCGCAAGGACATCGCCGAGATCAAACCCGAATATATCGCGGGCCTCACGTTCCATTACGTGAAGACCAACGAGGAGGTGTTGCAGCTGGCTCTGGAATAGTTTTTTCGTGATGGCGGCGAACTCTGGCGCTTCCTTCGTCGGCTTCGGCAGCCACATACCCCGTGTATGCTTCTGTCTTGCCGGTTTCACGAAGTCCCGGATTGCATCTGCCCTGACGAAAAAACGGGAGGCTGTAATTATGAATTTTGAATTCTGAATTATGAATTTTTTGGCAATCATCCCCGCGCGCTACGCTTCGACGCGCTTTCCCGGGAAGCCGCTGGCGCGGCTGGGCGGCAAGCCCGTCATCCAGCGGGTCTACGAGCAGGTCGCCGGCGTGCTGGACGATGCCGTGGTGGCCACCGACGACGAGCGCATCCGCGACGCCGTGCGGGCCTTCGGGGGACGGGTCGAAATGACCTCCCCGGACCACCGGAGCGGCACCGACCGCTGTTGGGAGGCCTACTGCAAGCAGGGCCGCGAATACGACGTGGTGGTCAACGTGCAGGGTGACGAACCTTTTATCCGTCCTTCGCAGCTGGAGGCCGTGAAACGCTGTTTCGACGATCCCGCGACCGACATCGCCACGCTCGTGAAACCCTTCACCGAGGCCGACGGACTGGCGGCCCTCGAAAATCCCAACTCGCCCAAGGTGGTCCTCGACGCGCAGTCGCGGGCCATCTATTTTTCCCGCTCGGTGATTCCCTACCTGCGGGGCGTTCCGCGCGAAGAGTGGCTCGCGCGCCACACGTTCTACAAGCATATCGGGCTTTACGCCTTTCGCGCCGACGTGCTGCGGGCGGTGACGGCGTTGCCGCAGTCGCCGCTTGAGCTGGCCGAATCGCTTGAACAGCTGCGCTGGCTGGAGAACGGTTACAAGATCGGCGTGGGGATTTCTGAGGTCGAGACCATCGGCATCGACACGCCCGAAGACCTGGAGAAAGCGGAACGCTTTCTCCAATTAAAAATTAAAAATGAAGAATGAAAAATTAGGGATTGAAAATTCTCCGGAATTCTTAATCTTTAATTTTTAATTTTTAATTCGAATTTTATGGCAATAAAATTTATCGCAGGTCCGTGCGTCATCGAATCGGCCGAACTGCTGGACGCCGTGGGCGAAAGGCTTGCGGCCATCAACCGCACCCTCGGCACGGAAATCATCTTCAAGGCCTCGTTCGACAAGGCCAACCGCACTTCCATATCGTCGTTCCGCGGCCCGGGACTCGAAAAGGGGTTGCAGATGCTTTCGGACGTGCGGGCGAAGTGGGGACTGCGTCTGCTCACCGACATCCACGAATCGTGGCAGGCCGCACCCGTCGGCGAGGTCGTCGACGTGATCCAGATTCCGGCGTTCCTCTGCCGCCAGACCGATCTGGTGGTCGCCGCAGCCCGGACCGGCAAAACGGTGAATGTCAAAAAGGCCCAGTTCCTTTCGGGCGCGGACATGCGCTACCCCTACGAAAAGGCCCGCGAGGCGGGGGCCGGTGACATCTGGCTGACCGAGCGCGGCAACTCGTTCGGCTACAACAACCTCGTCGTCGATTTCCGCAATATCCCCGACATGCTCAAAATCGCCCCTACGGTCGTGATGGACTGCACCCACTCGGTGCAGCGCCCTGGCGCGGCGGGCGGCAAGACGGGCGGCAACCGCGAATTTGTGCCCGCCATGGCGCATGCGGCCAAGGCGTTCGGGGCCAACGGTTTCTTTTTCGAAGTGCATCCCGATCCCGACAAGGGGTTGAGCGATGCGGCCAACATGCTGCGGCTCGACGATCTGGAGCCCCTTGTGAAAAGCCTGCTGTAAAATACCCATCTAACTCTCGTTAAGCATGACAGATACGACCAAGGCGCAGATTCTGGAGGTTGCCCGCAAGGCGATCCATACCGAAATGCTGTCGCTCAAACGCATGGAAGACACTCTCGGCGACGAGTTTGCCACGGCCGTGGAGATGATCCTCGGAAGCCGCGGCAAGTGTATCGTTACGGGCATGGGCAAGTCGGGCCTCGTGGGGCGCAAGATCGCCGCGACGCTCGCTTCGACCGGAACCCCGAGCTTCTTTCTCCACCCCGGCGAAGCCTTCCACGGCGACCTGGGCATGATTTCGAAGGAGGACATCGTGGTCGCGCTCTCCTATTCGGGCGAGACGGACGAAATCCTCAAGATCGTCCCCTTCATCCACTCCAACGGCAACAAGCTGGTTTCGATGACCGGAAACCCCGACTCGGCGCTGGCCAAGAACTCCGACGTGCACCTCGACGTGGGGGTGAAGGAGGAGGCTTGCATCCTGCACCTCGCGCCCACTTCGTCGACCACGGCGCAGATCGCCATGGGCGACGCGCTGGCCGTGTCGCTGATGCAGATGCGGGGTTTCACGAGCGTCGATTTCGCGCGCCTGCACCCGGGCGGAAGCCTCGGGCGGCGTCTGCTGATGACCGTAGGGAACGTCATGCGCGACCACGATCTGCCCGTCGTGGCGCCCGACTGCCCGGCTGCGGAGATGATCCACGCCATTTCGAAGGGCGGATTGGGGCTGATCGTGATCTGCGAGGGCGAGCGGATCGAGGGCATCGTCACCGACGGCGACGTGCGCCGCGCGATGGAGCGCCTGCGCGGGGAGTTCTTCAATATCAGGGCTTCCGACATCGCCACGCGCAATCCCAAGACCATCTCGCCGGACGAGAAACTGATCGAGGCCGAGAAGATGATGACCCGCAACAAGGTCACCTCGCTGCTCGTGACGGACGCCGCCGGCAAGCTGACCGGAGTGATCCAGATTTACGACATCAAGTTGTAGCAATGCTGCCGGTTTCGGACCGTTTCCGTAAAACGAGGGAAGGTTTTCAAAAAACCTCCCCTCGTCTATTTATTTCCTTATGTAGTGCGGCATTTCGTCCGGCAGCTCCATCGAGATTTCCACCAGCCCGCGGATTTCGCCGCGCTCCCTCCACGCCGTCTGGTAGATCATCTTGCGCACGCCCTGCTTTTCGATGCTGTAGGCGTTCGTGCCTCCCGATGCGAGCATGCGGCGGATCGTTTCGCGCGACCGTTCGTTGTGGCAGTCGAACAGGTTCCGGCCGATCAGGTCGCCGTGTTGGGCGAAGGTCGCACGCGCCTTTTCGTTCATGTAGAGGATCACGCCTTCGGTGTCGCACACCGTGACGGCGCAGTCGGCCTCTTCGGCCCAGGGAAGGGCATTTTCCGTTGTCATTGCTGTATTTTTACGAGTTGTTCGCGGTATGCGTTCAGAATGCGCGACTTGGAGATGAATCCCAGGTAGCGGCCTTGCTTGTCCACGACGGGCAGCATCCAGGCGTGCTTGTCCTCGAATTTCTCCATGACGCTCAAAATCGCCTCGTGTTCGATGATCTTGTCTGGCGGCGGAATCATGTAGTCCGAGATCGGGTGCCCGTACTTCTCGTGTTTGAACATGTCCTCGCGCAGGTCGTCCAGCTGCACCACGCCGATCAGCCGGCCGAAGTTGTCGATCACGGGGAAGATGTTGCGGCGGGCCGTCGAAATGATGTGCACGATGTCGCCCAGGGTCATGTTCTCCTTGATGCGCAGGAAATCGGTTTCCATCAGCTCTTCGAGTTTCAGGAAGACGAACACCGACTGGTCCTTGTCGTGGGTCAGCAGTTCGCCCTTCTGGCGCAACTGCTTGGTGTAGATCGAGTCGGGGTCGAGGTAGTAGTCCACGGCGAACGAGATGCAGGCGGTGATCATCAGCGGGATGAACAGTCCGTAGCCGTTCGAGAGTTCTGCGATCAGGAAGATCGAGGTCAGCGGGGCGTTCATCACCCCCGACATGACGCCCGCCATGCCGACCAGCGTAAACGAGACGATCGACACCTCCCATCCGAACAGCGTGTTGCACACCAGCGCCAGCGAGGCGCCCGTGAAGGCTCCGACGAACAGCGACGGCGCGAACGTACCGCCCACGCCTCCCGCGGCGTTGGTCGTCGACATGGCGATGACCTTGAAGAACATCGTGGCGATGACGAAGAGGATGATCACCCAGTCGATGTCGCGGAAGCGGTAGAAGAGCGAGTTGTTGAACAGCTCCTGCGCGTTGCCGTGCATCAGGGAGGTGAATCCCTCGTAACCCTCGCCGTACAGCGGCGGGAAGACGAAGATCAGGATACCCAGAATCGCACCGCCCCACAGCCATTTCTTGTACTGTTTGTCGATGCTCTTGAAGAAACCTCCGACCCGCGAGTTCATCGACGTGAAATACCACGCCATCAGCCCGCACAGCACGCCGAGCAGGATGAACAGCGGTATCTGCCACAGCTCGAAGGCGTCCGCGGGGGCCAGCGTCACGGCCAGAATCGGGTCGAAGCCGCGCAGCATGAAGGCCATCGTCGTCGCGGTGATCGAGGCGATCAGCAGCGGGATGACCGACCCGGCGGTGATGTCGAGCATCAGGATTTCCAGCACGAAGACCACGCCCGTGATCGGGGCTTTGAAGATCGCCGCGAGGGCGGCGCCCGCGCCGCAGCACAGCAGCAGCGTCGTGTGTTTGTAGTTGAGGCGCGCCAGCCGTCCGATGTTCGAGCCGATGGCCGCTCCCGTGAGCACGATCGGGGCCTCGGGTCCCACCGAACCGCCGAATCCGATGGTCGTCGCACCGCCCACGATCGAGGTCCAGCAGTTGTGCCGGGCGATGCGCGAATTGCGGCGCGACATGGCGTAGAGGACGCGCGTCACGCCTTCGGAGATGTTGTCGCGGACGATGTATTTGACGAACAGCGTCGCCAGGATGATGCCCACGGCGGGGTAGATCAGGAAGAGGATATGTGCGCTGTCCACCGGGAACCAGCGTATCAGCCCGCTCTTGATGCCGTGCAGCAGCATTTCGAACAGGTAGGCTCCCAGCCCTGCGAGCACACCGACCACCACGGCCAGCAGCATCATAATCTGCTGGTTGGAGAGTCTCCGGGTCAGCCGGAGAAACTCGAGGTAGATGCGGTCGGCGCGGAAGGACATAAAAAGTGAAAAGTTAAAAGTGAAAAGTTAAAAGTGAAACATTGCGATTGACCGAGACCGGGCGGTTTGATTTCATCCTGTACGATGCCCGGTGTGCAAGTCAAATGCCTTTGATTTTCAATTTTTAATTTTCCGTTTTCAACTTGAAATGCTCGGTCTGGCCGTCGATCAGCTCGCGGTCGTCGAAATAGTTGATTTTCATGGCCGCACGGACATCCGCCAGGGTTTCGGCGGCCGCTGCGCGGGCCTTGGCCGAGCCTTCGCGGAGAATGTCGTACACCTCGCCGATGCGCGTCTCGTAGTGGCGGCGGCGTTCGCGGATCGGGTCGAGCATCTCGTTGAGAATGGCGATCAGCAGGCGTTTCACCTTCACGTCGCCCAGCCCGCCCCGGCGGTAGTGGGCCTTCAGCTCGTCGAGCGAAGCGTATTCGGGCAAATATTTCGAAAAATGCTCGGGGCGGCTGAAAGCGTCGAGGTAGGTGAACACCGTGTTGCCTTCGACCTTGCCCGGGTCCTCCACGCGCAGGTGGTCGGGGTCGGTATACATGCCCATCACCTTCTTCTTGACCTCCTCGGCCGTGTCCGACAGATAGATGCAGTTATTCAGCGACTTGGACATCTTGGCCTTGCCGTCGGTTCCCGGCAGGCGCATGCAGGCCGCGTTCTCGGGCAGCAGGATTTCCGGCTCGACGAGCGTTTCGCCGTACACCGCGTTGAATTTGTGGACGATTTCGCGCGTCTGCTCGATCATCGGCTCCTGGTCCTCGCCCACGGGCACGGTCGTGGCCCTGAAGGCCGTGATGTCCGACGCCTGGCTGATGGGGTAGGTGAAGAATCCGACGGGAATGCCCTGACGCTGGGTCGTGTCGCCTTCGGCGGCGCCCTCGGCGAATCCGCGCAGGGCGATCTCGGCCTTCACGGTCGGGTTGCGCTGCAAACGCTGCACGGTGACCAGGTTCATGTAGTAGAACGCCAGTTCGCACAGTTCCGCCACCTGCGACTGGATGAAGAGCGTCGATTTCGCGGGGTCGAGACCCACCGAGAGGTAGTCCAGCGCCACTTCGATGATATTCTGACGCACCTTTTCCGGGTTGTCGGCATTGTCGGTGAGCGCCTGCGCATCGGCGATCATAATGAATATTTCGTCGAACTCGCCCGAGTTCTGCAGCTCGACGCGGCGGCGGAGCGAACCCACGAAGTGGCCCAGATGGAGCCGGCCCGTGGGACGGTCGCCGGTAAGGATGATTTTTGCCATATTTTTAGAGAAAGTACATTTTGCAGGCGAAGATACGAAAAACTATGCGGCAATGCGAAAAAGTTGTCCGATATAGATTTTTTTTATATCTTCGCTTTCTCAAATAGACGCCTGTTATGACAATCATCCAACTCGAATATCTGCTGGCCGTGGCCAACTGCGGGAGTTTCTCGCTTGCGGCCGAACACTGTTTTGTGACGCAACCTTCTTTGAGCATGCAGGTTAAGGCGCTTGAAGAGGAGCTTGGCGTGGTGCTTCTGGACCGTTCGAAAAAGCCCGTCATTCCCACCGAGGCGGGCGAGGTGGTGCTGGAACAGGCGCGCGAGACGATCAAGGCGTACAATTACATCAAGGAGGCCGTTTCGGAGCTCAAGGGCGAAACCGCGGGCAAACTGCGGCTGGGCGTCATCCCGACCATCGCGCCCTACCTGCTGCACAAATTCATTCCGGCCTTCGTGCGCGACTACCCGAAGGTCGAGCTGGAAATATCCGAGATGATCACTTCGGACATCGTCGAGGCGCTCAAGCGCGACCGTATCGACGCGGCGCTGGTCGCCAGCGGCACCTGCGGCGAGGGCATCCTCGAGCAGGAGCTTTTCAACGACCGCTTCTACGCTTACGTGTCGCCCGAAAATCCGCTCTATGAGCGGCAGAATATCCGTATCGAGGAGATCGACCTCAAGGACCTGGTGATCTTGAGCCCCGGCAACTGCATGCGCGACCAGATCATCGAACTCTGCCAGGCCCGGCGTTCGATGCCGTCGCACTATTCGTTCGAATCGGGTTCGCTGGATACGCTCATGCGGATCGTCGACTGCACGTCGTGTCTGACGATCATTCCCGAAATGGCCGTCGAATACATCCCCTCGGACCGCCGCGACCGGCTGAAAACCCTTTCGAAAGGGGCTACCTCGCGCAAGATCGCCGTCGCCGTGCGCCGCACCTACGTCAAGAACTCGATCATCCGGGCCTTGACCGAGACCATTCTGGCCAATGTTCCGGGTGCGAAGGCATAGCTTCCGCTCTCTGAAAGAATGCGCCCGGCCTGCAAAACGCAGGCCGGGCGCATGTCGATTATCCGGTCGGTTATTCCGGAATCGTTACTTTGGTCGCTTTTCCCGTCCAGTCGGCGAAGATTGATTTGCCGTCGGAAAGTTTGACGGAGAGTTTGACGGAGAAATTATCCCCGTCTCTGGTGACAGTGAGCATTCCGTAGGAGACTGTTGCCGAAGAGATGTCGTCTCCATTGCTTACCGTAATTCTTTCAAACGAGTGTACGATGTCGAACTCTGTTTCACCGATTGCCCCGACGGAGAGGTATGGTCTGAGAGGCCCGGTTTGGGTAACGGGTTCTGTGAGGTCGATAGTTTTGCCTATCAGGGATTCAGAAACTTCTATATCGACACCGTAGTCGGACATTGTAAACGGTAATGTTGAAAAATACTCTCTGAATAGAATGAGGTCGTATGAGGTTTCCCATTGCTCGTCGGCTTTTTCTTCCACATAGAAAGCGCTTTTGACCTCGCAGATCTGACCATTGACGGTGATCGTCTGCATGGTGGTTACTTTTTCGTCCTTGCAGGACGTCGTGGCCAGTGCGAGTGCGCCGGTCAGACAGAACATGAAGATTTTTCGCATAAATTGAACTTGGGTTAGTTGGAGTATCTCCAAAAGTAGTGATAAAAAACGAATCCGGCGACAAAAAGGGCGAAATAATGAATCGCTTCCGGAACAATATGCCCGCTTGCGGCGCGATTTTTACCGCGTTGCTTTCAAATCTCATTCTCTTTTCATACCTTTGCAAGGTTATAGATACCTATTGAACATTTATGGATAAACTGATCGAAACGATCGTCAGCGCGATTGAAGATAAAAAAGGTAAGAATATTGTATCGTTGGACCTCTCGGGATTCGATGGAGCGATCTGTTCGCATTTCGTGGTCTGCAACGCCGATTCCACGACGCAGGTGTGCGCCATAGCCGCCGAAATCGAGGAGAAGGTGTTCGAGAAATTGGGCGAGAAGGTGTGGCGCATCGAAGGCCAGCAGAACGGCGTGTGGGTCGCCATGGACTATGTGGACGTCGTGGTGCACATTTTCCAGACCGAGCTTCGGAGCTTCTACAAGCTCGAGGAGCTGTGGGCCGACGCACCGCTGGTGAAATATGAATACGAAGAGTAATCCGGATTATGGCACAGAAAAGCAAGAACAACAATAAAATGAATATGAACATGCCGCGGCCTTCGATGCTGTGGATCTACGGCCTGATCGGTTTGTTCATCATCGGCTGGTATCTGTTCGACGGCAGCAATGAAGCGCCGCTGCCCAGCGACTGGACCACCGTGCAGGAGATGGTTGAGAAGGGCGACGTGGAGAAGATCCAGGTCGTGAACCGCGACCAGGCGCAGGTGTTCCTGAAAAAGGAGGCCGGCGAGAAGTACCGTAACGATCAGGTGGACAAGCGTTTCCGCCGCCTGCCCGAGTCGGGCGTGCAGCTGACTTTCACCATCGGTTCGGTAGATTCGTTTCGCGAGGATTTGAAGGCCGCCGAGGAGAAGTCGGGGCAGACCGTTCCGGTGATCTATGAAAACAAGGCCAACGACTGGACCTCGATTCTGATCAACCTGTTGCCGTGGGTGGTGATCATCGGAGCGTGGTTCTTCATCATGCGCTCCATGTCGCGCGGCGCGGGCGCCGGAGGCGGCGGTGGCATTATGAACGTCGGCAAAGCCAAGGCGCAGGTCTTCGACAAGGACAACTCCAAGCGCGTGACGTTCAAGGATGTGGCTGGCCTGGAGGAGGCGAAGGTCGAGATCATGGAGATCGTCGATTTCCTCAAGAAGGCCGACAAATACAAGGAGCTGGGCGCCAAGATTCCGAAGGGCGCGCTGCTCGTAGGCCCTCCGGGAACGGGCAAGACCCTGCTGGCCAAGGCCGTCGCAGGGGAGGCCAACGTGCCGTTCCTCTCGATTTCGGGTTCCGATTTCGTCGAGATGTTCGTCGGCGTGGGCGCCTCGCGTGTCCGCGACCTTTTCGAGCAGGCCAAGCAGAAGGCGCCGTGCATCGTCTTCATCGACGAGATCGACGCCATCGGCCGCGCCCGCGGCAAGAACGCCGGATTCTCGGGCAACGACGAGCGCGAAAATACGCTGAACCAGCTTCTGACGGAGATGGACGGCTTCCAGACCAATACGGGCGTGATCGTCCTTGCGGCCACGAACCGTGCCGACATCCTCGACAAGGCGCTGATGCGCGCCGGCCGTTTCGACCGCCAGATCGAGGTGGGACTTCCCGACGTGAAGGAGCGCGAGGAGATTTTCAACGTCCACCTGCGTCCGCTGAAGCTCGATCCGCAGCTGGACCGTTCGTTCCTGGCGCGCCAGACCCCCGGTTTCTCGGGCGCCGACATCGCCAACGTCTGCAACGAGGCCGCGCTGATCGCCGCGCGCCACAACAAGAAATTCATTTCGAAAGAGGACTTCCTCGCCGCCATCGACCGCATCGTGGGCGGCCTGGAGCGCAAGAACAAGATCATCACCGACGAGGAGAAGCGCGTGATCGCCTTCCACGAGGCGGGACACGCCACGGTGAGCTGGATTCTCGAAAACGCCAGCCCGCTGATCAAGGTGACGATCATCCCGCGCGGCAAGGCGCTGGGCGCCGCCTGGTATCTGCCCGAGGAACGTCAGATCACCACGCGCGAGCAGATGATGGACGAGCTGGCCGCCACGCTCGGCGGACGTGTTTCGGAGCAGCTGACCTTCGGCGAAATATCGACCGGGGCGCTCAATGACCTGGAACGTGTCACCAAACAGGCCTATGCCATGGTAGCCTATTATGGCATGAGCGAAAACGTCGGGACGCTGAGCTATTACGATTCCACGGGGCAGAGCGACATGTCGTTCACCAAACCCTATTCGGAACTGACCGCGCAGCAGATCGACGCCGAGGCCAAACTCGTTATCGGGAAGGCTTACGAGATGGCCGAGAAAGTACTCCGTGAACATGCCGACGGCCTGAAAGAGCTGGCCGAACTGTTGTTGGAGCGCGAAGTGGTCTTCACCGAGGACGTGGAGCGTATCTTCGGCCGCCGCAAGAAAGACATCCTGCGTGAGCGGAAGGAGGCCGAGGCCAAAGCCAAGGCTGACGGAGCCGCCGCGAAGGGGGAGCCCGAGGCTTCTGCAGCCCTGGCGGCGAAGCCCGCCCCGGAAGAGGGCGCTCCCGCGGTTGTACAGACGGAGACGCCCGAAGCCCCTGCCGACGGCAATACGGCCGCCGCGATTTCCAAGACCGAATAAGACACCTAACCCGCATTAACTGATGAATGAAACTATGAAAAACCTCGTGGTACGCACGCTGAGCGGCCTTGTCCTGGCAGCGGTGGTACTGGGGGCGATCGTCTGGTCGCAGTGGAGCTTCGGCGCGTTGCTCGCGGTGCTGCTCGTGGGCGGCATGTACGAGTTCTATACGCTGGCCGGGAAACAAGGCAATGCGCCGCAGAGAGTCGTAGGGCTTGTTGCGGGTATCGTGCTTTTCGCGCTCAATTTAGCGTTCGTCTCGGACGACATCCGCGAGATTCTCGGCGTTGCCCGGCAGGCCTTCGGCTGCGGGCTGGCGTTCCTGTTGCTGCTCCTGCCCGCCATGTTCATCTGCGAACTCTACCGTAGGGGTGAAAACCCGGCCTCCGGGATCGGCACGACGCTCATGGGAGTCTGCTACGTGGCATTGCCCCTGTCGCTGATGTGCTATATTCCCATCCTCGGCAGCGATACCTGGAACCCTTGGGTGATGGTCGCCTACATCTTCATCATCTGGGCCAACGACGTCTTCGCCTACCTGGTGGGGATGTCCGTCGGACGCCACCGCCTTTGCGAACGCCTTTCGCCCAAGAAATCCTGGGAGGGGTTCTTCGGCGGGATCGCCGGTGCCGTCGTCATGGGCATCGTGGCCGCACGGGTGCTGGACGGGAATATGTGGGTTTGGGCCGGTCTGGCGCTGGTCGCCGCCGTTTCGGGCGTGCTGGGCGACCTGGTGGAGTCGATGTTCAAGCGGGCTGCCGGCGTAAAG
>ERZ773183.609-NODE-609-length-39360-cov-16.947386_pt1 | contig 39360 bp, 31 predicted proteins | sample MGYA00580532_ERZ773183 | MGnify/ENA primary metagenome ERZ773183 (study PRJEB29015, sample SAMEA2737791) | human gut metagenome | biome: human gut; feature: human-associated habitat; material: faeces | place: China | collected 2012 ...
GCTGGGCCACGGTCAGGCCGAACAGGCCCGCGCCCACGACCACCAGATCGGGATACTCCACCGATTCAGTCATACTGGTTCATTCCTCCCATCAGTTGAAATTGCCTACAAAATGCAGCTTCATCTATGATATCCACAAACATGACTCATTACGACGTCATATTTTTATTGGTCAGAGGATAAGCTTCTGTAAGCAATCCGTTTTGAATACACATGCGCAGAAATAAGAATCAACTCAGTAGATCACCTTCATTCCAACACAGCGCTGTTCACCCTTCAGCTACCTTCCAGTCACTTACAAGATACTCGTTCGTCCACAGCTAAACACTAGAATATGTTCGGTTTAATTGTATAGAGTCTCCAATTTATGCGGGGTTATCATCTTGAAGGATGCGATGATGCTTATTTTCCAGCTTGACAGCCACGATTGCGTCCCTTCGTACGTAAAACGTACTAAACAGCCGTTTGCAGGAGGAACGTATCGCCCTCTCTCAAACAATGAGGACGCTCACACCCGAGTCCCGTCTAATTTCAAAGCGCATCATAGTTCAACGCTTTATACGCAAAAGTCGACGATTCACACCGACTCCAATAGCACAAGCATCTTTATCCCCAACGCCAGCGTATCACTCCGACCAGCAGAAACAGCAACAGCCGCAATCGTCAACAAAGTTGCGAACAATAGCGATCAAATTGTCTCCCTTCCTGAAACTCAGCTAGATCATTCCACAGATCGTATCTCAAACCAAGCCGTTAGGTTCTGCAAAAAGGCCACGCAAGCCACAGCAAAAACACTTTCTGCAGCGGGCCATACAATCGCAGGCACAGTTCAAAACGCCGGACGTACCGTCCACTCTGTCACCGAAACAATAAAAAGGGCTTGGTACACTTTTGTTAATTCCAAAGCCATCCAGCTCATCATCAAATTCTTCTCAAAGGCGCATGCCCTATGGAAGAAGCGTATGAAGTTCTCCTATGCGTTCTACACCGTTGTGTTTGCACTGCTGACTTCAGCTGAAGTCATTTTCTTACAATGGGGGGGTTACAGTGAGCCGGAATACGCCGAAGATACCGAAATCGATCAAACAACAAGAATTTTACAAAGTGTCGCGGGACAAGTCACTAAATTCGTCAGTCAGATGTGGCTTGAACAAAAATATCAGTTTCTGCTCAATTTCATTGGCATAGGTCTCATTTACCTTGTTCTAATTCTCGTATTAAACCGTTTCTGGATAGCAACGTTCATTTTCGGTATCGCTATGACCTCTTATGGCGTGGCGAACAGCATAAAAATGAGGCTGCGGAATGAGCCTATTCTTCCATCAGACCTTAGTTTTATATTAAATGGCAACAGTGGGAGTCTTCTTTCTTTTATCCCGAAAGATCAACAAACTCTTGTTAGCGGAACAATCACCGTATTGGCTTGGTTCTCTTGCATCTGTGTCCTTTTCTTTATTCTCGACGGTAGACGTTGTTTCATTCACTGCTCTTGGAAACAACCTTTTTCTAGTGCGAAGAACGTAGCCGGAACTCTTACCCGCATAATCGCAGCGGTGCTCAGCATCGCCCTTTTAGCCTCTTACACATGTAATCTCAATATTCCAGGAGCTTGGTCCTATGTACTTGCAACCAATTTAGGATACAAGCCCGTTCCTTGGAATACCTACGAGGACGCGACAAGCAACGGCCCTGCCACGACTTTTGAAAGCCTTGTACGAATCAAAGCTATGGAGAAGCCTGAAGGTTATAGTCAAAAAAACATGGAATCCATAGCCCAACGCTATGCAAAAGAGGCGGACAACATCAACTCCTCTCGTACAAACAACCTTACCGACAGCACCGTCATTATGATTCTCTCCGAGTCATTCTCCGACCCTACGCGCGTGCCCGGAGTTTCTTTCAGCATTGACCCTATGCCGAACATTCGCAGCATAAAAGACTCCACCACCTCGGGATTGATGCTGTCACCAGGTTATGGAGGTGGAACCGCCAATATCGAGTATCAGTCATTGACCGGTATGAGTTTGGCTTCTTTCAATGACCAGCTCATTTCTCCTTACCAGCAGCTAGTCCCTAATATGAAAAGTGCATACTCTTTCAATCAAATCTGGAATGAGGCATGCCATTCAACATGTTCAGTCGCTTATCACCCTTACTACAAAAGCTTTTATCTCAGGGACTCTAATTATAAGAAATTTGGGTTCGAATTCTTCCGAACGTTAGATAGTAGTCCCATGATCAGTCATCAGGATCACATTGATAATTCTATATACGTCAGCGATGCGGCATCATATCAGAACGTACTGGACTATCTTCAACAATCAACAGATCAGTCACAGTTTATACAGCTAGTAACAATGCAAAACCATCTACCTTACAGTGACTGGTATGTAGACAATGAGTTTAAAGATGCTGACATTTCTTCCGATATTAATGATGCAGAAAGGCAACAAATTGATACTTATGCAAAAGGCGTAAGCCACACTGATTCCGCCACAATCAACTTCCTCAACCAACTAAACGAATTACAAAAGCCTACTACTGTTATTTTCTACGGAGACCACCTTCCTGGAATCTATCAAACTGCAGCAATGGAAAAGCGAAACCAACTGGCCCTTCATGAAAGTGACTACTTCATATGGTCGAACGCCGCATCTTCAAGCTCTGAGACGAAGCTATCTCCTGAAGAAAGCAACTATTCATCATCCAACTATTTCATAGCTTCCGCAGCAGAGCATATGAACGCTAAGGTGTCTCCTTTCTTAGCGTTGCTTACCGAGCTCCACGAAGAGGTACCTTCTATGGGACGTTTTGCTTCGACAAATGATAGTTGGGGCAGCGGATCCGCAACGTATCTTAACAGCGATGGTTCCATTGTGAAGAAAAAAAATCTATCCCAAAAAGCTCGTCAGTTGCTGAAAGATTATAGCTTAGTCCAATATGACATGACTTCAGGGAAAAACTATCTTCAAAATCTGAATTTCACTCAGATTTCTGAATAACGAAAGGGTCAGGGGAAAAATCTCTGACCCTTGACTGATCTCTGTTTAACGCCAACCACTGACGCTAAACAGTATTATTCTACTCACCTTCAAAAATATGCCGCCATGTTTCCACTGAAGAAATGTTATACGCTCGGTACTGAGCAGATAGACGTTTCCAGTTTCGCATGATCTTACGGGTTAGTCGATATCCCTCAATCATGTTCCGGCGGAAAACGCGGTTATCCCTCTTCAGCCACGCTACCCCATTACCATCAGGCGTGGTGACCAACGCTGAATTAACACGATCAAATGCGAGCCATGTCCAAGCAGCGTCCTGCGCTGGAATCGCAGCATCTGGATTCTTAGCTTTACTGGGATCAACATTCTTAATAAAGCTTTTTGCAATTAGCCCGACAGCAGCCTTATAGCGGCTCTTCATCGTAGACGGATGATTACGCGGAGAATCGGTCTCGCCTGACGGTTCCGGATAATCCTCGAAACTGTCCTTAGCCTGAGCATCCGGATACTTAGCACGTAGTTCTCTGACTTCACCCAATTTAGTAGGCAGACAGTCCACAATGTATTGTGGACCTCTCAGAATGTCTCTTAATGCCATGTGATGCAGTGCCATCGCAGAATACACAAAACGTAAGCCTAAGCTCGCGTCACCGTAAAGGGCTTCCACGAGCATATTAGGCTTGGCTTCCGGATATGTGACTAGCGCGGCAAGCCAACGGTTGCGCTCAGTGAAATATTCTTCCCAAGAACGTGCGGGATCCTTATCATGCCATGCTTGATGCCACACAGCCACACCCGGCAGACAAACCGTTGGAAAACCGGCCTTTTTCGCACGCAATCCGTATTCGATGTCATCAAACTTAATAAATACCGGCAGAGAAAGTCCTATCTTCTCCAAAACTACTGTTGGAATCAGGCACATCCACCAGCCATTGAAATCTTCATCAATACGTTGGTGACGTTCTGGAGAATCACGGAGAGGTTCTACCGAAAAATCATGGTTGTACCCCAGACCCTTCGAGGGATGCATCCACATTCGCCGCGCATTGATTCGTTCACCTTGTGTGTACAGCATGGTTCGATTGTCTAGGTGGAACATTCCACCACCCACGAGCACAGGTCTGACAGTATAATCGGAGAATTGAATGGAACGTAGAATCGACTCAGGCTCACTTATAGCATCATCATCAAGCAAAAGAACGAAGTCACTCTTCTTTGCTTTAAGCGTCTCATACATGCCACGAGAGAATCCACCAGATCCCCCAAGATTTGCCTGCTGAATGTAGGTCAGTTGAGCCCCTAAATCTTCGGCGATTTGAGTATATCCCTGCTGATTCTTGACCAAATCGTTTCCTTGGTCGGTGCAATACACCGTGTCCAGACGCTTCCTCAGTTCTTTAGCCCCAGCTATTGCTCGTAACTGATTCATGCAATAGGAAGCACGGTTGAACGTAGTAATGGCAATAGACATGGTAGTCGGCTTGGACGCAGTACGAGCACTTTGTGGGACAGACCATGCAGCCTCGCTAATAATTACTTCTCCGTCCAAAGATTCGGCATCAAACCAGAAATAACCGCCATCCATTAGACCCGTCATAGGAATATCCACAGTGACATGTTCAGCTGTCTGCGGTGAATGTACAACCTTCTCGGCAACCGGATACATCAATCCTCGTCCGGTGGAACGGAACACATTAATCTTCGCATTTCCTTGGATATCTGCGGTAAAGCGCACCATCTTCACAGAAGTCCAGCGACGCCAATAAGAAGCTGGAAATGCATTGAAAAAAGTACAGCCAGACATGTGTCCATGGTTCTTCAACGCTATTGTGTTCCGATTTAACACAGTGAATGAATCACAACTCACCCCGGCAGAAGAACCAGCATGTCGCATGATGCGTTGTAACGTCGACTGGTTCATTGATCCGAACTCGAGACGTCGCATATCAATGCGAGAGTCCAATGTGGTCTCGGCAACGTGAGGCCTCGTCCAATCAATCGCATACAGAGGAAGCGTCTGCTCGGCATCCTTGATCGGATAGACAACCCGCATCACGGTTTCCCATGTATCAGCATCTTTCAAAGCCATCCTAATCACCGAACCCTCTCAACTTTATTTGCCGGCATCCTACTCAATTTCAACCTGAGTACCATCTGTCGGCTCGATAGTCAGTGCTCGATCGCTCAGTAAAGCGTATTCTCCGTTCCGATCATCCCGAATGACGAAGCTACATGCATTGTCATCGAGCGCGACACCAACGGCATCCGTTGTTTCCGGATTTGTCTGACTTGGAATCCTCAATGAAGTAACCAGCCTAAACTCGCCATTATTGAACAATTCAAGAGGCATTTCGAAATGAATGACTTGGTGCCCGTGTTTCTTCATCTTCAGCACCTTTGCACCAGTATCATAGGTAATTCCACCGCGACGGATGTCATGTAGCGCTATTGCAAGATAGAAATCTCCAGGTTCATCATATTGATATTCCACATCGAACTTAAAGACATCTCTACCTGTGCAAAGCTTCGGCGACACAGCTATCGTCTTTAATAAAGGACAACGCTCATTAAGTCCATTTGGATAGCCGCCACGCTCTTCCTGGCGTCTTCGTTCCGCTTCTTCCTCAGCTTCAAGATTAGCTAAAGTGTATTGCTGGGAGACAGTTTCAGGATCGCCCAGGGCCTCCACCTCACCATTTGCGATCATCATGGCACGAGAACAGTATTTCTTCACCGAATTCATATCATGCGTAACGAGAATAACGGTCTTAGTAGGATCCTTCCGAATCTCAGTGAAGAAATCATCACACTTACGCTGAAACGCCTCGTCACCAACCGCAAGGACCTCATCTAGCACCAAAATATCGCCCTGCGCCTTAATCGCCACAGAAAAAGCCAAGCGAACCTGCATACCTGAAGAATAGTTCTTCAGCTTTTGGTCCATAAACTCTTCAAGCTCGGCAAATTTGACGATATCGTCGTACATACCGTCAATCTCTTCATGAGTAAAGCCAAGCAACGAACCATTGAGATATACGTTTTCACGCCCAGTGAGCTCAGGATTGAAGCCGACTCCCAGTTCAATGAATGGCACCAGCTTGCCATTCACACTGATGGATCCAGACTCGGGATAATAAATCTGGGAAATAAGCTTCAGTAACGTCGACTTACCGCCGCCATTACGACCTACAATTCCAAAGAATTCTCCCTGATGGACTTCAAAGCTGATGTCCTTGAGTACTTCTTGCTTCCTGTATCCTTTGATTCCCTTGGTCCAATTTATAAAAGCCTGCTTGAGTCCTGTAGCCTGCTCCGTAGGAAGTTTAAAGCACTTAGACACGTGGCTAGCAGATAGCACCACAGGCGTCTTGGAATAATCAATCTTTTCAACTACAGTCTCGGACATTACATGACCTCCGCGAATTTACGACTATTTCGACGGAACAAATGGATTCCAAGCCACAACAATACTGCCGTGAAAACCAATGGGAACAACTTTATTGCCCAATTATCGAACTGATTCCAAATAGTCGGCTGCGTCTCAGGCGCTATGAAATTATGTCGAATATCTTGAATTACCTGAGCAAATGGATTCAACAACTCAAGACGTGCCAAATCAGCAAGAACACCACCTCGATCCGTTACATACGTAAGAGGGTAAATGATAGGCATTCCGTAGAATACCAATTGCTGAAGCACATCCCAAATATGAGCGATATCACGGAAATACACGTACATGGTAGACATGAGTAAGGTCACGGCCAATGTGATGACGTAAAGCTCAATGATGTTAAGAGGAAGCAGTACAACTCGCCAGGTGAAATGCACCCGCGCAACCAATGCAAACAAAAAAACCACAACCAAATTGATGGCATAACTAATCAACGCACCGACCGTCGCAGAAACAACCACAATATAGTTCGGAAAATGAATCTTGCGGAGTAGATCTCCACGGTCCACTACTGAACGAAGTCCGACATTCGTCGATTCAGTAACAAACTGCCAAGAGCTGATGCCAAGCAGAAGTACCACCGGATAAGTGGATGTACCATCAGACATACGCAAAAACTTGCCAAACACGACATACATCACACAAAACATCATCAACGGTTTCAGCACCGACCAGGCGATTCCCAAAAAGGATCCCTGATATCGAAGCCTGAAATCAGTCTTCACCAGACCTTGCAGCACGGTCCATGCATAACCGTACCTGTCTTTCACGTTTTTCACCAACTGTTTCACAAGTTGTATCCTATCAGCGACTATTCCAATCATGATATACAGCTAGAAATCGGCACTATCCGGTCACTGGAAATCTAGAGAACTTCATTGAAAAGACAAGCCGCAAAGACTAAGGAGGAGCCCCAATCCGCTGAGGCTCCTCGCGTGGCTACCTATAACTCAGTCCATCTTAAGATAATGCTTCCAGTACTTCACCGAGGTCAATTCCTTACGGGCTGCGGCGTATTCCTGGCGCAGACGCTTGATATTTGCCTTGTAGTACTTGAGATCTCTTGCGTAACGCTTCTTAATCTCCTGGTAGCGCTTCACATCCTTGGTGCGGATGAGGCCTTTGCGGTTGTACCAATCGAGAACAACAAGCTTGCGCTTGCCACGAATCGCGCCGGCCGGATACAGCCATCCCTGCAATGGAATGACAGCATAGCCAGTGCCATCCTTCTTGAAATAGCGCTGGTTGTTGTCGGTGATAAGGTCTTCCAGTCGTTCGGGTAGGCTACGAGACTTATCTCCATCAATCAGCTGACGATCGATGTCCTTGATACGCAGACCATTCAATTCGGCATCAGCGTCAATCCGAGACTGAAGAGTCGCAAAGTCCACAAGCTGTTCCTTGTTACGGTTCGCGGCCATAAAGCTCTTCTCCGCCTGACCGGGCTTCTTGATGAATTCAGGACCCTTCAGGAAGTCCTCAAAAGCATCTAGGCACAGCTCTGCGTTGGCGTAACCGAACTTCTTCAGCTCAAGACGAATGTTGTTGTGCAACTCATACATGAAGTCGGCCTTCGGGGCCATGCCGCACGTCGCCTGTGCAATCATCGTGTTACGGGTGGTCTGGTAGCGTTCCACTGCTGCGTTATAGCGCTCGAAGAATGACATATGCCACACACACAGGCCGTTCATGGTGATAAATCCAGTCTTACAGCGAATGCCATACTCGGCATCGTCACAACGAACGAACACAGGAAGGGGTAGGCCGTTCTTCTCAATCACGGAAATCGGAATGCAGCAGTACCACCATGCGGCATACATGTTGTTCCGCTGCCACTTGGTCGGCGTGTACGTCTCGTTGTACACCAGATCCTCGAACAGAGTCAGACGCAATGGCGGCTTGCAACCGGCAAAAGTGCCCTGCTGAGTCATGTTGCCGATGTCTTCCCACTGGTCCTCGCCGACCTCATAGTTCAGCATCGCACCGCTGATCATGTCATTACGATGCTCGGGCTTGAGAATGCGCAGCAAATTATAAGTACGCTTGATGCTTTCCGGGGAGACCGCGACATCGTCATCCATCAGCAGAATGTTCGTGGCCTTTGGAATCTGTTCCATGGCGGTGATCATGCCACGGGTAAAGCCGCCGGCACCACCAACGTTATCGTTCGGCACGACCTGGACGCGGTTTCCGCTCAGCTTCTCGGCATCAAGAGTACGACCATTATCAATCACATACATATGGAAATGATCGGCAATCGAATCACCGGAATTGATGATCTTATCCTTGATCAAGCCGATGTTGCGTTCAATGAACGCTTCCTTCTTGAAGGTGGTGGTGGACAGCACCAGCTCAACGTCGTTCAGCTCACCATCGATGCCAAGCTCGTAGTAGCTGTTACGAATGGCGACCGCACCCTCCGTCTTGATGAGGAAACCGACAATCACCATGTCATCGGTGATTGTAAGAGGCAGATCGACAACCCGCCAGTCATCAGAAGCGCTCAGTACCTTCGAAGCCCCCTCGACAGGCAGCGGATCATGTGCGAAAGCATCACCCATGGTCTGTTGCACCTCACAGGCAGCACCCTTAAGCTCAAGATGCAGCATGAAGCTTGTTGCACTTGTGTACTTCCGCAGCTTCATTACGGACAAGGAATTGAAATACGTGCTGAAGTCGAAGGTCCCCGCATTAAACATCTTCCACTCGCCAAATTGTTCGTCGAAAACAACAGGCTGATCGGAACGGCAGTACAGCGCCGGGTAAGCGACAGAGCGAGAGTTCGTTTCCAGAAGGATATTTGCGAATTTCATCGAAACCATATTCCATAGACTAGCGTAAACCCTTGAAGAGAAGGCATACACTTCTCAAACGAGTATTTCAGACTATTCCGTTACACTAACCATATTTGTCTTATGCTTTTTCTTCGTCAGCTGAGGATAAAACCATTCATTGATCACCGGGATGTGATACAGCAGCGCGGCACCGATAAGATCCATCGGCAGTCGAACAATGAAACTCAACATAAACAGAGGAACTTGAGGAAGCGCCGTACGCAACACTCCTAGATACATCTGCCAGGGCAATGCGTCATCTTCAATTAAGTGCACGCACAAAATAGCAAGACTTGCCTGACCGATGCTGCTTAACGCACTTCCCAACACCGAAATCCGATCGATCAACTGTGAGATGCCAACAACACACAATGTTCCCGCAATGCTGCCGATTACGGCCAGGACAGGGCGCGAACCATAGTTATTGACGGCCATGCTCATGCCACCGAAAAGCATGATGTCGGCCACCCAAATAACAAACGCGATAACCCATACGTAGGGGAACCTCTTCACCATGCCGAGCACATCGTATTTCTTGGCAAGATACCCCAAATAAAGGAACGCGACCGCACACGTTCCGGATTGAATGCTCCACGGCAGCAGTACATATCGCGAGGAAACATAGCCGACAGCGAAGCACAGCACCACCCAAACAGGGGTATAGGGAAGCCTTGCAAGGCAATGCAGCAGCAAACGAGCCCAAAACAGTGCAAGCAGGAACCAGATCGCGCCGATTCTCAGGTCTACTCGCCAGAGCGTCAGATTCGAGATATCGCCGCTTCCATATATCGCGGCCATACCCCACTGCCGAAGGGCAATCGCACGGCTTTCATGGTCGAGCGTCGCCACACAGGTCACACCGACAAGCACGCACAATGCCGTCACCACGTAGGTGAACAGCAGCTGTTTTGCCTCCTTCATCCAGCGGAATCGTCTTTCCGGATGCATGAAATATCCGGAAAGAATGAAGAAAAGCGGCATATGGAATGAAAAACAGATGGACAGAACAACCTGAGCCGTGCGATGGGGTACAAATAGGTTCGTTTCAATGGCACTGTGTCCCAATATCACAGCCAGAATGGCTATACCCTTGGCAATATCGAAAAATCTAATACGTTGCATACTCTCTCAAGTCTCTTGTTGGCACGTTCTCTCTACCGCTTGTCAGACGTTTTATCGGACGTTGTAGGCCAAGCAATTGCTGCAATGCACGCCACATCACAACCTGACCCATACGATTTGAACTGCCTCCCATTTTTTGGACAACAGAAGTGGGAGGCAATTCAAATCAGTCCACTTCATCCCATCATCTCCCATCAAGTTAGGGGAAATGTGGAACGCTGATAATGGTCAAGCCGGTTCAAAAATCAGTTCATATCAGTCTATGCCGGTATCGGCAGCGAGTTGTGTTGATATTTGCTCATGCTTACCTGTGATAATGCGAGAGAACTTACCCGTGAGGCGTGCAGCTCCGTTCTCAATATCGAGAAGCCCTTGTCCAGAATATGCCAGCAGCACCACATAGGCAGGCATGGCGTATTGGGCTTTGGCTTCCCACAGCACATAGATGCAGAAAATGCCAAGACATACGGTGATGGGAAGCAGCTGCTCGATGCGGAAGCGTTTGCGTAATCCCACGAGCACGGCAACGGCGGCTGCGAGAGTGAGGAACTGAAAAGCGTCACTGGCGCGTAGGATAATCGTATTGGTCTTGCCATAATACACAGAGCGAACCAAGTGGGTCATGGGACGGTCAGACATGGGAGTGGGACTATGGTTAGTCGGTACTGCAGACCAATTACTATTGACCAGTGATTCATAAGTGGGATCAAACCAAATAGTTGCCTGTTTTTGTGTAAAGAATCGAATGGCAAATGTTGGGTTTTGAACAAATCTTGTCAAGGACCGTTTGATAGATTCCTCTGAATCAGCTGCTGCCACTTCAGGATTGTAGTCAGTTGTCCACCCCCAAGGGTAGCCGTTGTACCATCCCGGATTGGCTGCTCCTGTAACCCATGAAGGTGCATCGGGTAGACGGTTGCCATACTCATCCCCCTGTAATCCCATGGCAATCCATGTGGTCTTGCCTAGTCCGTTGTCCGTTACCACATCGTATTTCTTTTCCATCACGGCGAAGAAACCATGGGAACAGGCAGCATACACTACGATCGGCACGATAATGCCTGCAATGCCATGCCAGTTACGCTTGACCATCGCATGGAGAAGAAAGATAAGGCACATAGCCATAAGCACGACAATCATCGTGGATTTCAGCAGGACACTGACGGTGATAGCCATGGACGCAAAGATCAAGTGACGCCAAGTATTCGTTTCCATGAACTTCGCTTGCCAAAGGATTGCCGCAAGGGCGAATGGCAATGAGGGGACGTTGCCATATGCAAAAGTAGAGTACAGGAACAGCGGCAGAAAGAAGAACGAGAACAGACCGGTCATGACCGCTGCCTTGTCGGAAAAAAGCTGACGCGACAGACGCACCAGCAACAATGCCGTGGCCCCAGCGCATATGGCGTTGAGGAACTCCAAAGCAATGTATAGCTGACCATCCCCCACCATTTCCAGTAGCAGTCGGATGACCATGACGAATGGCATTTGATAAGGGTATCGTTCCATGTACCAGCCGTTCCACATGGGCATATCATCGGTGCCGAGTTCTTTGGCGGCATTGATAAGGTCCAATGAGTCATATGCGGGGAAGGTGTCGCTGGCTATGGCCCATGCAGTGCTCGCAACAATCATATAGCAGCAAACAATCCACGACAGGACATTGACATTAATTCGTTCCAGAACATTGCATCGGTTCAACAGCGCAACTACCGCAATGGCGGCTATGGATAATACGACAACAGGCCATGCCGCATTGGTGAGATATTCGGCTTTCTCCGTGTATGACGGATAGAACGTCGTGAACATTAATGAGCCCAGGCCGATGCAGGAAAAGACGATGATTCCCGTCCAAAGAATGATTCGAGACAGAACGTTGCCTACGACCGGCATGATGTACCGCCGCTGTTGCGATTTGACCGTGGAGCCGTTCGGCTTGGCCTGTGTTTCTGCCGATGAAGTAATAGATGACATATCGTTTCTCTCGTTTGACTGTTCTGATAGTCGATGATAACAAGAATTATGCCATTTAATGGTGGCTGTATCCTGCTTCTTCAGCAATTCTGGGAAGAAAATGGTATTGTTCCTCGACACATGGTATGTCCCCCTGCAAGCAGACAATCGATGATGGTACGGATGAGAAACCGTGCAATGCCGCTAGCATGTCCGACAACGAGACCCGCAGCAGCGACAACATCAGATTCCAAGGCGTGATGTCATCCTTTCAGAATATCGAGAATCGGATACTTGCCAAATCCGCTCATCGCCATGCTAAAGCCACTGAATTGACAGATGAATGCCCCCAGCCAATCACGGGTACTGCCTAATCCCTGGGTGAGCAATTGATTGCCCAATCACGTTGTGTTGCCGCACGAGATAGCCTATATAGATGAAGAGCAAAGATGCCATGCCAGATTACAGTCTGGGGGTAGAACACCTTGGCACTAAAATATCCGAGGCCTTTCGCTGTCCGTCGCGAAGATCCCAACAACCCCAGCACAGCACTTCTCAAAAATTTTAAGAAGTTCCGGCAAGCATGCAGAAGTTAAAGAATGGCCATGTGCATTATATAAGGCAACACGGAAGCGATACATCGGGCCCGAGTTCTAAATAGAAGCGCAACACCTGTCTATGGCCGGAAGTGTTCAGGTTCATGACCGGAGAAAGTGTCGCGCTTGGTATGAAAGCGTATTCCCACCTGTCGGCAGAGGAACGTGTCCGGATCGACGAATTTCGGAACCGGGAGGGGCTTGGCGTGCGTCAGACAGTCCTGAGAATCGGCCGTGACAAGTCGACCGTCATTCGCGAGCTGAAACGCGGCCTGTGATCCGCGTCCAACGAGAACGACCCGTATCGTCCCTGCCGGTCGAGCCGCTCGAAGACAGACGCGTGGACATCGAGGCCGTTCCATTCGGCCATGGCCGCGCGGAGGAAGGCCGAACAACGGGCCTGCCGGCCACGCAGGCCCACGCGCATGGCGTACCCGCCGCCGCTCTCCCGAGTCATGGACGCGCTCAGGAGGGGATAGACGCCCAAGAGGATTAAGGGGTGGCTGAAGGTCGAACGAGAACCGCAACGGGCGCATCCGCCGTTACCTACCCAAGAGGACCGGCTTCGACGACCTGTCGGACGCGGACCTGCAGGCCATCGTCGACGAGATCAACGACACCCCCATGAAGGTCCTGGACCGGGAAACGCCCAACGAGGTTTGGCACCGCGAACTCAGCAAGATGCCCTCGAAGACAAGCCGCCCAAAGACGAACGTTGCACTTATAAATTGAATTCGGGTATCAAGAAGACAACTTTTTTCAATGCTCTTTTAAAAACTCAATATGCGGTGGGACTTCGCATCTGATTCCGAAAGAATTTGCCACTATAACACCCATCGCACCTTTACATGTATCATGTACATGTAAAACAAAAGATTGTCCTCATTAAGCACAAAAGGATACACCCCAATGCTCGTCAGTTTCGTCGTGCCATGTTACAACGAAGAAGAGTCTTTGCCTCTTTTCTACGATGAGGCTTGCCGTGTCGCCAACGTTCTGCGTCAACAGTCTCATGCTGAAGCAGAGTTCATCTTCGTTGACGATGGTTCTGGCGATAAAACTCTCGAAAAGCTTCGAGCATTGCATGCAAAAGATGAACGAGTCCATTACATTTCTTTCTCCCGCAATTTCGGCAAAGAAGCTGGTTTATATGCGGGATTAAAAGCCGCGAGAGGCGATTATGTAGCCACCCTAGACGCCGATCTTCAAGACCCTCCATCTCTGATACCAGAGATGCTTCAATTCCTTCTTGAGAACAGGGATTATGATTGTGTCGCAACACGCAGGAAAACCCGTAAAGGCGAACCACCAATTCGCAGTTTTTTCGCAAAGATGTTCTATCGAATCATCAACAAAATGTCTGGAACGGAAATCGTAGACGGAGCACGCGATTTTCGCTTCATGACAAGAAAGTTTGTTGACGCGGTCTTATCGTTAAGTGAATATAATCGCTTCTCTAAAGGCATTTTTTCGTGGGTTGGATTTAAAACCCATTGGATTTCATATGAAAATATTGAACGAGCAGCCGGAAAAACAAAATGGAATTTCTGGTCATTGTTTAAATATTCTATTGAAGGAATCGCCGGATTCTCTACAGTCCCGCTTGCACTTTCTTCTTTCCTAGGTGTCTTCTGCTGTCTTATCGCATTCATAGGCATCATCGTTGTTGTAGTCCGTGCCTTGCTTTTTGGTGATCCAGTTGCAGGATGGCCAAGCATGATTAGCATTATGCTACTCATCGGCGGCCTTCAGCTATTTTGCATAGGCATCGTAGGGGAATACCTATCCAAGACCTATACCGAGGTCAAGCATCGTCCACTCTATCTCACTAAAGAAACGGACGGGGAAGATCGTCGATTCACACCGTCCGCAAACGCATAACGCGTATCGCGCAGTTTGATCGTCTGGATCAAACTGCGCGATACAGACACAAACTACTTTACCCACTTTTGGGCATTTGTTCCGTTGGGAGTATACAACTGCACATTAGTGCCATTTGCACTGAAACCACCATTCACATCCAGCACCACGTTTTCCGCGAGCGCTGACTGGAACGTGTATGAGCCATCGAAGTTTTTGACAGCTATCCACTTTTGCGCGTAGGTTCCGTTGGAATCGTACTGTTGCACATTGGTCCCGTTAGTGGATACACCGCCGTTCACATCCAACACTTTGCCGGAGTTCACACTGGTTAACGTCACGTACCCGTTGGAATCATGCGTTACTTTCCACTTCTGCGCATTGGTTCCATTACCGGCCCAAATCTGCACGTTTCCATAATTTGAACGGGAAGCGCCGCTTACATCCATCTTCATAGACGTATTAAGCTTCGATCCAAAAGTGTAGGTGCCATCCGGCAAATCCTGCCTATGCTTGGCCGCGGTTTCATTCAAACGTTCGCGCAACGTTGACGGCGCCTTTGCAACCAACCACTGTTGAGCAACGGTGCCATTCGGAGAATAAAGCTGCAACTGAGCCTGCTGCACGGCATTACCACTTGGAATATCGACAGCCTTATTAGCATTCACCGACACTAGCGCAACCTTGCCACTACCGTAATTTCGCACCGTCCACTGTTGGGCAACAGTGTTATTATTCGTATATTGCTGCAACGCCGCTCCATTAGCAGTGGATCCGCCAGCCACATCCAGCACCTTGCCTGAATTCACATTGACGATCTTATAAGTTCCATTGCCAATTGATTCAAATCGATATTTCTGGGCGTTCGTATTATTACTTGAATAAAGCTGAACTCGTGCCCCATTTGCCGTTGATGCACCCGTCACATCCGTGACAAGTTTTTTATTCGCAACCGAAGTGATAATCATCGACACTCCAGTAGTTATGCTGACGTCGCTTGACGAAACAACGAACAACTGCGAAGCGGTACCATTCGGCGCATACAGCCGAATCGCAGCACCGTCCACAGTATTTCCGCCGCTCAAATCCAGAACCCAATTACCGAGAGCGGATTGCAAATAATATCCCGCTCCAGAATCACGAATAAACCATCGTTGAGCCTGGGAATTATTTCGAGAATACTGTTGCACTATAGCGTTATTCTCAGCAACACCATTACGCACGTCCAAAGCCTTGCCGGAATTCACATTGACGATCTCATAGCTTCCATCAGACTGCCTAGTAAAAGTGAACTGCTGAGCCTTGGAACCGTTACCGGAATACAACTGAATGACGGTGGAATCTGCAGCACTTCCACTAGGAATATCAACGCTAGACGCAACTTTGGAACGAACATTGATGTAATAATTGCCATTCGGAATGGTAACTGCAGTCATTTTGCGTACATCAATGGCCGCTTGTAAAGCATTGCTGCTCCCGCCATTCACATACGCTTTATTCCCAAACGCATTCATGTCCACATTGCCGCTGATGCCATCCACTTTGCCGGTGCTGGTGTACTGCCATCCGCGACTGTTGGTCGGGAATGAGTCGAATCCCATGCGAGCGCCGTACTGCGCCACCCACGTGGTTTTGGCGTAAATGTCGACATGTTTCAGCGGCCCTTGCAGGTAGCTGGTGTACGAGTAAACGCCAAGATTCTTGTATCCGGCAGACTGTAGTGCGCTGTACCAATTGTTGACGATATTGTTGTACACGTTCGGGTCGGTGGGCGGCTGATGCCCTTCCCACGTCCACTTTTCCAGGTCGTAGTACACGGGGTACGCCAAGTCGCTCGGATTCACACCGAATTGCTTGAGTTTGGCGACCACGTCGGCACCTTCTTCTTTGGCAATCGACGGCGTGTCCGCGTAGGAATACCAGTAGATGCCGAACGGGATGCCAAGCCTCTTGCATTCGGAAATGTTACGTTGCGCTTTCTTGTCGGCATTGTTGCCTTCGCCGTAGCCGAGGCGAATGATCACGCCTTCCACGCCGTCGGCTTTCGCTTTGGCCCAGTCGATGTCGCCCTGCCATCCGGAAACGTCGATCACGCCTTTGGCTTGCTGCACGAACAGGTTGTTCTGATAATCGAAAAAAGCTTTCGAATTGTTGTAGGTGCCCCAGTGCGCGCCGTATTCATTGCTTTCGAATTTGGCTGTTTGCACTTTCGTGTTGGATTGTGTGGATTGCGATTGCGCGGTTTTCGTATTCGACTTTGCCGACTTCAACGACGATTGTTCCACGGATTGTTTCACGGTTGCGTCGGATTGCTCGGATTGCGATTCCGCGCTATTTGCGTCATTCGCGTCGGCTACAGCATTTTTGACATCTTCCGCACTTACCGGAATGAAGGATTCGCCGTTGGTTTTGGCGAGCGGATCCGGCTGCTGATCTTTCGTGCCGACCAATGTTGGATCGGTCACGATTTCGCCAGTTTCGATGTTCTTGACCTCACCTTCGGGGGTGACGGCCAGGTCTTCCGAAACCACGGTGGCATCGTCGGAAATCTCGTCATTGACGGCATCCGGAAGTTTCGCATTCGGATTGTCGGGCATGCTGTCTTGCGATTGCTGGCCGCCCGTCTGATCATCCGACTGATCGTCAGACTGCATAACAACGCCATTATCTGCAGTAACGGAACCGCTTTGCGCAACAGCATCCTCAATCGCAATATCCTGCAATGCGTAAGCCGGCGCAACCGCAACGGAAGCCGCCAACGCAACCGCAGACAGCGCAGTCACGATCTTCACAACATGATGTGGCGAAACCATTCGTCAGCCTCTCTTGAATACAGTCATCAACCCCAAATATTCGGCGCAAACGCCCTAATCGTCAACTCTAACCGCACCCCGCAACCCCGTCCATCCCCAACTCCAAAATCATCCCAATCCCCACATCTCACGCATTACACACTGATAAGAATCGACTAGCTCGTTAGGGGCACCGATATGGCATCATCCATTTCCTTATCTCCTTTCCAGCATTCTCGCTGACCTTCCCATCACGCTTCGTAGAGGGACCATTTCCAGGAGGGGAGTACGTGGATCGTGCCAGTGGAATCGGGAAGTTCAATGGTTTCTCCCTCGTTAAGCGTGAGAATCAGGCCGGAATCAACGTTGGTACGTTGCATAACCGCTTGCAGAGAGCCGATTTCTCGCGCCCTGGTTTTCTCATTTCCCATATTGGCACACACTTGAATAAGCCCATACGGTTCCGTAGCAAGAGCATCGCCGATAAGAAAGTCAACTTTCTCCTGTTTGGACGTCGGCATAGTGTACGAAGTGATTGTTTCCGTACGCCTACCGGAAGTTCGTCTCTGCAGTTCGCAGAAAATCGCAGTTTCCAGTCGTTTTCCAATATCTTGCTGGTTGGCGCGTGACACCGCGTAAACCATACCCTGATCGACGGCATACATTTTCGGCACCGCAGTACTACCCGGCTTGAGCATGGTGGAATACTCCTCAAGCTGATACACCAGAAATGCCTGCTTGAACAGCTCGAGTAACGTATTCGCCTTATCCCAATAGATTTTCCAGCCGACCGCTCGCAACGTTTCCACAAGACCATTGGTAGACAGCTCGCAGGCCGTATTGCGCAGCAAAAACAGCGCTATCTGCGTGGCGAGAGTAATGTTTTCACGACCAAGACGCTCGGCAACGTCACGCGCAACCACGTCCCGCACGTAACCTTGGAGCGTTTCAATACGATCAGCTTCAACCATACGTTGCACTGCAGGGAAGCCGCCAATAGTTAGGTAATCGTTGTAGGCAGCTTCAAACCGGGTGACCTCTCGCGGCGAAAACACGGCATCGGCAAGAGTGCTGCCCGCTGTAGGCGTTTCGATTCCCCGAAAGTCGCAGAATTCACGGAAAGACAGTGGCGCCATGGCATGCGGATGCGATCTTCCTCGGAAATTCGTTGCGATTTCTTCGCTGGACAGTTTCGAAGACGATCCAGTAATGACTAGCGTCACAGCTTCATGTTCGGCTATGCGCTGGCAGAATCCCTGCCAATTGGCGCATTCTTGCACTTCGTCAAGGAAGAGGTAGCAGCCATGGTCACGAGAGTCGGGATATTGCCGCCAGTATTCCGTAACAATATCGTTGAGCACGGTGTCTTGCATTGGTTGCAGACGATCGTCAGCGAAGTTGAAATAGAAAATATCATTACGCGAGACGCCGTTTTGTAACAAATCATGAATTTTCTGGAAAAGATAGAACGTTTTGCCGCAACGTCGGATGCCAGTGATGATGTGCACAGCATTGAACACTGCCGGCTGCGGCAGCTCACGTATGATTTCGATGCGGCGTGACGGCGTAGGAATGTCAAACTGCATGGACTCACGAACCAGCATGGCATACGATTCACATGGATTATCCGGCACCATAAGTTCTTCCTTTCGCCGTCCGATGCGAAACACCCAACAATCCCAGCATAACACTTCTCAAAATTTTTAAGAAGTTTCCACCAACACTTCTAAAAATTTTTAAGAAGTTACCACAGACGAATAAAACTCCAGAGAATACCTGAATGCATTAACGACTACAACACGAGTGTGGGAAATCGGGGAAGGACGGGTATCGTACGCTGTATATTGGCATTTCAGGTGGACTCTCGGAACGTGATTCAATTGCCCTGAATCGGGAGCTGTCACCGGGGAGTACAGAATAGTAGGCAGATTCTGGAGGGGTTATGGCACGGCACGGCAAGAAGCCAAGCGAGGAAAGTACCTCGTCACACACACCGAGAACACTTGCCGGAAGCGCAACGACCTGCACTTCTGCCGACAGTAGTGACGCCGCTGCCAGCGGTATCGCCGTTAACAGCTCGACCGTCAGCAGCGCATTTGCCAGCGATGCCGATGGCAATACCGGGAATACGCTTGTCGGCAACGCTTCCAACGAAGTCGAAGCAACCGAAGTCGAAACCAACGCAACCAGTACCAACGCAACCGGAGAGCGCACAATCAGCAGCGGCAACACGGCTGAAACCAGCAACCGGCAATCACACGAATCCAGCGAATCCCGCCAGCCGCAAGACCTATTCGACGCGGCCATAGCGCAAGGCATCAGCGACGGCGACGCTTGGACGGACCAGCGCGTAAAGCACATCTACCGCCAGATCATCATCGCCGTAGTCGTCGTAGTCGTTGTTCTGGGCGCGGTCTTCGGATTCACAGGCGTGCGCGCATCGCAGCAAATGCGCGACCTGGCCGCACTCAACGACTGCAAGGAAGCCGTCACGGCCATGAACACCTCCTATTCCAAGGCGTTCCAGCTGAAGGCGAAGATCTCCGAAGCGTTCACCAGCTTCGACGGGTCCTACGATCTCGACAAGCTTGCCGAACTGCACCAGACGGAAGTTACCGCACCGAAAACGCTGAGCTGCGCCGCCGACACTTCCGCTACCATCAGCAAAGCCAACGCCGCAAAAGCCGAGTACGACAAGCAGGCCAAGCAGTTCAAGCAGGCTTTGCAGAAGAGCGACGAATCCGCGGCCACCGATGGCGGTGACGGAACCGACAATAGCGCTGACGGAACGGCCGGCGACGACGGAACGGACGGAGCCACAGACACGGAGGGCGATGCTGGAGTTGCCGGCGACGCGGGCGCCACGGACGGCACCGTCGACTAATCCGGCGCAGCCGACGCGACCGACGCAACGCTGGACGATCAATTCCTCCAGTAAATCAACCGATCGCAACGCTGCCAACCAACCAGCCGATCAAGCCGGCCAATCAAGCCAACCAGGCCTGTCAACCAAGCCGGTCATTAGCCTCACCGTCTTTACGTTTCTCCCAACTCTTCCATACCCCTTTTCCGCATACCCAACGTTTCTTTTGATTTTAGAATCAAAAGAAAAGCAAAAGAGAGTCACATGGCAGGCAAAAGAAGAAACGTTGAAATTCCGCCATTTTCAAGACTTCACGGCTATAAAATGCAGTAACAAGTCAAAAGAAAAGTGCAAGACTAGGGAAAGACCAAACGAACGGAAAGGAGGCCCTCATGAGCTGGACATCGGCAAATGGGCGAGAGATCACCGATGAGATGATCGATCGTTGGCGCAAATCCTACGAACAAGGCGAATTTCCTGAAGACGGACGAACAGTGGGTGGCGTGATTATGGGACGTCCACCGCTCTCGACCGATAAAAGTCCGGCCCATGGGACGCCATCATGAAGAGATGACAGAAATGGGCAGAGCCTGACGGATGACCATATTTGTGCGCATCGCAGCAAGATTGACTAGGCTTTAATGAGCTTGCTCCGTTAAACAAACGCTGCAAGCGTTGCATTGCAGACGCAGAAGGGGAGCCATCTTGAAGAAGAAACGACTGGCACGCGTGATTATTGCCGCGGTAGTGACCGCGGCAATTCTGGTGGCGATCATTGTTGGTTGTGGACCGAAATGGGGCGACGGTTCAGCAAACGTCAACGGCAGTAATTCCAATAGCAGCAACAGCGCATCAGATAATGTCTCCAGCAACGACAACGCCACGCAATCCAACAACAATTATGCGACCCGCATCACCGTGAAACTCCCCTCCTACTATTTGGAGAACATGGTTTTCCAACGTGGGAAAACGCTGGTAATCAAAGGAACGGCCACCACTTCACAACGCGGAAAAGTTGTTGGCCCAACGTAACTGATTACAACGATTTCCCAAGGAAAGAAATCAGCATCAGCACAAGCTAAAATTTCCAAAAATGGCGATTTCACCTGCACCTTACCTAAACAAAAAGCAAGTCTTAAACCATATTCATTAACGATTTTATACAACGAAACCACTTTGTTGACTCTGAAAAACGTGTATGTTGGCGACGTATTTATTGCTGCCGGACAGTCGAATATGGAATTGAATTATTCGCAATATTATGAGGGTTCAGGCAACTCCTACAATTTCGGCGGAGGTCTGATAACGACCGACGATCTGCCGAAGCAGCTTTCCGACAACAACGTACACTTCGTTGCGAGCGCCAATTCCTCGAAAGGTACGGATTTTCCGTTACGCGACGTGAATGAGCAGGCTGGCACCTGGCTTGAGGCGACCGCCGATAATTCGCAGCATTTCAGTTATCTGGCGCAGCAGTTTGCCATGCAGCTTCGTGCCGCGCATCCGAACGTGCCGATCGGCATTATTCAAACCGCATGGGGTGGCACGCCGATTCGACGTCACGTGCAAGGCGGTGATATTTATGCGAACCATATTGCGCCTTTGGAAGGGTTCCATGTGGCGGGCGTGCTGTGGTATCAGGGATGCAATGATTCCACGAACGAGGCGACCGCGATGGCGTACGAGTCGCAGATGACGCTGCTGATCAACCAATATCGTGAAGTGTTCGATCAGGATGATCTGCCGTTCCTGTATGTGCAATTGGCACGCTGGCCTGGCTACCAGTACACGCAAAACGTGCGATTCGCGCAGTTGAACACGTTGAGCAATGCCGGATTACGCAATGCTTCCAACGTTGCAATGACGGTGTCATTGGATACGGACAAGGGCACTTCAACGTTGATACATCCGCTTGGCAAAGATATTCTCGGCGCGCGCATGGCAGCGCAATATCTGGCGATGTCGGAAGGCAAGACCATTCCCAACGGGCCGCTTATCGCACAGGCGAAGCATGCTTCCGATGGCACGATCGTATTGTCGTTCCAGAACGGCACCGCAACCGGTTTGCAGGCGGAAAAGCCCAATTATTCGAAGACTGCGAGCGCGACCGTACCCGATTATGATGCGAATCCGGACGCGACTCCTTTGAATGGTATTTCCAACGTTGCAACGCCGACTTCCACGCCATTGCAAGGTTTTGAAATTGCCGACGATTCCGGAAAGTGGGTTTCGGCAACGGCAACGATTAAGGGTGATCAGATTGTGCTGAGTGCCGCCGATGGAAGCTCGAATTGCAACGCGGTAACTCAAGTGCGTTACTGGTGGAGTGGAAATCCGGTTATTTCCAGTCTGCTGTATGACGATCTCGGATTGCCTGCAAGTCCGTTTATTGCTGTTGTTGAGTAATACGGCAGATTGATAATCGGGCATTATCCGGCTGCGACGACTAATCGATAAAGCGGACTGTAATTAGGTTAGAATCAGGCCTGTTTCATCGAACTTAAGTCGAAAGCAATGTCGACGGTCAAAATCGACGATCAATCGACGTAGTGCGGGGCGCTGGACGCTATGCGGGGCGTTATGGAGGCGCTATTGCCATTGCCGTCGGTACTACCGTCTGCATCGAAATCTTGCGATTTACGAAGCGAGCCGGCAGCCAGCGAACGTATGGATCGAACGGAACGGCCAATCTGCGCCTGTTTTTCCTGAGCATCCGACTGTATTGCGGGAATCGTGCCCGTCACAGGGCGAATGCGGCCGGTCGCAGTGGGAATGAAGCTTGGCGGCAACACCTGCGTGGTAACGGCACCCGGCGATGACACATGGTAGTGGGCCATCGAAGCCAGGGAATCGCGGGTATCGAGTTCACGCTGCATATCTAGCTCATCGTCGAACTCAGCCATCGCTGCCCTCCCTCTCTTCAAGCAATCTCTGCCGGTAATCTCTCCACTGGCAACGGTCATCGTTCCGAGCGTAACGCAAGGTAGCATACCGTTACGAACGAAATCAGCGATATGCGCAACTCCCCCACTGTTTCGCAACTTTTCCGTTGCACGTGCCGCAGCGAGCCACGCCAGCGAGCTATTGAAAACCCGCCGTTTTGGCATAAAAAAGGGCTCCCGAAATGATCCGGAAGCCCTACTGGCGGAGAATACGAGACACAAACTTTTCGGCCTGTAAGCCCTACTCCCGATTGGGTTTTGCAAAATTCACCACGCCAAAACCCTATTCAAAACCCGGTTACCGGCGTGTCGCGGATTGTCTTCAGCGCGTCGGACGTCACCGACCCGTCACAGCAACCCCAGCGCGGCCCTGTCCAGCACGCACTCGCCACGGTACTGCTTCAAGGCCCCCCGAACGCGGGCAAGCTTCTGGTTCCGCTTGACCGGATCCTTCTCCTTGATCGCCTTGGACACGATGCTGTAGTCCAGCGAATCCTGTTCGGTCTTGAACACCGTGAGCACCGGACGGCTGCCGTTCAGCCTTCCATCACCTAGATCCAACGCCGTGTTGGGGAACAGTTCGGAACTGCGGCGCGCGTAGCCGACCGCATAGGGAAGATTGGCACAGATCGCGTCGGCCTTGGTACGTCCCGGCAGCACGGGACTTTCGACCATCATGGTGGCCTTGGCGTCGATGCGCACCAACGTGGATAGCACGAGCCTCTTGGCGGTGACGCCCCTGTTGTTCGGCAGCAATCCATCCGGCGTGAGATGCGACCTCAACGCCATCTCCCAGAAATCCTTCGGAGAGACATTCTCGTAGTGCACGCCGCACAGGTGCATGAAGTTATCGGCCCTGTACAATGTCTCCATGGGAGCGGAACCGTCGCCGGGAACGAAAAGCACATGCCTGCCCAGCAGCCGTTCCAAGTAGACGGGCGCGCACGCATGTATGGCTCTGATCGAGTCCTCGGGGTCGAAACGGTTCTCTTTCAACGGCTAGCTCCCGGACTCGGCACGGATGCAGGAAATAGTAATCGACGCCGGTGCCCTTGGGCTTGCCGGCGTCAATAGGTCTTTTCTGTCGCTCGCGGACGACGATCACGATTACGGGCGTGCTCCCAGCCGGACGCTTATCGTCCACCGGCTTGATGGACTAGACGTGTTCCGCCTTGCGGCGACGCCATTCACGTCCGGCGTCGAATTCCGTTTAACGTGGGACCAGCACGGACTGGTGGGCTGGACGGCTTTCCAAATCACCACCAATATACACGAACGGCATCAACCGCCGCAAATCAGCTTCAAGGAAACCTTGTCCGGCTTCATCTCAGATGCTTGCGGCGTTTCACACCCCGAAAAAGGCGTCGATGCTTCATCAAACCGACAATGCTATCGATACTATATCGACACTTTGGCGATTGCGCGATGGTATCGATACAGTATCGACACTGTAGACCTCCTTCAAAACTATCGATACAGTATCAATAGCCACTGGTTGAAGACGTCGAGCGCCATGCGGATCACGAGGCACGCCGCGGAGGGCTCTGCACCGGAAACGAACGGCCTTTCGCCCCGTCACCTGTTGTCCCTGATGAAGTCGTCCACTCTCCTGCTGAGAATGCGGTGGTAGGCGATGAATGCGGAGACCGCAAGAACGATCCACAAAGTCAGCCAATGGACCCGTCCCCCGACCATCCGGCCAACCTCCACGGACACCACGAGGGTCCCGCTTGCGAGGAACGTCCAGAACACCATATGCACGGGCAGGGTGTTCCATGCTCGATGCTCCCGCCAGGCATCCATCGCGGTACGCCCGGCCGAATATACGAGAACGCCCATCGCGGCAGCCAGGGCCAACACGAGTATGCCCGCCATCAGCAGCAGCGGCCTGTACCACCAGCTTTGAGACGCTCGGCCGAACTCCATGAGCATCGCCGAAACCCATCGGACAACGCTCCCGACCTGTTCCGACCGTCCACGAACCCATTCGGGAAGACTCGCGAGAAGCGCCCGCCACTGCCCCGCCATAACGGCGAACAGCATGATCGAGGCGAACACGCACGTCCCCGTGACGAGGACGAACAACAAGCGCCGTCCGAACCCGAGACGGTCGGCAGCCTCCCGTTCGAGCCTCGCCCGCTCCAGCCCGCATCGTTCCGCCACCCGTCTTCCGATCTCGTCTTCCATGCCGTCGCGTTCGGCGTCCAGCCTGGAACGGTCCCGGCGAAGCCTGGCCTCGCCGTCCGCGAGTTCTGCCTCCCGCCGCTCGATGCGTCTACAACGCTCTTCCCTTGCGGCGCATTCCCTCTCCCTTCGATTGGCTTCGTTCAGCTTCCTGCTGGTCTCGTTGAGCGCGGAAAGCTGCCTCCTGAGCCTCTGATTGCCTGATGAGAGCCTCGTCCTTTCCTCCCCAACCGCTTCCAGCCGCTGTTGGAGTTCCCTGTTCCGCGCGATCAGCGAATCGAGGTCGGGCATCGTCCCGTCGTCCTCGTTCGTGGATTCCGGCATCGACCGCTCCAACAGCCTGCGCGCCAGACCGCCGGCCATCCCATCCGTTCGGATCCCGTTCTCCCGTTCCATCACCTGTCTCCTTTTCCATGACCGCCCGATTGACGTCAATGACGTCAAAACCGCTGACATCGATGCCCGCCAGGCGCGCTCCCCGGATTATGGTCCAATATCGCGCCTCGCATCGCTCGAGCGTCCGTTCCCGCTGTTCCATTTCCTTCCACGTCTCGATGGCGAGATCGTCGTCCCCGTTGGCGATGGCTTCGCTCAACGCGATGACCGTCGAGCGAAGCTCGTCCCTCGCCGCGTCTATCCGGGCCACGAGATCGCACATGCCACTGCGCATGTCCCCGTCCGCCTCGCGACGTACCCGGATCGCCTCATTGAGCCCGTCAGCCGCGGCCCGGAGCTCGTCGAGGCTTCTGGCCTGCGCCTGGTAGTAACGCTGTTGGGCGGGCGTGACGCCATGCCTGACGAACAGACGCCTGTCCGTCGTCAACGGCTCGAGACGCCGCTCCGGGCGTCCGAACCCGTCGGCCAGATCGTCCGCGCCGACACGTCCCGCGTATCTGTTGGAGCGGTCGAGAAGCGTGACATGATGGTCGGCCGGCAGGAACAGATGCCACGTATTGCCGTCCCTGGCGAGCATTTCCGTAGGGATGACGGCCTTGCGGGCGCGCTGTGTGCCGGGCATCCACACGCGCACCGCCCGCTCTCCGACGCTGGAGACGAGACGCTGGTTGAACGTGAGGTGGATGGTCTTTCCGCCTCCGATGCGGGCCGTCACCGAATCAAGGTCGTAAGCCGGGCCAAGCCTGGTGTCACGGACTTTCAGGCCCGTGTCCAGGTCCGTGTAGGTAAGATGCCGGCCACGCAAGGCCACCCCGACATGCGCGGCAGCGATATTGGACTCGAACTCCCCGTAACTGCCGGACATGGCCGTCGCGAGCTCGATGGCGGCACGAAGCCGCTCCTTCGCGCCCTTGCCCTTGGCGATGGCGTAGAGTTCCTCCATCGATGCGCCACGACCGTTCATGGGGACCACTTTTGATGATGCGGACGGCACTGCCGTGCTCTCCTGCCCCGGCGTCCGTTCCATGATCCGCCGCATGTCGATTCGCCCGGCTTCCGCATCGACCGAAGGATTGTCGAGCGTGGCCAGTCCCTCGCGGCGGCACAATTCGTCGCTGACCGCACGCCATTGGTCGATGCTTCCGCGGGTCAGGCGCATCTTCCTGCGGGTGCGTCGGTTGGCCGCGCAGATGACGATGTGGTTGTGCAGATGGTTCCTGTCCAGATGCGTGGAGACGACGTACCGGTATTCACCGCCCGTGATCGCCTCGGCCAACGCGATGCCCATCTCGTGCACCCGCTCCGGGGTCACGTTCTCGTCCGGAGCGAACGAATGCTTCAGATGCAGCGCCAGCACGCTTCCCTCGCGCATGCCGTTCGCGCATGATTCCAGGTCGAGGATCATGGGGCCGGCGAGCTTTCCGGCATCCTGCCGCTCACCGCTATAGCTCGCGTACACGAACCGGCCTCCATCCGTCTTGGCGGGATTGATCACATACGCGAGCGTGCCCGGAAGGTTCGTCTTGACCTTCCGCCCGAGTTTCACAATGGCCATCACGCACGCTTCCCGCCGCGGGCTTCCATCTCTTCCTTGGCACGCTCCATGCCTTCCATGAGCTCCGTGATGCGGTCGAGCTGGCGGCGCAGTTCATCCAGCTGCGCGGGCGTGACGGCACCGCTCATGTTCGCCACACGGGCCATCTGGTTGACGTTCGTTCCGATCCGGTGCAGCTCCGACTTGAACACCTCCGGATCGCTGGCCAGCACCACCCGGGGCATCTCGACCACCGGGTACAGAAGCCTCTCTCGCGCGTACTCGCCCCATCTGCGGTATGCGATGGCCGCGCGCAACGACTCCTTCATGAGCGCCTGGCGAAGCCGCTCGGCACGCTCCCACTCCTCCGGAGCGAACATGACTTTTTTGCAGATCGGTCTCCTGCGTCCTTCCGTCCAGCTCATCCCGTCACCTCCGAAAAGCCGAGGGACGTTCGCTGATCGATGCCGCGCGAGCGGTCTGGAGGCCTTGCCGACCATAGGGGCCGGGATCCCCCGGCAAGCCGAACCGTTCCACGGGCCGAGCGAGTGTGTCCACACTCGCGTCGCTTGCTATCCCCGATTCCGGCATGCCGGATCGGGATGGTTTCCGACCGTTTCCCCGCAAGGAAACGGTCGCGTTCTCGTCGTTCATTTTCGGTTTTTCCTTCCTGTCTTTCGCACCGGGAACACGGCGCGTTCACGACTATGTTCCCGCAGGAAAACCGATGCGGGATTGGACAAAAACCGATGCGGAACTACGCGGCCCGGCCCCTGTTCCATTCAGGAAGCGGGAACGGAAAGGCCCGTCGTCCGAAAGATTTTCTTCCACGGAAACGTGTCGGAAAACACGCGCGCGCGGACGGCGTGGGATGATTGGGTCATGAGTGTTCTTGAACGTCGTACGAGGGTGTTGGAGTTCGTCGAGCGGTGGAAGGGCCGTGGCGACGAGAAGCAGGAGACGCAGCGTTTCTGGATCGATCTGCTGCAGAACGTGCTCGATGTCGAACGTCCGACCGAGGCCGCATTGTTCGAATACAGGACCGTGGGCGGCGGGTTCATCGACGTGCTGTGCCCCGAGGCGCGGCTGCTGGTCGAGCAGAAAAGCGCCGGCATCGACATGGACAAGCCCGAGACCAGGCAGGGCACTCCCGTCACGCCCGTGCAGCAGGCTTTACGCTACGCGGACGCCTTGCCGTTGAGCAAGAAGCCCGCGGTGTTGTGCACGTGCAACTTCGAAACCTTCCGCTTCTACGACCTGGAACAGGATCCACGCGCCACAGGAACACCCGTGGACGAGTTCGCGTTGGAGGACCTCGGCGAACACCTGGGCACCCTGGAATCGATCTTCAGCAGCGAGCATTCCCGCGTCATGGTCGAGCAGAAGCTGTCCGAGCACGCGGGCCTGCTCGTCGCGAACCTACACAACACGCTCGCCGCGCAATACGACGATCCCAACGACCCGGAAAGCCACCACAGCCTCGCCGTGTTGACCGTGCGCCTCGTGTTCTGCCTGTACGCCGAGGACGCCGGACTCTACCCCGGCAACTCGTTCAGCGAATACGTCGAAAGCTACGACGCCGCGCACCTGCGCCGCGCCGTCATCGACCTGTTCGACGTGTTGAACACCCCGTTCGGCCAGCGCGACAAGTATTTGGAGGACGATCTCAAACGCTTCCCGTACGTCAACGGAGGCCTGTTCGCCGAAGGCATCGAGATTCCACAGTTCACCGACCTGATACGCGAATCCCTGCTCGCGGCCGGCAAAGGGTTCGACTGGCGCACCATCAGCCCCGTCATCTTCGGTTCGTTGATGGAGGAGACCCTCAGCCACGACCAACGCCGCAAGGGAGGCATGCACTACACCTCCGTCAGGAACATCCACAAGGTCATCGACCCGCTCTTCCTCGACAATCTCACGGCCGAGCTCGACCGTGTCGAACACGACCAGACGCTTGGCGAGAGGGCCCGCGAGAACCGGCTCAAAGCGTTCCAGGACAGGCTCGCCTCGCTGAACTTCCTCGATCCGGCGTGCGGTTCGGGCAACTTCCTGACCGAAACGTATCTGCGGCTGCGCGAATTGGAGAACCGCGTCATCTCCGACCTGCTGCACGGCCAGGGCTACATGGAATTGGGCGGCGAGAACAGCCTGGTCAAGGTGCGGATCGACCAGATGCATGGCATCGAGATCAACGATTTCGCGGTGTCCGTGGCGCGTACCGCGTTGTGGATCGCGGAACAGCAGGCGTTGGACGACACGGAGGCCATCGCGGGACAGGCGTTGCCGCATCTGCCGTTGCATGATTCGGGCAACATCGTGCAGGCCAACGCCCTGCGATACGACTGGAACGAGCTGCTGCCTGCCGCCGAATGCTCCTATGTGATGGGCAACCCGCCATTCATCGGCCATATCTCAAAGACGGCTGAACAGACCGAAGACCTCAAGCATGTGTTCGGCAAAGCGTATGACGGCTATCTTGATTACGTAACTGGATGGTTTAAGAAGTCCGGTGATTATCTGCAAAATAGTAATGAAGCAGAGTTTGCGTTCGTATCAACGAACAGCATCACTCAAGGTCAGCCGGTGCGTCAACTGTTTGAATTGCTATTCAAGCAGGGATGGCATATTGGCTTTGCGCACCGTACTTTCAAATGGGATTCACAATCAACTGACAATGCGAACGTACACGTGGTAGTAATTGGCCTCAGCAAGAAGGAAACACGGCCTGTTCTCTTTTCCTATCAAGACATCGTCGAAGAGCCAACGATTACGTATCCTGCTCATATAAACGGCTATCTTCTTGATGCGCCGGATGTGTACGTGGCTAAGCGGAGTCAGAAACTTGGGCCAATTTCCCCAGAACTCTCTCGGGTCAACTTTGGCAATCTTTCGCTTGATGATGGGCATTTAATGCTGAATAGCAGGAAGGAATATGACGAGGCGATGGCCGATCCAATTGCCTCTCGGTATGTTCGTAGATATGTAAATGGTCGAGAACTGATAAACGGTCTTGATCGTTGGTGTCTATGGTTCCCTGAGGCTGAGCCTGCTGACCTAAGAGCATCTGTTTTTATTCGTAAGCGGGTGGAGCAAGTCAGACAATTTCGGCTCTCTAGTAAGAGGGGGGCGACAGTCGAAGCAGCTTCTACATCTTGGTTATTCGGAGAGATACACCAGCCAAGAGCACAGTATTTTGCCATGCCAGTTGTATTTAGCAGTAGAAGAGACTATGCCTCGGCGAGCCTACTTCCGGCTGAGGTAATTGCAGGTCAGAAACTGCACACCTGCATAGATGAGAGCGGCATCAACTTCGCCATTGCTGAATCGTCAATGTTCATCACTTGGCAGAAGGCAATTGGTGGTCGTTTGAAAAGCGACTGCCAGTTCAGTAACACCGTGGTGTGGAACAATCTGCCATTGCCCGCATTGGACAATGCCATGCGGCAGAAGGTCATCGATGCAGGCAAGGCCGTTCTGGACGCCCGCAAGGCGCATCCGGGCCAGTCCCTGGCGGACCTGTACGATCCGGACTTCATGCCGCAGGACCTGCGCAAGGCCCACGAATCGCTCGACAAGGTGGTGGACGTGGCCTTCGGCGCTGCCAAGCCCTGCAAGAGCAACGACGAACGCCTCCAGATCCTTTTCGACCGCTACGCGGAAATGACCCAGGAGCAGTAGCCATGCAGAACATTCTTCAGATCGAAAACCCCAGCTCTGATGAAGAGCTCAGCAAGGCAGCCATTCATAAGGCAGAAATGAGTCTTGTAGAGCTCGAAGCAAGGTTCGAGGCTGTCCGCAAACTCGGGCTTGAAAATCTGGCGGCCGAAGACGGAAGCATTATTGCCAACGCCAACAAACGTTCCATGGGCATATACCAAAGTCAGCTCATTTCCTTGCTGCAAGTTTCATTGGAAACTCTTAATGCGATATTTGCAACGCAAAATGAGGCATTGGGGATTACCCCATATATCCTGAACCGTTCTGCGTTGGAAAGCATCGCCACGGCAATATGGCTTGCTTCATTCGACACTTTGGAAAAGAGAGCCTTTAATGCCCTCAGATTGACTCTCGATAACTACAAGGACTCCAAAAGGGCACTGCAAGAAATTGCGGGTGAAGCAGGCGAGGTCCAGGCGCTACATGACCTCGCCACGGCATTGCTGGGTGACGCCAAACGTCGGTTCAAGGCATTTGAAGGCAAGCAAGCATCGGGGATGCCTCAGCATACTCAGATAGTCAAGAAGGCTGATGCTATCTATCGTAGGGTCAGAGGCAAACGCCATCTTTATCAAGGACTGACTTCTTGGCAGATATGCAGCGGCGTTGCTCATGGTGGCCAGATCGCCATTGGCAATATGCCCGTCTTCACGGTACTTAAGGATGATGGGAAAAGATATCCGAAAGCATCAACGCTGTCTCTTATGCTGTATCCAACAATAGAAAATCTTGAATTGTTCACCGAGATATACCAAAAGCAATGCGAATGCAGCAAGGTGAAGACGCAGGATAACGGGTAGACCGGCTTTTGATGGTTCATGACCGCCTTCAAGGAATTAAATTTTATGCAGGCACACAGTTACCAGACGTGCGTATCCATGTTTTACGCTCTCGATGCGGCGTTTGAGGAGAATGACACGGAGCGTTTGCGGGCGTTCCCGTCCGAGGCGAATCCGTTCCTTTAGGAAGACAAGGGATCGGCCAATCCTGCGGTGTACGAGGAGTTCTCGAAAGCCTTTGACGAACGTTTCGGGACTCAGGGGGCTGTTCCCGAGGATGCGATGGCATTCGTCCGGGACTATCTCGACGCCCGGAACGGCGAATACTGTTGGGTGGAAGGCGATCTCGTTGCCGCTTTCGACGGCATTGTGACCCCGCAGCTTTGGGAGCAATCGCTGGAAGAGACGGCGGACTGACAACATGCCCGCTACCGACACCCGTCTGCGTCGAACAACGTCCGATTGATTATTGGCAGCCGTGCTTCGAACAATCGCGCACGGCGGAAACCATGAATCGTTTTCCATTCGTCGTTTCCGCCATACCTTTTACGTCGATTCAGTAGCTTTCCACGATCTCGTGGATCGCCATGTCCATCGCGCCGTGCTGCGCCTGGATCATGCCGTAGTAGCGGTCCGTCTCGGTGATCTCCGGGTGCGCGGCCATCACGTCCGTGCGGCGTTTGAGGTGCCTCTGCTCCATGAGCATGTCCATGTTCCTGCCGTACTGGTGGCGTGTGCGTCGTTCCGTTTCCCACAGATGCTGTTCGAGCACGTTGGCCATCATCATCTCCCGGTATTCCTGCGGACGGTTGGCGATCAGCCAGCGGATGCGCATGTTCTGGATGCCGTGCATGCTGTTCTCCGTGAACACCTTGTACGGCAGGGCCCATGGGCTCGCGAGTTTCGGATGCCTCCTGTGGCGTTCCTCCATGGCCTCCAGGTTCCTCCTGTACCGCGCTTCGAGGTCCTTGTCCTTCCAGACCATTTCCTTCGCGTTTTTCATCGTTTCCGTCCTTTCCTGGTGTCGTGGTTTCCTGCTGCGGATCCTGTTGGTAAACGTTTACCACGCTGTTTCGCGGGAGCGTTCCAGCGTGTCGGAGCGAATGAAAGCGACGGACTTCTCAAATCACATTGTCACGCACCAGTGCATCAGCAGCACTAACAAAGCATGGACGGCATAGAACCAACCTTTCATTCACCCTATATCGTTTTCAGCCCCGTCTTTTGGAAATGCCATATTCAAATCTCATCTTCTATATGGCAACCTACACGGCCTACCGCCCTCACCCTACTCTCTATTAGGTTTTCCCGACCCACACAATCGACCTACCGACCTACGTTGCGATCCGGCGGTAGGTTGGTAGGTCGATTGTGCAGGTCGATGAATCCCATATATTTCAATATGTAGGCCGGTAGGCCTGTAGGCTGTCCGTTAAAAATGTCAGATCAGCTTATACCATTCCCCTCCAGCACCCTTTGAGGACGCTCTGACACGTCCCGAACGCATCAGGTTCTCCAGTGCCGGAGATAGCACCTCACGCTGTCGTTTCGAGATGCTGTTGTGCAGGGATCTCCTGGATAGCTCATGGCTTGGAGCGTTCTCAAGCAGGGACATGATCCGATCCTCCACCTTCTTCGCGCGCTGCGTCTCGGCGACGTCGGAAGCGTCGTCCGTCAGCTTCATGCGTTCCGCCATCCGTTCGCTGCGCATGATATCGGACTGCTTCCGGACATCCTCGAACGTCTTCGCCGAATCATCGGCGAGAACGCCGGCAAGCTCCCAGTCCTCCTCGCTCACGACCAGTGGATCGCCGCCGCTCCCGAGACGGAGCAGGTGCATGGCCGCGGCCAGTTTCATGCGCATGTATGTGCTGTGCGCGGTCGGCGAGGCAGGACTGTCCATGCTATTGGTGCGGATCCGGTCGAAGATCACATGCTCCTCCACGATTTTGGGGAACGTCATCGGCTTGAGTTCGTACCGAGCGCCTTCCATTCCTTCGAGGGCCAGCTTCCCGTACCCTCCCTCCGAATACACCTTTCCCATGATCTCGGCGGGCAGATCGGCCGGCAGGATTCCCTGGTCGTACGGAAACATGGTGGTGTCCGGCTCCGGGGTGGTGTCGCGGAAATCCACGCGAAGGTTGGCGATGCGGTCGCTCAGCGCGGACACGTAGAGGAACCGCTGCTGCAGGCCGACGCCGTATCCGTTGGTGAACACGTCGATGCTGAACGGCTGGGCGGAGATGACGGGGATCCCGCGGTATCCGTGGTCGGGTATGACGACCGACAGGCTGCGGTCCTTGGTGGTCTCGCCGATCCGATGCCCGGAGAACACGTCCAGCAGCGTGGACCTCAGGGTGCTCTCCTTCCGTCCCATGAGCGCCTGGAGCGTCGATATCTCCGTATATCGCAGGATCGCGCGCCCGTTCACGAACTCGGTACGATACCCGTCGCCGTCCGATCCGGATTCGGATCGGCGGGCGAAGATCGCGGACACCGCCTGACCGGTCGCGGGAGCGCCCTCGTATGCGCCCCTGACGTCGGGAACGAGGTGTTCCGCCGTGGTGTACGCGGTGTCCTTGCCTGATGACGGGCCACCGAGCAGCACCACGCCGAAGTTCAGCGAACCGTAGCTCGCGCCGACCAACGCCGGGAGCACGATGTGCGGCGGTGTGGCCGCGACGATCCTCGCCAGCACGCATGCCAGCACCGCATACGGCGATACCATGTGCCAGACCGCGAAGTCGCGAATCTCGCGTAGTTCCGTGCAGGATTCCCAATAGCAGTCGTCGTCGAAGGTGTATCCTCCGGCGAGCGGGTTGTACGGATGCCCACCGGCGGTGCGGGGAATGCCGTCGCCCACGAACTCGCCCCTCATCGGATTTAGGTCTATCATTATTAGTGGAGTTCCTTTCGAGGAATTTGGCGGCTGCTCCAATAGGGATCACGGGGCGGCCGCTTTTTTTATTGATATTGGGGTTGCTATCTGCCGACGAATTCCTTGAGGGATTTGTACGAGACGAGATAGATGCGTCCTGCCTTGCACGCGTGGAGGTCTCCGCTGCGAATGAGGTTTCGCACGCTTTTGGGGTCCTTGAACCCCAGCAGTCGCGTCGCCTCCATGATCGAGACGGACAACGGTTCGAGATTCATCATCTGGTTCTTGGGCATGTTCTATCGCTCCTTGTCTAGTCGTTCGTGACGTTCCCCTGGGGAATGTCTTTTGCTTTTTCGCGCCTTCACGACGCTTATAACGACACTAGGGCACTTTCGGGCGTGTCGGGTTGGACATTTTTTCTCCGAATCTTTCGATTCCCCACTTTTCATGATTCGCTTAGCAGTTTGGCCATGGTTTCGATCTGGGCTTCCTCGGAGAAATGCGACAGTATCAGGGATCGCCTGCCCTCTTCCATCGATCGGAGCACGTTCGCCCGCACTTTCGGATCCATTTGTTCGAGATTCCTCGACAGCGACTCGATCTCGTCGTAGGGTGGCGTGTTCATACCGTCTCCATCGTTGGTGGCCGCCGCGCGATTCATGCGGGCCGCGTTGGCATCGGCCTCGATTCCGGCGAGGATCTTGCGTTTCTCTTTTTCCGTGACGTGCTGGTAGTGCATGGCGGTGCTTACCTGGGTGTGGCCGCCCATCTCCATGACCGCTTTGAGGCTGTTCGTATAGCTCGCTACCTCCGTGAGCGCCCGGTGGCGCAGATCGTATAGCCTGACCTTCTTCTCTTCGAGACGTGGAATCGTCTTGCGGGCCCTATACCAGGCGTTCCTCACGCTTTGCGGGTTGACGATATCGTGCGTGACCGAACCGGTGAACATCGGCGACTCGGGTAACGGTCCGACGAACTTCTCCAGATGCTGTTCGAAGCAAGGCACCAGGTATTTCGGAATGGCGACGTCCCTGACGCTGCCAGGGGTCTTGGTCTTGCCGTATCCGCGAACCGTTCGCCCGTCTTTCTTTATGCTTATGGCGGCTCTCCTGACGCGCACCATTCCACCTTGCCTGTCCGGATTGATGTCGATGTCCCCACGTTGCAGTCCGTACACCTCCTCCGGCCTTAGGCAGAGCACCCCAACCAGATAGATGACGAGTGCGTGCCTTTCCGGCATGGCGGCGTACAACATGTCCAGCTCCTCATGGCTGACGTCGGCGTCGGCAATGTCGGCCAGTGGTTTCTCGACCCGGATGTTGATGGCCGGATTGCTGCCGATCAACGGTTCTCCCGTGCCTTTCACCTTCTTCGTGCTCGCCTCCACGAACATGGCGCGCATGAGCGTGGCGACATGCCATCTGATGCTGGCTCCGGCGCCATCGCCCGACACGTCCATCGAATCGATCGTCTCGCGCAGCAGGGATTCGGTGATCTCGTCCATGCGGTACACGCCCAAGGCCGGAATCAGGTGGTCCCGCAGGTACTGGCGGTATTTTTCCACGGTCTGCTCGGCCAAGGGCTCGCCGTTGGCCTTGCGGTGCTCGCGCAGGTAGTCCGTGGCGTATTGCGCGAAGGTGGTGTCGTGCGCCTCCTCCTTCAGCTGCTCGAGCTGCGGCGGCACCCATGTGCCCCGTATGATGTCGCGCTCCGCGTCGTTAAGCCAGGTTTCCGCATCGATCGCGAACCGCAGCGGAAAGTTCTTGTAAATTCGTTTCTTGCCCCGCAGCTGGTCGGGCCACTTGCGGTACGCCCATACCGGAGGCTCATACGATGCCTCAAGGTATCGGGGGTTCTTCTTGTTTGGTTTTTTCTGGAGGTAGCCGAAGCGTCGTCTGCCCATGTTGGTCTCTTTCGGAAAAGTGCATCTGGATGCCAATCGGGTAGGAATCGAATTTTGTTGGATTTATGCCCGAAAGGTTACCCGATATCCTATGGCACCCAGCGACACTTCAGATTGGACAAAGGCTTTGGACGCAGAACGGCAAAAAGAACGCAAATCGTTGGAAAGACGCCGTTTTTCGGCATGAAAAAAGGCTTTCGGATGATTCCGGAAGCCTTACCCGCGGAGAATACGAGATTCGAACTCGTGAGGCTGTTACACCAACACGCTTTCCAAGCGTGCGCCATAGACCACTAGGCGAATTCTCCAACTATGCAACGTCTCACAGTGTCTATCCGCGAAACGCAACTTGATTAGAATACAACAGTTTCTTCCAAACCCCAAATCGGCGTGTCGCAACGTCCCAGATCGCCCACTCACTGGAGGAATCCGTACACGTGAGGACTTTCCCGCGCACCGAATTCTCCACCCTCTGGGACAATTCACCCGCCAACGCACCTCTCAGCATCCCAGATCGCCCACTCACTGGAGGAATCAGCCCGCTGCCAAGACTCTCACAGTCCGAATTCCTCCAGTGGCTGGAACAATCAGTACGCCCATAGGCCTTCTACAGTCCGAAAACCTCCACCCACTGGAGGAAAACACCCGCGCACCGGCCTTCAAACGTCCTGAAACCTCCACCCACTGGAGGAATTGATACGTTGGTATGCTTCCCAGCATCCGGATTCTCCCACCCACTGGAGGAATCTGCCCGCACATACACCCCCGAATTGTCCGGATTCTTCCAGCGAGTGGAGGGATCCGGACACGAACTCACGTACCGTGAGCACAGCAGCTATCGTTTGGACGCGAAGGCACGCAGGTCGGCGAGCATGGCGCACGCCATCACCATTGCAAGGAACACAAACCCCCAGTGCGCGCCCGATTGGGTGGCAGTCACGAATTCGGCGTCCCTAGCCGAACTGTGTCCAGCCTGCGCAACGCCTAGGAACACGGCCATGACCGTGGTCGAAACCGCGCCGGAAAGCTGCTGGAACGTGTTGAACAACGCATTGCCGTCTGCTTTCAGTTCAGGCGGCAGCACGGCCATACCGCATGTCATCGTATTGGCGAAGCACATGGAAAAACCGAGCATATACACGAAATACCACAAGCCGAACATGACCATCGACGACCCTACGCCAATAAACGCGGCCATCAACACGGTTCCCAGCAAGCCGACGATCATGGCAGTGAACATCGGGCGGACCGGACCGAACTTATCAAGCAGCGATCCCGAAACCGGAGCACTAGCCGCTCCCAGCAACGCGCCAGGCAGCAACACCACGCCTGCAGCAAGCACAGACGCGCCGAATCCCAGTTGCGAAGCGTTCGGAATCATATAGCCGTAACCGATCGTCACAAACTGCAGCAGCACATACGCAAGCAAATGCCAACGGAATTTCACGCTCCGCAACACGGTCAGACGAACCAGCGGCGAGAACGCACGATGCGACACCCAAGCGAACACTAGCAAAGCGGCCATGGCAATCAGCAGCAGAACCACTGCAATCACACATTGCGTAGTCGCGGAAGTATCCCCATCACTCACTGCGGTAACGGCGGATCCGCCACGGTCGAGCGCAAACACGAAACAGACGAATCCGACTGCTAGGCAAAGCACATGCAGCGGATTGATATGCGCCTCTTCGGTAGGAGTGACCTGATGAATCGTTTTAAGGCCGCACACCAGCGAAACAAACAGGAACGGCAGCAGAATCACGAAAATCCAACGCCACGGCATGAACGTGCCGACAAGACCGCCCACAGTCGGTCCGAGTGCCGGCGCCACGGCCACCACCATGCCTCCAACGCCCATCAGCATGCCGATTTTGCTTTTCGGAGACTGTTCAAGAATGATATTGAACATCAACGGAAGCGCGATTCCCGTGCCCGCTCCCTGTAGTATTCGCGCGGTCATCAGCATAGGAAAGTTCAACGTGCAAGCTGCCATCAGGCAGCCGGTGATGCAGAGCACGATTGCGGTAAGGAAGATGGTACTCAACTTCAGTTTGCGCTTGAAATAGCTTGAGAGCGGCGTGACAAGCGCTACCGTAAGCAGATAGCCGGTCTCAGCCATTGAACAGTGGACGTGTCGACGTGGAATTCCGCCATTAATCCAGGGAAAAGCACGTTGGTGAGGGTTTCCGTAAGGATGCCAATGAAGGCCATGATTCCAGTTGACAGAATGGCAAGAATAAGATTGATGGAGATGTTCTCGTCATCTTGCGTTGCCGTGTTATTGTTTCGCGCAATGGACTGTGACATGGATTTGCGGCCGTTCCCGGCCTTCCCTTTCTTGGCCCGGCTTTGCTGAGCCACCATTCCGTTATGCCGGGCAGTTTGCTGGAATGGCGATTATTTGCCCAGAAATACAAAAAGATCCTTGGGAGCGGAGCGCTCTACTAAGGATCTTCATATTATTAAGTTGAATGTTGTGGATTGGGAGCCTCCCGCGCTCCGCGGGAAACACGAACCAAAAGACAAAAAAAGGGGGTTCCCGGAGCGTCACGCT
>ERZ773183.612-NODE-612-length-39330-cov-3.990554_pt1 | contig 39330 bp, 30 predicted proteins | sample MGYA00580532_ERZ773183 | MGnify/ENA primary metagenome ERZ773183 (study PRJEB29015, sample SAMEA2737791) | human gut metagenome | biome: human gut; feature: human-associated habitat; material: faeces | place: China | collected 2012 ...
AACCAGTGACACGAGGATTTTCAGTCCTCTGCTCTACCAACTGAGCTATCTGGGCCCATTGCAGCAAACTGTTACTGTAATCTGCAACATTGATTATTCTAACTATTTTCTTTTTATCTGTCAAGATCCTTTTTGATTTCAGTAACCGATTTCAATAACTTCACACTTTCTTCTAATATCCTGTCAACTTCTGTCTGTTCTACCTCAGAAAACGGCTTAATGCCCTCCGGATCGCACTCATGCGTCCCTATATTCTTCACAAAACAGGAAACATCAAGCCATTTTCCCATTTTATAACCGGTTTCGCGGTTGAGGCCTTCCAGCCGGAAGCCCATTCCCAGATGAAGCGCTTCACTTCTTTCGTTAGGGCTGGTTACTAGCGCATAGGCATTTTTCACATTCTGGAGCTTCAGCAGTTCCATTAATGCATGGTACAGCGCCTTTCCCATCCCCAATCCCGTATGTTCTTCCTCAACATAAACGGACAGTTCCGCATCCCACTGATATGCGGCTCTTTCATGAAAACGGTGTGCATAGGCATAGGCCAGGATTTTTCCGTCAGCTTCACAAACAAGATAGGGATAATCCCCTATTATGCCTGTCATGCGGCTTCGGAATTCTTCTAAGGACGGCACTTCGTATTCAAAAGTAATCGTAGTCTTTTTTATGTAGGGTTCATATATTTTCAGTATTTCTGAGGCATCTTCCAGGCGGGCAGGCCGTATCGTGATATTTTTCATTTCTGCCTTATCCTTTCTTTATCGTTCCCGTATATTAAGCAAGCACCCGGAATGGCTGAAGCAGGAGTCCCACAACCTTCCATGCTAATCTCTTTAGAAATGGTACTTTGGCCACGGTTACGTGATCCGGAACAACATAGTTCTTTTCATCCACCACCATCCGGCAGTCCTTTTCGATATCTTCCATGTATTCCATGAGCTGCTGTGTGAGCTCCTCACTCTGGATCACAAGCATAAGCTCCGTATCCATATAGGTGCTGCGAAGATCGAAATTATAGGAGCCTACAGCGCACAAATCATTGTCAATTACCAGGGATTTTCCATGGGTGGAAAGTCCTCCGTCATATTCATAAAGGCTGATACCGGTGGCGATCACATCTTTTTTATGATATTGATAATCGCTGGAAGCCACGAAATTGTCCCCGTTTTCCACGGAATTAATTACCATTTTCACTTGGGGGACCGTATCCACGATTTCCGCAAGGGTTTCGTTCATATAATCATTGGTGACCACATACGGCGTATGGATAACCACCCGCTCCTGCGCCTGTTTCATCAGCTCCGTCAGGGTATAGAAAATATCCGGTTCTTTCCCGTATATCCCGATGGGGCCGGATACCAGGCGGATACGGTTGGCTGCACAGGTATGGGCTGTATAATCATAGGCGGTATCAAAAAAGCCTTCCTGCTTTTCCCTAAGCTCCTGGTAACGGGCTTCAAGAAGTTCCATCTGCTTCTGAATCCTTTTTTTCTTCTGCTGTCCTTCATCGTCATGGAACAGACGGCACACATCCAGATTCCAGACCCGGTTAAAATACGCCTCTACCTGGAACAGGGAGCTTTCCCCGCTGTTTTCCTCTCCCTGTGCGGTATTGTATATCAGCACCTCTCTGTCCAGGCTCTTATTTTTCGAATCATAATCCCCCAGAAAGTAGTCAAAGGTATTCCTTCCTCCCAAGATATAAGCGCTGTCATCCACAATCACGTATTTATCATGCATTCTCCCCTGGGTTTTCCAGGGCATCAGAGGATTGACGGGATTATAAATTTTAATCTGGATATTCGGATGGGAGGCAACCGCATGGAAAAGAGGATCCGGCTCCATTCGGATAAGTCCGCTGACTCCGTCCACCAGTATCTGTACCTTTACCCCTTCTTCCGCCTTATGCCAGATGACAGACAGCAGATCTTTGGTGCTCTCTCCGTTCCTCATATCAAAGGTGCTGAGTATGATACGGGTTTTCGCCCCGTTTATCAACCGTATGCGGTGTTCCAGGGCGCTTTCACTTGTTTCCAGAAGCATGGCCCTGTCCGTTCCCGCCTCGCTGCTGCGGAAGCTGTCCGCCCGGAACTCTTCCGCGGTCTGGCTGCTCACATCCTTATACTTTATAAAAGGGCCCATGGCCCCCGCTACCAGATATACGACAATGCATACCACAATTATCAGTATCATCCGTTTTGCTTTTATTCTCACTGCTTACACTCCTGTTCCCCGCTGACGCTGATCCATCTGTCAAAATCCGTATGCAGATACTCCCTGACTGCCTCTGCCGCCTTTGTACATATTTTACTTATTCTTACAGGAATCCCCTCCTGTACCACAAGAGGATCAATATACCTCAGCTTTGACGGCACATTAACACAGTATATTCCCTCCACCGGCTCTGCGCTGCTGCGGATTTGGGAAAAGCGGGTATACTCCTCCCACAGGCCTGCCGCCCTTTCATCCTGAAGCAGCTTATCAAGCACCTTCTCCTCTGTGGTATACAGATCCGATTCCGATAAAATCCCCCATTCCACGGCTTTTCTTAATAAATCTGCCAGATACTGCATGCAGAACCGATCCTCATCCGCGGTGAACATGCGGGAATTATCCAATGACCCCAAAGTAAAAGTAAGCGCTTCTTCCGAAGAGGTGAAAGCCAGTTCGGGGATCCCCTCTTCATTCAGGACGGTTGTGAGGTTCCTATATATCCGGCGGATTTCCCCGGGACTTTTCTTTTCCCGGCAGTAAAAATTGCCCAGCGTATATTCCAGCCTGTCGGCGGACAGCCCCGGAGAATCGTTATCCGCAATGGGATACCGATGGTAATCCGCCACATCCTCCGTTGACAGGCCGTATTTATGTAATACCTTCTGGATACCTTCCGATTCCTCTATCAGCTTACGGGTATATTCTTCCGTGGATTCCTGTTTCAGGTGATCCCCCTTCATAAAATCAACCACATGGGCAAAAACCGGTGTGGCAATATCATGAAGCAGTCCCGCAATACTCTGCTTTACATCAAAGGTAAAATGCCATACGATCAGCCCTGCTCCCACGCTGTGAATCCATCTCGTATAGGGCGAGGAGAACCGGAACAGGGGGAAGGAGCTGTATTCACATCCGCAGTGCATTCCCACCTTTTTCAGCCGCTGCAGTTCCTCTGCCTCAAGCAGCTCTGCCAGAAAATCCGGGAAGCCATCATTATATATGTCCCATAAAGGGCTCATTTCCTCAGGTATCGATTCTGTCATAATGCCTCCCCTGCGCCATCCTGCCCGGCGCCTGCTGTATATTGTAAAATAGTATAATTGCAAAGGTACGGAACAATTACAAAATATTATAACGCACTTCCCTGCAAATGCAACTGTGCGTATGAAAATTTTTCTCATACAATCGATATTTTACAATTTTTTTATAGTTTTTTTCAAATTCATCCTGCAACGCATTATCACGGCATATGAAAGAGGCCGGAGTCCAGCGGGAAGGGCTTCCCGCAGGCACTCCGGCCTGTAACTGATTCTGATTCCATTCTTAACTCTGTTCTATCCGGTTGCGGATTTCCTGCATCCGAACGTCCATACTGCTGATAATCCTGGCACACTCCTCCAGCTCCTTCGCAATATCATCCGGATTGTCAATATCCTTTTTATACTTAAGCTTATGCTCCAGGCTGGCCCAGAAGTCCATGGCAATGGTACGGAACTGAACCTCCACCCGCATATATCTCTTGCAGTTGGAAAGGAAAATAGGCACCTCCACAATCAGGTGAAGGCTTCGATATCCGTTCGGCTTGGGATTGGCTATATAATCCTTCTTCGCGATCAGCCGGATATCATCCTGCTGCACCAGCATAGCCGCCAATGCGTAGATATCGTCCGGGAAGGAACAAATCACGCGGACACCCGCAATATCATTCAGATTCTTTTCTATATTTTCCACAGAAAGAGGAATCTTTTTTTTACGCATCTTATCTACGATGCTCATCGGCTTTTTCAGCCGTGACTTTATGGTTTCAAAGGGATTTCTGTTATATGTGATAGAAAATTCTTCATCCAGGACACGAAGCTTGGTTTCCACCTCCATCATGGCACAGCGGTACCTGCTCATGAGTTCTATAAAAGGGATCGCACTCTCCAGAACCTCTTCCGGCCGTTCTCCATCCAGAATTCTTGTAAACGCATCTCCTGAAAGTCCGTCAAACAATATGGTTTCTTTTGTTGTTAATTCATCCATAAATCTATTCTTTCCTTCTCCTGCCTGTCTTTCATGTTTATCGGGTAATTCTTACATATCATATCATAAAAAGGGATGTAATGAAAAGAAAAAAGGGAGCAGTCCCAGCAATCTTTATAGTATTTTAACTTTTTTAGCCAAACCTTTATGCTTTTTTATATATCTTTAATTATAATGAAGCTGATGAAAGAAGAACAACCCATAATTTTCTTTTATCAAGGGAATCAGAAAGGACGGGACCATTATGAAGCTCATCATTGCGATTCTCCACCAGGAGGATGAACCTCTTGCTGTAGAGGATCTGAATAAAAAAGGATTTTTTGTCACAAAGCTTGCTACCACAGGGGGCTTCTTTAAAAACCACAATGTAACCCTGCTGATCGGAACGCAGGATCATCTGGTCAGCGACGCAATAACTATCCTTCATAAGGATGCCGGAAAAAGGCAGGAGCCGAGATATTATCCCCAGCCCTCTGCCTCCGGCCCCCACTGTTCTCCGGCGGCATTTGCCATTCCCGTGGAAACGGAAACAGGAGGCTGCACCATTTTTGTTCTTGATATGATACAGTTTGAAAAGCTATGAGCGCGTTTCTCTTTTTCATTCGGAAGGGCGATGCTGCCTCCGTTTCCTTACAAGGGTATTTTTAATCCGGTCGGCCATACAGTAAAAGCCGATGAAAATGATAAAAATTTCCAGCCTCCCCAGAAGCATGCCTGTCATCTCCACGATAAGCGTGGCATTGTTTGATGCCGGGCCGGTAACCCCTATGGAAAGGCCTACGGTTCCCAGGGCGGAGGCAAATTCAAACATGGCCTCCGTCAGGCTGCAGTCTGCGGTTTCCGTAAGAAGTAAGGAACCGGTAATAAAAATCACCAGATAGGCGGTTACAAAGCTGCCTGTCTGTTTATATAGTTCTCCGTCAATCGGCTGCCTGCCCTGGGCATTTGTGTAAACAGGCACGCTGACCCTGCGTTTGGAGGATACCCGTTCCTTCATATTTTCGGCCGCCATACGCAGTATGAGATATACTCTGGTCATTTTCAGCCCTCCAGCCGTGGAACCGATCCCTCCGCCGATCAGCATGAGCAGAATCATAATTCCTAAGGACATCTGGGGCCAATCCTGATATCCCATAGTGGAGAAGCCTGTGGTTGAAAGGGCCGCTATCACATTGAAGCCCGCCTGCCGTATGCTTTCCCCTGCATCTGACTGAAACAATGTATGGTGCAGGCTCCATGTTACCGGAATAACAGCCGCCGCAAGCACCAGGAACATAAACCGCAGCTCGCTGACCCGGAAAGCACGTCTGAATTTTCCCCTGACAAGCAGGAGAAGGACGGCGAAATTTGTAGTGCCTGCCAGCATAAGCACGTTGGTTATGGTATCGATCAGAAGGCTGTCATAAGCGCCGATGCTGTCCGTCCTTGTGGAAAATCCGCCCGTGGACAAAGCGCACATGGTATGGTTGATGCTGTCGAATAACGGCATCCCCGCGAGCACATAGGCAAGGACGCCGGCCGCAAGAAAAGCGCAGTACATCACGAATATGGCCCGGGCCGTTTTCCCGAGGTTCGGAAGGAGTCTGTCAGGATGCCCCTCCGCGCTGTACAGGTTCATGGATTCTCTTTCCTGAATAAAGATGAGCATCATCATCACGAAACCAAGCCCTCCGCAGAACTGCATAAAGCTTCGATGGAATAAAAAAATATGGCTGACCTCTTCCACGTTCATGACGGACAGTCCCGTTGTCGTCCAGCCGCTGACCGCTTCAAATAAAGCCTGTACCACCGTCAGCTGCCCGGCAATGACAAAGGGCGCCGCTCCTGCCGCGATACCGTATCCCCAGGCGGCCAGCACCGTCATGCTGGAGGAATACAGATACCCTCTGCAGCTTTCCTGTTCCTTCTTCTTACCCGACAGGAATCCTATCCCCAATCCGAGTAAAATGGAGAACAGAGCCGGAATTAAAAAGGCCGGTATATATACGGCATCTTCCGGATAAAAGGGCAGTACCAGAAGCGGGACTGCCAGCAGCACTCCTATCAGAAGAATCAGTTTGCCGATGCTGCGTTCTTCATATATAAACTTTTTCATCCTGCAACCTTCTTTTTTTAGATTTCTGTCAGACGGAAAGCCTTTTATCTTCCTGTCAGCTTTCGTATCACTTCTTTTTCCTGCTCCGATGTGGATATGACAACAAGAGTGTCTCCCGGAAAGATCCGGTTATCCCCTCTGGGGATCATGCTTTCTTCTCCACGCAGGATACAGCCGATAATGGCATCCCTGGGAAGGTCAAGCTCCCATATCCTTTTCTCCGCCGCAGGAGCCGTCGGAGATATGAAAACCTCTGTAATTCCAACCCTGCCGCTTCCCAGCGGGATCCTTGTAGCCATCTCGTCCATAAAGGCCTGCTGTTCTATGATGCCTGCCACCACGTTAATGGCACACACCACAGAATCAATTCCCATGCTATAGAAAAATTCCGTCTTTTTGGGATCATTGACAAGAGCCACTGTTTTGGCCGTTCCAAACCGTTTTTTGCACAGCTCGCAGATGACCAGGTTATCCTCATCATTCTGGGTCAGCGCAATGGCAATGTCCATCCGGTCCGCTCCTGCTTCCTCCAGCACATAAGGCTTGGAAGCATCTCCGTATATGACCTCCATAGCCTGGATTTCCGCCAGGCTATGACAGTCAGCATAGTTTTTATTAATCACTGTCACCTTATAACCCTTGCGTATCAGAGATAACGCCAGGGATTTTACTTTATGGAAGCCTCCTGCAAGGAGGATCCTGTTTTTATCCGATACACTGCTTCTCATCTTTGCTCCTCTCAGTGCCCATGGCTTTTTCTTTGCCCAGCAGCTTCTCTATTTCCCTAGCCGACAGGACGGCGGGGCAAATGGTTTCAATCCCTGTTCCCCTGTAAATACATTCCTTTTCAGGGTCATAAAGCCTGCACACTATCTTTTTCGTATGGAACAGGGATTCCGCCATCTGGGAAATCATAATGTTTATATTGTCATTATCCGTTACCAGAATAAGGCAGTCAGCCTTTTCCACCGATGCACGGGATAAGGTTTCCAAATCCGCGGCATCGCCCGTCTCTGTCAGTCCGCCATAGGAGCTGTCCAGTTTACGGAAGGCATCCCTGTCCCTGTCTGCTATGCATACGTCGTTTCCCTGTCCGTATATTTCGGCGGCCAGGCTGGCTCCCAGCCTTCCGCAGCCTATGATCACCACATATTTTTTCTCATCTTTTTTGGATAATCGGAAATTACTGTATTTCATATGTTCCCCTTTCTTCCCTTTCCCGGAACAGCGATTAAAAACCAAAGAAACCCGATTTGTCATTTTGTTTTCTTTTCACCACATGTCCTACGCCATTCTCATCATATTCAATTTTACAGCGTTCTTTTTTTTCATCCGTCCTGCAGTCGTCCGCGGTATATGCAGCCTCTCCGGGCCTGGAAAAGCCGCCGTAATTATCTATGTTTTTTCTTGCGGGCAGGAATGTGGGATCCAATGACCAGGCCGCGCGGAAATGTTTCATCGCTGATATATGGCACCCCTGTTTTTCCATCAGGATTCCAAACAGGTTATGAGGCTCGGCCGCGTCCGGGTAGTCTTTCATCGCCTCGCAGATTTTTTCATGGGCTTCTTCTATATGATAATCATGGATAAGGCTGCGCACCTCTTCACATAACTGATTCAAATATTCTTTTTCGGTTTCTTCTTCCATCACTGTTCTCATATCTTTCTCCTCCTTTTGATGATTTCATTCTAGCTGATATCCTGTGAGAAGGGTGTGAGAGTTCGGGGAAATGGTGTGAGAATTCTGTGAGAATATTGCCGCCCGGCGGCGGCAATTTCAGAGAATTGCTTTGCAATTCTCCCTGGGGCCGCTTTAGTTGGCTCGCGCTCTTTAAGGGCCGGGATTGAATTGGATAAGGGTGGGGTAACAGAAAACTGATAGTAGAGACAGAAAGATTGAGGGTAAGAGAAGAGTGTGAGAATTATAAGAATGGTGAATGGAAACAGGGACAGGGGGCCGTGAAATTATTCATCGGCCATTCGGTAGCCTATCCCTATTTCGGTGAAAATATAGCGGGGTTTGGCGGGATTTTTTTCCACTTTGCGGCGAAGGGCGGCCATAAGGGCACGGAGGGCCTGGGTGTCGGAGTCATAGGCGGCTCCCCATACCTCTTTCAGGATATAGCCGCTTGTGAGGACTTTTCCCGCATTTTTTATCAGCAGGGACATCAGGCTGAACTCCATGGGGGTCAGGTGAAGAGACTCTCCGTCAAGGGCGGCAGCATGCTTTTCCACATCCAGCTCAAGCCCGCCCACCCGGTATACGGACTGGGGACGGGGAAGGCCCTGTCGGTACAGGTGGCGGAGCGCCACACGGATGCGCGCCATCAGCTCTGTGGCGGAAAAGGGCTTGGTCAGGTAATCATCCGCCCCCAGATCCAGAAGGGCCGCTTTTTCTTTATCCTGATCTCTTGCTGAAACTATTATGATTGGCATTTCCGACCATTCCCGGACCTTTTTCAGGATTTCCTCTCCGTCCATGTCCGGCAGTCCCAGATCCAGCAGGATCATATCCTGCTGGGAGGAGAGCAGCAGCTTCATGGCGGAAGCCGCATTGCCTGCGGTCAGGCAGGTAAAGCCCTCCGCCTTCAGGGCGTAGCAGATAAAATTCCGGATCTGTACATCATCCTCTACCACAAGTATTGTTTCATGATATTGTTCCATCTGTTTCCTCCGTTTCCTTATCTACAGGGCAGGTATCCGTCAAAGGCAGGGTAAACCGGAATTCCGCGCCCGGGCCGTCGGTTCTGTTTCCCGCTTCCATCCGTCCGCCGTGCTGTCTGACAATGGATTCACATATCGTGAGGCCGAGGCCGATTCCTTTCTGGGCATCCACGGGCTTTATCCGGGATGTATAAAAGGTCTGGAAAATATTGGGCAGATCCTCCGGCGCAATGCCTTCTCCCCGGTCAGCCACACAGAATACGGCATTTTCTCCTGCTAAATCCTTTTTTACTGTTATCTTTATTTCCGCTTCCGGCGGCGTATGCTTCACCGCATTGTCAAGAAGATTAATCAGCACCTGCATGATCAGCCTGGCATCCATGGGCACCATCAGAACCTCTTCAGGCACCTCCACCTGGATTTCCCTGCCGGGAGAACGTCCCGCCATCTGCGCTATGGCCCCTCCCACAATTTCCTCCACGGCTTCCGGCTGTTTTTTAATGACCATCCTGCCCTCCTGAAGCCTGGTCAGGCTCAGAATGTTTTCCACGAGGGAGTGGAGCCAGATGGCATCCTTATGGATCCCTTCCGCCAAATCAAATCGGGGATCCTCTTTTTTCGACATATCCATAATCATTTCAGAGGTTCCCATGATTCCGGACAGCGGCGTCCTCAGATCGTGGGAAATCGCCCGGAGCAGGTTGCCCCGGTATCGTTCCTGCTGTATCTGCTGTCGGGAACGCACCTGCTTCCTCACGGCAAGGATGCGGTCCATAGCCAGCGCCACGCATTCCAGCATGGAATGAAGAAATATCTTCTGTGTTTCCTCAAAAGCCTCCGCTCTTTCTCCGGGGATACGCACCACGCCCAGAATCCCTTCGCCGCCGCAGACCGGCCAGTCATAAAATTCCTCTCCCGCATAGAAAGGATCCCGGAGGTTTTCCAGCCTTTTCTTCACTTCTTCTCCGTTTTCCAGCCTTCTTCTTACAAGCTTTCCTTCTTCTGTTCTCTGAAGAAATGTTTTTTCCGGTTCCCCCGTTTCGTCATAACAGAGGCACGCCGCCCGGCAGTCCAGCAGATCGCTTATGACGGATACGGCTGTTTCCGCAGCATCGGATAGCTCCTTGGCTTCCGTAAGATGGCTGGTAAGAAGATACAGGGCCTGTGTCTGCCGTTCCCGTTCCAGGGCTTTTTTGGCATTTTCCTTTTCCCTTGATGTAAGGGCGCTGGTTACCAAAGCCACTACTGTCATCACCGCAAAGGTAACCATATAGCCTGCGTCATAAAACTGCAGGGAATGATAGGGTTTGGTAAAAAAATAATTAAAGGTAAGAGTTGCCGCCACAGACGACAGAATCCCCCATAAATATCCCCTGGTCAGGCTGGCGGTGATAAATACGGCGAGGATATACAGCAGCACCACGTTGGTTTCCGTAAATCCGATTTCCCGGAACCCCATCCCCAGCAGGGTAGCGGCCAGAAGAAACAGAATCGATTCTGCGGAATAGATTATGCCGGCCCTTATTTTTTCCCCTTTTTTATCCATAATATCCCATTCCTTTTCCGGCCTATCCTACAGCCGGTTCATTTTATAGCCGATACCCACTCTTGTCTGGATATATTGGGGGTTCTCCCTGTCCGGCTCTATTTTTTTGCGAAGTGTCGCCATATAGACCCGGAGAGAGGGGATATCGCTGACATTCACATTTTCCCAGACTTTTTTTATCAGGTACTGATGTGTAAGAACCTTTCCCACATTTCTGGCAAGCTCACAGAGAAGCTTGTATTCGATGGGAGACAAGTGCAGCTCCTGTCCGCCCATATAAGCTGCCGCTGCTGCAAAATCGATTTTCAGATCTCCGTTTATAAACACCGTGCTGACCTCTCCCTGTTCGGACTGCATATAGCTGATCCGGCGGAAGGTGGAACGAAGCCTTGCCAGAAGCTCCTCGACGCTAAAGGGCTTCGTGAGATAATCATCGGCCCCCGCATCCAGGGCCTCTATTTTGTCCTGATCCTCGGTCCTTGCACTGATCACGATAATGGGGACGGAGGACCAGCTTCTTACCTTTCGTATGATATCCAGGCCGTCCATATCCGGCAGGCCCAAATCCAGAAGGATGACCTCCGGGCTGTGGGAGGTTACCGCCAGCATGGCCTGCGCCCCGTTGGAAGCTTTTTCATAATGGTATCCCTGTGTCTCCAGGGTGGTTGCAATCAGGTTGGAGATTGCCTTTTCATCCTCCACAATCAGAAGATTATGTTTCGTTTCCATTTCTATCCTCATTTCTGCGCTGCATTGCGCATATCCGTCATGCTTTTCCGGCTGTTTCCGGGAAATTGTCCCCGCCCACATCCTCCGCCTTCAGATCAAACAGAAAGCAGGTCCCTTTCGGCACGTTGTCCCTCACCTCAAGCTTTCCTCCGTGGGCCTCCACGATGGAACGACATAAAGACAGGCCTACTCCCATGCTCCGCGTTCCGTCCGCCGCCTGGTATTCTCCCGTATAGAAGAGGTCAAATACCTTTTCTTTTCTGTCATCCGGTATTCCCTGTCCGTCATCGGCTATATTGATATAGATTCTGTCCCCCAGTTTTTTCGCGGAAATATCAATGTGCGAATCCTCCGGCGTATATTTGATGGCATTATCCACGATATTCATGATCACCTGCATGATCAGCTTTGCGTCCATCCAGGCCATGAGGAACTCGTCTTCCAGGTGTACCTGGATTTTATGTCCCCTCAGCCGCCTCCGGATATGGCTCAGCGCTTCGCTTATCACATCCTCGAGAAGCTCAGGCTGCTGCTTCAGTTCCATGCTGCCGTTCTCTATTTTGGTCACGGACAACAGGTTCTCAACCAGATTATACAGCCATACGGAATCGTCGTAAATATCCTCATAAAGCTTCTGCTTCTGATCTGCGCTCAGGTTGTCCCCCTGCTGCATCAGCATGCCTGAATTTCCGGAAATGCTGGTAAGCGGTGTCCGCAGATCATGGGATATGCTCCTCAGAAGATTGCTTCTGAGCTGCTCCTGCCTGATCTGAAGCCTGGCGCGGTTTTTATCCTCGGTGCTCTGTTCCTTTTCCAAAGCCAGCGCTGCTTCATTGAGCATGGCGTTCAGAATGCTTTCATCAAAGGCAGGCAGGAAACCGTCCTCCAGACAGATTCCCACCACACCGTATACCGCATTGGCGCTTCTCACCGCCAGATACAGGCCCTTCGCTCCGGGAAGTGTCCCGGTGGAGGCTCCCGCATGTTTATTGTTCCGGTAGCTCCAGGAGGCTACCGCAGTCTCATCCTTCGTGAGCAGACGCTCAATACAGCTGTTTTTTTCCCTGGGAAAGCAGTAAGGCCTGACACCCTCCCTGGGTTCCCCCGGATAATAGACAACATCCTTATCAAGAAGCTTCACCAGCTGTCCGGCCACCGTTTCGGCTATCGCTTTCTCTCCATAAGCCATCTGCAGCTTCCTGCTGGTATCCAGAAGTATTTCCATTCTCCAGGCCTTTCTTACAGCCTGACGGCCGTAGGATTTCACTTTTTTAGCGAGGGAAGCGGTGATAAACCCGGCCAGGAACATGATCAGGAAGGTGATCATATATCCCGGATCCCTGACCTTCAGGGAATTATAGGGTATGGTAAAAAAGATATTGAAGCACACCACGCTGAGTACGGAGGCAAGCAGGTTATATATCTGGTTTTCTGTTATCAGGGCAATAATCAGGACCCCCAGAATATAGATGGTCACAATATTGGCTTCGTTGATTCCCAGCAGCCGGAACAGGAACGCCAGAATCGTGGATATCCCCAAAACCGCAAGCATGGCGAGGGAATCCTTCAGGTAATTCTTATCCTTTACCGCAATTATGCTTTCCAGCCTGTTCTTTTTGGCATAAGGCCTTGTATAGGTGTCCGGAATGAGATAAATTTCCATCCGGGGCACCAGGGCGGTCAGCTGATCCGCAAAATTCACATTCTGGGAAAACAGCTTTTTCTTTGTATAGCTCCTTCCCAGCACGATCTTGGACACTCCGGAAATACGCGCGTATTCCGCAATCTGCCTGGTAATATCTCCTCCGTAAAGAGTCACCGTTTTGGCTCCCAGCTGTTCCGCAAGCCGCTGGTTCATGCGAAGGCGCAGGGCATCCTCGTCCCTCATCCCCTCTCCTCCGGGCGCTTCCACATGCACCGCCGTAAACCGGGCGCGGAATGCATTGGCCATCCGGGCTGCCGCGCGGATCACCTTGGCATTGGATGGGGAGGCCGAAAGGCAGACCAGAATATGTTCTCCCGTATAATATTCGCTCTCCCGGTTCTGTTCCCTGTTCTTTTCCGTAACCCTGTTTACCTGATCCGCCGTCCGCCGGAGGGCAATTTCCCGCAGGGCCGTAAGATTATCCAGGGTAAAAAAATGATCCATCGCCGTACCGGCCTGCTTCGGGCAGTATACCTTCCCCTCCTTCAGCCTTTCCAGAAGATCCGCAGGCTCAATATCCACAAGCTCCACCTGATCCGCCTGATCGAAAACAAAGTCCGGGATCCTCTCCTGTACAGTGATTCCTGTTATGGAAGCCACGATATCATTCAGGCTTTCCAGATGCTGCACATTGACCGTGGTATATACGCTGATTCCTTCCTTCAGCAGCTCCTGAATATCCTGATAACGCTTAGTGTGGCGGCAGCCGGCCGCATTCGTATGGGCAAGCTCATCCACTAACAGCAGCTGCGGCCTTCTCTTAAGCGCGGCATCCAGATCGAATTCCCTCAATACTATATTTTTATACGGGATTTCCAGAACCGGAAGCTGCTCCAGTCCGTCCAGAAGCGCCATGGTTTCCGGACGTGCATGAGGTTCAATATACCCGGCAGCCACATCCATCCCCGCTTCTGCCATCTGTGCGGCCGCCTCCAGCATCGCATAGGTTTTTCCCACTCCTGCTGCATATCCAAAAAATATTTTTAATTTTCCCTGATTAATCCTGGATTCCTCTTCCTTTACCTGTTCCAGGAGCTTATCCGGGTCGGGCCTGTTATTTTCCATATTATTTTCTCCCAGCCACAGCTGATTATGATTGAAACACATCAAGCCGCCAGTCCAGAGACTGCCGGCTTTTTATGAACATAAGGACAAGTCATCAATCCGTGAGGATTCCGTCAAGGGCAAGGTTCACTTCAAGCACATTCACAGTTTCCTCTCCCAGTATACCAAGGAATTTTCCCTTTGTATACTTATCGATAACTTCCCTGACCTCCTCTTCCGATATTCCCTTTGCCTCGGCAATACGGGGAACCTGGTATTCGGCTGCTGCCGGGGATATATGAGGATCCAGGCCGCTGCCGGAGCCGGTAACCAGCTCCACAGGAATGGCTTCCATATCCGCATCGGGGTTCGCTTCTTTTATCATTGCAACCCTTTCCGCAATCTGTGCGGCATATTCCTCACTTGCCGGAGACTTGTTGGACGCGCCTGCATACATCAGCGGATTTCCCTCATCATCTGTATATGTTGATACATCCAGAAACATGATTCTTCCCCACATATGGGCGGGATCTGTAAACTGCTGTCCCAGCAGTTCACTTCCGTATTTTACCCCGTTTACCTCTATAATACTTCCATTAGCCTTATCCTTGAAAAACAGCTGTGATATACCGGTCATCACCAGAGTGTAAATCAGACCGCACAGCAGCATCATGATAAAAAACAACAATGTTGTTTTTCCGAAAACCTTTTTTACCTCTTTCATCTTCTCTTTCCTTTCTGTGAAACGTTCCGCCGTCCCGGATTGTTACAGGAACAATCCGCATGCAACCAGGATCATATCAATTAATTTGATGAAAATAAACGGTGCAATGATACCGCCTAACCCGTATATCAAGAGGTTCCTTGAAAGCAGCTTTCCCGCTGATACTTCGCGGTATTTCACGCCCTTGAGCGCCAGGGGAATCAACGCTACAATAATCAGGGCATTATAAATAATGGCTGAGAAAATCGCACTTTCCGCACTATGCAGCCGCATGATATTCAAAGCGGCCAGCCCGGGATACAGTCCCATGAAAAGCGCGGGGATGATGGCAAAGTATTTTGCCACATCGTTCGCGATGCTGAAGGTGGTAAGGCTTCCTCTTGTCATAAGGAGCTGCTTGCCGATTCTCACAATATCTATCAGCTTGGTGGGCGAGCTGTCCAGATCCACCATATTTCCCGCTTCCTTTGCAGCCTGCGTTCCTGTATTCATGGCAACGGCCACATCAGCCTGGGCCAGCGCCGGCGCGTCATTGGTACCGTCTCCGGTCATGGCGACCATATGCCCCTTTGCCTGCAGCTCCCTTATCATGGAAAGCTTGCCTTCCGGCGTGGCTTCCGCAAGGAAATCATCCACACCCGCCTCTGCGGCGATTGCCGCTGCGGTCAAAGGATTGTCACCGGTTATCATAACGGTACGTATCCCCATTTTCCGCAAATCTGCAAATTTTTCCTTCACGCCTGCTTTGATGATATCCTTCAGATGTATCACACCCAGGATAATATGATCCTTGGCTACCACCAGCGGTGTTCCGCCCTGATTTGCGATTTTTTTTACCGCCTCGTCACATTCCTTGCTGTATATTCCGCCATGGGCTGTCACGTATTCCTTCATGGAATCGGCAGCGCCTTTACGGATTTCGGAATCCTTTATATTGACGCCGCTCATCCTTGTTTTTGCGGTGAAAGGAATGAATTCCATATGGTTTTCAGAAAGGTTTCTTTCCCTGATGCCGAATTTTTCCTTCGCCAGGATTACCACGCTTCTGCCTTCCGGCGTCTCATCAGGAAGGGATGCCAGCTGTGCCGCATCCGCAAGCTCCTGAGCCGTATGCCCGTCAACCGGAATGAATTCCGCAGCCTGCCGGTTGCCCAGCGTAATGGTTCCCGTTTTATCCAGAAGCAGGGTATCCACATCCCCTGCCGCTTCGATGGCACGACCGCTCATAGCCAGTACGTTTGCCTGGTTCAGACGGCTCATTCCCGCGATGCCGATTGCAGAAAGCAGAGCGCCGATAGTGGTGGGCGCCAGACAAACCAGCAGCGCCACCAGGGATGTTATGGATGTGGGATTGGCCTCTCCCAGCTGTTTGGCAGAGAAAAGGGAATAAGCGTACAGGGCCATAACCACAAGAATAAATATAATGGACAAGGCAACCAGAAAAATTTCCAGTGCGATTTCGTTCGGCGTTTTCTTTCTCGCCGCACCTTCTACCATGGCAATCATTTTGTCCAGGAAGCTCTGGCCCGGTTCGCTGGTAATTCTTACTACAATCCAGTCGGAGAGTACTCTGGTTCCTCCGGTCACAGCACTGCGGTCGCCGCCCGCTTCCCGGACCACCGGCGCGGATTCGCCGGTGATGGCGCTTTCATCCACACTGGCCGCGCCCTCTATTACTTCTCCGTCGCCAGGGATCTGTTCCCCGGCTTTTACAATGACGATATCTCCCTTTACCAGCTTTGCCGAAGGAACACTGGCAATCTGATCCTTTTTATCAGGGGAAGGAATTTTATGTGCTTCCACATCCTGTTTTGCCGCCCGCAGGGAGTCCGCCTGGGCCTTGCCCCGCCCTTCTGCAATGGCTTCCGCAAAGTTCGCAAACAATACGGTGAACCAGAGGATTATGGTAATCCCCAGGATATATCCCGGCGCAGCGTCCCTGATTCCAAACAGGGATACGGCCCAGAGAACTGTGGTCATAATGGCTGATACAAAGACCAGGAACATTACGGGATTTTTGATCTGGGTCTGGGGCGCCAGCTTTAGAAAAGCATCTTTAACGGCGCGCATGACCATTTTTTTATCATGCAGAGCATTTTCTGTTTTCATACCGCTGCTCATTTATACTACCTCCATTTAAACACATTCCTTTTAGGAAATAACATCTGCTCACTGATTCATGCTCCCTCTATATCAGCCTATCATCTGGAAATATTCCGCAATCGGCCCGAGTGACAGCGCCGGGAAAAAACTCAGGGCACCCACAAGCAGCACCACAAATATAAGAAGGAATACAAACATTCCGTTGCTGGTGGACAGGGTTCCCGCCGTGACAGCAACCTTTTTCTTCTTTGCCATACTGCCTGCGATGAGAAGCATGGTGACAAGAGGTATAAATCTTGCTCCCAGCATCACCAGGCCGATGGAAACATTAAGAAAAGGGGTATTGGCATTAAAGCCTGCAAAAGCCGAACCATTATTGCCGCCGCCGGAGGAATATGCATACAGCACCTCCGATAAGCCATGTGCCCCCGCATTATTCAGGCTGTCTGCCGTGGAAGGAAGCAGCGCTGCAATACAGCTGCCCACCAGAATTACGATGGGAGTTGCCAGACAGCAGAGGACTGCCATCTTCATTTCAAAGGGCTCAATCTTTTTACCCAGATATTCCGGCGTACGCCCGACCATCAGGCCCGCAATAAATACGGCCAGGATGGCGAAAGCAAGCATGCCGTAGAGCCCGCAGCCAACACCGCCGAACACGACTTCGCCAAGCATCATAAGAAGCATCGGTACCAGGCCGCCTATTGGCGTATAGGAATCATGCATGGAGTTTACGGATCCATTGGAAGCCGCCGTTGTCCATGTCGCCCATGTGGCCGAGGTGGCAATACCGAACCTTGTTTCCTTTCCTTCCATATTGCCGCCTGCCGTTCCGTCCGTGCTGTCCACAGCCACCGCGCCGTTCTGCGCCAGCTGAGGCGTTCCCTTCTGTTCATTTGCCGCGCAGACTGCTAATGCCGCTGCCAGCATGATAAACATTGCTGCAAAAATCGCGATCCCCTGCCGTTTGTCCTTAACACTGCGTCCGAAGGTGAAGCAGAGTGATACCGGAATGAGCAGCAGGAAAAGCATTTGGATCAGATTGCTGAATATTGTGGGGTTTTCAAAAGGGTGCGTGGAATTCAATCCGAAGAACCCTCCGCCGTTGGTACCCAGCTGCTTGATGGAAATCTGGCTTGCCGCCGGTCCGAGAGGAACTACCTGTTCCGTAACAATATCGGCCGCCTGTACAGGAGCTCCGTCTACCGTAACCTCTCCTGTTTCTTTATTTACAATGGCTCCGTCAATGATTTCACCGTTTTCATCCAGTGCGACAGGCTCCAGCAGCTGTACCTCATCATAAGGCTTCAGATTCTGTACCACGCCCTGGGAGCTGATAAGAATCCCTCCCACAATGGCTATGGGAAGCAAAATATAGACAACCGATCTTGTAAGGTCAACCCAGAAGTTTCCGATGCCATTCTGTTTTACTCTGGTAAAGCCCCGGATAACTGCGAACAGAACCGCTATACCCGTTGCCGCCGATACGAAGTTCTGTACGGTGAGGCCCATCATCTGGGAAAGATAGCTCAGTGCACTCTCGCCGCTGTAGGCCTGCCAATTCGTATTGGTCATGAAGCTGACAGCTGTGTTGAATGCCAGATGCCAGGAATTTCCGGGTATATGCTCCGGATTCAGCGGCAGGATCCCCTGCAGCAGAAGCATCAGGAACAATACCAGAAAACCAACCGCATTAAAAATCACCGCGCTTATTATGTATCTCTTCGCGGTCATTTCTTCCCTGCTGTCAATACGCATGATTTTATAAATCAGCTTTTCACAGGGACCGCAGATTCGGGAAAGGAATACTTTTTCACCATTCATAACCTTTCCGATGTAGGCTCCCAGCGGAATGGCGAGCGCTACCAGTATAATGAGATAAACCGCATATTGAATAAAGCTTTCCATTACCTGTCTTCTCCCTTCAGTAAAATAACAAAATAGTAAATCAGCATACCAATTCCTGTTGCCGCTATAAGCCAAATCAGTATATCCATATCTGTCTCCCTTCCGCCGCAGCGTGCGGCATGCTCATAACTTAAATTTCCTGATTACCTGATGAAGTATAGCAAAGAGGGTAAAAAGATGGGGTTAGAGAAATGGGTTTGGTGTTAAAATTATGTTAAAATGGGGGCTGGTATCTGTGGGGTTCGGTGGCGAAAAGGTTTCCTGCCCCTGGGTGGAGTCCGTATTCTCTGCCGTCCTGCGGGCCTCTCCCCTTCCGTCTATGCCTGGGGTGCCGGGGCTTCTGTGTCCGCCGGGCCAGACGCTAAAAGGGGAGATTTCTAACAGTTTTCTTCTTCCCTTACTCTGTCAACGCGGCTGAACTCCTTCGTCAGACAACGCCGCTAAGGGCAGACAGTGTAAGGGAAGAAGAAAGCTGTAAGAAATATCACCCTTTTGGCGTAATGTCCCGGCGGACACAGAAGCCCCGGCGCCCCAGGCACGGACGGAAGGGGAGCGACCCGCAGGGCGGCCGAGGAAACGGACTCCACGCAGGGGCAGGAATGGTTTTGGCAGGAGGCAGGCGCAGATAGAAGTATGTCATGAAATCTTATAGGAATCTTAAGATTAACTTCATTGTTTTTTGGTGTTATATAGCCCATAATGGTTATATAAGGAAGTAATTTTGATATTTATATAGGAAGAGGGGAGGTTTCATAATGAAGGGGTTAAAACGATTTTTTACTTTATTGGCTGTCAGTGCTGCGTTTGCATTGTTTACGGGAAATTTGACGGTTTTGGCTGATAATCCGCCCGGTGGGACAGATAGTGATTCTATAAATGGTTCCGTTCAGACGGAACCTGAAGGCACTGATACCTCATCCGGCACTTCGACAGAGAATTCTCAGACGGATGGGAATGGTAATACTTCATCCAATCCTTCTGTAATAGAAATGTTTGTATGTGACAAAAATGGGATTATAACCGGGGTTAATCCGGAGTATTTGCAGAGTCTTGGTACACAAGAATTGAAAATATCTTTGACGATACCTTCTTCTGTAAATGGGACTAAAGTCACAGGAATTGGACCTAATGCATTTATGCCGGCTCAGTATCCTCAATATGTCATTAACTTTGTATCTCTTGATTTTTCTAAAGCAGCCATTACTTCTATAGGAAATAATGCTTTCTTAGGCTGTACAGGCTTAACCGGTACGCTCAGGCTGCCGGCGACCCTTACTTCAGTAGGTGAAAACGCTTTCTCTTACACCGGTTTCTCCTATGTTTATTTTCCTTCGGGTAAATGCAGCTATGGGACGGGGGCTTTTGGAAATATGAAGAATCTTGCTGCCGCCATATGTCCTGACGAAACTTCTTATCATAATCTTTCTTCGCTCTCTATTATTAATCAGGACAAGCTTACCTATCCGCTTACTCTTTATTTTCAGGATGAGAACGGCAGTACTGCAGCAAAGAACAGAACTGCTCTTTATAATATGCCTCTTACTTATGTAATGAAGGATAATGGTACCTGGTCTAATGATAAGAATTATAAGCTGCCGTCACCTAAATTTGAAGGAGACTATACCTGGAAATGGAGCACGGAATTGAACAGCTCAAATTCCGTAACGCCTGCATCCCTTGTGAAGGGGAATTTACTGGTAGCAGTCAAATCTATTACGAAACCGGCAATCAGTTTCGGCGGCGACATTAATAAAACCTATGATAAATCTGAGGCCGTCCTTACCGTTACGGCCAGTCATCCCAAGGCTAAGGCCTATAAGGATGCGGTGAACGGGGATGTTGTTTTCTATTATATCTGGGAATGGACAGATAACACTGGTATTCACAATAAAGAATCTGAATATGATAAGAATAGTTTGGAATTTACTAATTCTTCAGATTTCACATGCAATGTTAAGGTTCAGGCTTTTGTCAAGGGGGATGATAAGGCTTTTTATGAAGAAAGCCATGATTATCATGTAAAAATCAGGCAGATATCGTCTGTTGTTAAGCCTGTAGTTTCTTCAGGAACGGTATTCGTGGATGGTCAGCTCCCCGATTTGAGCCTGGGCGAAGGCAGTACTCCCGGTGATATTGTGTGGGATGAGAATCAGACTATTCAGGAAGGGAAAAAGGAGTATTCCTGGACATTTACTCCCAAGGATAAAATCAATTACAGCACTGCTGCCGGAAAAGTGACCCTTCAGGGAACTGCGGCACCGCTTTATACAATCAATGTAAGCACAAGCGGCAGGGGGAAGGTATCTCCGGACGGCACCGTAACCGTTGAAAAAGGAAAGGATATTCTGTTTACCTTCACCCCGGATCCGGGTTATAAGCTGGGGACGGTTACCCTGGATAATATTGATGTTACGGGCAAAGTAAAAGATAATTCTTATAAAATAGAGAATGCCCCCGCAGGGGATTCCCAGGAGCATAAGCTGTCTGTATCCTTTAAGCAATTGGACAGTGATGATATGAAACAGATGTTTAGCAGCCTTCCTGTAATAACTTCCGAGAAAATGACACCTGAACAGGGAAATGCCTATCTGGATGCAATCATTCAGTATCGATCTCTTTCTGCAAATCGGACTACGTCTGTTTCCCAGGATACATTGCTGGCATTTTATCGTACTTTGGAAAAGCATCCTAAAATAGAATTTGATATCGATAATAAGGGACCTGTAAGTATATCCGACTATACAGCGCTGCTGGACAGCATGACTCTGGAGGATGCGAAGGGATTAAGGGACGGTACAGTCTCTCATCTCAGTATCAGTATTGATGTGAAGGATACGAATTTAAATACCCAGCAAAGGGATATGATAAAAGCGGCGAAAAAAGATGCGGTTATTACTGACAGTTACAATATCAGCCTGAAAAAGTCGGTTACCAAACCAGAGGGTACCAATGATACCTACCTCACGGATCCCAAGTATCCTCTTACCCTCAAATTCCCTGTTCCCAAGGGTATCAAGGCTCCTGCTTCCGGATATGAACGAACCTTTTATGTTGCTGCTGTCCATGAGCAGAGCAACAGCCGTTCTTCCACGGATATTCTTTCGAATAAGGACAGCAGCGGCAAAACCATAACTGTTGCCACCGACAGGTTCTCTGTTTTTACCGTTTTATATCAGGATATTAAGAAAGCGGAGGATCCTCATACATCCTCCGGCCAGAATAATTCATCGGATAATAAAAACAATGACAATAATTCTTCCTCCAACACCTATGTCCCTGACTATGAAAAGGATTTCTGGGATAATGTGTCGAATCTGATTAAGAAGGCCAAGGCCGGTGACACGGTGAATGTAAACGCGGTAACCTATGACAAAATGCCGGAATCCGTAATGGCCGCCCTGCGGGAGAATCCTCAGGTGGCATTAATTGTCAGATGGGACGGAGGAAAGCCGGTAATTATTCCTGCACAGACTGCCCTCGCTTTCGAAAAGGGACGTGTCTACTATCCGCTGTCATTATTAAGTGAGCTTTATGCCAAGGTAAATGCTTCCCTGACCGCTCCTGTACCAACCCCTCCCAGCTCCGGTACCTCCGGCGGCGGCAGCTCCTGGGATATATCCGCTCCTTCCTCCAATAACACCACTTATACTCCTACCTCCAAGGATAAGGGAACAGAAATTGAAGCGGAAACGGAGAGTGAGAGTGATACGGAAACACAGGAAACGGAAACTCCCTCGGAAAGTATGGAGGAATCCTCTGAAGTGCCGGAATCCGTTCCTCATAAGGATCTTGACACACAGGAGATCAGGAAAACATCGGAAAGCAAAACGATTGCTGTTGTTCTCATCGCTTCCTGCGTTCTGCTGATTCTGGTGGTGGTAATTATAGTGGTATTGCTTTCTATTAAGAAAAAGCAGGATTGACCGCAAGATTAACGTGACTCTGTAAAAAACAAAATCATATGATTGTACCATGTGCTCCCATCCGGGCAGACCGATTCATGTCTGTCTCCCGGATGGGAGCAATTTTATTATCAAAAAGCCCTGATAAGCCAAATCATATAAAATTATAAATATAAGATATAAATGATAATGTCTGTATATAAGCCTCATGTTATAATTTAAAAATATATTTATGTCAAATTAAGGGGAAACAGCATGAGGGGAAAAGAAAAGGGTGTTTGGAAGCGACTGGATTTTGCCAGCCAGTCATACAGAGGCATTATGTTTGTCAGCTACGTACTGGTGGGAGGACTTGCTCTTATACTAATGGTAGCAGGTGTGTTTTCATGGTTCAATGTTTATTTCAAGGAACAGGTCTCTGCAATAGGGATCGAGCAGCTGAAGCAGATTGATACGGTATATAACAGCAAAATTGATTTATATCATACCCAGCTGAAAAATGCATATCATGAACCTGCGATTAAAAATTATATCTATTCGGATACGAGTGATTTTCAGCGTGATTATGAACTCAGCCGATATCTGCAGAATATGATTGTATATAATGAAGTAATTGAATATGTCGGCTTTTATAAAAATGACACCTTCCATGTTCAGGTGGGGACAAAATATCCGGATATGCAGGAGCAGGAAGAAGTGAATAAAAGATTATCCGAGTCTAAAGACGATATGGAACACTTTGTCCTGCAGTCTCCGTCCGGAGAACGGAAATTATGTATCTTTCTGACCGAAAGAGGTATGCTGTACGGTAAACCGGAACGGGGAATTGTCTTCATGGTTAATTTAAGAAAGCTTCAGAATGAATTATTTTCATCGGATGTATCCGGAAGCCGTATCATTATATTTTCCAATTCAGGGACCCCATTGCTGGAAAATGATAATTTTACGGAAAAGGAAGAAACTGAACTTTGGAAAAGTATTGAAAATCAGCAGGGCTTGAAGAAAGACAACAAAATAACAATTGACGGAAATTCTTATATTTATAACAGCATGCCCAGCAAACAGAGAGGTGAGTTTCTTGTCCTGCTCCAGGATTTCCATGTACAGGAAGCACAAATGTCAGAAGCCAGCAGAATGATGTATATGATTTTTATGGGAGTTCTGATTGCCGTTCTTGGATTCTCCGTCGCTATGGCAAGATGTGTCTATTTCCCATTCAAAAAATTTATGGAGGTACTTAAAGATAAAGCTGAGTTTACAGATAGCAGCGAGGCTTACAGCAGGGAACGTACCCAAATAACCAGTGACAAAATATTATATCAGGTCGGTATGATGTCGGCCGGATATTATTCCGACAGAGTTCTGAGCTATCTGAATAGCCCGGATGAAAAGGACGGTATACCGGATATATTAAAACTGAAGGATCGGAATGAGCATTGTCTTCTTATTCTATTCTGGCAGGAATATGTAGACAGCAGCCGTACAGGCATCCTGTCCATGGAAATCTGCCATCTGCTGGAAAACGCAGTCCAGGGCTGCAAAGTATCCGTTATTGTAGATAAGTCAGAGGATTCCTTTCTTATTTTACTCAAGGAACCCAGATGGATAAACCGGATTTCCGATCATGCCTTTATCGTACAAATCCTGAAAGAAATATGTGATAAAGAAGAAAACGGCAATCGGATTTTCTGTGCGGTTTCCTCCTTAGTCCAAGAGGAAGAAGATTTACCCGGAGCCTATAAAAAAATATATATGCTCCGCAAATCAAACCTGTTAGGCCAAAGTGATACCGTCATGTCCGAGGATGATATGAACTGCAGGGATGATAACGTGATTCCTGTCAAATTCTATCAGGATACTCTCCGCGCTATCCGGGAAGGCGAAGAAGAATCCGCTGTAATTGAAATAAGAAAACTATTGATGAGTATAAGTCCCTATTCCTTTGCACGGCAGCTTCATTTCCTGGCCGAACTTGCGGTGCAGATTTCCCAGCTATCTTATGAGGTTCCGCTGAATAACAGGGAGTGGCAGGAAAAATATCTGGATCATTATATGAAAATCGCTGCTTTGCAGGATCAAAACCAGCTTAAGCGCTTTTTTGAACAATTAATTACTAACAGCTGCCTGGAGAATAAGGTTGTGAAAGAAAAAAATCTTCGTATTCAGGTTGTGGATTCTTTAGACTATATACAGCAGAATTACAAAAACCCGGATATCTGTGTGGATAAGGTAGCCGAAAAGTTTCATATCTCCGTCTCTTACTACAGTAAACTGTTCAATGAATTTGTGGGTATGACCTTTCCTGAATACATAAACGATTTACGGCTTTCCTTTGCTAAAGAGCTGCTGACGGCCAATTCCATAATCAGTATCAAACGAGTGGCAGAAATAAGCGGATTTTCCAATCTTTCCTATTTTTCCGCTCAATTTAAGAAAAAATACGGCTTTACACCTTCCGGCTACAGAAAAATCCTATAAAAATAATAAAAAATATAAAATTAGTACGCAGTTAAAACAGGAAAAAAGCTTATTTCTGTTTTGATTGCGTATTTTTTTTATTGAATTATGCGATCGGCAACTTGATAATGGTGCTATCCGGATGACAGACAGATTATTATGAGGAGACTGGAAAAAGAAAAGACAATTCAGCTACCGGGAAGGATGGTTATTATTTTAAATGAGCAAGAAAAAAATTATTCCAAAGAAAAAAAGGCCGATAGGAATGGCAATCAGGCAGGATGGGCCATTATATATTTTGGCCCTGCCGGGAATTATCGCCTTACTGCTGTTTTCCTATCTGCCAATGACAGGCATTATCCTTGTATTTAAGGAGTACAACTTCAAAGGAGGAATCTATAAAAGTCCCTGGGCAGAACCCATATACAAAAATTTTCAGTTTTTCTTTAATAATATATCCACGGCAATGCGTGCTACGGGATTAACTGTAATGTATAACCTGCTTTTCTTTCTGGCAGGCACAATCCTTTCTGTGGCAATTGCCATAATGCTCAGTGAGATTTCAAGTAAAAAATTTATCAAGATTTCCCAGAGCATCATGTTTCTTCCGTATTTTATATCATGGATGGTTATGGGCGCTATTATGTTCTCTTTACTGAACGCGGAAACAGGCCTTGTAAACCGGCTTTTGCTGTCTGTAACGGGACAAACCTTTGATTTTTATTCTCATCCGGGAGCATGGGGATTTTTACTGGTAATCGCTAACACATGGCAGAGCTGCGGGTATAATTCCATCATCTATTATGGCGTACTGACTGGAATTGATTCCTCTTTATATGAAGCCGCACATGTGGATGGGGCTACCCGGTGGCAGTGTATCAGAAAGATCACGCTTCCCTTAATAAAGCCAACCGTAGTAATTTTGTTCTTGCTTTCCGTTGGTAATATGCTGAGAGGAAACCTGAATATGATCATCGGCCTGACAAATCTGAATCCTATTTTACTGCCAATGACAGATTTGATTGATGTGTTTGTTTACCGCAGCGGCGTCCGAAACGGAGAAATGGCTTTTGCCTCTGCAATTTCCCTTTACCAGTCCATTTTCGGCTTTTTACTGGTAATAACTGCAAATAAAATTGCAGGGAAATTCGACAGTGAATCCACATTATTTTAAGGAGAAAAGATGAAATGAAAAAACTGGGCAAGGATAAACTGCTGCTGATCCTATTTTATTTTTTATTAACTGTAATCTCTGCTTTTTGTATTTTCCCCATATTGTTTGCCGTTATTGGTTCCTTTACAAGCGAAGCAGAAGTAGCATCACACGGCTTCAGGCTGTTCCCGGAATCCCTGACACTGGATACCTATAAGTATGTATTTCTCACACAGGGTAAAAAACTAATAAATGCTTATAAAATCAGCATAATAAATACGATAGCAGGGACTGCGATTTCCCTTTTCGTAACCATTACATATGCTTATGTAATATCCGTCAGAGATTTTAAAATGGGGAATAAATTCGCTTTCTTTGCGTATTTTACCATGCTGTTTAACGGCGGTATGCTGGCTTGGTATTTAATCTGCACACAGTATCTGGGGCTTAAAGACAACATGTGGGCCATGATTCTGCCCTATTGCATGAATGTCTTCAATATGTATCTGATGAGAAATTTTTTCAAGGGGCTGCCCTATGAATTAGTGGAAAGCGCAAAAATAGACGGCGCAGGGCACTTCCGTATTTTACTTCAGGTTATTCTGCCTTTATCCAAAGCCGGAGTTGTGACCATTGCATTATTTTATGCGCTTCAATACTGGAATGATTTCTATCTTCCACTGATGCTTATAAATAAAGATAACCTGTTTTCCATTCAGTATATTCTATATAAAATGATGTCCAATATTCAATATCTGGCATCCAATCCTACAGGAGCCATGGCATCCCATGTAATACTGCCGACCCAGACAATAAAAATGGCTATTACCTGCATTGCAATCGGGCCGATTATATTATGTTACCCTTTTATACAGAAGTACTTTGTAAAAGGGGTAACGGTAGGTGCATTAAAAGGTTAAGACAGCTGATCAGCTGATTAATAAAAATTATACAGGAGGGTTTTATGAGTATGAAAAAAGCAAAAGTATTAATTGCAGCAGCTGCATTAGCGCTGCTGCTGGGAGGCTGCGGTAAAGGAAGTACGGAAAATACCGTCTCCTCAACAGAAACTGCGAAGGCGGAACCCACAGAAGCGCTCTTGATTCTGTACGGGGATGAATCTCAAAGAATGCGGGAATTTTCCGAAAATGAATTTCATGACAGAGTTCTTGATGAGATTAATGTTGATGTGACCATACAGTATCTGCCCTGGTCGGAATATGCCGGCGGAAAATCTGAATTGATGCTTTCTTCCGGAGAAAAATTTGCAACCTATACAGATATTGCCTATTTGTCCAAATGTATTTCAAAAGGGTATTATGCCGATCTGACAGATGCAGTCGATAAATATGCGGGGCATATCAAAGAATACTGCGGAGGGGACAGCGCCTTTGACGTATGGACAATAGATGGTAAAGTATATGCCATTCCGATGGGCAATAACCCGAATGCCGGTGAAAATTATGTTATTTCGGCAAGAAGGGATATTATGGATGAAGTCGGTATGGACAGCCTGGATTCCATAGAGGATGTGGAAAAATTCTATCAGCTTGCCAAAGAAAAATATCCTGAAATCGTAGGGATTTCAAGAGGCGGCATGAATCTTTTGAATCTGAACGCTGCTATTGCTTCTGATGTGAACGTGCTGAAGCTTGACAATTTTGTAATGACAGACGGGAACAAAGTTGATGATGATTCGGTTTACAGCTATTATGAATCCGAAGAATACAGACAGATGTGTGAAATAACAAGAAGATGGAACCAGATGGGAATTATACCCAGCTATTTGTTATCAAACAGTTCGCAGGGGGATGCGGAATTTGTCAATGGAAATGGGCTGTTTGCATCCGGTACCAACAATACGGTTTTTGAATTCATGGATATGGTTAAGAAGTCCACGCCAAATGCTGTTTTTGAGAACTTCTTTCTCGGTGATAAAAAACGGAAACCGCTTATGTCCAGAGGAACTTATACCACCGCTTTTGCCGTAAGCGCCAATGTGGAAGGTGCGGAGCTGGAAGGCTATGTTAAGCTTATTGATTTACTGCAGAGCAGCCAGGAATGGGTTGATTTTATCACTTATGGTGTTAAGGACAAAGATTATAAGCTGACAGAAGACGGACAGGTAGAAAGAATTACCCAGGAAAATCTGTTTGATACCTGGATGCCCAATAACATTAATTTTAAAAGATATCCTACTTATGCGACGGAAGAACAGATCGAAACCTTTAAGAACTGGGATGAAGATTCCATCCTTCAGAAGAATATCGGCTTCGCCTTTGATATGACACCTGTTAAAACGGAATATGCCCAGCTTCTTGCGATTGAACAGGAGTATTTGAATCCCATTTCCAGCGGTTTTGTCGATTATGAAGAAGCATTGCCGGCGGCAATTGAAAAACTGAAACAGGCAGGCCTTGATAAATATGTAGAAGAATATCAGCGCCAGTTCAGTGAATTTATGGCAAAAAAGAACGGAGAATAATATGAACTATAAAAATCCCATTATATCAGGCTATAATCCGGATCCCTCCATTTGCTGTGTGGGAGAAGATTATTATTTAGTTAATTCAACCTTTGAATTTTTTCCTTCTGTTCCTGTTTATCACAGTAAAAACCTTATTAACTGGACTCTGGAAAGCTACTGCCTTACCTCAAAAGAGCAGGTTGATTTAAAACGCTGCGGCTCCTCCGGAGGAATATATGCTCCTACCCTGCGCTATCATGATTCTGTCTTTTTTATGACAACAACTAATGTGAGTTCAGGCGGAAATTTCATAGTACACACAAAAGATATTAAGAACGGCTGGTCGGAGCCCCATTGGGTTGATCAGGGAGGCATTGATCCCTCTTTGCTGTTTGATGATGACGGAAAGGTATATTTTACTTCCACCGGTTCGGATGAACTGGGACAGGGAATTCTTTTATGTGAAGTGAATCCGTATACAGGCGAAAAACTGACAGAAAGCGTTATTATCAGCCATGGCTGCGGGGGAAGCTATCCGGAAGGGCCCCATTTATATAAAATCAACGGAAAATACTATCTTATGCTGGCAGAAGGCGGGACTGAATATGGACATATGGAGACAATGCAGAGAGCGGACAGCCCTTACGGTCCCTATGAAGCCTGTCCCCATAACCCGATTCTTTCTCACAAAGAAGATATGCGGGCGGAAATCCATTGTACGGGCCATGCAGAATTAATGCAGGATCATAACAATAACTGGTGGCTTGTCTGTCTTGGTGTGAGGCCTGCTGGTATTGCTCCTAATCGTCTGCTGCTTCATCATCTGGGACGGGAAACCTTTCTTGCCCCGGTAAAATGGAGTGAAGACGGATGGCCGATTGTGGGTGATAACGGGCTGATATCCCTCGAAATGGACGGACCGCTTCCGGGAGAACCTCCCTTTGCAGTTGACCGAAATTTCCTTGATGATTTCAGTATGGAAGCATTCAGCCTTCATTATAATTACCTGCGCAATCCTCATACCGAAAATTATATTCGTGATACAGAGAATAAACGCCTTATCCTGAAGGGAACAAGGGTAACACTGAATGATGCAGACAGCCCCACCTGGATTGGTATCAGACAGAAGGATTTTGATACGGAAACCCATGTCCGGGTCAGCCTGTTGGAACAGCATCAAAACATAAGGGCAGGAATAACAGCCTTTTATAATGATTCTTACCATTACGAGATTTACATAACCCATGAGGCCAATTGCTGCAAAGTATGTCTGGCAAAGCATGTACATGACATTTTTGTGGTTACGGAAAGTGCCCAGATACCGGATACAAAAAATATTTCCCTTAAAATAAAATCAGATGGTGAAAGGTATTCTTTTTACTACAGTCTGAATGATAAGGACTATATTCTTCTGGGAACCGGGCTTGCCGTAGGATTGTGTTCGGAAAGTACAAAGACGATGACCTTTACCGGAACATATCTTGGGATGTTTGCAGAACTCGGCCAGGCAGCCTTTGAAGACTTCGAGGTTAAAATACTGGAAGGATAGAAGGAATGGGTAATCTGAAAAAAGTGAAAATCTTCTAAGAAGATAACTGAAAAATGGGCCTCACATAATATATCATTTATTATGTGAGGCCCGTTTTTATCTCAGAACCACGGATTTTCACTATTCCGAAAACCGGTACCCTACCCCCACCTCCGTAATAATAAACCTGGGATTAGTGGTATCCTTTTCAATTTTCCTGCGCAGAGTCGCCATAAATACCCGGAGGCTGTTGGGATCCCCGCCTTCCCCATACCCCCATATTTTATTCTGGATATAATTATGGGTCAGGACCTTTCCCCGATTGCTCACCAGGAGCGTGAGCAGCTTATATTCTATAGGTGTCACATGGATTTCCTTATCGTCAATAAAGACCATACGCTTCACAAAATCAATGCGCAGGTAATCGCATTCAAAACTTTCCCCCAGCTCGTTTCCGCCGCCGTTCTGTTCACTTTTACGGATAGCCACGCGGATACGCGCCAGAAGCTCTCCCATATGAAAGGGCTTCACCACATAATCATCCGCTCCCAGATCAAGGGCCTTTATTTTTTCCGTTTCCTCCTGTCTGGCGGAAACTACTATAATAGGCTTATCCGAATTGCTGCGGATATGCTCGATCACTTCCATTCCGTCCATATCCGGAAGGCCCAAATCCAGGATCACCACATCCGGGTTATTGGCATAGCTTAAGCCGATAGCCTCCCTGCCTGTATCCGCTTTCAGATAATGATATCCTTCCTGCTTCAGGCTCATGCAAATAAAATTTGATATATATTTATCATCCTCCACAATAAGGACGTTTACTTCCTTTTCCACACCTTCCATCATCTGCTGTCCTTTCCGTTCCTATCTTCAAATGGCAGGAAAAAACGGAAGCTGGCGCCTCCCTCTTCCCTGTTGGAGGCATCTATCGTGCCTCCGTGGGCCGTCACTATTGCCTTGCAGATGGCAAGTCCCAGACCTATTCCCTTACCGGTATCCCGGCTGACCGGGCGGAAGGTTACAAACTCGTCAAATATCCGTTCCTTAATCTTCTCTTCAATACCCGTTCCGTCATCCTCCACATAAAACCAGACACCCTTCTCCTCTTTCTGGGCCTTGATAAGGATGACTCCATCCTCTTTCGTATGCTTAATCGCATTGTCCAGAAGATTAATCAGAACCTGGACAATCATTTTGCCGTCCATTTTCACAAGCAGCATTTCTTCCGGGATATCGATTTCCACTCTGCGCTGCTTTCTCCTGCCCTTCACATAGGCCAGGGCATTGGTGATCACATCCTCCACTGCCTCTGGTTTCTTTTCCACCACCAGCTTACCGCTGTCGATTTTGGTCATATTCAATATATTTTCCACAAGCTGTATCAGCCAGTCCGCCTGCTCATTAATATCCTTCCCGAGACTCATAATGCTCTCCGGATCCATCTTGTCCCCGGACTCCGCTATCAGGCTGCTCGCCCCGGCGATCCCGGTCAGGGGCGTGCGCAGATCATGGGATATGCTGCGCAGGAGATTGCTGCGCATCTGTTCCTTTTCCATGGCGAACTTAATCCGTTCCTGTTCCATGGTCAGCTGTTCCGCAAGCTGTTCGTTTTTCCGGGCAACCTCCACCTGCTTTCGGAAGCGGACGGTAAGATTGGAGGAAATCAATGCGGCCACCAGAAAAAAGAGAAGAAGGATTACATCATCCTGGTTGGAAATGGAAAAGGTTCGCACCGGCTCCGTAAAAAGATAATTGAAAACCATCACGCTTACCACCGACGCGGTCACTCCATACGGATAGCCGTTTGTGCAGTAGGCCACCAGAAGGACCCCTACGATAAAAAGCATGAGTATATTTTCTTTTCCTATCCCAAGCCAGTGCAGCAAAAAAGAAAATAGAGAGGTAATGAGCATAATGCCTGCCAGCCGGCAGGCATACCGGAGCTGATGCGTTCCGAAAAACCTTTCCATTTTCTTTTTCATTTGGTATCCTCCTCAAACCGCCTGCCGTGCTTTCCGCAGCTTTCATATTGCCTCTATTTTATAGATGTTTGAGAATTTTATCAATATCTTTTTTCTTGCCGATTACCATCAGGTGCTCATCCGCCCGGAATACATGATCGGCTCCCGGAAGAAAGCTGGTGATTCCATTAAGCTTGGTGCCTATAATACTGCTGTTCAGCCTTGCCCTGAAATCCACCTCTCCGATAGTCTTTCCGATCCATTCCCGCAAAGGCGGAATTTCATAAATAGAATATTCCTCATCCAGCTCAATGTAGTCAAACACATTATCGGCGGAATATCTCACGGCTATCCTCTCCGCGATATCCTTCTCCGGATACACTACCGCATCCGCGCCGTTACGCAGCAGAAACTTAGCCTGGATATCACGGGTAGCCTTGCTGATTACATATTTGGCTCCCGCTTCCTTTAACAGGCTGGTAATTTCCAGGCTGCTTTGAAAATTGGTCCCGATACAGACAAAGCAAAGGTCAAAATTCCCAATGCCCAGACTATGCAGGACTTCCTCATTGGTGCAGTCTCCAATCTTGGCATTGGTAACAAGGGGAAGCAGATCCTCCATTGCTTCCTCATTTCTATCCACAATCATCACTTCATTATTCAGTTTCAGCATTTTACGGCATAAATGCTGCCCAAACCTGCCCATTCCTATGATCAGTACAGTTTTCATTTTATCCTTTATCCTATCATAACTTTTTCTTCCGGCAGCTTCACCGGCGCCACTTTTTTCCGTTCCATAAAGGACAGGGCAAAGGACATGCTGCCAATCCGTCCGCAATACATTAAAAGAACAACGATAATCCGGCTGGCCGCGCTTAAATCACGGGTGATACCTGTTGACATCCCCACAGTGCCTATTGCAGAAAATACTTCAAAAACCACATCCTCCATCAGCAGATGGGGCTGGAAATAAGGGATGGCGATGGATGCCACAACAGCCATAAAAAGGCTGATTACCGCCACATCACTCGCTTTTCTTACGGCATCGTCTTCCAGTCTCCGTTCAAAGATATTGCAGCCTCTGGCTCCCCTGAGATTGGACCACACATAAATAAGGAGCACCACGATGGTGGTCGTTTTAATACCTCCCGCCGTGGAACCGGGGCTTCCGCCGATAAACATCAGAAGCACCGTAAGCATTTTGGAGCTGGTGGTAAGGCCTGCCGTATCTATCGTGTTAAACCCTGCCGTCCTTGCCGTTACAGAGCTGAATGCAGAGGTAAGGACCGCTTCTCTGGCAGACATCCCCGCCATCAGACCGTCTTTCTCAAACAAATAGATAAATAAAGCCCCGCCTACAATAAGTATTGCCGTACAGGAAAGAACTATTTTCGTATGAAGCTTATATTTTTTTATATGAAGTTTATTATGGCAGATATCATCCCATACAAAAAATCCAATGCCTCCCACAACGATCAGAGCCATAATGGTAACGTTAATCAAGGCATCATCTGCATATGCGGTAAAAGAGGAGTAAGGTCCCTTGCTGGTTCCCATCAAATCAAAGCCTGCATTGCAGAAAGCGGACACCGCATGGAAAATCCCAAAGTAAATCCCCCGCGCGAAACCAAATTCCGGGATAAACCGGATCATCAGGAGCAGGGCGCCTGCCATTTCAATAACCGCCGTCCCGATAAGAGCTTTACGCACCAGGCGCACTACGCCGCCCACCTGGTTGGTATTCATGCTTTCCTGCAGAATACCCCTTGTTTTCAGGGATATCTTTTTGTTTAAGAACATAGCAAACAATACCCCTATAGTCATAAATCCCAGGCCGCCCACCTGTATCATCAGCAAAATAATACATTGTCCGAACAGGCTCCAATAGGAAGCCGTATCCACCACCACAAGGCCGGTCACGCAGGTAGCGCTTGTCGCCGTAAACAAAGCGGTAAGGGGCGTAGCCATCTCACCGCTTTTTGTAGCTATGGGAAGCATCAAAATGAGCGTTCCCGCAGCAATTACCAGAAAATATCCCAACGCAATAATCTGCGCCTGTGTCAATTTTTTTCTGATATAATGAAACATTTTCTTATCCTTTTCCTTTTGCTATATTTCTGTCGGGAGATACTCCCCGGCCAGTCTTGCTTTCCGCTTATTTCCGCACAATCCGCTGTCTATCCGTTTCCCGTGCACTGCCTCATAAAAAGATGATACAGTCCCTCCGGGGTTGCACCGGTCTTTTCCAGAACCCGTATCCGGTTTTCCAGGAAAATCCCCCGGTTTCCCGATTCATTACAGATTCCGTACAGCTGCTCCGCTCCTGCCATACGGTTTGCCATACCGCACAGCAGAAGGTTATGGTAATCGGAACCGTCTAAGGCAAACACCGCCATTCCCGGCGCACCCGCCACCTCATGCCAGCGTGAGGAAACTGCCATCAGTTCTTCCCTGGCCTTGCTGTCAAATTCGGGAATCCGCAGGCAGCTGACGCCGTTTTCCTTCAGCTTCTCCTCGAACAGAATGGCCAGTTCTCCTTCTCCGCCTATCAGGACCTCGTAATCATCATCCGGCGCCGCATCCTTTGGCCTGAAATGATAGCCTTTCAGAATATCATTCATTTGTCCGGTAAAAACGAAGCCTACAATAAGCAGATACGCCGTTAATGCTGTAAGCAGCAAAATATTTGTTAAAATGGTCATTTCATAATCGCCTCCTTGCTTTTTTCCTGCGTAAATTTTATTTCTTCACAGGAAGAGGATGCCAGCCTAAACTCTTTTCTTGGTTTAAGCATAGCATCCCCGGTATTAAGATAGTCTTAAGAATGATTATGAGGGCATTAAGATTGTAATAAGATTGAAAACCCGCATAAACACTGGATTTTCTGTACTTTATACGTAAATATAACAGGCATCATATTACTGATTTGCCGTTAATTATATTAACTTGTTCTTATGCATACATCACTATGCTGTAGTCTCTATACAAAATATAGTAGCTGCCGCTTTGTCTCTAAAGCTTAAGTTAGTGTAAAATTATAGTAGGCAAATAAAAAAGGGAAGCAGAGACAAATCTCTGCTTCCCAATCATACAGTTTTTCTTTATGATGTTAATTGACAAGAAAAACATAAAAAGGGGACTGTATGATGAATTCTATTGTAAAGGAAGAACTGATATCTTTCAAGGAGTTTGAAAAGAAAATTTACAGATATATATGCGGGTTCGCAAGGGAGATCACCGTGCAGATGCTTGAGGGCTATGACAGGGAGCTTGCAGAAGGCAGGGATAAAAAGCAGTACCGCTGCAAAGGGAAACGTCGGACCAGTATCAAAACAGTTTACGGGGAAGTCGTGTATTCCAGAAACGTATACCGCACAGAAACCCCTGATGGACAAACAGCCCATATCTTTCTGTTGGATGAGGCCATGCATATGGACAAAATAGGGCTGATATCCACCAATCTGGCAGAAAAGATAGCCCTGACAGTTACAGAAGCCCCTTACCGTGTTACCGCGGATATCATCAGCAGTACCTGCGGCCAGAGTATCAGTGCCGGGGGAGTGTGGAACCTGATACAGCGTCTCGGGGAACGGATTGACGAGGAAGAGCGCCATGCGGTAAAACAGATGAACGCAGACCAGGCAGAAGGGGAAAAAGGGATCCCGGTTTTATTTGAGGAAATGGATGGGGTATGGCTGAATATACAGGATGAACAGCATAAAAAGAAGAAAAAGCAGGAAATGAAAGTGTTTACCATGTATGAAGGATGGGATGCGGAAAAAGAGAAGGCAAACCGGAGTACCCTGGTGGGAAAGACCATGCTGGCAGGGATGGAGAAAAGCACAGAGTTTCATGAAAAAAGGGAAGCCTGTATCCGGAAAAAGTACAATGCGGATGAAATCGGGCAGAGGATCCTCAATGGAGACGGAGGGAGCTGGATAAAGGAACCATATGATCCGGATACCATCTTCCAGCTGGACAGATACCACATCTGCCAGGAGATACTGAGAAAGATCAGCGACAAGGAAGCACAGAAAGAGATACGGCGGCTGTTTGAAGAGGAAAAAACAGCGGAAATGTTTGCGTACATAGAAACGTATGCAGTCCGTGTGGAAAGTCCGGAGAAAAAGGATAAGAGAAGCCAAAAGGCAAGAGAATTGTACCAGTATCTATATCATAACAGGGAGGGGCTGGTGCCCTACCAGAAGAGAGGAATCCGGATACCGGATCCGCCGGAGGGGATGGTGTATAAAGGGATGGGGATACAGGAAAGCCAGAACTGCACCGTGATAACGCTGCGGATGAAGCACCGCAGAATGAGGTGGTCAGAAAGAGGAGCGAATCATCTGGCGAAGGCATTGTACCGGAAAGAGAATCGGGAGCTGGTGGAAACAATAGAGAAATATACGGACGGTCTGTTGTTCACGCTGCAGATGAAGGAAATCATCGAAACGCTGAGTGCGGCAAAAGCGCCAAAGAAAGAGGGAAAAGGGAGCACATACATGGAGTTAATAAAGCATCATATGCCAATAATAGATGCTATGCAGACGGTATCCAGAAAGGCTTTTAAAAGAGCATTCGGCCAATAAAAAAGAAGAGACCATAAACTAAAAAACAAAAAAAAGAAATCATTTAGAAAAAAGTAGGAAAGTTGCCAACGTTTGTTTGACACAAACAGAATATAAGTTTACATTGAAAAGGTGTGGAGTATAGGTTATAATATTTAAGAAATTAATGTAGTGAATAATCAGAAATAGAGGAGAATAGAATGACTGGAAAGAGTAATACTCTTCTGATTATACCAGCCTATAATGAAGCGGCAAATATTGAAAATGTGATTGAAAATATATCTAAAAATTATCCGCAATATGATTATGTGATTATAAATGATGGTTCCAGTGATGGAACAAGTGATATATGTGATAAAAACGGGTATAATGTTGTGAATTTGCCAATCAACCTTGGAATCGGTGGGGCAGTGCAAACGGGATATAGGTATGCACAAAAATATAAGTATGATATTGCTGTTCAAATTGACGGTGATGGACAGCATGATATTTCATATGTGGAAGAAGTTATTAAACCTTTAATTGATGATAGGGCTGATGTGGTCATCGGATCAAGGTTTTTAATGCGAAAAGGATTTCAGTCGTCGCCATTAAGAAGAGCAGGAATTTGCTGTTTGAGTAATTTAATATGGATTTGTGTAGGTAAGAAGGTTAAAGATGTTACCAGTGGTTTCAGGGCTGTAAACAAAAAGTATATTTCAGTGTATGCAAATGATTATCCTTATGATTATCCGGAGCCGGAGGCTATTATTACAGCGGTGATGCATTGTGGAAGAGTTATAGAGGTTCCTGTAATTATGCAGGAGAGAGAGAATGGAGTAAGTTCAATAAGTCTTTGGAAATCTGTATATTATATGATTAAAGTTACGTTAGCTATTTTGGTGAAAAGGATAAGCTATGGAATAAGGAGATAGATATGCTTCCTGTCAAATTGAGGATTACTTTGGGCATTGCGCTAATAGTGTATTTTTGTTTGATATTACTTTTTCTTAAGAAAAAGGCAATTGAATTAAAATATACGTTGTTGTGGATTTTAGCGGGATTGATTATGGCATTAATGGTTATTTTTCCATCCGTTCTTACAAGCTTTCTTCATTTGCTTGGAATTACTGGGAATATGAATGGCCTGTTCATTATATGTATTGCTTTTTTGATGATGCTTACGATGGCATTGACATCTATTGTATCAAAACAGTCGGCAAAAATAAGAAGATTAGCACAGGAATATGCTGTTTTAGAAAGAGATGTCCGAGAGTTGAAAATTAAAAAAGAAGGTAGTGGAGATGAAGTCCGTCTAAATTAATTTAGTATGCAATATAAGTACCGAGAGATTATGAAGGATATTCAAAAGGGGGATAAGGCAGGACATACCCTCTTTGCATTTGCAGGAAGAAGGATCCCTTTTTAGGATGTCTCATGAGAAAAAAACTGGAAATCCATTTTTGAAGCTGTTTTTTAATTAATGAGATTCTTTGATAAAAGATGATATTGCTTTTATTTCGCAACGCATACGCTTGATAAACATTTAATAAAAGAAAACTAGATATCATTTATCTCCATATCATGGGTATAATTTGAATTTACCTGTGTTTTTTATTACTTGATGAATGAGTTTAAAGGAAGAGTTTTTGGACATTTTATAATTGAGGAACTTATTCGGGAACCTTTTTTTATTTTACGAATAAAGCTTGGTTACTGCCGAAGTGATTGCATGTGGGACGCCTGTGTTTGTTTTGGACACCAATGCGGTAAAAGAATTAGTGTGGGATGAAAATGGAATAGAACTAAGTCGCCTCTCAATGGAAGTTTATCTTTTGGGAATAAGTAAGTTTAGTAGAAATGCATTTGTTAAGAGCAAGAATAAGAAAAACGACAGGTAGATATGATATAAGTCATGCTGTTGAAAAATATTGTATTTGTATTGAACTGTATGGTGACAAGTTTAGAACATAGGAAGGTGGTTTCGAAAAGGAATGAAAAAATTAGCACCTCTTTTAGTATTTGTGTATAATCGTGGAGAGTTAACAAAACAAATGCTTTGCGCAGTAAATGAGAATGATATGGCTCAGTATACAGATTTATATGTCTTTTCGGACGGGCCTAAAAAAGAATCAGATATAGAGAATGTTGCGGCGGTAAGAACTATTATACATGATTTTTCGCAAGATAATAAATTTAGAACAATTCATGTATTGGAGGCGGAAAAGAACAAAGGACTTGCAAATTCAATAATAAGTGGCGTAACACAAATAATTAATAAATATGGTAATGTTATTGTATTAGAGGATGATTTAATTGTTGCTAAAAACTTCCTTAAATTTATGAATGATTGTTTGGATTTTTATAAAGATAATAATAAGATATGGTCAATTGGAGGAACAACATTTAAGTTGAAATCGTTAGATAATTATTCAAAAGATATTTATGCGTGTTATCGTGGAACTAGCTGGGGATGGGCAACGTGGTCAGATAGATGGGGAAAAGTAGACTGGGAGGTATCGGATTATGATGCTTTTATGAATGATAGAAGTAGG
>ERZ773183.630-NODE-630-length-38445-cov-10.817583_pt1 | contig 38445 bp, 28 predicted proteins | sample MGYA00580532_ERZ773183 | MGnify/ENA primary metagenome ERZ773183 (study PRJEB29015, sample SAMEA2737791) | human gut metagenome | biome: human gut; feature: human-associated habitat; material: faeces | place: China | collected 2012 ...
TTGTCCCCATCATGGGACGAGTGACAATCAACGGGACTGTGGCGCAGTTCAGTTGCAAGCAGAGTGTCCCGAAAACGCTTTGGGACATCAAGGGCAACCGAGCCAAAGGCAAGAGCAAGGAGGCAAGGGACATCAACCTCGCTTTGGACAACATCAAGGCGCAAATCATCAAGCACTACCAGAAACTTTCCGACCGCGAGGCGTTCGTGACGGCGGAAATGGTGCGCAACGCCTATCAGGGAATCGGCAGCGAGTATGAGACGCTTATCAGGGCGTTCGACAAGGATTGCGCAAATTTTCTCAAACGTGTGGGTATAGACCGCACCATCGGCACATACAAGGTGATGATGCGTGCGAGGAACTATGTGGCGGCTTTCATCAAGTCGTTCTACAAGCGCACGGATATGTCGATGCTCGAGCTGACACCCGACTTCATCAAGGAGTTTGCGGCTTATCTCACTGCCGAACGGGGGTTGAAGAACGCCACGATATGGCTCAACTGCATGTGGCTGAAAGGAGTGGTGATGCGGGCGCATTATAACGGGCTGATACCGAGAAACCCTTTTGCGCAGTTCCATATCAGCCCGAACGTGAAGGAACGGGAGTATCTGACGGAAGACGAGATAAAGACCATCATGACACACGAGTTTGAAAATCCCACACTCACACTGGTGCGTGACCTTTTCATCTTCGCCTGCTTCACCGCCCTTAGTTTCGTGGACATGAAGGAACTGACTACGGATGAAATCGTGGAAGTGAACGGGGAGAAATGGATAATCGGCAAGCGGCACAAGACTGATGTCCCTTTCCAAGTGAAACTGCTTGATATTCCCATGCAGATAATCGAACGCTACAAGAACCGTTCGAAAGACAAGTCCGTGTTCGGGAAAATCAACTACTGGACGATGTGCAAGCAGTTGAAGAAGGTTATCAGTGAATGCGGTATAGAGAAGCAAATCTCCTACCATTGCGCGCGGCATACCTTCGGAACGCTGGCTTTGACCAAAGGAATGCCAATTGAAAGCGTAAGCCGTGTATTGGGACATACGAATATTGTCACGACCCAGATATATGCAAAGATTACCACGCAGAAATTGAATACCGACCTGACGATGTTCGGCGATAAATTGAGTAAGACGTTTAACGGAATAACAGTGTCATGAGTATGGAAAGAAACATCATAACAATGAGCGAATCCGGAAATATCCTCATGCCGGATAACATCGCAGGTATATGGATGAGCGAGCCGGAACTGGTGGAGTTGTTCGGGGTAATAGCCCCGACACTCCGTGCCACCATCAGAACCGTTTATAAAAGTGGCGTACTGGAAGAGCATGGAATGCAGAGGTATATCCGAATGGAAAACGGCTATTATGCCGATGTGTTCAGTTTCCCAATGATAGTTGCGCTTGCTTTCCGCATCAATACTCCAAGTGCGGCACAGGTGCGCAATACCGTTCTTGAAAGGGTTTGCTTGCGAAAAGAGAAAGCAAACATCTTCTTTTCGCTGGGCATAAATAGCACGAAAAAGCCTAAATATCAAGCATAAAGCATATTAATATGACGACATAAAGTAATGAAACCGATGCGTATTCCCATCGCCAACAATATATCTATACACATAATTGAATAGGTGTGTTGCCATTCATGCGTATGATTACGACAAGCCCGAAGAAGACCCGTCAGAGTGGCACTTCTTCGGGCTTTATTTGTATGTGCTTGTGCCAAATCCAAGAAAAATTATACGTGAGTCATATATGAGTTGTCAATCCGTCCTGTTTGAATTGCCGAATTTTGTGCCAAGCAAACATCTTACAACCATAAAACCAATATGCCTATGAACAAGGACAATATCGAGAAGGCGGCGTTTATCCGAGTGGGTACGACCCTCTACAAGTTAGTGAACCAGCCCCGGTTGAACGGCGGCTATGTGAAGAAACGCATCGTGTGGAACAACGAGACCCTGCGGCAGGACTACGGCAAGGACTATCTTGCCACCGTACCCAAGTATGACGGTTTCTGTACCGTACCCGAACACGTGGAATACAAACCCGTAATCGGCAAGTTCCTGAACCTGTACGAACCGATAGGCCATCAACCGCAGGAGGGCGATTTCCCCTCTATTCGCTCGTTGGTGGAGCATATTTTCGGGGAGCAATACGAGTTGGGCATGGACTATCTGCAACTGCTATACCTGCAACCTATCCAAAAACTGCCTATCCTGCTGTTGGTATCGGAGGAACGCAACACGGGCAAAAGCACGTTTCTGAATTTTCTGAAAACCCTGTTTCAGAACAACGTGACATTCAACACCAACGAGGACTTCCGCAGCCAGTTCAATTCCGACTGGGCAGGCAAACTCCTTATCGTGGTGGATGAAGTGTTGCTCAACCGCAGGGAGGACAGCGAGCGGTTGAAGAACCTCAGTACTACACTTTCCTACAAGGTGGAAGCCAAAGGCAAAGACCGTGACGAAATCGGCTTCTTCGCCAAGTTCGTGCTATGCTCCAACAACGAGTATCTGCCTGTCATCATAGACGCAGGCGAGACACGCTATTGGGTGCGCAAGATAGACCGCTTGCAATCTGATGATACCGACTTCCTGCAAAAGCTGAAAGCGGAGATACCTGCTTTCCTCTACCATTTGCAGCACAGGAAGCTATCCACCAAGAAAGAGAGCCGTATGTGGTTTGCCCCGTCACTTCTGTACACAGAAGCCTTGCAGAAGATTATCCGCAGCAACCGCAACCGGTTGGAGATTGAAATGAGCGAACTTGTACTTGACATCATGGCAAGCACGGGTATTGACACTTTCTCTTTTTGCTGCAACGACATTCTCACGTTGTTGGCAAACACGTATATCAAGGCAGAGAAGCATCAAGTGAGGAAAGTATTGCAGGAGTGTTGGAAGCTCACGCCTGCACACAACACCCTTACATATACCACCTACCAAGTGGACTATAACCGGGAATGCCGCTACTCCCCACTTCGCAGGACAGGAAGGTATTACACCGTGACAAGAGCTTTTTTAGAAACACTATGATTATTTTGATGAAATGATGAATAAGTATATAAAAGTATTGGCATACAGACTGCTACGTTCTCATCAACCTTCCATCAAAGACATTCTGCTGATGAAAAGAGAAAGAAACCACCGACATACTTTCTCTTCCGGTGAATGTTTTGATGAAAGCGTGATGAGAGGCTATCGTGTTGATATACAGTAAGAATATAGCTCCATTCATCAAATCATCGCTTTATCAACCATCATCAAATCCGTAGGAATATACATTATGAACATCCAAGAAGCAAAAACAATCAAGCTGGCAGATTATCTGCAAAGTCTGGGCTACTCACCCGTGAAGCGGCAGGGAAACAACCTTTGGTACAAATCCCCGTTCCGGCAGGAAACAGAAGCATCGTTCAAGGTGAGCATGGAACACAATCTGTGGTTCGATTACGGGCTGGGCAGAGGCGGCAACATCATCGCATTGGCGCAGGAACTTTACCGTTCGGACTATGTGTCTTACCTGCTTGGTAAGATAGCGGAGCAAGTGCCACACGTCCGACCTGTATCTTTCTCTTTTCACCATCCGTCATCCAAACCGAGTTTCCAACATCTGGAAGTGGGAGAACTCACGCATCCGGCATTGCTCCGCTACTTGCAGGAACGGGGCATAAATACCGAATTAGCGAAAGCGGAATGTAAGGAACTGCACTTCATCCACAACGGCAAGCCCTATTTCGCCATTGGTTTTCCGAATGTGGCAGGAGGCTATGAGGTGCGCAACCAATTTTTCAAAGGCTGCATTGCACCGAAGGACATCAGCCACATCCGACAACAGGGAGAGCCGAGGGAGAAATGCCTCGTGTTCGAGGGAATGACGGACTACCTTTCATTCCTCACCTTGCGGATGAAGAACTGCCCGGCCATGCCCAGCCTTGACGGGCAGGATTACGTCATTCTCAATTCGGTTTCCAATGTTTCAAAAGCCATAGACGTGCTGCACGGGTATGAACGCATCCACTGCCTGCTTGACAATGACGAGGCCGGACGAAAAACGTATTGGAAACTAGAAAAAGAGTTTGCCGGACGTATTAGGGACTTCTCCCAAAACTACAACGGATATAAGGATTTGAACGATTACCTGTGTGGCAAGCGGCAGAATTTAACCGTCAATCCACCGCCACGAACCATCGTTAAACCCAAGAAAAAAGGATTGGGATTATGAGATTCCGAAAGGGAAAAACGGGAGCTGCCCGAAATTTATTCGATGGAATTGGGGAGGTAGCAAGTTTGTGTTTCGGGTGTCCCGAAACCGCTTGCCACCCGTTACGGTCTTTAGCCCATAACTCAATCCCGTTGGTCTATACAGTATAATCAGTAACATAATTAGAAGAAATGTAATATGGAACATAAAGAAGATAAGAAACGTAACAAGGGCGGTCGTCCGCAAAAAGAAGCGACCGAAAAACTGAAATACCGTGTCGCAGTGAAGCTGGCGACAGCCGACTACTACCGTCTGCTGACACAGGCGCATGAAGCCGGAGTGTCGCCGAGCGAGTACATGAGAGAATGTTTCCGTAACGGTCATGTGAAGGAACGTCTGTCGGAGGAACACGCCGGATGCATACGCCAACTCTGCGGCATGGCGAACAACCTCAACCAACTTGCGCACAAGGCTAACGCCGGAGGCTTCTCGGAAGTCCGTTGGGATTGCAAGATGGCGGTGGCAAGGATTCATGAACTGATAAGCAAGATAGGGATATGATGGCGAAAATCGTAAAGGGAAGCGACTTCAAGGGAGTGGTGGACTACATCCTTGACAAAGGGAAGGGCACGCAGGTGGTGGCATACGACGGCTTGTTCATGGAAAACAAGGAAACCATCGCCATGAGTTTTAACGTTCAGTCACAGATGAACGGCAAGGTGTCGAAACCTGTCGGACATATTGCGTTGAGTTTCTCCAAAGAGGATGAAGCACGGCTGACCAATCGTGTAATGGCAAGCATCGCCCTTGAATACATGGAACGGATGGGCATCCGGAACACACAGTTTTTCATCGCCCGTCACTTCGATAAGGAGCATCCGCACGTGCATATAGCCTTCAACCGCATCGACAACAACGGCAACACCATTTCGGACAGGCACGAGCGGCTGCGCAGTACCCGTATCTGCAAGGAATTTACCTTAAAATACGGCTTGCACATGGCGAATGGAAAAGACAGTGTCAAGCGCAACCGACTGAAAGAGCCGGACAAGACCAAGTACGAGCTTTACGACATTCTCAAAAAGGAGGTCGGTAGGTGTGGTAACTGGAACGTGCTTGCCGCCAACCTGAAACGTCAGGGTGTGGAAGTGCATTTCAAGCACAAGGGTCAGACAGATGAAATACAGGGCGTTGTCTTCATCAAGAACGGCTACCATTTCAACGGTTCCAAAGTGGACAGGCGTTTCAGTTATTCCAAGATTGATGCGACATTGCAGCACAACAGGCATGAGGAGTGTATGGGAATGATACCAAGAGGCCAAGAATCCTACACTCCGGCCGTATCGCTTGACACTGCCAAAGGAGAGCTTTTCAATGGTTCGTTGGGCTTGTTGAGCGGTAGTGTTTCTTCCGGCAACACCGCCGATGCGGAGGCCAATCTGGAAATGGCGGAGATACTTCGGAGAAAGAAAAAGAACAAACGCAGACGGGGAATGAGACTATAAATCTTAAATCCGTTTCTATATAAGACGCAAGCGTAAACCTATCTCCACGGCTGCGGCAGTATTGGTGACGCGCAGCCGCGTGAGAATATCTTGGCGGTGGCGGCTGACCGTGTTGACGGATATGGAAAGCTTGTCCGCAATCTGTTTGCTGCCTTCGCCCTTTGCTAACAGGGAAAGAATTTCTATTTGGCGGCGGCTGAGCAATCGGCTGTCAAACTGTTCCAAGCAAACGGTTTCACCTGTACGTGTGTTGATGATACAGCCTTCCATGACTTCATTAGTTTGCGGAAAAGGTGTATAAGTACAAAGTCCTAACCATATACTGCCATTGGCATGGCAAAGCAAATATCGGGTAGTGTGGAGTACGGATAGGGGCGGCATTCCCTGCCTTTGAAAATGCACAATGCAAGTGGCGTTGAAGTCACTCTTTTGGGCTGCCGGAACAGGTTCCAAGAAATGGAAAAAACGGAGCTCGAGAATATGGCGTTCCACCAATTCCTCATCGGGGATATTGTCAAACACTTCATGCTCGAAGACGGAATTCTTGTTCTCGGCATATTTCGGCAATCCTAATGTCTGCCCGAACAGACCGGAATAAATATGGCTCACATTGTTTTGGAAATCAGAGAGGACCGCAATGCCATTGGTAACTTGAGCGTACGCATGGGCATAGCCTTTGGCTGTTTCCAACCATTCATCCATGTCGCTTTTCGCGTTGAAATTCTGCCCTGTCAGCAGGGATTGCAATCTGTGTTCCTGTTCGTGCATCCGGAAAATTGGTTATTATTCACCATTGCGGCATTGTTTTATTTTGCCTAATTTTGCGGCAAAAATACTAATAATAAACAACTTAGGCAATGAAAAAGACAATTATTTATCAGGCAATCCTTGCCGGATGCCTAACGTTGGCCGCATGTCAACCAAAAAATGAGACCACACAGAATGAAGCCGGACAAACCGAAAGCACCGATGTGACAAGCAGAATTGCAGACTGCAAAGTCACTTTGGGCGATGTCACTTTTACCCATGCCATCAATGGCGCAGATACGTGTGTAAGCTTGCTGGCAGACAGGACATTGGAATTCCGTTGCGCCGAAGGACTTGATTTCTTCTGCGACCCGAACGATGGGAAGCTGTCCAACAACACACTGCCCGTATTGCTGATTCCTACGGACAATACCAAACCGTTCACGCTGACAGCCAAGGTAACTCCTGAGTTCACAGCAGAGGGACTTTACAATGCAGCCGACCTGTTTGTGTATGTCAATGATACGCTTTGGCAGAAACTGGCCTTCGAGCAGGACGAATATGGCAATCACCGCATCGTATCGGTACGGACACAAGGCACATCGGACGACAACAACCATGACAAGATAGATGCCCCATCGGTCTATATGAAAATATCTTCCGATACCCGGACTATCGCCAGCTACTATTCATTAGACAAAAAAGAGTGGCACATGGTACGTCTGTACCGTAATTACTATCCCGACCGGATTTATCTCGGTATCAGCAGCCAGTGCCCGCAACGCGGCGGATGCACAAGCCGTATCGAGGAAGTCACGCTAAGCCATGACAACGTGGGCGATTTCCGTATGGGAGAATAAAAGATTTGAATAGAGAGATTAAAGAAAATGAGCAAACGCATATTGATTTTGACCGGCAGTCCACGAAAAGGCGGTAACAGTGACCTGATGGCAGACGCTTTTGCAAAGGGAGCGTCAGAGCCAGGCAACATTGTCGTGCGGTTTGATACTGCACATAAACATATTCAAGGTTGCAGGGCTTGCGACAACTGTTTCAGCAAGGGGAAAGCCTGTGTTTTCAATGATGATTTCAACGAACTGGCATCATTGATGGCGGAAAGTGACGCCATCGTATTCTGTACCCCTCTTTACTGGTACTCGTTTCCCACCCAGATGAAAGCTGCCATAGACAAGTTCTATTCTTTCATAATAGGCAAAAAGGACTTGCCTGTCAAGGAGTGCATGCTTCTTTCATGCGGAGAGTTGGAAGACCCTCATGTATTTGACGGTATGGTACGCTCTTTTGAACTCATTGCACAAGACAGGGGCTGGAAAGACAGAGGCCACTATCTCGTCAACAGTGTCAGTGAGAAAGGTGCAATTTTAAATACTAACCACCTGCAAAAAGTTTATGATATGGGAAAAGGATTTTGAAATGTTTATTGAGAACACTATAAAAACATTTTGATATAGTAGTCACATTGGATAAAGCCAGAAAGACTATGCAGCCCGTAAGCCGATAAAGACCTACGGGCTGTATTATAATCAATTAACAGTAGCAACCCATGAAACAACATACCGCAAACACAAGACATTTCCGCACAATGATTGCCGCAGGCTACCTGTTGATATGCCTGCTGGCGGTCACTATCATGTACCTGTGGTTTCATGAATGGTGGGAGCTTGAAGCATTAGAAGCGGAAAACTGCCGGATAAACGCTTTCCGTCAAGAGGTACATCATATCTACGCACGGACGATAGACCTTTCTCTTTTGGGCGAAAGCGTCTTGGAATGGGAAGACGAAGATGTGCAGACCTATCATCGCAAACGGATGGAGGTGGACAGTATGTTGTGTCGTTTCAAGCAGTATTATCCGGCAGAGCGCATCGACACTATGCGCAATTTACTGGGAAGCAAGGAACAGTATTTGCGTCAGATAATACAGGTACTTGACGAGCAGGAGGCCATCAATGAACGGATAGCCGAGCGTGTGCCCGTCATCGCATGGAAGAGCGCACAGGAAGAGCCGAAAAAGGCGAAGCGAAAGGGCTTGTTCAGGCTGTTCGGCAAAAAGGAAAAGCCGGAACCGACCGCCACCACCATGATGCTCTACACGCTGAACCGTGACGTGATAGCGAGGCAGAAAGCACATAGCCGGCGTTTGTCGGAGCATACCGACAGCCTTTCGGCAAGGAACACCGAGCTGAACCGCCAGCTACAAATCCTTATCCGGCAGATGGATGAAAAAGTACAGACAGATTTACAACGGAGGGTAGCAGAGATAACCGCCATGCGTGAGCGGTCATTCCTGCAAATCGGAGGGCTGACGGGATTTATCCTTCTTCTGCTGGTAATATCCTACGTCATCATCCACCTGAACGCCAAGCGTATCAACCGATACAGAAAGGAAACTTCTGAACTGATAGGGCGGCTGGAGGAATCCGACCGTCGGAACGGCAAACTTATCTCCAATCGTCAGAAAATCATGAACACCATCACCCACGAGCTGCGCACACCGCTGACTGCCATACACGGCTATGCGGAACTGATACACAGCAATGGCACGGCGGAAAACAAACGTCATGCGGAAAGTGTTCTGCAAGCCTCTAAACGGATGATAGCCATGCTCAACTCGCTATTGAGCTTCTTCCGGTTGGAAAGCGGAAAAGAAAGGATGAATATCGTCCCGTTCAGATTGCAAAGCGTGGCGGATGCACTGGAAGCGGAGTTCCGACCTATGGTGGAAAAGAAAGATTTGAAGCTCACTGTGGAGAATAGTGCGGATGTAATCCTTATAGGTGACAGGGAGAGAATCATGCAGATAGGTGATAACCTGCTTTCCAATGCCATAAAGTACACGCAGGCCGGAAGTGTATCATTGAAAACAAATTATGCAGATGATAAGCTTACTCTTATCGTGGAGGACACGGGCAGCGGCATGAGTGCGGAGGAACGGCAACGGGTGTTCGGGGAGTTTGAACGGCTCTCGAATGCCGCCACGCAGGATGGTTTCGGGCTGGGATTGTCCATCGTCAAACGCATCGTGGACATGATGCACGGCACAATCCGACTGGAAAGCGAGAAAGGCTGTGGTAGCCGCTTTACAGTGGAAATACCCATGAATACGGCAGATAGCGTTTCTGACGAAGAAAAGGACAAACCGGAAAGCCATTTTGAGCATTCGTTTTCCGTCTTAGTGCTGGACGACAACGATATTCTTCTTTCGATGGTAAGGGACATGTACGCCCACTGCGGCATCCGCTGCGATGCGTGCGACAATACGGGCGACTTGATGGAGGCGATACGCACACGGAATTATGACTTGCTGATTACCGACCTGAAAATGCCCGAGACAAACGGCTACGAGGTGTTGGAACTGTTGCGCTCGTCCGACATCGGCAATTCCAAAACCATTCCTGTCATCGTGACAACCGCATCCGGCAGTTGTACCGAAGATGAGTTGCTGGCACACGGCTTCACCGCCTGCCTGTTCAAGCCGTTCGGCATGGCGGAACTGCTGGCTGTTTCAAAGAAATGCCTTTCGCAGGAAACTGACAAGGAAGAACACCCCGACTTGTCCTCTCTGCTTGCCTATGGCGATAAAACGGCCATGCTCGACCGCCTGATAACCGAAACGGAAAAGGATATGCAAGTCATGAGGAAAGCCGTTGAACGGCTTGACCGCAATGCGTTGGACGGACAGGTACACCGCCTACGCAGTTCATGGGCGGTAATCCGTGCGGACAAGCCGCTATGGAAGCTGCATGAACTGCTACATCGTGATGAAGAATGCTCTGATGATGAGATAAAGCGTGTCGTGAACGCAGTATTGGCAATGGGTAACAAGATTGTGGAACAGGCTAAAAGACGAAAGGAGAACGGACTATGAAGGTAATTGTAGTAGAGGATAATCCCGTCTATAACGATTATGTCTGTAATCTCTTGAAGAAAGACGGTTTCGATACAGTACAGGCATATCGGCTTTCTGCTGCCAAGAAACTGCTGGCAGAAGCGGAAGATGAGGACATCGTGCTTGCCGACTTACGTTTACCCGATGGTGAAAGTATCGACCTGTTACGATGGATGCGCAAGGAAGGCAAACGGCAACTTTTCATTGTCATGACCGATTACGCAGAAGTCCACACGGCGGTGGAGAGCATGAAACTCGGCTCTTCCGATTATATACCCAAACGGCTGATTGAGGACAAACTCGTACCTCTCGTCCGTTCACTGCACAAAGTGCAGGAAGGGAGGAAACATTCCCAAGCACCTATATTCACACGTCAGGGTGCGGCATATCTGGAAGTCAAGAGGCGTGTCCGCCTTGTCGCTCCCACCCGGTTGAGCGTACTGATTTTGGGCGAGAACGGTACGGGAAAGGAGCATATCGCACAATACATCCACACCCAAAGCAAAGTGGCGGACAAACCTTTCGTCCCGGTGGATTGCGGCTCATTGTCCCCGACGCTGGCTCAATCCGCCTTCTTCGGTCACAAAAAAGGAGCATTCACGGGTGCTGACAGTGACAAGGCGGATTATTTCGAGGAAGCCTACGGCGGCACGCTCTTCCTTGACGAGGTGGGCAACCTATCAATGGAAACACAACAGATGCTGCTCCGTGCCATACAGGAACGTCGTTACCGACCCGTCGGGGCAAAAGAGGACAAGACCGCCAACGTGCGGATAGTGGCGGCTACCAACGAAGACTTGCAGAAAGCCGTCAATGAAAAGCGTTTCCGTCAGGATTTGCTCTACCGACTGCACGACTTCGAGATAACCGTTCCGCCATTGCGTGACTGTCAAGAGGACATCATGCCGCTTGCGGAGTTCTTCCGTGAGATTGCGAACAATGAACTGGAATGCAATGTTCTCGGATTTGATGGGAAAGCCCGTAAGACCTTGATGACCCATTCATGGCCGGGCAACGTGCGGGAGCTTCGGCAGAAAATCATGGGTGCGGTGTTGCAAGCTCAGACGGGACTTGTCACGAAAGGGCATCTGGAACTTGCCGTGACGAAACCGACTTCTCCCATCAGCTTCACCCTGCGCAACGATGTGGAAGACAAGGAACGAATTTTGCGTGCGTTGAAGCAGGCGAACGGAAACCGAAAGGTTGCCGCCGAATTGCTCGGAATAGGACGTACAACGCTGTACAACAAGTTAGAAGAGTATGGATTGAAATACAAATTCAGACAATCATAGCCGTTAATTCACTGAAAATGGAGGTAATGGTTAAACCAAATTTATTCAGTGAAGATAAAAACGTCCTGTGATAAAAATCATGGGATGTTTTTGATGTGTTTCCGATTTTTATTGCTACTTTTGCATCAAGACGAGTGACAATGGTAGCAACTCACAGCAAAGCGCAGAAACAAACACGGTTGCCAACTCGTTACCTCAATTTTATCTTTCCTTTCAAACCTCTTATAAATAAAGAGGTTATAAAAACTTTCCAGAATTAGAAAAAAAGGTTGTAAAACGAAGGAATAGCCTTTTTTTTAATACATACCAAATACACACCTAATCCAGACCAAGCCCGTACCAACCCCGTGTCAAGACCGTACCAACTCCGTGTCAAGTCCAAGTGTATAGACACGGAGTTGGTACGGACCAGACCTGGCTCCAATACAGCATTGATACTCCAGAGAATAGAAACAACAAATATCACAATTTTCATACTTTACAAAACAAACCACTCTTTTCAGGGGGTACTTGCAAGAAAAATTGCATTATTTTCAAGAATACCCCCTAAAAAATAGGGGTACTTTCAGAAAAAACATATAATTTTGCACCCAACAATCAACAAAAGGAAGACAAGTATGTCAAAAATGAGATTCTACGCCTTGCAAGAGCTCGCCAACCGACGCCCTCTTGAAGTCACTACCCCTTCGAACAAATTATCCGATTATTACGGAAGCCATGTGTTTGACCGCAAAAAAATGCAGGAGTACTTACCTCGGGAAGCTTACAAAGCTGTGACAGATGCCATAGAAAAAGGCACCCCTATCAGTCGCGAAATAGCCGACCTGATAGCAAACGGTATGAAGAGTTGGGCAAAATCCCTGAATGTCACTCATTACACTCACTGGTTCCAGCCACTGACGGATGGTACTGCCGAAAAACATGACGGTTTTATCGAATTTGGAGAAAATTCAAATGTAATCGAGCGTTTCTCCGGCAAATTACTGATTCAGCAGGAACCGGACGCTTCTTCTTTCCCTAACGGAGGCATACGTAATACGTTTGAAGCTCGCGGATATACCGCCTGGGATGTCTCTTCACCCGCTTTCGTTGTAGATACCACATTGTGTATTCCTACAATCTTTATCTCTTATACCGGTGAAGCACTGGACTATAAGACTCCATTATTAAAAGCACTGGGTGCTGTGGACAAGGCTGCCACAGAAGTATGCCAGTTATTCGATAAGAATGTAACCCGCGTATTCACGAATCTGGGATGGGAACAGGAATATTTCCTGGTAGATTCCGCCCTATACAATGCCCGTCCCGATCTTTGTCTGACCGGACGCACGCTTATGGGACATTCGTCTGCAAAAGACCAACAGTTGGAAGACCACTATTTTGGTTCTATCCCCCCACGCGTAACAGCTTTCATGAAAGAGCTGGAAATAGAATGCCACAAACTTGGAATTCCGGCAAAAACACGCCATAACGAAGTTGCTCCCAACCAATTTGAATTGGCTCCAATCTTTGAGAATGCCAATCTTGCCAATGATCATAATCAGTTGGTAATGGACCTGATGAAGCGTATTGCCCGTAAACATAACTTTGCCGTGTTGCTGCATGAGAAACCTTACAGTGGCGTTAACGGTTCGGGAAAACACAATAACTGGTCACTCTGTACCGATACCGGAATCAACCTTTTCGCTCCCGGTAAGAATCCAAAAGGAAACATGCTTTTCCTCACTTTCCTGGTGAACGTATTAATGATGGTTTATAAGAACCAGAATTTGCTGCGTGCTTCTATAATGAGTGCAGGTAACAGTCACCGTTTAGGTGCCAATGAAGCACCGCCCGCTATTTTATCCATATTCCTGGGCAGACAATTATCTGCCACTCTGGATGATATCGTACGTCAGGTAGGAGACGATAAAATGACTGCCGAAGAAAAAACAACTCTTAAGTTGGGAATCGGACGTATTCCGGAAATCCTTCTCGATACGACAGACCGTAACCGTACTTCTCCGTTTGCTTTCACCGGCAATCGTTTTGAATTCCGTGCAGCAGGTTCGTCATCCAACTGCGCAGCTGCCATGATTGCCATCAATGCTGCCATGGCTAACCAGTTAAATGAATTCAAAGCATCCATCGACAAACTGATGGAAGAAGGAATTGGTAAAGATGAAGCCATTTTCCGCATCCTGAAAGAAACTATCATCGCTTCCGAAGCTATCCGTTTCGAAGGAGACGGTTACTCTGACCAATGGAAAGAAGAAGCTGCCCGCCGCGGACTGACTAATATTTGCCATGTACCCGAAGCTCTGATGCACTATATGGACAACCAATCCCGCTCGGTATTGATCGGCGAACGTATCTTTAATGAAACGGAGCTCGCCTGTCGTCTGGAAGTAGAATTGGAGAAATACACCATGAAAGTGCAAATTGAAAGCCGCGTATTGGGTGACCTGGCCATCAATCATATTGTCCCCATAGCAGTCAGCTACCAAAACCGCCTGCTGGAGAACCTGCTCGGACTCAAAGAAATCTTCTCTCCTGAAGAATACGAAGTACTAAGTGCCGATCGTAAAGAACTGATACGGGAAATTTCCAAGCGTGTAACTGCTATCAAAGTCCTTGTACGCGAAATGACCGAAGCCCGTAAAGTGGCCAATCATATGGATAGCTACAAAGATAAGGCTTTTGCCTACGAAGAAAATGTACGTCCGTATCTGGAAAAGATACGTGATCATATCGATCACCTTGAAATGGAGGTTGACGACGAGATTTGGCCGTTGCCGAAATATAGGGAATTGTTGTTCACAAAATGATAATGCATTTCATTTACAATTTACTATTTATAAAATACAATTTTGTCGTGCAGTGTGAGAACATTGTTAAATTGTACTTTATAAATAGTAAATTGTAAATGAGATTGTTTTCCTCCTATATTTGAAAATTCCTGCCCGATTACTGCATCTTTTCGTGTCTTTTGTGCAATATTTAATTTTTTCTTTTTACATTTGTGCTGTATAACACAGTTTTGCAGCAGTTATGGTAAAAATGAATTTGTCAGACGTGAATGTTCCGGAGCTGATAGCCGATATGTGGGAGCCCCTGAATGAAGAGCAGCGGGAATTTCTCGCGAACCATTTTACGCTCCAGAATTATAAGAAAAATGAGGTCATTCACTGCGAAGGTGAGACCCCGAAATACCTTATGTGCCTCTTGAACGGAAAGGTCAAGATTTACAAGGATGGTGTTGGCGGCAGAAGCCAGATTATCCGCATGATTAAGCCTGTAGAATATTTCGGTTATCGCGCCTATTTTGCCAAAGAAGACTATGTTACTGCTGCTGCTGCTTTCGAACCCTCTCTTATTTGCCTGATACCAATGAGCGCTATTACAACATTGGTTACACAAAACAATGATCTTGCCATGTTCTTCATCAAGCAATTGTCCATCGACTTGGGTATTGCCGACGAACGTACTGTCAACCTGACACAGAAGCATATTCGTGGAAGACTGGCTGAATCGCTTCTTTTCCTCAAAGAAAGTTATGGACTGGAAGAAGACGGTTCTACCCTCAGTATTTATCTGTCACGCGAAGATCTGGCAAACTTGTCTAATATGACAACCTCCAACGCTATCCGTACCTTATCACAATTCGCTACCGAACGCCTGATCACGATTGATGGACGGAAAATAAAGGTCATCGATGAGGAAAAACTGAAGAAAATAAGTAAAATAGGATAAAGGATAGTGATTGTCTTCCCCCTAAAGGCAATTATTGTTTTCCCTCTCTTCTGTTTTGCCCTATTTATAAACTTAACACACATAAATGCCATGAAAAAAGGATTAAGTGCTTTGCTATTAGCAAGCCTGCTGTGTGCCTCCTCCGGCTGTCAGCAAAATCAAAAAGAGGTAGTGAACGAGTATAACATCGTTCCGATGCCCAATCAAATGACTCCTCAAGAGGGACGTTTTCAACTGAGTAATAAAGTATCTGTCGCCACTGCCGGTTGCACTCCGGAAGTACAAGCCATTGCAGACAGCCTGATCGCCCGTATCCAGCTGACCTCCGGTATCTCTTTGCAAAATAATCCGCAAGAAAATCCGGAACAACCTGATATACGTTTCGTTACGGAAAATGGAATGCCTAAAGAAGGATATAAGCTTTCTATCACTCCAAATGAAATCACCCTTTCAGCATCCCATCCCAACGGTTTCTTTTATGGAGTACAGACTATGTACCAACTGTTGCCGCCTGCTGTTTATGGAAAAACAACAGTGAAACGTGCTAACTGGTCTCTGCCCGCTGTCGAAATAGAAGATGCCCCCCGTTTTCCTTACCGTGGTTTGATGCTGGATGTTTGCCGTCACTTCTCCACTACCGACTATATTTATAAATTCATCGATATGCTTGCCATGCATAAGATGAATACTTTCCACTTCCACCTGACAGATGACCAGGGCTGGCGAATAGAAATCAAGAAATACCCGAAACTACAGGAAGTAGGTTCAAAACGGAAAGAGACACTGATAGACTACTACTATGTAAACTGGCCGCAAATCTTCGATGGAAAAGAACATGGCGGATACTATACCCAAGAGGAAATTAAAGATATAGTAGCCTATGCAGCAAGTAAGTATATCACTGTCATTCCCGAAATAGAAATGCCGGGACATGCCATTGCAGCCCTTGCCTCCTACCCTGAACTGTCTTGCAGACCGGATACGACATACGAAGTAACCGGCACATGGGGTGTGTTCGAAGAAGTCTTCTGTCCCAAAGAAGAAACATTCCAATTCCTGGAAGGTGTATTGGATGAAGTTATTGAATTGTTCCCCAGTTCATATATTCATATTGGCGGTGACGAATGTCCCAAGGATGCCTGGATGAAATGCGCACATTGCCAAGGATTAATCAAAGAGTTAGGTCTGAAAGACGACACCACTCCGAATGCCATTGACGGTAAGAAGCATACGAAAGAAGAAAAGCTGCAAAGCTACTTCATCACCCGTATGGAAAAATACCTCAACAGTAAAGGACGAAATATCATAGGCTGGGATGAAATCCTGGAAGGCGGACTGGCTCCCAATGCAACAGTCATGTCCTGGCGTGGTGTAGAAGGCGGTATCACAGCTGCCAAAGCCGGGCATGATGCAATTATGACTCCGAGTCCGTACGCTTATCTGGACCAGTATCAGGAGGAACCGGAAACTGCACCGACTACTATCGGCGGATATAACACACTCAAGAAAACATATAGTTATAACCCCGTCCCCGATGATGCGGAAGAATTGATAAAGAAACATATTATCGGTGTGCAAGGTAATATCTGGAACGAATATATGCAGAATGACGAACGCCGTGACTATCAGGCATTCCCCCGTGCCGTAGCTTTGGCAGAAACAGGCTGGACACAGAACAGCAGAAAGGACTGGAACAGTTTCCGGAATCGCATGGTAGAAGATTTCGAACGTATGGACGTTATCAATGTGAAAGCTTGCCGTAATTTCTTTGATGTAAACATCAACACCCATGTATACGACGGCACATTGAAAGCCGTGCTGGAAACATTCTATCCGGATGCCGAAATCAGATACACAACGGACGGAAGTGTGCCGACTGCCAAATCCGAACTTTACACACAACCTTTTATTTGGGAAGGCAATATAGACTTACAGGCAGCTGCCTTCAAAGATGGTAAGATGCTGGGGAAAGTAAACGGTAAAAAACTGTATGCAAACCTGATAAGCGGAAAACGATACACTACCACTCCTCATTGGGGCTGGATGAGTGGCGATATCTTCGGAGAAAACGATGTATTGGGCACAGATACCACTACACTGGGATTGACCAATGGGAAACGAGGTAATATCGCTTCTTTCACACCGTGGGTGGCTTTTAAGCTGAACGAGAAAAACAACAATGAACTCGTATTCTCTGTAGATATGGAGAAACCGGTCACTATCAGTAAGGTCGTTTTCGGTACACTTTATAATCCTGCTTTCCGTGTTCTGCCTGCAAGTGCAGCCCGCGTAGAGGTATCAACTGACGGTAAGGAATTCAAGGAAATAGCTCAGGCATCCTACACTCGCGAATATCCGGAGCATGGCAGAAAAATGTTCACCGACACGCTGGAATGTACACCTACCGAAGCACGTTACATCAAAGTGACATTGAAGAGTGGTGGAACACTGCGTAATGGCATCGACTGCCGGAAAGATTCACCAGAAGATATTATTCCTTCAGACTTATATGTAGATGAGATAGAAGTATATTAATAAAAAGAAAGCTCCGAATTGTCATTCACAATCCGGAGCTTTCTTTTTATACTATTCTGCTACTCACCTGAGAAGCTTCTCTTGCACAATACAAATTTAGAGAAGACACTTGGATGAAAGATATCTCTCAGCCTCGAGTGCCGCCTTACAACCGCTACCTGCCGCCGTAATAGCCTGACGATAATGTGGATCAGCAATATCACCGGCCGCAAACACACCCGGCACTTTCGTACGAGGACTGTCGCCCTCTGTAATGATATAACCTGTTTCATCCGTATCCAGATACGCCTTGAAGATATCCGAGTTCGGCTGATGACCGATAGCCAGGAAGAATCCATCGATAGCCAGATCATAACGTTCTTCATCCGGTTCACCCATACGTTTCACCAGATGAACACCTTCTACACCGTTCTCTCCAAATAAACCTACGGCATTATGTTCAAACAGTACATCGATATTCTCATGCTTCATCACACGCTCCTGCATGATCTTAGAAGCACGTAAGAAAGGTTTTCTCACAATCAGGTAAACTTTCTTAGCCAGTCCGGCAAGGTATACAGCCTCTTCACAAGCCGTATCACCACCACCCACTACTGCCACTACCTTTTTGCGGTAGAAGAAGCCGTCACAAGTAGCACAAGCGCTGACACCCATACCAGCATATTTCTTTTCATCATCCAGTCCCAGATATTTAGCGGTAGCACCTGTAGCGATAATCAACGTATCTGTTTCAATCACTTTTTCTTCATCAATCGTCACTTTATATGGAGCTGCACTCAGGTCGGAAGCTGTTGCAATACCGAAACGCAGATCTGCACCGAAACGTTCTGCCTGCTTGCGCAAGTCATCCATCAATTGTTGGCCACTGACACCTTCCGGGTAACCGGGAAAGTTCTCCACATCTGTAGTAGTTGTCAACTGACCACCCGGCTGCAATCCTTCATAAAGCACCGGAGAAAGGTTGGCACGCCCTGCATAAATAGCTGCAGTATAACCGGCTGGACCAGAACCTATAATCAGACATTTTACTTTTTCTGTTTCCATCATTCTATTTACAATTTAACAATTTACAATTTACGATTAAAAAAACTCATTGTTTACCATCCGTAGCACAATCTTCAGATTGTAAATGGTAAGGTATATACCTTTATCTTAAATCAATCACTTCGGCAGTCGGATACGCCTTCTTGTCGAAAGTGAAAAGATTATCGTTGTAAGATTCTCCTGTTTTATAAGATGTAATGCGGATAGCTACGCTATTCCCACCCTTCTGAGTCATACTGATACACAGAGGTTGAAGAGTATCTTTTGTTACATAGATAATAACACACTGCAAATCCTGTTTTCTGTTAGAAGCTGTCAGTATCACTTCATAAGCAGGTTTACCCCCATAAGTATCAGCTTTACCCAACTTCATATGATACCCTTGTTTATAAATAGACAATAAGGCATAAGGGTTAATGCTTTGCAACTCTTCGGGAGTAGGTTCGGAGATATTCACTTCGTCACTGTTAGTAAGATAACTCCATTGCGTACGACCGTCAAACCAAGTCTTCACGCCATCGGCATCCAACAGGAATTTTTCTCCTTTCAAACGGATAGCCCCTGTAGAACTTCCTTGCAAGTTACTTTTAGCATACGTCTGAACCGTAAAATCAGCCTGAATACCTCCCGCCTGACGGAAGGCAGTAGCTGTACGGTCCAATATATCTTTGGCATCCACTTTCTGTGCCGAAAGCGGCAATGCCAGACCGAACAGGCAGATACAGATTAAAAGAACATTCTTCATCATTAGTTTAACACGATTTACAGTAAATTGTTCAAACGCATTTGCAGGTCATTTTCATCGACACAAAGCACTTCACGCGCTTTACTGCCTTGCGCAGGTCCCACAATTCCGGCCTTTTCCAATTGATCCATCAAGCGTCCTGCACGATTATAACCGATGGCAAACTTACGTTGGATCAATGAAGTAGAACCTTGCTGATGAATAACAATCAGGCGGGCAGCATCTTCAAACAACGGATCCAAACGTCCCATATCCACATCTCCCAGATCACCTCCGCCATCTTCACTGACATATTCGGGCAAGTAGAATGCAGTAGGATATCCTTGTTGCTTGGCAATGAACTTCGTGATTTCCGCCACTTCCGGTGTATCGATAAAGGCACATTGCACACGCACAGGATCAGCTCCCTGCAGGAACAACATATCACCGCGTCCGATCAGCTGGTTAGCTCCCGGACGGTCGAGAATAGTACGAGAGTCTATCATGGCAGATACACGGAACGCAACACGCGCCGGGAAGTTCGCCTTGATCGTACCGGTAATGATATTCGTTGTCGGACGCTGCGTAGCAATAATCATATGAATACCCACCGCACGCGCCAACTGGGCTATACGGGCAATAGGCAATTCTACCTCTTTACCTGCCGTCATTATCAAGTCACCGAACTCATCGATCACCACTACTATATAAGGCATGAATTTATGCCCCTTTTCCGGATTCAACTGGCGATTGATAAACTTCTCATTATATTCCTTGATATTACGCACATGTGCAGCTTTCAATAAGTCGTAACGTGTATCCATCTCTATACAGATAGAATTCAACGTTTGTACTACCTTGGTTACGTCTGTAATAATAGCATCTTCTCCATCGGGCAGCTTGGCAAGGAAATGATGTTCAATCACTGAATAGATACTGAATTCTACCTTCTTCGGGTCTACCAACACAAACTTCAGTTCAGCCGGATGCTTTTTATAAAGCAAAGAAGTAATAATAGCATTCAGGCCGACAGACTTACCTTGACCTGTGGCACCGGCCACCAGCATATGCGGCATTTTACAGAGGTCTACCATGAACACTTCATTGGTAATCGTCTTACCCAAGGCAACCGGCAAGTCATAAGTAGACTCCTGGAACTTTTTACTACCGATGATACTCTGTCCGGAAACGATTTTCGGATTAGAGTTCGGTACTTCAATACCAATCGTCCCTTTTCCCGGAATCGGTGCAATGATACGAATACCCAATGCCGAAAGGCTAAGAGCGATATCATCTTCCAGACCACGAATTTTAGAGATACGCACGCCTTGTTCGGGAGTGATTTCATACAGCGTCACCGTAGGCCCCACCGTTGCCTTGATCGTACTGATTTCAATACCAAAACTGCGCAACGTATTTATAATCTTATCTTTATTGGCATTCTGTTCCGCCATATCGATAGTCGGCTCGGCATTATCGTAATGCTTCATCAAGTCGACAGTAGGATAGCGATAATTTTCCAGATCAAGACGAGGATTATAAGGTTCCTTTTCCGGACCTTTATATTCGTCGTCATCCTCTGCTGCTTCTATTTCAAAAGTAGGTTCTACCGCTGCAGGTTTCTCTTGAAGAGAAGGAGCAGGATCGGAGACTGGAGTTTCAATAATCATAGAAACTTCTTCCCCTGTTGCCTTGACAGGCTGGGGTTCTGTAATACCACCTAAATCCAGCGTTATTTCATTTTCCGGTTCTATTACCGGCTCAGAAACCTCAATGGGAGTTTCTTCTTCTTTCGTATCAGACTCCGCCACATCAGAAACAGGAGCAGGTTTCTTCTTTCCTTTCGCCGTCCAGGAGTCTGTAAACTCTTCCGGTGTTTCGCCTTTCTCTTCTTCTTCCTTCTGTTTGCGCTTCAAGAAACTGAGGCTAAACAACCTCCGTAACCAGATCACGGTACGTGCACTGATATAGATAAGGAAACAGATAGCAGTCACCAACAGAATCATCCAAACGCCCGGCACGCCCACTTGCGACACCAGCCAATTGCTGACATTGTACCCATGCATACCGCCCAGATATAAGAAAGAATCTTTGTACTGCTCCACAAAAGCGAATCCAAAGAAGACAGAGAACCAGACGAGCAATAGTGAGCATCCGATAAACCACTTCCAAAGCCGAACCACACGCACACGCATCAACTTCAGTCCCGCTACTGCAAGGAACACAAGAATGAAGAAAGACGAGATGCCGAAGCAATCGTTAATGAGATAGCTTGCTAACTGTGCACCGCGCGAACCGGCATAGTTTTTCACACCATTATTGGTAGAAGCCAGCTCCTGCGCACTGCCCGAGTCAATAATACTTTGATCCGCCGCTCCCGTAAAGAAGAACGAAGAAAAGGCTAATAGCAAGTATACTGAAAAGATGACCAGTATCAAGCCAATAACAAAGTGAATGGTTTCGTTTTTAAAGATTGCCCTTATTTTACCAAACAAGGAAAGAGTTTGTTCCGTATCTTTAATTGAATTTTTCTTAGCCATGAATATAAATCCTTAGTAAATGATAGATTGGTGCAAAAGTAATAAAAATATTGCTCTTTTTATAACCTTACCTTCTAAAGATTCTCCGAATGGAGAAGAGGTATCAACCAATCTTTCCGCTAGATGCCTATCAATATCTGTTGATTACCTCTTTGGCTTTGTTTACAGCAGTAGCTGCCGGGATTTCTCCCAAACTCCGCTCGTCGAACATTTGCAATATTTTCTCAATATTCTTAATAGCACCTTTATTGTCTTTCTTCTTAAATTCTTCTTTCAGAATACGCACTTTTTCAAAAGCCTGCACACCCTCGGCCAGACGCTCCATGCGGATGGATGAACGAGCACCGGGATAGATCAGATAAGTATCTCCTGCCGCCCATGCGGTAAAACGGCTATCCTGCAACGGATTTTTCACCCAGCTATTCAATGCCCAACGCAGATAACCATCCAGATTTTCTTTAGCGCTATGCCATGCCAGCCATTCGGCTTCGGCAGGTGGGCTAAAAGTAAAGGTGTTCGGACGAGGTTCCGAACAGCAGGTATAATAAGTGGTTACTTTTCCGGCTTCACGGCGTGAATCAATCGTTTCAGGCGGAAATCTCTCGGCAATCGTAATGCAATAATCATCCAGTTCATCCACCAATTCAGGGTGATAAGTTCCGGCCAGTGAAACCTTAAAATCTTTATCGGCTTTGCGGATTACTTTTAATGTTTCCTGCATGTCTTTCATAGGACGTTCATCCATAGCGATATGAGTAATCTCAAACCATCCTTTTTTCTTCAGATGTTGGGCAAACGATTTCAGCATCGTTATCCAGAACTCTTCGTAAGCAGCTTCTCCTGGCTTGGCATTAAGATATTTGAATGAATTGCTCGCCTGGTCAAAGTACTGGAAAGAAAGTCGCCAAGGTACCATAGAGAAACAACTGATTTGCTTCCTGACACCTGTGCTCATCATAAACTCCACCCATTTATCGAACACCATATAATCAAAATACCAGGCACCGTCGGCTTTCTTCAGCCAGGTGACCATGCTCTCGAAAGCATCATACGTCTGCCCGTTCCAAGGCTTGTGCATGATAGAAGCGGTAATCACTTTCCCACCTGCATCGGCATACAACTTCATCAACGGGCGCATCAGTTCAAAATGTTTGTCACTGAATGGTTCCACACCATAATAGCGCGCCACAGCATAGGGATTCTGCCATAGGTCCAGATGGAAAGCCCATTCGGAAGGAACAGGAAGGATGCGGTTCTTTACATTGACAGTCAGTTTCAATTCAGACAAAGCAGTATCTCCGTTTCGCACGGTAACCGTTCCCGTATATTTTCCGGCTTCAGCATGCTGCGGTACCCGAACACTGATCCAACCTCCTTGGGCTGAGTTGGCAGAAATCACCAGGGAAGGGGTAAGATGATCGAGTACATCCGCCACCAGAGTAGAGTCAAAGTCGGCGCTGTTGCGATAGCCACATGCCCCCAACCCATCCTTGTTCAGTTCATCGGTCATAACATAGCGTACAAAACTAGTCCGAATATCGTCTTTACTAATGGTTTCGGAGCCGGAAGTCAGATCACTGACAGTGAAAGTCAGATTGTTTAATGTTTCAGGAGTCCACACTACCAGTTGGGCAGATACTTTTTCACCTTTCCAGGCTGTGAGATTAATATTTTTCTTTATTCCGGAAATAGCAGCAGGTTCTTCCTTCTTATACCGTACGTCCGTACTTCCCCAACTGACTTGCGGGACTTTCACTTCAGACCATAAAACCGGATTGACGGCTACTGGATTGGGGGCTTCCTGATAAGATTCCGTATCTTGAGCATTCAGGCATACTGTAGAGAACAGAAAAGTTCCCAGGAATAAGAGTTTTGTCATAGGTTAACTACAAATTAGGGATTTGGAAAGCAAAGATAGTGAAAAGGCAATGCGAAAACAAGGAAAGGGCAATGTTTTTAAAAAGAAAGAGTAAGAGAATATTTTAACAAACATAAGGATGAAAACGTCAGAAAATAAATGAAGAGGAGTAGTTTACAGATAAAAGTTATGCAGAAAACTAAAACCAAACAGACTATTAACAAGTAGCGAAATCTTATGGAACTGTTATTTAGGAGATGCTGCATCAACAGGATAATACACTCCTTAAAGTTTTGACAGATGAAAATGTACACAAACCAGACGCTTATAACTGCGTTAGCCTGCGCACTTATCTGCATCGAGTAACGCTTATAGCTGCGTTGGCTTGCGCACTTATCTGAATCAGGCGATGCACTTATCTGAATGTACTTTACTAGCTAAATTCTTTTCTTTAAGTTAATAATTTATTAAAATCAGATTTGAAAGTAAAGTTAACGGTTACAACTGTATATTTTACTACTTCCATCTAAAACATGAAATTTTTCTTTAAGCTGTGTTACACACATTTTATATTAATAGGTAGGGGGGGGCTACCACCTATTAATATAAAATGTGTGTAACACAGCTTAAAGAAAAAATAAGGAAATCCGCGCCTGCGATCGCATATGCGCCCGTACATTACTATAAAAGACGATAGCAGTGAAAGCAGCATAAATGTGAATGAAATGTTTAACGAACTATTGTTTAGTAAAATGCAAATAAATTTGCTACTGCACTCGGTTTGCACTATCTTTGCGTTTCAAAATCAAGTAGATTATGAAAAAAGAAAGCCAAGTGATATTCGACCGCAATGTGGTGGAGTTCGTCACCGTAGCTGCTGAGTTCTGTAAGTTCCTGGAACAGGCGGAGACGATGAAACGTGATACATTTGTCGATACCTCATTAAAGATACTTCCGCTACTTTACCTCAAGGCTGCCATGCTGCCTGAAACGGAAATAATAGGCGATGAAGCCCCCGAAAGCTATGTGACGGAGGAAACGTATGAAGTGCTTCGCATCAACCTTGCCGGTATTCTTGCCGAAAAAGATGATTATCTGGATGTATTCATACAAGATATGGTTTATAGCGACCAACCCATCAAGAAAAATATTTCCGAAGACCTGGCGGATATTTACCAGGCTATCAAAGATTTCATTTTCGTCTTCCAACTGGGATTGAATGAAACGATGAACGACTCTCTCGCCATCTGCCAAGAGCAGTTCAAAGAGTACTGGGGACAAACGTTGGTGAATACGCTACGTGCACTACACGACGTGAAATACAACCATGCCGCCGAAGAAGAAGACACAATTGAAGAAGATTTTGATGAAGAAGAATGCGGTTGTCATGGCCACGATCATGGTCATTGCGATTGCGACGATGATGATTGCCATTGCCACGGCCATCACCATCACGAATAAAGAAATTAATTATGGTTATTAAAAAAACAATCAATAAGGAAGCTATCAAAGAGATGCCTAAAGTTCTCTTTCCAGGACAAATACATCTGGTACAAACCCCCTGGGAAGCAGAAAAGGCAGTTACTTATCTGAAGCAATATCCTTTGCTGGGAATTGACAGCGAAACCCGCCCGTCGTTCACCAAAGGACAATCACACAAGGTTGCGCTGCTACAGGTATCCTCTGAAAAAGATTGCTTCCTCTTCCGCCTGAACCTGACCGGCCTGACGCTTCCGATTATTTCGTTGCTGGAAAGCCCATCGGTCACCAAAGTCGGACTTTCGTTGCGGGATGACTTTATGATGCTGCACAAACGTGCTCCCTTTGAACAACGCGCCTGCATCGAATTGCAAGAATATGTCCGTATGTTCGGCATACAGGACAAGAGCCTGCAGAAAATCTATGGTATCCTGTTCGGTGAAAAGATTTCCAAGTCGCAACGTCTTTCCAACTGGGAAGCAGAACACCTGACCGAACCTCAGAAACAGTATGCGGCCACCGATGCATGGGCATGCCTCAACATCTATAACCGACTGCAAGAATTAAAAATCAGCGGTGACTATGAGTTGGCACCAGACGAAACAGAGGAAATTATAACCCAATAATCAGTGTGATACTACTCACTCATCACTAACAGCTAATCGTTAATCACTATAACAGCATGTACAAAGTATATCTCAAATCTGGCAAAGAAGAGTCATTAAAACGTTTTCATCCCTGGGTGTTTTCGGGTGCTATCGCTCATTTCGACGGTGAACCCGAAGAAGGCGAAGTAGTAGAAATTTATACTTCCAAGAAGGAATTCATTGCCAAAGGACATTTCCAGATTGGCAGCATTGCCGTACGCGTACTCTCTTTCCATCAGGATGAGGCTATCGATTCCGATTTCTGGAAACGCAAACTCAGTATTGCTTATGAGATGCGCCGCAGCATTGGTATTGCAGAGAACCCAACTAATAATACTTACAGACTGGTACATGGAGAAGGTGATAACCTCCCCGGACTAATCATTGATATTTATGCCCGCACCGCCGTGATGCAGGCACACTCTGCCGGTATGCATCTTGACCGTATGGAAATAGCCAATGCTCTCAGTGAAGTAATGGGTGATAAAATAGAGAATATCTATTATAAATCAGAAACGACTCTTCCCTTCAAGGCTGATCTTTACCCTGAAAACGGTTTCTTGAAAGGTGGCAGCACTGATAATGTAGCTATGGAATATGGACTGAAATTCCATATTGACTGGTTGAAAGGACAAAAGACAGGCTTTTTCGTTGACCAACGTGAAAACCGCTCCCTGCTGGAACGTTATGCAAATGGACGTTCCATATTAAACATGTTCTGCTATACCGGTGGCTTCTCTGTTTATGGTATGCGTGGAAATGCCCAACTGGTACATTCCGTAGACAGTTCAGCCAAAGCAATTGACCTCACGAATAAGAATATAGAATTGAATTTCCCCGGTGATGCCCGCCATGCAGCTTTTGCCGAAGATGCCTTCAAATATCTGGATCGTATGGGCGACCAGTACGACCTGATTGTCCTGGACCCGCCGGCATTTGCCAAACACCGCGATGCTTTGCGCAATGCCCTGCAAGGTTACCGCAAACTGAATGTAAAAGCTTTCGAGAAGATCAAACCGGGCGGTATTCTATTTACTTTCTCCTGCTCGCAAGCAGTCAGCAAAGAAAACTTCCGCACAGCAGTCTTCACAGCAGCTGCAATGTCCGGTCGCAGCGTTCGCATCCTGCATCAACTGACGCAACCCGCCGACCATCCGGTAAGTATATATCATCCCGAGGGGGAATATCTGAAAGGATTAGTGTTGTATGTAGAATAAATAGTGCATGTACTTTGGTCCTTATAAAGGGGGAAAGCACCCTTTATATTCTAAAAGATGTTAAACCAAAGAAGAAAATCACTAAAACGCTATGTTGTATAACATAAAACCTCTACATTTGCACTGTGTTTTTCATGGTATTAGATTTAAGGTTAATAAAGATTGGCTGTCTGGGATAGATAGCCTTCTTTTTTTATATACACTTGCCCACTCCACTTTTTACCATCTATTCTTCACCATTCTTCACTTTTATGTGCTTTTTATCAATTAACTTGCTCATGCAATCAACGAAAATATTATATTTGCATCTATTATTTAATGTGAAAAGAAAACACACAAATTAGAAAAGTCATGAGTATAAAAGTTCGTTTGATTATCATGAACTTCCTGCAATTCTTCGTATGGGGGTCATGGTTAATTTCATTAGGAGGTTACATGGGCAGGGAACTCCACTTCGAAGGAGGCCAAATCGGTGCAATCTTCGCAACTATGGGTATCGCCTCTCTGATTATGCCTGGCATCATTGGTATCATTGCCGATAAATGGTTTAATGCAGAACGCTTATACGGACTTTGCCACATTGCAGGGGCTGCCTGTCTTTTCTATGCTTCCACGGCTACAGGATATGACCAGATGTATTGGGCAATGTTGCTCAATTTATTGGTATATATGCCTACTTTATCACTGGCTAATACCGTTTCGTACAATTCGCTTGAACAATATAAGTGTGACCTCATCAAAGATTTCCCACCCATTCGCGTATGGGGCACTATCGGTTTCATCTGTGCAATGTGGGCGGTGGACCTTACCGGATTCAAGAACTCAAGCGCCCAACTCTATGTAGGAGGTGCATCCGCATTAATGCTGGGTCTGTATTCCTTCACCCTGCCGGCATGTAAACCTGCCAAAACCGGAAATAAATCGCTGATTTCTTCTTTAGGACTGGATGCATTCGTACTATTCAAAAGAAGGAAAATGGCTATTTTCTTCTTGTTCTCCATGCTTCTGGGAGCAGCGTTGCAGATTACCAACACGTATGGCGACCTTTTCTTAGGTAGTTTTGCCAGTATTCCGGAATATGCAGAGTCTTTCGGTGTGAAACATTCGGTTATCCTGCTATCCATCTCGCAGATGTCCGAAACATTATTTATTCTCGCCATACCTTTCTTCCTGAGACATTTCGGAATTAAACAGGTCATGCTGATCAGTATGTTTGCATGGGTATTCCGGTTCGGATTGTTCGGTTTCGGCGATCCGGGCTCCGGACTGTGGATGTTAATCCTATCCATGATTGTGTATGGCATGGCATTCGATTTCTTCAACATTTCAGGTTCGTTGTTTGTTGAACAAGAAACCAGTTCCAATATCCGCGCCAGTGCCCAGGGATTATTCTTTATGATGACCAACGGCTTGGGCGCCATTATTGGAGGATACGCCAGCGGTGCCGTAGTAGATGCTTTCTCGGTATATGCCGACGGCAGACTGGTGAGCCGCGAGTGGCCCCAAATTTGGTTGATCTTTGCTGCCTATGCATTGGCTATCGGTATTCTGTTTGCCTTGGTATTCAAGTACAAACACCGGCCGGAAGAAGCAGCAAATAAAAAGCAGTAAGTATCAAGTGGCTGGTAGCTACCAGCCACTCGGAAAAATATTATGGATAAAAAGAAGAAAATAGAACTAGAAGTACTAAACATTTCCAATAGTCAGGAACAAGCAGGAGCTTACGCTTTGGTATTGGGAGAAGTGGAGGGCACCCGCCAATTACCAGTTATCATTGGTGCGGCGGAAGCGCAGGCAATGCTAATCAGCCTAAAAGGGATTGTTCCGCCACGCCCCTTGACTCATAACCTTTTCGCTTCGTGCCTGGAAGTATTGGGAGTGAATATGATGCGTGCTCTTATCTACAGGGTAGACAATGGTGTATTCTATTCTTATATCTACCTGAAAGCAGACGATGCGATCATTCGTATGGACGCCCGCACATCCGATGCGGTTGCTATGGCTTTACGGATGAAAGCCCCCATCTTTATTTACGAGGAGATTCTAGAAGCGGAACAACTCAAGACCGGAAAAGAAAACGAAACTGGCAGTGTAGCTCCTATGGGCGAAAGCCCTTCCCCACATGATGATGAATTCTTACACGGAGATACGATGGAGATGCTACAAAAGGCATTGCAAGAAGCCATAGCCAACGAGAATTACGAACGAGCAGCCCACATCAGGGACGAAATTATCAAACGAAAAGAACAGCAATAGACTTATGCATGTATTCTATACACCCGACATACAAACTCGTGCCGAACTTCCTGAAGAAGAAGCCCAACACTGCATCCGCGTACTACGCCTCAATATTGGCGATCAGATTACATTGACCGACGGCAAAGGCTATTTCTATCGTGCAGAAATCAGTGCTGCTACCAACAAGCGTTGCATGGTAAACATTCTGGAGACTACTTATCAGGAACCTCTATGGAACGGACATCTGCACATTGCCATGGCCCCGACCAAGAATATGGATCGCACAGAATGGTTTGCTGAAAAAGCCACTGAAATAGGCTTCGATGAACTGACTTTCCTGAACTGCCGCTTCTCGGAACGGAAAGTTATCAAGATCGAACGTATCAGTAAAATACTGGTGTCAGCCATCAAACAATCCCTTAAAGCCCGTTTGCCACAACTGAATGAAATGACGGATTTCAACAAGTTCATCGCGCAACCTTTCAAAGGACAGAAGTTCATAGCTCACTGTTACAAAGGAGAAAAGCCTCTGTTGAAAGATGTGTTCCGCAAAGGAGAAGATGCACTGGTATTAATCGGTCCGGAAGGAGACTTCAGTGAAGAAGAAGTGCAAAAAGCAATAGAAAACGGCTTTACTCCCATTAGTCTGGGAAAGTCGAGACTGCGTACAGAAACGGCAGCTCTGGTGGCCTGCCACATTCTGAACTTACAAAATCAATGATAATCACACTTAAATAATAGTTATATGAAGAAAAGTTTGTTTCCCCGTTTGGCGTTGATGGCTGTAGTGGTAGCTCTTGTCAGCGCATGTTCCCAGAAGAAGCAAGAGTACACCGATGTGATTCCTGCCAATGCCCATACGGTAGTCAGCATCAACCTGAAATCATTGGCTGACAAAGCAGGCCTCAATGACAAGGAGAACAAAGAAGTACAGGAAAAGCTGACGAATGCTTTGAAGAGTGGCATGAATGCTGCAACATTCCAGCAAGTGGAAATGATAATGAAAGATCCGAAGAAATCGGGAATCGATGTATCGGAACCTTTGTATATCTTCACCACGGAAACATTCCCTACTACTATCGTTGCCAAAGTCAGCAGTGAAGACGACCTGCATGCACTGCTGGAAACATTGGAGAAAGAAAAAGTCAGTCAGCCTCTGGCAAGCGGTGACGGTTTTCAGTTCACACAAATGGGAAACCAGGTACTCATAGCATATACTCCTTCAGTGCTTATGCTGACCAATTATAGCGGCACTACCCAGCTTGAGAAAATCAAAGAGAATATTCCTGCTTTGCTGAAACAGACGAATGAAAACAGCATTGTTTCAACTACTGTCTTCAAAAAGATGCAGAAGATGGGGGGAGATATCAGCACTATGTTCTCTCCGGCAAGCCTGCTGGGTCCTTATGCCAATATGATCAAAGCAAGCGATATGCCCTACAACATTGACCTGAAAGATCTGAAAATGTTGGGAAGCCTTTCCTTTGATAAAGGTAAGATAAGCATGAAGTATGAGAGCTTCACAGAAAACCCGGAACTGCAAGCTTTGTTCGACAAGCAAAAGAAGGCAACCTGCCCCATAGAAAACACTTTCTTGAAATACTTCCCGAAATCCACCCTGATGTATCTCAGCATGGGTATCAATGGAGAAGAGTTCTATAACATGTTGCTGGAAAATGAGCAGTTCCAGAAGAATTTCTCCATAGCCAAGGCTAATGAAGTAAAAGAATTATTCGGCACATTCCAGAAAGATATTGCAATGGGGCTGATAAACTTCACTATGAATAACGCTCCTACTTTCCTGATGTACGCCAGCGTAAAGAGTGCTGCCCCCGTACAGTTATTGTATGAGAAGAGAAGCGAACTGGGCTTAAAAAGAGGAGACGACATCCTGAAACTGGGAGAAAACGAATATGTATATAAATCAAAGGCATTGAACCTGTTCTTCGGAGTTCGCAACAATAGTTTGTATGCTACGAATGACGAAATGTTGTACAAGGGCATAGATAAAGCTGTTAATCCATCCATTAAGGATACCGAATTTGCATCCAACATCAAAGGTAAGAACAGTGCTTTCGTCATTAATGCTGAAGCAATTCTTGCTTTGCCGATTGTGAAGATGTTATCGGAATATGGCGGCACACAATATGCAACAGCTTTTGCTTTGGTTGACAAGATAACTTATGTAGAAGCTGTTGGCGACCCCAATAATAATGCAGATATAGTTATTCAACTGAAAGACAAAAACGTAAATGCATTGAAACAGATTGTAAACTTCATCAAAGAGTTTGCAGGCATCTAATCCCGATAAATAATGGAAACCATTCATCTGCGGCAAACACTTCCCCAAGTGTTTGCCGACCGGGATGCCATTTCATCCGACGTATGGCATCAAGACCTTGTGCTACAAAAAGGAGAGCGGTATCTGATTGAAGCTGCTTCGGGCACAGGTAAATCTTCTCTATGCAGCTATATCTACGGATATCGCCGCGACTATCAAGGTATCATTAACTTTGATGAACGAAATATCCGTTCGCTCTCCATTCATGAGTGGGTGGAATTACGAAAACATTCATTGAGCATGCTGTTTCAAGAGCTACGTATCTTCCCTGAACTGACCGCACTGGAAAATGTACAGTTGAAGAACCGGCTTACTAATTATAAGAAGAAAAAAGAAATCCTTGCTCTTTTTGAAACGCTCGGTATCACTGACAAAGTAAATGAAAAGGCTGGAAAGTTATCTTTCGGGCAACAGCAACGCGTAGCTTTTATTCGTGCTCTCTGCCAACCGTTCGATTTCATTTTTCTGGATGAACCTATCAGCCATTTGGATGATGATAACGGCACACTCATGGGACGTATACTGACCGAAGAGGCCGAACGGCAAGGTGCGGGAGTGGTTGTTACTTCCATTGGAAAACATATAGAATTAGAATATAATAAAATATTAAAACTATAAATGATAATTTAGCGGCGTGATTTCTGATAGTCGGTAGTATCTGTCATCCTGAGCGTAGTCGAAGGATCTCTTCTCCTACTAGCATAGCGCAGCCTTATGTTGGGAGAGTAGATCCTTCGACAAGCTCAGGATGACGGATAGTCCGTATATCAATAGGCTATATAGCCCGCTAAATTATCATTTAACAATAACATCAAACTTCAATGAACAGACTTGTTTGGAAACTTCTCCGCCAACACATCAGCATCGGACAACTGACCGGCTTTTTTCTCGCCAATATCTTTGGGATGTTGATTGTATTGCTGAGCGTGCAATTTTATAAAGACGTCCTTCCCGTCTTCACGCAGGGAGATAGTTTCATGAAGAAGGATTATATCATCGCTACCAAAAAGATCAGTACCCTCGGCAGCATTACCGGACAAAGCAATACTTTCTCCAAGGACGAAATTAAGGAACTGGAAGCACAACCTTTCACACGCAGTGTAGGCGCTTTTACACCTACCCTTTTCAAAGTATCAGCAGGACTGGGAATGGAGCAAACCGGTATCCGCATCTCTACGGATATGTTTTTTGAATCTGTTCCCGATGAGTTTGTAGATGTCAGCCTGGACAAATGGCACTTTGACGAAGGTACACAAACCATACCTATTATCATTCCCCGCAACTATCTGAACCTTTATAACTTTGGTTTTGCACAGAGCCGCAACCTGCCGAAGTTGTCGGAAGGCGTAATGGGACTGATACAAATGGACATTGTGATGCGTGGCAACGGACGTGTAGAGCAATACAAAGGAAATATCGTCGGTTTCTCCAACCGCCTGAACACTATCCTTGTTCCACAATCGTTTATGGAATGGGCCAATCAAGCTTTCGCATCCGAAAAAGAAGCACAGCCTTCCCGCCTGATCGTAGAAGTAAAGAATCCTACAGACACAGCCATCACCGACTATTTTCAACAGAAGAACTATGAGACCGAAGGAGACAATCTGGATGCCGGAAAGACCACCTATTTCCTCCGCCTTATCACAGGTATTGTTTCCGGCGTGGGACTGTTCATCAGTATTCTCTCCTTCTATATCCTGATGTTAAGCGTATTCCTACTGCTTCAAAAGAATACGGCAAAGTTGGAGAACCTGTTATTAATAGGTTACAGTCCTTCTAAAGTCGCATTACCTTATCACGTATTGACCGTAGGATTGAATTTGCTGGTACTGATCCTTGCCATAGGCGGTGTGGCCTGGTTAAGATCTTACTATACAGGCGTCTTGCAAACTCTCATTCCACAATTGGAAACCGGGTCTCTCCTACCCTGTATTTTGGCTGGAAGCATCTTATTTATAGCAGTATCTGCCTTGAATATTCTTCTGATACGAAGGAAAGTACTCGCTATCTGGAAAGGAAAGGGGGATTAATTCTTCATTCATCATTCTTCATTAACTCCCCCCTGATGTGCCAACATATACTCCTTAGGCGACATGCCATGCACTTCCTTGAAAGAACTGGAGAAATGCGACAAATTCGTGTAGCCCGTAGCATACGCTACTTCGGATACTGTCAGTTTCTTCTCTTTCAACAAGGCAGCAGCCTGCTGTAAGCGGATATTCTTAATAAAGTCGCGTGCCGAAAGATTTGTCAGTTCTTTCAGTTTCCGGTGCACATGGACACGACTTAAGCCGACATTCGCCGCCAACATCTCCACATTGAGATCCGGATTGGACAGATTCTCATTGATCACCTTCATTATCTTACTCATCAATATCTCATCTGCTGATTTCATGCTCAGCTTCTGCACCTTATCTTCTTGCTGCTGCGCACCGCTGAATTTGCTCTTCAGCAGTTTACGGTTAGCAATCAGATTGGCAATCGTACTCTTCAGAAGTTCCGTATTGAAAGGCTTCACCATATAAGCATCCGCACCGGTTGCCATACCTTCCATAGTATCCTCGGGCTTCGATTTAGCCGTTAACAAGATTACAGGCACATGATTGACATTTGTATTCTGCTTAATCTTCCGGCAAAGTGACAAACCATCCATTTCCGGCATCATGATATCGCTGATCACCAGGTCAGGAGTATCTGCAAGGATAGCATCATAAGCCTCCCTACCATTCTTCCGGGTCATTATCCGATAGTCCCCTTCCAATTCTTCTTTCAGATAAGAAAGGATCTCCTCCTCATCTTCCACTATCAATATGCGCATGCGATTTTTTGCCTTAGCTGCCTTCTTGCTTTCTTCGTCCTCTTCTTCTTCAAAGGCTCCCTCCAAATCTGTCTTCTCCGGTTTAACCAACATAGCATGAGGAGTAATGATTGCTTCCACATCTTCCAATTCATCCGTACGCAGATGGGCTGAACCCAAAGGAATACGAATGACAAAACGACTGCCCGGAGCATCCTCACGGTTCTCTGCCAAGATAATGCCATGATGCAGCTCCACCAACGAACGGGACAAATGCAAGCCGATACCCGTACCGAAATTCGATTTCGTCACATCATTATCTATCTGATAGAAACGCTCAAATATACGTTCTATCTTCTCCCGGTCGAGTCCGATACCACTATCCGTGACCGTTATTTCAAAGTATTCCTTCAGAGGATCGCGACGGGTGGCATCGCGCCCGGTAGAAAGCGTAACCGTAATCTCACCCTGCTCCGGTGTGTACTTGAAGGCATTGGAGAAGATATTCATCAATATCTTGTCGAAGTTATTCATATCCACCCATACCTTCAACTGCGGCATAGCGTGTTCGAAACTGAAACGTATCTTCTTCTTCTGCGCCATATAGCCGAAAGTAAGCATCACATCATCAATGAAACCAACCATGTCCGTTTCCCTGAACTTCATGAACATCTGTCCCTTATCCAGTTTACGGATGTCCATCAACTGATTTATCAGACGAAGAATACGTTGTGCATTCCGGTAAATCATCAGATAAGTCTTTTGCACTTCCCCTCCCTTCTTTTCAGCCAACAACTTCTCCAGAGGATTAATGATCAGCGTCATCGGAGTACGTATTTCATGCGAGATGTTGATAAAGAACTGTAGTTTTGCCTCATTCAGTTGTTCGGCATGTTCGCGCTTCATGATTTCACGACGGTGGCGCATACGCGACAGGATATAGTTCACAATACCCAATACGAGCAAGCCGAGCAGAAAAACATAAATGCAATATGCCCACCACATTTCATACCAGGGCGGAGTTATCAGAATCTTAACCGTACGTATCTCCGAAAGATTGCCGTGGCTCAGTGCCCGCACATGGAAAGTATATTTGCCCGGCGGAAGATTATTGTAAGTCACCCTGTTCACCCCCGGCTCGGTGCTGAGCCACTGGTTACTCAGTTCTTCAATCTTGTACTGATAGGATATCTGCTCCGGATTGTTATACTGCAATGTGGAGAAGATGATACTGAACGTATTATCGTAATGAGCCAGTTGAAACATATTCGCATCCATCACAGACGTATAGATAACGGTATGTCTTCCCGAACGCGTATTTTTCCGCACAGGCTGGTTAAAGATAAAGAAGTCCGTAATCCATACCTTGGTATCTTTCAGCACACTCCCTATGGATAAAGGTTGGAAATAGGTAATACCGTTTATACCACCGAAATAAACTTTTCCCGCCTGGTCTTTATAGAATGCACCGTGCGTGAACTCATTCCCCTGCAATCCGTCGCCCGCATAATAATTGATGTAACGATTGTTTTCAATATTATACTTACAAATACCCATATAGGTACTGATCCACATATTATGTTCCTCATCCTCGCAAATTCCACAGATTACATTATTAGGCAAACCATCCGCCACCGTAAAGCAGGTCAGTTCTTCAGTCTTCTTGTTGAAGCGATAGAGTCCGTCCGTCGTACCTGCCCAAATATTTCCGGCATGGTCTTCCTGCAAGACATATCCTACCCGGTCTTCAATCAGAGTATTCACATTACGGTAGTTAATGAAGCTCTCATTCACCGGATTGAAACAACTGATACCCTTATAATGCCCCAGCCAGATCATTCCCTCACTATCACAAAAGATGTAATTCACCCAATCATTTGCCAGTTCATTCCGGGTCAGGTCGCCCGACTCATCTTTAGATGACTCATAATGCTTCAACTCCTTTGTCACCAAATTATAGCGGTAAAAACCCGAACCGAAAGTAGCGATATAAAGGTTCTTATGTCGGTCTTCCGTAATTGAGAAAATCTTCTCATTGTCAACCGGCAACGGATATTCACACTCACCGGTCCCCCGGTTTAGTTTTGCCAGTCCCCGGGTGTACGTGCCGAGCCAGAAATCTCCGTCCGTATCCTCGTACATACACATAATAGTATTAGCCATCGAACGCGGGTTATTGCCGGGCTGATAATGCCGCAGCCTCTTTCCTTCCGCATCCAGTTCAAATATTCCTTCATTGTCCGCCCCTACCCACAGGTGACGATTATTATCCTGATAGATGGACATTACACATCCTTGTCCGATGGGATTATAATAAATGGACTTATTGCCATAATACTCAAACGGATTCTCCTGCTTCGGCATCAGCACAATACCTTTCTGAAACAACCCCACCCACAGATTCTTGTCCCGGTCTTCCATGATAGCGTGTATCTTTCCTTCCGAAAAATCCAGCGGCGCGGAATTGATACTATAATCCTCTATCTTCCCGGTCATCCGGTTGTAAGTCTTCAGTCCCTGACCGTCGGTGCCTATCAACAGACGGTCGTCCACCAGCGTCAGACAATAGATGGACAGCTCCTCGCTACCCGCATAGGGTACAGGAATAAAGCGATTCTGCTCACGATCATAACGGGACAAGCCATGCTTTTGAGTGCCGATAAACAGATTTCCGTACTTATCTTCACCAATAGCCGACACATAGTTATCATTAATCACCGGATATCTGAACACACGAACTTCCTGCGTAGCGGGCAGATAGCAAATCAGCCCATGCCCTTCCGTACCAATCCAAATATTATAATCAGAATCTTCGTATAAATTCGACTGGAAGTTATAATTCACTTGCCTCATGATGGCGTCAATGGACTCCGCCTGCTGCTTCTCTTCGTCCAAGCGGAAAATACCCTGTCCGGTAGTTACCACCCAAATCTCACCATTATGCAATTTCTGCATCTGCGTGATGTGTGGAAAAACCCGCTTGCCCGCGCGTATCATCGGAATCTCCCGGAAAGTATCCGTTTCCGAATCATACTTCATCAACCCGTCAATGCAACCTACCAGCAAATTCTGCCGACTGTCTTCAAAAAGCGTGCGCACATAATTGTTTTTGATGGAGGCGGAGTCACCGGACACATGTTTATAGTTAGAAAAGCGAAGTCCGTCGAAGCGGTTCAGTCCGTACTCAGTAGCTATCCAGATAAATCCGCGCTTATCCTGAAAGATCTGATTGACAAGACTGCTGGACAATTCGTTATTAGTAGAATAGAACTTACCGGTTTGTGCCGCCAAAGGCAGGACAGTTAAACACAGCAATAAGACTATAAGGAGGACTTTATTAAGAGCTGTTTTCATGGCATTTTATACTTAAAGGCAAGCAAAGATAAGAAAAACTTTCGAAATGGGCAGGGAAGCCATTGCATATATGCTCTTTATCTCTTCCGCATATTGCAAAAAATGCCGCCTTTAGTATCACTCCTTTTATTGATGTGCATGAAAAAAATAAAGGATATAGGTGAAAGGCATATGGGATTTATCATTTAATTATTTATCTTTCGGGTACAAATTAAGCCTGAACGTAACACCAGCAAATGATTTTGTAACACAGGGAAAAGTCATGTTACATTTA